>Ga0208480_1000025_pt1 | contig 60224 bp, 58 predicted proteins | sample NGESurshal092012_4_FD_184485 | JGI IMG/M metagenome (GOLD analysis project Ga0208480, IMG submission 184485) | Arctic peat soil microbial communities from Barrow, Alaska - NGEE Surface sample F53-1 shallow-092012 (SPAdes) | ecosystem: Environmental > Terrestrial > Soil > Wetlands > Peat ... | reverse complement strand
CAGAATTCATGTCCACCGAAAAGGATCACCGTGAACAAGACCCTGCTCGCCACCCTCAACGATGCCGAGCGCGTCATGATCTTCGAGACCGAGCCGGTCGTGTTGTTCGTCACCCAGATCGAGTCAGTGCTGGCCGTGATCCCGGTTGGGACGTGACCGACGGGAACGGTGTCGACGACCGCACGGGTGGTGGTGTCGATCACCGAGACGGTGTCGGCGTTGGCGTTTGTCACGTAGGCGGTGGTCCCGTCCGGCGTGAGGGCGACGTTCCACGGCATCTGGCCGACCGGGATCTCGGAGGCGACACGTGCGGTGGACGGATCCACCAGGGCGAGGGCGTTCCGGGTCGAGTCGACCACGTAGACGGTGGACCCGTCCGGTGCTACGGCGACGCCGTGGGCCCCGCCGAGCTGGGCGACGACGCCGCGGACGCGGGCGCTGGCCGCGTCGATCAGGTAGAGCCCGTCCTGGCAGGTCACGTAGACGGTCGCGCCGTCGGACGAGATCGCGATCACCTCGGGCGCCTGCCCGACATTGATCGTTGCCGTCACGGTGTTCGTGGCGGTCGTGATCACCGAGACGGTGTTCGCTCCGCCGGGCCCGGGCGTCGGTGTCGAGCCGGTGTTGGGTCCGGTGTTCGCGACGTAGGCATGGGTGCCGTCGGGCGTGACTGCGATCCCATGTGGATAGAGGCCGACGGTCACGTTGGCGGTGACCTTGTTCGTGGCGGTCGTGATCACGCCGACGGTATTCGTGCCGGAGTTGGTCACGTAGACCGTCGTCCCGTCGGGCGTCGCGGCGACGCCGTAGGGGTTGGTGACGCCGGAGATCGCTGTGAGCAGGGTGTCGGCGGTCGTGTCGATCACGCCGACGGCGCCGGCGACGAGGCCGGCGACGTAGGCCCGCGGACCGACAACGGCGGGCGTCGCGTCGCGGTCGAGCGCGGCCGCAAGGATCCCGGGGAAGGCCGTCTGGCCCGGGCCGTCGGGGAAGTCCGCGCGGTGGGTCGTGCGGTTCTCGATCAGGCGACTCGCCGTCGCCGGGAGGGCGGCCCGCCGGTCGGGCGGGGTGACGGTCGAGATCAGGCCGCCGAGCTCGCCGAGCAGGACGCCGAGCTCGTCGCGGTGGGTCTCCTGCTGGGGTGGGGTCTGGGCGGCGCCGGGGATCGTCGCGGCCGGGAGCGTCTCGACGTCGACCTCGGCGCGGAACAGGGCGGCCTTCGTGTCGGGAAGCCGGGGCGGGAAGGGAACCGGCGGGCGCATGCCGAGCGCTGAGGTCAGGTCGCCGAAGGTCTGGCGTCGCCAGGCGGTGATGTTCGTCTCCTGGACGCCGGTGACCTGCTCGAGGAGCTGGAGGACCGAGGTGTGGTCGAACGGCTCGCTTGCGACCCAGCCGCCGACGGTCCACGGGGAGACGATGATGCACGGAACGCGGATCCCTCCGCCGATCGGCAGGCCGCCGACGAACTCGTCGGGAGTGCCGGGCGGCGGCGTGGGCGGCGGGACATGGTCGAAGAGGCCGTCGTTCTCGTCGAAGTTGAGGATGAAGACGGTCTTCCTCCAAAGCTCGGGGTTCGCGGCGATCGCGTCGAGCTTGTTGGCGAGGAAGTCGGCCCCCGCGGCCGGGATGTAGGACGGGTGCTCGCTCTGGCCGGACGTCGGGATGATCCACGAGACGGTCGGCAGGGTGCCTGCGCGGGCGTCGGACTCGAACTGGTCGGCCGCGGAGATCGCGAGGCCGCCGTCGTACAGCGGCGAGCCGGGCGCGGCGGCCTGGAAGTTGGCGAAGAACTCGAGCGGGTTGCAGCCGTAGTCGTCCTCCTGCTGGTAGACGCGCCAGCTGACGCCGGCCGTGGTCAGCCGCTCGGGGTAGCTCGTCCAGGTGTACGGCTTGGGGACGACGTTCGAGATGATCGGCCCGCCGTGCGTGCCGGCGGGGTCGATCATCCCGGAGAAGAGGTAGAGGCGGTTGGGCCAGGTCGGGCCGAGGACGGAGCAGTGGTAGGCGTCGCAGATCGTGAACGACTCGGCCAGGGCGAAGTGGAAGGGGATGTCCTGCCGCTCGTAGTAGCCCATCGTGTACGGACCGTGGGCGGCGCCGTCGGCCTGGATGTGGGCGGGGAGCCAGCCGTCCATCGCCCCGTTGTTCCAGCACTGGTGCTGGACGGCCCAGGCGTGGCTGGTCGACGGGATCGCCTGGGAGCTCGTCTTCCGGGTGTCGAGGTGGAACGGAAGGAGGTATCCGTCGGGGTTCGACGGGTTCGGCTGGTAGAAGACCGACCGGCCGGTGGAAAGCTTGAGAGCGCTGGGATCGGCGAAGCCGCGGACGCCGGAGAGGGTCCCGAAGTAGTGATCGAAGGAGCGGTTCTCCTGCATCAGGATGACCACGTGCTCGATGTCCTTGATGCTGCCGGCCGGCGGTCCGGCGGCGATCGCGCTGCGGAGGTGCGGCGGCAGGAGGGACGCTGCGAGCAGGCCGCCTGCGGATCCGGCGGCGGTCGAGAGCAGACGACGACGGGTCATCTCGGACATGTGATCCCCTTCGATCGGCGTGTGGTCGGGGGGATCGTGTCCGGTCTGCCTGCCCCGACAAACCCGTCGGGTGGGGGTTTCACGGGATCGTCACTGGGGTGTGACGATCGATCACGAGGACCTGCGGCCGGCGGCGATCACGCGGTGGGCGGCGTGCGAGGATGTCGGGGTGAGCGAGGTTACGGTCTACGACAAGCCGACGTGCTCGACGTGTCAGCGGGTGATCGGCCTGCTCACCGAGCGGGGAGTCGCCTTCGAGCGGGTCGACTACGCGCGGAACATGCTGAGCGTGGACGGCCTGTCGGCCGTGCTCGCGAAGGCCGGCCTTCGGCCGCGGGACGTCGTGCGGATGAAGGAGCCCGGCGCCGGCGACCTGCCGCTCGCCGACGACGCCGCGATCCTCCGGGAGCTGGTCGCCCGGCCGGGGCTGCTCGAGCGGCCGCTGGTCGAGCGCGGCGACCGGGCGGTACTCGCCCGACCGCCCGAGCGGGTTCTGACCCTGTTCGAGTAGGGATCCGCTGCGGTCTCGTCGAGAAGTGGCTGACTGGTCACTCGGGTCTCGCGCTTCTCGCTCGGCCAGGCTGGGTCGGTGCGGAGGATGCGGGTGCGGGTGCGGGTGCGGGTCGGCGGCGGGGGTGTCGGGATGTTGGTCGACCGGCTCCTCCAGGGGCGGCGGAGGTGGACGTTGTCGACGTTCATCGTGAAATGGTTGCCTGAGTCAGTCAGCTACTTTTCTTGGAGAGTCTCCTGCTCCACGACCCGGTCCCCCGCGGAGAGAGCTGCAATGACCTCTCTCGAGTCCGGGCAGTGATCCTCGACGGCATGCTCTCGGCGAGAGCCCGCTCCGCGTGATCCTCGCCGCCCGGAATATCACCCGGTTGCCCCGCGGCCTCAGCCGTCCGCGTCGACGTGGATCTCGCGGATCAGGCGGGTGTCGACGTCGTAGACGAAGCCGCGGACGACGTCGCGGTGGAGGAGGAACGGGGAGCGGCGGACCCGCCGGACGGACTGGCTGACGTCGGCGTCGAGGTCGGTGAACGACTCGATCGCGAACGCCGGGGCGACGCCGGTCGCCTGCTGGAGCTCGGCACGGAAGTCGTCGTCGGTCAGCGTCTGCATGCCGCAGTCGGTGTGGTGGATCAGCATCACCCGCCGGGTCCCGAGCCGTCGCTGTGAGACGGCGAGGGACCGGATCACGTCGTCGGTGATCACGCCGCCGGCGTTGCGCAGGACGTGGGCCTCGCCCTGGCCGAGGCCGAGCGCGGCGAAGACGTCGACCCGGGAGTCCATGCACGTGACGATCGCCAGCTGGCGGGCCGGCCGGACGTCGAGCCGGCGAATCGGAAGTGAGGCGGCGAACGCCAGGTTGTTGGCGACGAGCTCGTCGATCACGTCCACGCGGAGACCTTAGTCCGTGCTGAGCCCGGCGGGAGTGGGGCGGGGCTCGGGCGGCACGGGCTAACCTCGTTGGGTTGCTTGGACGATTGTTTGGGCCGGTGTCTGGCGGTTGGAGGGCCTGTCGGTCAGAGCCCTGCGTCGGGACTCGGGCGTCGTGGTAGCCCCGCTCCAGGCCGCCGGTTCGCGCCGCGGTCCGTGGAGGCGGTTCCTCGCCGGGAGCCTGGTCATCGTGGCGCTGACGACGATCGCGACGGTGGCTGCGGTGCTGCTCGAGGTCAAGCACGTCGCCGACCTGATCGGTCCGGCGTCGCTTCAGACCGCGGCGGGGGTGATCACGCCGGCGCAGGCCGGCAAGGCCGAGACGATCCTCGTGGTCGGTACGGATGCCCGCAAGCTCTCGAAGGACTCCTTCGACCGGTCGGACCCTCCGCACTCGGACACGCTGCTGCTGATCCGGATGGATCCGAGCAAGCATCAGACGTCCGAGCTGTCGGTGCCGCGTGACCTGCGGACGACGATCACGATGCCCGACGGGGCGCTCACCACCGGAAAGATCAACTCGGCCTATACCTACGGCGGCGTGTCGCTGGCGGCGAAGACCGTCGAGAGCACGCTGCCGGGGATCCAGATCAACCACATCGTGTCGGTCAACTTCGCCGGCTTTCAGAAGCTGATCGACGTGATCGGGTGCGTCTACGTCTACGTCGATCGCCACTATCTCAACGTGAACACGGGAAGCGTGGAGGACAACTTCGCGAGCATCAACATCCAGCCGGGGTATCAGCGGCTGTGCGGGGAGACGGCCCTCGACTACGTTCGCTACCGGCACACCGACTCGGATTTCGTCCGCGTGGCGCGCCAGCAGGACTTCGTCCGCCAGGCGAAGGCGCAGATCGGGGTGGAGGGGCTGCTCAGCAAGGAGGATCTCCTGCTCAAGGCGCTGCACAGCGCGGTGGCGACGGACATCCACGGGACGGCCGAGATCTTCCATCTGTTCACGCTGGCGGCCTTCTCGCTCGGGCGACCGATCCGTCAGGTCGAATTCCAGAGCGACCACAACGCGACGATCGGCGCTGTCAGCTACGTGGTCGCGTCCCCGGGGCAGATCCGGGCGACGGTCTCCGACTTCCTCCACGGGAACCCGCCGGCCAAGCTCAGCGTGCCGACCGTCGCCCTGCATGGGGCGACGTCGGCGAGGACGGTCGCCGCGCTCGGGCTGACGGCGACGCCGGCTGGTGATACCGGGCTTGCGAACGTCGCGTCGGTCGGCCTGCCGTTCAGCATGTATGCGCCGGGTCTGCGGGTGCAGAGCACGTCGGCGGCGGATGACGTGCGGGCGTACACCCTGCGCGACGAGGGCGGCGTCAAGCACCGGGCGTACGTGATCTCGATCGCCCGGGGCCTGGTTGGCGAGTTCTACGGCATCGAGGGCACAAACTGGCTCAACCCGCCGATCCTCGCCGGACCGCACCAGTCGCGGAGGATCGGCCGACGGACGTACGGGGTCTACCTCGACGGCAGCCACATCCGGGTGGTGTCGTGGACCGCCGGGCGGGCCGTCTACTGGCTGAACAACACGGAGGACACCGAGTTGACGAACCGTCAGATGCTGGCGATCGCCGAGAGCTGCGAGCCGATCGTCTGATCCGGACCGGCGCGCGCGACGTGGATGCGGGCCGGCACCCGGCGATCGTACGCTCCGACCCGGCCGGCGCCGAGCGCTCCGACGCCGCCGTTCAGCCATAAACGAGATGCAGTCTTGTTTTGGTAGGCTGAGGGGAGTCGCCGATCGGTGGCTGGCGGTGGCGGCGGGAAAGGACGTGATCTGGCTTGCGCTCGAGCTTGGGCAGGACGGGGGTGTTGCTCGGCCTGATCGCGTCCGGGCTGATCCTGGTCGGCTGCGGGCCGGGGACCCCGGCGTCGACGGGCAGCCGCAGCGCGGGGGCGATCGTTGCGGTCGGGGCGGAGAACGAGTACGCCGACGTGATCGGCCAGATCGGCGGGCGGTACGTGAGGGTCAGTGCGATCGAGAGCAATCCGAACGCCGATCCCCACTCGTTCGAGGCGAGCCCAAGCGTCGCGGGGGTGATCGGCTCGGCACGGGTCGTCGTGCAGAACGGCCTGGGCTACGACAGCTTCATGAACGACATCGAGGCTGCGACGGCGGGCTCGGGCCGCCGGGTGATCGACGTGCAGAAGCTGCTCGGCCTGCCGGATTCGACGGCGAACCCCCACCTCTGGTACATGCCGGGCACGATGGCGTTGGTGGCGGCCGCGGTGGCCCGCGACCTGGCGGCGATCGAGCCGCGGCATGCGGCGTACTTCGAGGCGAACGTAGCGGGCTTCGACCGGTCGCTGGAGCCGTGGCACGCGGCCCTCGCCGATTTCGCCAGGCGGTTCCCGGGGACGCCGGTCGCGACGACCGAGCCGGTCGGTGACTACATGCTGGAGGCTGCCGGGTGCGATGATGTGAGTCCGCTCACGCTGCAGTCGGAGATCATGAACGGCGTCGACCCGGCGCCGCAGGACGTGACCTTGGAGAACGGATTGCTGTCGGGGCGCCGGGTCAGGGTGTTCGTCTACAACCAGCAGGTCACGGATTCGCTGACGGCCGACTTCCTGGCGCAGGCGCGGCGTTCGGGCGTTCCGGTGGTCGGGGTCTACGAGACGATGCCGGCACCTGGCTACGACTATCAGTCGTGGATGTTGGCCGAGGTTCGCGCACTCGAGAAGGCCGTGGCCGACAGGGTCTCGACCGAGCGGCTGTGATCAGCATCGGCTTGCACGGCGACGGGCTGCTGAGGTGAACGGCCTGCTCGGAGCGATCTTCGCGCGGGGCTTCTTCGCCGACGGCGGCGTCCAGGTGGCGCTCGCGGTCAGCGCGGCGGTCTCGATCGTCTCGGGGGCGGTCGGCGTGTTCACGGTGATGCGGGGGCAGGCGTTCGCCGGTCACGCGATCGCTGACCTCGGGGCGACGGGTGGGGCGGCCGCCTTCCTCGTCGGCGTCGGCCCGCTCTGGGGATTCGTGGCGATCGGCGTGGCGGCTGCCGGGATCATGGAGCTGATCGGAATCCAGCGGCCGCAGGGCCGGGATCTGGCGACGGGGATCGTGCTGGGCGCGGGCCTGGGCGTGGCGGCGCTCCTGCTGTATCTCGACACGATCTACGCGAGCACGTCGGGCGCCACGGTGACGATCCTGTTCGGATCGGTCTTCGCGATCGGGAGCTCGACGATCCCGGTCGTCGTCGTCCTCAGCGTACTGGCGATCGGCCTGCTCGGGGTGATCTACCGGCCGCTCCTGCTGAGCTCGGTCAGCCCGGAGATCGCCGCGGCCCGTGGACTCCCGGTCCGCGCGATCGGGGCGGTCTTCCTGCTGGCTCTGGCGATCGCGGTCTCGCTGGCGGCGGTCACGATCGGCGCGATCCTGAGCACGGCCCTCCTGGTCGGACCCGCGGCGGCGGCCCTGCGGATGACGAGACGACCGGGCATGGCGATCGCCGCCGCCGGGGCGATCGGCGTCGGGGCGACGTGGGTGGGCATCGTCCTGGCCTACGACAGCTACGACTGGCCGCCGGCCGGCCACGGGTGGCCGGTGAGCTTCTTCGTCGTCGTCCTGGTCTTCGCCTTCTACCTGCTGGCCGGCGTGCCCGACCGGCTGCGGCGGCCGGGCTGAGGGCGGCGATCAGGTCGGGATCGGGTCGTCGGGGCCGAGCTGGCATCGCTGGACCTTGAGCCCGGGGGAGAAGCTCCGGGCACCCGTGCGGTCGATCGTGCGCTCGACCTCCGCGAGCAGGGCGTCGGCCCGGTTTGTCCGGCCGATCGATCGGAGGGCCCGGGCGAGCACGAGCTCGGCGGCGATCTGGTAGATGACCGACTCGTAGGCTCGCGCCAGTTCGACGGCGACCTGGGCCTCGCGGTGGCCGGCGTCGAGATCGCCGAGCGCGAGGCTGGCGACGGCGAGCTGGGCGTGAGCGAGCGGCTCGAGCATCCTTCCGGCGTGGTGCTCCTCGACGATCGCCAGCGTCCGGCGGGCGCTGGAGGCGGCTGCGTCGAGCCGGCCCTCGGCCGATTCGAGGGCCGACAGGCAGGAATAGGAGAGGGCGAGCGACAGGCCGTCGCCGGCCCGCTCGGCGATCGCGACGGCGCGCATCGCGGATTCCCGGGCGCCGTCGAGGTCGACGAGGGCGCAGAGGACGCTGCTGAGGTAGGCCGAGGACCAGCAGACGACCTCGAGGTTGCTGTCGGTCTCGGCCTGGACGACGGCGGCCTCGAAGAGCTCGCGGGAGGACTGGTGGGCGCCCATGTACATCAGGGCGAGAGCCTGGCTGTAGTGGCTCCAGGCGAGTGGCGAGTCGAGCGCCAGCCCGGCGCCTGCCTCGGGGTGCTCGCGTGCGTCGGCGTGCATCGCGCGACCGACGGCGAGTGCCTCCTCGAGTCGTCCGCGGTGGATCAGCGAGAGCTGGAGGGGGGCGCGGGTCGTCTGCAGGATGCCGAGATCGCCTGAGCGCCGGCCGAGCTCGACGGCCTCCTCGGAGAGCTCGAGGAAGCTGCGGCCGTGACCCGAGAAGCCGCGCACGGCGGCGTAGTTGCCGACCGCGAGGGCCTCGGCACCGACGCTGCCCACGCGCCGGGCGAGGTCCCGGCCCTGGGCGTAGAGCGCGGCGACCTCTTCTGTGCCGGCGCCGAGCCGCCAGGAGAGGGTCAGGCTCCTCAGGGCGGCGGTCATCGCCAGGCGGACGGCCTGCTCGTCGGCCGGGAGGGCCGCGGTGAGCCGGCTGACCTCGCGCCAGTGCGTGAGGGCCGTGGCCGGGTGGCTGAGGCCGACCCAGCCGGCGGCGCGGGCGTTCCAGTGGGCGGCCGGACCTGGTTCGCCGGCCGCCTCGAGGTGGTAGGCGATCAGGGCGGCCTGCTCGTTGAGCGAATCGGACTGGAGCGTCTCGATCGTCGCCTGGGCCACCAGGGCGTGGAGGCGCCGGCGATCGGCGCTCAGCAGCGAGGAGTGTGCGACCTCCCTGGTCAGGGCGTGGCGAAAGCTGCAGATCCCGGTCTCGAGCCGATCGACGAGGGCGGCGGCGCAGAGGGCGGCCAGTGAGGACTGGAGGGATTCGGCGTCTCCGGCTGCGACTGCTCCGAGCAGGGCGGGATCGAACTCCCGGCCGATCACCGCCGCGGTCTGGAGGACTCGCTTGTCGGTCTCCGGAAGGCGGTCGATGCGTGCGGCGAGGATGTTCTCGACGCTGGGCGGGAGGCTCGCCCGGAGCGGCGCGACCTGGCGGTGGTGACCGGGGCCTCCGAGGATCGTTCCCTGCTCGACGAGATTGCGGACGAGCTCCTCGATGAAGAACGGGTTGCCCTCGCTGCTGCGCTGCACCTGGATCGCGAGCTGCTCGAGCGATGGGTCGGTGCCGAGCAGCTCGTTGACGAGGCGTTCGCTCGAGACGTGGTTGAGCGGCGTCAGCTGGACGACACGGCAATGCGGGGCCGATACGCGGGTGCCGGCGTAGCCGGTCCGGTGGTTGATCACGAGCAGCGTCCGCGTCCCGGCGACGGCCTCGATCAGCCCGTCGAGGAACGGCTGGCTGGCGTCGTCCATCCAGTGGACGTCCTCGATCAGCTGGACGACGGGCTCGAGCCGGCTGCGGGCGTGCACCATGTCCCCGATCAGCTCGATCACCCGCCGGCGGCGAGCGTCGGGGTCCATCGGGGCGGGGTTCTGTCCGGCGGCGGTGACGCCCATGAAGTCCCACATCAGCTCGGTCCGACCGGCGATCTCGTCGCCGAGGCGGCGCAGGGCCGAGCTGATCTGGTCGCGGGCCAGCTCGTGTGGTGTGTCGGCGTCGGTGTCGAAGCCCGCGCGGAGCATCTCGAGGACCGGTCCGAGCGGGCGCATTCGCCCGAGCGCGGTGACGCTCGCGCTGACGACGGTGATCCCGGCGGCTTGGCAGCGATCGACGAACTCCCAGCAGAGCCGGCTCTTGCCGACGCCGGGGTCCCCGACGAGCTCGATAACCTGCCCGTCGCCGTCGAGTGCGCAGGCAAGACCGGTCTCGAGCTCGGCGAGCTCGCGGTCGCGGCCGACGAACGACGACCATTCGCGGGTTCGCGGCGCCTCGTGGCGGGTGCGGGCTCGAGCCAGCCCCTGGAGGGCGAACACGCGTACCGGTCGCTGGGTGCCCTTGACCTTCGCGGGGCCGAGCTCGTCGAGGACGAACCCGCTCTCGACGAGGGCGGCGGTCCGCTCGGAGAGGTAGATGCAGCCGGGTTGGGCGAGCGACTGGACCCGCTGGGCGAGGCCGACGGTATGACCGATCACCTCGGGCGTGCCGCGGCCTCCGCGGAGATGACCGACGACGACCTCGCCGGAGTTGATCCCCATGCGGACGCGGAAACCGGAGGTGTGGCCCTGGGCGAGGGTGTCGGCGAGGCGCTCGAGTGTGCCGCGGAGCTCGAGGGCTGCGAGGCAGGCTCGTCGAGCGTGGTCCTCGGTGGCTTGGCGGGCGCCGAACAGGACGAGCGCGCCATCGCCGGTGAACTTGTCGACCGTGCCTCCGAAGGGGTCGACCGTCCGCTCGACCGCAGTCAGGAAGTCGTCGACGACGGTGGCCCAGCTGTCGGATGCGAGGTCCTCGGAGAGGTCCATCGAGCCGACGACGTCGATGAACAGGACGGTGATCAGCTTGCGCTCGCCGCGCAGGCCGCCGACCGCCTCGGCGATGCGCGGGGACAGGGACGGCTCGGGCGGCCGGTCGCCTGCCAACGTTGGCGGGGTCCTCGCTGCGGCGCCGCAGATCGGGCAACTCGCGAGACCGTCGGGATGCGGTTCACCGCACGCTCGGCACCTCATGCTCGGTCAAACCCCGATCGCCATCAAACTCCCGTCACCGGCTTGCCGTCCCCTGAAGTATGGCCGAAACGGAGGGCACCGACGGCGAGTAGGCGGCGGCGCGGGCGGGTCGGAGCCGCGAGCGTAGACTCGGTCGGAATGGACTTCTCCCAGATCCTCAGCAGGGCCCGGCGGGAGCGGCGCCTGTGAGAAAGGAGGCCCGAGATGAAAGCTGTTCGATTCGGTGAGTACGGAGGCCCGGAGGTCCTGCGGGTGGATGACGTGGACGAGCCGCACGCGGGCGACGGCCAGGTCCGCGTCAGGGTACACGCGGCCGGGGTCAACCCGGTCGACTGGAAGATCCGCAAGGGCGCGATGGCCGGGGTCATCCCGGACGCGTTCCCACGGATCACCGGGAGCGACGTGGCCGGCGTGGTCGACGAGGTCGGCGACGGGGTGGGGGACGCGAGCATCGGAGACGAGGTCTTCGGGAGCGCGGTCGGCGGGGCGACGGGCGAGTACGCGGTGCTCGACCACTATGGTGCGAAACCCGCCGGCCTGAGCTGGGCTGAGGCGGCGGGGTACCCGGTCGCCGTCGAGACGGCGCTCCGCGTGCTGAAACTGCTCGGCCTGTCCGAGGGCCAGACGCTGATCGTCAACGGGGCGGCCGGTGGGGTGGGAATCGCTGCGGTCCAGTTCGCCCGCGAGCGGGGTGCGCGGGTGATCGGGACGGCGAGCGAGTCAAATCACGACTTCCTACGCGAGCTCGGCGCCGAGCCGACGACCTACGGGGAGGGACTCGTCGAGCGGGTCAGGGGGCTCTCGCCGGATCGCGTCGACCTGGCCTTCGACGCCGCTGGTCACGGAGCGCTGCCGGCGCTGATCGAGCTGACCGGGAGCCCGGACAACGTCGTCACGATCGCGGACTTCACGGCTCCGGAGCACGGGGTCCGGATCACCACGGGTGGCGATGGCCGGTCGTGGGAGGCACTCGGCCAGGCGGCCGAGCTTCACGCCCAGGGTCGGTTCACGCTGCCGGTCGCGGGGATCTTCCGGTTCTCGGAGGCGGCTGACGCCCACCGTCTGAGCGAGGACGGCCACGTGCGGGGGAAGCTCGTCCTCGTCCCGGACGGGCTCGCCGGTGCCTGAGCCCAGCGGAGCAGGCGCCGCGCCGGACGCCGGGCCGACGGGGTGGTGCGTGTGCGGCGAGAAGGTGACGATCGAGGGGGCGATGGAGATCACTCTGCCGAACGGCCGCGACGGATGGGAGGGACGCTGCCCGGAGTGCGGAGCGCCGCTGTTCGCGATCCGCCGCAAGCCGAAGGCCGCGTGAGCACTGCTCCGACGCGGGCTCGGCGGTCAGGGCGGCGGTGCGCCGGTACCGCGAGGCTGACGCAGCGGGTCGCCGGCAGGACCTCGTCGTTGCGGCTCACCGACCCCTCCACGGCGAACATCCCCCCGAAGTGCGTTCCGTTGCGATCGTAGCGCTGCTCGCGGGCGCTCGCAATCACGCATTTGCTGCGATCCTCGGAGGGTGATGACCCCGGCCGCGCCGCGCTCGCCTCGCAGACCATTTCTCACCGCAAGGTGGGAGAATCTCCTGGTCGCGACCTATGGAGTCCCTGACGCGGCCGTGGCGGCCTACCTCCCGGACGGGCTGTCGATCGACCATCTCGGGGGCCAGGCGCGGGTCAGCTTCGTGGCGTTCGATTTCGCCCGGACGCGGGTCTATGGCGTGCCGATTCCGGGGAACGTGAACTTCCCGGAGGTCAATCTCCGGTTCTACGTGCGCGCGGGGAATGACCGGGGGATCATCTTCATCCGGGAATTCGTCTCCAGGTGGCCGGTCGTGGTGGTGGCCCGGGTCCGCTACAACGAGCCGTACGTGAGGATCCCGATGCGCAGCGACGTCCGGCCGGCCGAGGGGAATCCCGACCGCCTGCGAGTCAGGCACGTGTTGGGCGCCCGGCTCTCGACGGTGACCGCTGAGGTCGACCGGCAGGGCGTGGTGCCGGCGGAGGACTCGGATGGCCGCTGGCTGACCCACCAGACGTTCGGCTTCGGGCGGACCCGTCGGGGCGAGCTTCGCCAGTACCGGGTCGAGCACCCGCTGTGGACTCTGCACAAGGTGCACAGCCTGGACCTCGATGTCGACTTCGCCGGCCTCTACGGCCCGGAGTGGGCCTTTCTCGGACAGGCCACGCCGAGCCACGTGACGTTCGCCTCAGGATCGGAGGTCGCGGTCTACCCGCCGGGGGCCTAGTGGTCTGTCTCAAATCTATCTCGGCGTCTGGCGGCGTCTGGACGTGCCTGGCGCCACCCGGCGTCCGACAACGTGCGACCAGCACGCCCGCGGACACCGTGCGACGCCAGATCACGCCCAGCCACTCGCCAGCCACTCCAGCTAATTCCGAGACAGACCACTAGTGAGGCCTGACGAGGTAGTTGACAGACTCTGTCGACTGCTTTTCGAAGACGTCGTCCACAGCCCGCTGTCGACCCTCCGCGGCCAGCGGTGATCCCGCTCACGGATGACATCCCGACCGATCGACTGCCGATCGTCACGCTCGCCCTGATCGCGGCCAACCTAGTCGTCTACGTGATCTCCCTGCGCCACGGCGGCTCCCTGCTCGGCGGGCCGTCGAACGCCGTCGCCGACCACTACGGGGCGATTCCCTACCAGTTCACCCACTCCGGGAGCCGCTGGGCCACGGCGATCAGCTCGATGTTCCTCCACGCGAGTCCCCTCCACCTGCTCGGGAACATGCTCTTCCTCTTCATCTTCGGCAACAACGTCGAGGACGCGATGGGTCGCCTACGCTTCCTCGCGTTCTACATCCTCGGCGGTCTCGCCGCCCTCGCGCTCCAGATCGCCGTCGACCCCAACTCGCTGGCCCCGACGATCGGCGCGTCCGGGGCGATCGCGGCCGTGCTCGGCGGTTACATCCTGCTCTATCCCCGCGCCAAGATCCTGTCCCTCGTCTTCATCATCCTGTTCTTCACCGTGGTCGAGATTCCCGCGATCCTGATGCTCGGCATCTGGTTTGCCGAGCAGGCCGTCCTCGCCGGCGCCGGCCTCGCCGACCCGGCCGGCGCCGGCGGCGGCGTCGCCTACTTCGCTCACCTCGGCGGCTTCGTCTTCGGCCTCCTCCTGATCAAGGTCTTCGCGACGACCAGATCCAGGGGGCCCGGCCACCGGCTCCCCGGCATCCCGGTCTGATGCCGGCGACTCCGCCCCGGGCGGCCCCGCGATGAGCCAGCCGTCCCGCTTCCTCCCCAGCAGCGGCGTCAGCACCCGCCGGTTGGCCCGCCGCCGCGCCCGTGCCCGCCGCCGGGCGATCGCCGCGCTCCTGCTCGCCGGCGCCGCGATCGCCTTCGTCGTCGTGCGCTCCGGCGTCCGCCTCCCGCTCGGCCATCGCCGCAGTCTCCGCCCGGCGTCGGCCGCCACCGCCGGGACGGCTGCTGCGGTGCGCCCGGTGCCCGGGGTCGGCCTCGCGGGTCGGGGCGCGGCAGGCACTCCCGCCGACCTGGCGGGCGGCGGTCGCACGGGTGCCGTCGACACGGCGGCCGCGAGCCCCCCGCAGGCCGCCGCGGCCGCCGCCTCGCTCGGGGCGACCGGGGCGACCGGGCTCGCCCTGAGCGACCCGAACGCCGTCGGCCCGCCCTTCAAGGTCCAGCCGCGGGCCGGGATCCTCTTCGATATCGACACCGGCCGCGTGCTCTGGCAGCGCGACGCCACCAAGGTCGTGCCGATCGCCTCGCTGACGAAGATGATGACCGCCCTGCTCGTCGTCCGCAACGCTCCGGCCGACGCCCGCGTCCTGATCACCAGGCAGGCCGTCGACTACCAGGGCTCAGGCGTCGGCGAGCTCCCGTTCGGCCGTCACGTCCGGCTCGAGTCCCTGCTCTACGGTCTGCTCCTCCCGTCCGGCAACGACGCCGCGATCGCCCTCGCCCAGCACGTCTCGCGGACGCTGCCGCGCTTCGTCGACCTGATGAACGCGACGGCCCGACAACTCGGCCTCACCTGCACCCACTACGTATCGCCCGACGGGATCGAGAACGCCAACGTCTCGTGTCCCGCCGACCTCGCCAAGCTCGCCCGGATCGTCCTCGCCCAGCCCCGCCTCGCCCGGATCGTCGCCAGCGCCAGCGCGATCATCCCGTTCCCGATCAAGGGTCACAAGCTCTACCTCTACAACAACAACCCCCTGCTCCGGTCTCACTTCCCCGGGATCACCGGGATGAAGACCGGCGAGACCGACGCCGCCGGGCTCTGCCTGGTCGCGACGGCCCGGCGCGGAACCGTCAGGATCGGCTCGGTCCTGCTCCACTCGCCCGACCTCGCCCGGCAGTCGGCCTCCCTCCTGACCGCCGGCTTCGCGGCCGACCGCCGCTGAGCGCAGACCCGGTCGATCCGTCGAACCCGTGCCCGACCGCGATCCGAACCTCGTCTGGTCGACCGACGACGGCGATCTCCGCCACGCCCGGGACGCCAAGGGCTCGAGGCGCGTCGCCGACGGCGGTCGGGTCAAGGTCCGCCGGGAGACCTCCGGTCGCCGCGGCAAGGCCGTGACCACCGTGTCCGGGTTGGCGCTCGACGACGACGGCCTGCGCTTGGTGGCCGGTCGTCTGAAGAAGCGATGCGGCGTCGGCGGGTCGGTCAAGGACGGGGTGATCGAGCTGCAGGGCGATCACCGCACGGTCGTCGTCGAAGTCCTGACGGCGGCCGGCCACGACGTCGTCCTGGCCGGCGGTTAGTCGTCTTCAGCCGGGGGTGATCGACCTTGGCTGCTCCCGGGCGGCGGAGGTGGATGGGAGACCTTCGTCGCGAAAGTAGCTGACTGAGTCAGTCAACTACTTTCGTTGGTGAGTCCACACCTCCACGACCCGGTCCCCGCGGGAGAGCCCGCCCCCAGCATCCACCTCGCCCAGCCCCGGGACGAGCCCCGTCGATCGCCGGCTGACCTCCCGAGGCCCAGCCCGGGTATTCTCCGCGGATGCCCGAACGCCCGACGATCGAGATCCCGCCCGACCAGCCACTGTCCCCCGAGCTCCAGCTCGAGGACCACGCGGTCGGCGACGGCGAGCTGGCCCAGAAGGGCCAGACCGTCGAGGTCCACTACGTCGGCGTCTCGTGGTCCACAGGCAAGGAGTTCGATGCCTCGTGGAACCGGGGCGCCACCTTCAAGTTCAAGCTCGGCATGGGCCAGGTGATCGCCGGCTGGGATGAGGGCGTCACCGGGATGAAGGTCGGCGGACGTCGCCGGATCACGATCCCGCCGCATCTCGGCTACGGCAAGCGCGGCGCCGGCGGCGTGATCGGTCCCGACGAGACGCTCGTCTTCGTCGTCGATCTGGTCGCCGTTCAGTAGGACCGAACCGCTTCGATCCAGTCGTACGGCGTCCCGCACAGCGCGTGCCACCGCTCGGCTGACTCACGATCTCGGCCACCGGCTCCCCGTAGCGTGAACGGATCTCGACCGGGCGGGCGGCCTGCCGCCCGGGCCGGCGGCCGCCTATCGAACCAACCCTCAGCCCGAACGTCGAACCAACTCTCAGCCCTTCGGCTTCGGTTTCGGCGCGGGCGCCAGACCAAGGCGGATCGCCACGACGGCGCCCGAGTATGAGACGGTGCCCGGTTGGCGGGGGGTCTGTGAGACGACAACCAGTTTCGGCGTGCGCCCACCGTTCCTGCGCCTCGCAAGGCTGAGCGTGTGCGCGCTGGGTTGGTAGACCCGACCGAGCTTGCAGTTGGCTTTCGTGAGTAGGTGCTTGGCGTAGGCGAGCGTGTGCCGCAGCAGCTGGGGGGTCACACACTTGACTGGTGCCACGGCCGGCGCCGGTGCCGGCGGGGCGGGCGGCGCGGGCGGGGCGGGCGCCACGACGATCGCGAAGCTCGAAGTCTGTGAGCCGTTGGATCCGGTGAAGACGTAACAGACCGTGTACGTCCCCGGTGTGCTCGGCGTGAACGTCGTGACGTGGCTGAAGGTCCCCGCGACGCTGGCCGAGTCGATCTGCATCGACGCTCCCGTGCACGCGCCGCCGCCGGCTTGGACCGACACCGTGAGCGTGCTTCCGGGATCGGAGATCCCGTTCTCGGTCAGACTGACCGGCTGGCCGGCGACCGGATTGGCCGAGACGGTCGGCGTGGTGAAGCTCTGGGTACCGGCCGCTGCCGTCCCGGGCGCGACAAGAACCGCGATCCAGCCGAGCCCAATCAGGGCGATCTTCCTCATCTCCGCCTCCCGCCGTTGCCGTCGCTGACCAGAGCTTGACAGACCACTCGACCGGGGCGCCGGCCGGCCGGCGCCGCGATGCCCGTCGACCGCGACCGGACCCCCTGGAGGGTCGGCGCGCGCAGCCGCGGGCGGGGTCGATTAAGCATCCACGAAGAGTCTTCCCGGCGTAACAAGAATGCAACCCTCCGTTGGTACATTTGATTCACGGCTCGGGCCTCGGCTTCCGGGCGCGGCGCCGTCAGAGCTCGAAGCGGCCGCCGACCGGCGGTCACCACAGCGCCCATCGGACGTCTCACCAGCGTCCGACTACGCCCAGACAGGAGTCGTTCCGTGTCACGAGATGCCGACAGGCCCATCCGGCCCCCGCTGGGTGGCGTCTGATGCCACGCCCACCCCAGAAGCCCGCGGCCCGTCTGATCTCCTGGCTGGCCGGTCTCCAGGCCCTCCCGAACCCCCGCGACGGCGTCCCGGACCCGAAGGCCCGGTCGCGCCCCGGGTTTGGGAGCCGCGTCGACTATCGCGGCCTGAGGCTCACCCGAGAGGCCCGCGCGGCGCTCGCCGGGGCCCTCGTCGGGCTGATGTTCCTGAGCTTCGTCGTGATCCGTCTCGACCCGTCCGGCAGTTCTGGCGGCGGCGGCGGTCTGACTGCCGTCAGCGCGAAGACGCTCCCCACCGTCTGGGTCGTCCATTCCGGCCAGACCTACGAGCTGATCTCGGAGCGGACGGGCGTCAGCGTGACGGCGCTCGAGGACCTCAACCCCTACGTCGACCCCGGCACGTTGCAGGTCGGCGAGCGGATCAGGCTGAGCGCGAAGCCCGCCCACGGTCAGTGACCTGTGTCAGCTGACGGCAGGTCGGCTTGGTCGGTGAAGCGCCGGCTCATCGCGAGCACGGTATCCACGTATGACTGTGAGTGGTTGTAGGCGAAGAGTGCCTTCGGCCAGTTCTCCGGAGCGCCCGACGCACGTAGGTAGGCTGCCATCGACGGGATCGCATCGGCCGGGTCGTACGGGTTGATCTGGCCGTCTGCGTCACCATCCACGCCGTACCGGTCCCACGTGGCCGAGAGGAACTGCGCCGGGCCGGCCGCGCCGGCGACGTTGGTTCCGCTGCTCACGCCGGGGAACACACTGCGACCCTGCCGACTCTCGATCTGGCCGACGGCCGCCAGCGTCGCCCAGTCGACCTGGTAGGCGGCTGCCGCCCGGAGGTAGAGCTTCATGTACGAGGCTGGGATCTCCTGCCGGGCGTAAGCGGTTGCCGAGCTCGCCGCGGAGGTCGTCGCTGCCGCCACGAGCCTGCTCGCGACGACCGGCCCGGCCGAGTGCGGCAGCGTGGACCTGGCGGTGATCGCAGCCGCCAGCAGGACGATCCCGCCCGTGATCCTCCGCCGACGGCGGGCGGTCGAGCGCGCGCGGGGGGTCGCTCGGCCGCCCCGGGCTCTCCGATCGCGCCCGCTGGCGACCTGCCCCCGCTGCGGACCTCGGTGCGACCGCACAGCCCGCCCGGCCGGCCCGGCCCGCCCGCCTCCCGACGGGGTCTCGCGCCCGGGAATCAAGCCGCTGGCCGGCGGCAGAGGCCTCCAGGCGGTTGCGCTCTCGCCGTCGGTGAAACCCACAAGCAGGCGGTCGAAGCCCAGCCGACGCGGGCTCGGCGGGTCGTCGTCGAGCGCCGGGGCCGGTCCCTTCGGACGCGGCCCGCTCGGCCGAGCGCGGGAGGTCGCCGGGAGCGGCGGGCCGGTCGCTGAGTCCGGCCCGTTCCACGACGGGGTCGCCCCGAGCGTCGGCGCCGGCGGCGAGCGGGTCACCCATTCACGGGCTGCCGGCGCCGGCGAGCGCTCCTCCCGGTCGTCCGGCGGCGCCGCCGGGCGCGACCCGGGTCGCGTGGGTCCGGCCGGTCCGTCAGATCCGCGGGGGTCGGGAGGTCCGGCGGGGTCGGGAGGTCCGGTGGGTCCGGGAGGTCCGGCGGGTTCGGGAGGTCCGGTGGGTCCGGGACGGGGGCCGGGGGCGTGCGGCGCGCGCGTGCGCAGGTCATCGTCGGCGCGGAGGCGGGCCCGCGCGGCGTCGTGCTCGACGCGGCGGGCGTGCTCGACCGCCGGGTCGTGGACCCCCGAGCCGCCGGGCAGCGTCGGAGCGGCGCGCAGGAGCGCAAGAACGCCGCTGACGCCGACAGCTCCCCGCTCCAGGCTCCGTGACCGCACGAGATGTGAACTTCGCTCAGGCGGCTCCTAATCCTGTGTCGGCGACCGCCGGTATCGGTCGACCGCCGCGGTCAGCAGGTCGGAGCCGAGACCGTCCGGACCTGGGCGGTCGAGGATCCGGGTGTCGTCGTGACGTTCGTGTAGAGCATGCCGACCAGCCGCTTCATCGTCGGACTCGCGTAGACGAGGCAGGTCGCGGCCGACTTGACCGTGATGCGATCGGCCGGCAGGTCGCCGATCCCGACGGCCGAGGCGAGTCGTTGAGGGTCCGAGAGGGCCGGCTGGTAGTTGAACGTCACCAGGTATCCGGTGACCCGGCCGGCGGAGTTCGCCGTGACGCTGCTTGCGATCGGCCCCTTGCCGGCCTTGGCCGCCCGGCCGGCCGGCGCCTCCCGGTGGCCGCGGGAGAACGCCCGGGTGTGTGATCCGAGGCCGGTGTACGTGCTCGGGACGCCTGAGGCCGGCGCGGGCGTCAGGGCGCCGGTGACCCCCGACCCGGACGGGACGTCGAGCGACGGGCTGTCGAGCGCGCAGCCGGTCGCCCCGAAGGCGGCCAGGGCGAGCGCCGCCGCGACGCCCGCGCGACGGCCTCCTGCGCGGACGGCGGGTCCCATTTCGGTCAGGGCTTCTTGGCCTTCGTCTTGCGCAGCGCCCTCGACAGATCGAGCTTCCGGGTCACGTGGGTGGCGTCGAGATCCGGTCCGGAGCAGATCACCGAGAGCTTGAGGCTGGCGGCCTGGCTCGAGCTGTTCGTCGCCTCACCGGTCCATCCGACCGCAGGGTGGCCGCCGGGGCTGGTGATGCCCGGGCCGGCGTCGGCGTTGCCGACGGCCGGCGAGACGCCCAGGGGCGAGATCATCGCCGCCGTTCCGCCCTGGCCGACGTCGCCCTTCGGGCAGTCGACCTGGGCTTCGACGAAATGCCGGCCGGGCATCGGGAACGACGTGATCGCGATGAAGTTCGTCCCGACCGCCTTCGTCGACGTCGAGCCGCCGCCGGCACCCGACGCGCCCTGGCTTCCGGTCGGTCCGGTCGCTCCGGCGGCGCCGGCCGGGCCCGGCGGCCCGGCTGGTCCGGCGGGTCCGGCGGCGTTGAACGTGAGCGCGTGCTCGAAGCTGTTGCAGGCCGAACCGGAGAAGCCGCTGGGATCCGACGTGACCCGCATCGTCCCGGCGTTGGGCTGGTTGTTCACGCAGGCGGTGATCGACCCGGTCGACGCGGCCGAGACGAGCACGGCACCGCCGATCCCCGCACCGAAGACACCTGCCACCACCACCACGAACGTTCGCCGACTGCTGCGGGCCACCATGCCTCCCTCTCCAGGTCGTTGGGGCTCCCAGCCTAGCCCCTGGCGGCCGTTCGGGTCAGAGGTCGGGAAGACGCTGCACGAGTTCGACCAGGGGGCCGAAGAGGTCGCCGTGCGCGGCGATTCGCCCGGCCATCTCGTCAGCGGTGATGAACAACGATCCGGGATCGCCGTCGGCGAGCGCCCGCTCGACCTCGATCCACCTCAGCGGGGCCGAGACCGTCGGGCGGGGGCCGGCACGCAGCGAGTAGACGCTGACGGTGGTCTTGTGTTGGTCGTTCTGACTCCAGTCGATGAAGACCCGCCGGGGTCTGAGGTGCTTGCTCATGCGCGAGACGACGAGCTCGGGGTGCTGGCGCTCGAGCAGTTCGGCCACGGCCTGGGCGAACGGCTTGGTGACCTCATAGGAGGTCGGTGAGTTGAGCGGCACGTACGCCTGGAGCCCCTTCGACCCCGAGCCCTTGACCAGGGTCTCGAGTCCGATCGCCGCGAACAGGTCACGCAGCCAGACGGCGACCCGCGCACAGTCGAGGACGTCGGCCCCGTCGCCCGGATCGAGGTCGAAGACGACGGCCGTCGGGCAGCCGAGGTCGTCCGCCAGCGACAGTGACGTGTGCAGCTCGATCGCGGCGAGGTTCGCCGCCCAGACGAGGGTCGGGAGATCGTTTGCGAGGCAGTAGTCGATCTCACCCGCGCCGCGACCGCTCCAGACAGGCGTCGTCGCGACCCACGCCGGCCGGTGGGTCGGGCAGCGCTTCTCGTAGAAATGCTTCCCGTCGACGCCGTCGGGATACCGCTTGAGCGTGAGCGGACGACCGGCCGTGTGGCGAACGAGGACCGGTCCGATCGCCGCGTAGTAGTCGATCACCTGCCCCTTGGTGAAGCCGGTCTCCGGGTAGAGGACCTTGGTCAGGTTCGACAGCTTCAGCGTGCGCCCGTCGATCGCGACCTCGACCGTGGTCGGCGTCCGCCGGAGGATCTCGTAGGCGGCGGGCTGCGCCGGCCGGTCGTGATCGACCGCTGTCCCGGGCTCGGCCTCGTCGGCGGCGTCCGCCGGCGGGTCGGCGGCTGTCGGGGGCTCGGTCTCGTCGACGTCGTCGATCGACTCGCAGACGACGTCGGCCGCCGGCTTGTCGTCGCGGAGCCCCTTGTACGACGGGGCCCGAAGCTGCCCGTGGGCGGTCCACTCGGAGAACTCGACCTCGGCGACCAGCGTCGGCGACACGTGGATCGCTCCGGCTGGCGGCTGGCGGCCGGCGAACGGGCTCGTCGGCTGCTCGAGCGGGCCGAGCCTGGCGGCGAGCCGGTCGAGTTCGGCGCCGGTGAACCCGGTCCCGACCCGCCCGGCGAAGCGCAGCTCGCCCGTGGGGGTGTGGCAGCCGACGAGGAGCGATCCGATCCGCTCGCGCCGCTGTCCCCGGCCGGGGAGCCAGCCGCCGATCACGAGCTCCTGCCGGCGGCTGTTCTTCAGCTTGATCCACGCGCCGCTGCGCCCGCCCGGCTCGTAGCGGCTGTCGAGGCGCTTCGCGATGATTCCCTCGATGCCACGTTCGGCGGTCGCCGCCAGCAGTTTTGGGCCGTCGCCGGTCTGGGACTCGGGCGTGCCCCACGCCCGCCCGGACAGCGCGAGGCCGTCGAGCAGGCCGCGTCGCTCGGTGTACGGCAGGCCGAGCGTCGAGCGGCCGTCGAGGTAGAGGACGTCGAAGATCACGTAGACGACGGCGATCTCGGTCGCCCGCCTGCGGGCCGCCTGCTCGGAGAGGTGCATTCGCTGTTGGATGCGCCCGAAGCTCGGCAGGCCGTTCTCGTCGAAGGCGACGAGCTCGCCGTCGAGGACCGCGGTCCGCGAGCCGAGGACCTCGGCGAGGCCGCGGATCTCGGGGAACTGGTGGGTCAGGTCCTTCTGGTTGCGGCTCTCGATCCGCAGGCGTCCCGGCTGGTAGTGGAGCAGCGCACGGATGCCGTCCCATTTGATCTCGTAGGCCCACGCGTCGTCGGGCGCCGGCATCCGGCCGAGCCGGGCGAGCATCGGTGGGACGTGCTCGGGGAAGGGGTCGGTCGGCCGGAGGGCCGCGTCGATCCGGTGGATCATCCAGTCGGCCCCGGCCGTCCGAAAGAGGGCGTAGCGTCCGGTCAGCCGGCCGCCGTGGAAGTCGACGACGACCTTGTCGTCCTCGAACTTCTCGGCGACGTAGGTTCCGGCGTCCCAGATCGCCATCGTGCCGGCCCCGTAGCTGCCGGCCGGAATCGTGCCCTCGAAGTCGAGGTAGGCGGTCGGGTGATCCTCGGTCTGGATCGCCTTGCGGTTGTGGTCGGGGTCGTCGGGGATCCCGTTCGGCACGGCCCACGACCGCAGGACGCCGTCATGCTCGAGGCGGAGGTCCCAGTGCAGGCGCCGAGCGTGGTGCTCCTGGACGACGAACCGCCGGTCCGCGCCCGCCGGTCCCACGTCGGCCCTGGGCTCTGGGGTCCGGTCGAAGTCACGCTTGGTCTCGTAGCGGCTGAGCTTTGCCATCGGTTTCGCCGATTATGCGTTGTTCGCGGGCGTAGGCGAAACGGCCCGCGGCTGGTAGCGTGGCGGGGGCGGCCTCGCGCCGCGACGGACCTATCTTTCCCCGAGGAGGAGTCACATGGCCGACGGACAGTTGCAGAAGACACTGGGCAAGATCAAGGAGACGATCGGGTCTCTGACCGGCAACAAGTCGCTCGAGACGGCCGGCAAGAAGGACCAGGTCGTCGGCATGGCCAAGGAGTTCGTCACCGCGCTGATGGGCTGGGGCTCGGAAGTCGCCAAGGAGATCAAGAACTCCCGCACCAAGGTCTGATCGGATGCACGGCTCGCCCCGGCGGGGCGGGGCGGGGCGGGGATGGGCCGGGCTGAGGCCTGACCGGACGGGTGCGGCCGGGCTGGACGGGGATCGTCCTCGCCGTCCGTGGAAAGAGTGCCGGCTCGATCCCAGGATGGAACCGAGCCGGCATCCGGGCTTGCGCCCGGCGGGGTGAACCCCTCTATGCGACGCCTTGGCGTCGCGACGAAGCTCCGGCTAGAGCGTCGTGACGTTCACGGCCTTGGGTCCCTTGTCGCCGTTCTCGGCGTCATAGGAGACCTTCGCGCCCTCGGCGAGCGAGCGGTAGCCGTCGCCGCCGATGCCGCTGTGATGGACGAAGAGATCCTTGGATCCGTCGTCGGGCGTGATGAAGCCAAAGCCCTTGTCGTCGCTGAACCACTTCACGGTGCCGGTTGGCATACGTGTTCCTCCGGTGTTTATGTGCTGGGTACGCGGAGGATGCTGTCCAGCAACGACCCACGAAGACCTGCACTGCTCTGTCGAACGGCTGTTCGACCTGAGTGTCCAGGATAGCGCTCCGGGGCCCTGGCGGGGGTTATCGCTCGTGCGGTCCGTCACGAACGTCCCCCGAAGGGGGCTCGATCCGGATCGCCCGGTCGGCCCGGCCCGATCATCGACGCGGCTGGGGCATGCTTCGATGAGTTCCCCGGCCGGCCGCCGTCATAGCCAACGGAGTTCCCAGACTGTTGCGCCGGTCGGTCCGGCCGATCAAGGAGATCTGATCGGTCAGCCGGTCATCCACTTCAAGGAGATCTGATGGGTCGGCCGGTCATCCACTTCAAGATCACGGGCAGGGAGTCCGCGAAGGTCGGGGTGATCGAGTCCGGCGACTAGTCCAGTCCGGCGTCAGCCGCGCCGCCGTCGCCGCCGGGGTGCTGGTCGGGCTGGGCCTGGCGGGGCCGGCGGTCGCCGCGGCCCGGGTGCCGGTGCCGGCGGCGGCGCACCCGGTTCACGGGATCCAGCGGAAGGTCTGTCACGCGGGCGTGATCGAGGGCTGGCCCGGCGGGCACGAGCTGGCCCACGTCCGCCGTTACACGCGGCTCCACTTCTACAGCCTGCTCGACGGCTACGCCCTGGTCACCGAGAGCCACCCCAGACTGGTCCGCGGGTACCTCCTGCGGACGTCGCTCTGCCCGATCGACGACCACCACCGGGCGGTCGTCCAGCGCGACACGCGGATGCCGCCCCCGGATCACGTCCACGGGTCGATTCCCCTCGCCCGCCCCGCACGCCTGCGGGTCTGCGCGGCGAGCACCTGGCTGCGCGACGTCCCCCTCAACCGGCCCCGCCGGCTGCTGCTCCAGGGCGACGCGTTCCTCGCCCAGGCCCGGTCCCGCAGCGGGTGGATCGGCGGCGTGGCCTATGGCCACGCGAAGCTCCGCGGCTGGATCCCCCGGACGGCGGTGTGCGCCGGGCTGAGCAGTACGCCGCCCGAGGAGCACACGGTCGCTGATGGTGCGGTGACGCTGCTCGCGCCGAACGCGGCCATCCCCTGCAGGGTGAGAACCTCCGGCCGGCGGGCGATCGTCGTCGGAGCGCTCGGCACGCCACCCGGCGCGTCGTTTCTCCCGGTGCTGAGCGGCGGGCCGACCGGCTTCGGAGAGCCGCGTCTGGCCGGGCGGACGTGGGATCTCGCCGGGCTCGGGCCGGTCTCCTGCGGCAGGCACTACACGCTGACCTACACGGGGATCGGCCCGGCGGCGGCGACGCTCGCGGTCGGGTTCGACGTCGGTCCGGCGGTCGTGCGCAGGCCGACCAGGCAGGCCCACCTCGCGGATGCCTGCACCGCGCCGGCCGGGAAGGCCTTCGCCCACAGCCTCCACCCCCCGGTCGACCACAAATATCACGCCCGCCCGGCGATCAGCGCCGACGGGTCGCGCGTCGCGTACGCCGTGATCCACGACGGCCGCCGCCTGATCCTCGACGACCGTGGTCGGAGTCGGGTCGTCACACCCCCGGCCGGCACCTACCTCACCGAGCCGGCGTTGAGCCAGGACGGCAAGGTGCTCGCTGTCCAGGCGGTCGGATCCGGTCGACGTGAGATCGTCGCGATCGCCGGCGGCCGGACGCGGGTGATCGCCGCCGACGGGGCCAACCCCACGCTGGATGCCGACGGCCGAGAGATAGCCTTCGAGGGACCGGCCGGCGTCGTCCTGGTGACTGGGACGATCGCACGGCTCGTCGTCCCCGGCGGGTACCGGCCGGCCCTTTCCGGGAATGGGGGCTTCGTCGTCGCGGAGGTCCCCAGCCGGGTCGGCTGGCAGATCGAGCGGGTCGACCTGCGCGGCGGCGCGGTCGTGCTCGTCAGCGCTGCCCTCGACGGCCGACCGGCCCGCGGCGACAGCCTGGCGGCGACGATCGACTCCGACGGCGGGGAGGTCGCCTTCCAATCGACCGCGAACGATGTCGCGCCCGGACTGGAGCGGACGTTGCGCAACGTCTTCGTCCGGCGGATCGCCGCCCGGAAGACCGACGTGATCAGCTCGAACCGTTGCGGCGGGATGTCCGACGGGTACAGCCGGTATCCGTCGATCTCGGCCGACGGGCGGCTGGTCGCCTTCGACTCGCACGCACGGAATCTCGTCGGGGCCGACACAGCCGGCGAGGGGAACGTCTTCGTCCGGCCGGTCACCGGCGGCCCGACCCGGCTGGTCAGCAGCCGGCCGGACGGGAAGCCGTCGGCTCTGACCAGCTTCAGCCCGGCGGTCTCGGCCGACGGCCGGTCGGTCGCCTTCGCGTCCTACTCGGCCGACCTCACGACCAGGCCGCCGCCGCGGGGGCCGGGGATCCGCGTGTACGTCAGCTCGCTCGCCGGCCGCCCGACCCGGTATCTCGGCCAGGCCGGAGCCGAGGCCTCGGCGGTCGAGGCGGCACCCGTCGTGGGAGCGCCGGCGCTGGCGCCGGCGCTGGCGCCGGCGCCGAGTCGATCGGTCGTCGGCCCGCTCGGCGTCCGCGTCCTGATTCCCCGTCTGTCGGGCTCGTGCCCGGCCGGTGTGAGGATCGCGACGGCGATCCAGTTGACGGCCCGGGCGATCGCCCGGCCGGTCCGGTCGGTCCGGATCCTGATCCAGCCGGTGGCCAACGAGAACGTCGCCGCCGCGGTCACGCTTCCGGCGGTCGCCCGCCGGCAGACGGCGACGCTCGCGATCCACCGTTGCCGGCGGGTCTTCCTCCGCTACGAGCTCTTCCTCGGGCGGGTCGCCCGGCCCCACGACCACACGTCGGTCCGGTTCATGATCGACCCGACTGCCGGCACCGTCAAGCTGTTCGGAGAGCCGGTCGGCGGCCCGGCATGACCGGGCCGGGTTTGAGCCGGGCGTAAGATCTGCAACTGGTGGCAACGACGGGGAGGAGCGCTCCGGAATGGCTGGACTCGAAGCGACGACCGCGCAGGATCCGACGGGCCGGGAGCCGCGGACCGACCCGGCGTTGGAGATGCGACTCGAGGCCCATCGGCGGGAGCTGACCGGCTACTGCTACCGGATGCTCGGGTCGGTCTTCGAGGCCGAGGACGCCGTCCAGGAGACGATGCTCCGGGCCTGGCGGGGTTTCGACCGGTTCGAGGGCCGGGCGGCCCTGAAGTCGTGGCTCTACCGGATCGCGACGAACGTGTCGCTCGACATGATCGACAGCCGCAAGCGGCGGGCCCGACCGATGGACCTGAGCGAGGTCGGGACGCCAGCAGGGCCGCTGCCGACGCTGCCGGAGGCGACCTGGATCGAGCCGATCCCCGACGGACGGGCCCTTCCCGAGGGCGGTGACCCGGCAGAGGTCGCGCTCGCCCGGGAATCACTTCGCCTGGCCTTCGTAGGCGCCCTCCAGCACCTCCCTGCCCGACAGCGGGCCGTTCTGATCCTGCGTGAGGTCCTCCGGTGGAAGGCCTCGGAGGTGGCCGAGCTCCTCGAGACGAGCGTCGCCTCGGTCAACAGCGCCCTCCAGCGGGCCCGGGCGGCGCTCGCCGACGCGGATCTTCGACTGGCCGACACGCCCGAGTCGATCGATGCCGAGCAGAAGGCCCTGGTCGATCGATACGTCGAGGCGTTCGAGAGCTACGACATCGACTCGCTGGTCGCACTGATCCACGAGGACGCGACGATGTCGATGCCTCCGTACAGCCTCTGGCTGCGCGGCCCGGTCGACGTCGGTCGGTGGATGCTCGGGATTGGCGCCGGCTGCCGAGGATCCCGCCTGGTGCCGGCCGGCCAGGCGAACGGGTGGCCGGCGTTCGGCCAGTACAAGGTCGACCCGGCCGGCGGTTATTTCCCCTGGGGGCTCGTCGTCCTGGAGAACGCCGACGGGAAGGTCACCGGCCTGAACACCTTCCTCGACGTCGATCGTCTATTCCCGCTCTTCGGCCTGCCCGACCACCTCCCGGCCTAGTAGCCGACGAGCCCGGGGACCCTGCGACTCGGTGACGGCAGTCGGGTAGGGGCTTTTGGTGGGGATCGTCCAGGCCGGGAGGACACGTGGGACAGAGGCCGCGACGAAGACGAGGAGAGCGTGGAGCGCGCCGAGAGGGCAGTTGGTTGGCGGCGCGACCGGGCTCGTCCAGGGCGGCGGAGGTGGATGCGAGACCTTCGTCGCGAAAGTAGCTGACTGAGTCAGTCAACTACTTTCGCTGGAGAGTCCACTTCTCCACGACCCGGCCCCCCGCACGGAGCCCGCCGGCCTCTGACCGCGTTGAGCCCGGCCCGAATGGTCCTCGACGGCACCCACCGCTCCGCCTTCGGGAAGCCGAGGCCCTCGGCTGGCGTCACGGCCGCCGACCCCCAAACCCGTGCCGGCTGTCCTCCCGGCCGGCAACCGGCCACACCGCTCGCCCGCGTTTCGGGAGGTCACCGGGCTCAACACCTAGCCCGGCGGCGGCTGGGCCCTGGGGTCGAGCTCGTCGGCAGCGACGTCCCGCTCGGGCATCGGCACCGGCATCGGCGCCGGGGCGACGGGGCCGCGGGTTCGGAGAACACCGACCAGCCCGCAGCTCGCGATCAGGCCGTCGAGTTGGGAGGACGCTCCGGAGATCGTGATGCGTGTGCCCAGGCGGCGGGCGGCCAGCTCGAGCCGGGCGAGGGCGTCGACGGCGTCGAGGTTGACCACGAGCCGGCTGACGTCGCAGATGACGAGGCCCGGGGCGCCTCCGGCGACGAGGTCGCCGAGCCGGTCGCAGAGCATGGGGATCTGGGCCGGCCGGACCGAGCCGCTGAGCACCAGGGATGTGTCGGGAGGCGAAGGCGCTGACAAGCCGGTAGGGCTCCTTTGGTCCTACAGGACAAAGACGGCCCGGCCCGCTGAAACTCACCGGCCGACGGCCGGATCGGTCTAACGTTCGTCGTGTGCAGACCAAGCCATGCGTCCGGTGTGGCGTCCAGATCCACCCGGCCAGCACCCGCTGCACGCTGTGCGGCTCATCACAGCGGGCTCGCCTCGGCCGGCCGGGCTCGGCGTGGACGGCTGGACTGGCGGCGTTCGTGGTTGCCGCGGTCCTGGTCGTCGTCGTTCTCCGCGCCGGTTCGAAACCCGCCCAGACGAGGTTCCGCCTCTTCCAGACGTCTGGCCTGACGACCCTGGTCCCGGTCGGCTGGAGCGGGGGCGAGCAGGCGGCGCCGGCCGGGACGGTCAAGGCGGCATTCGACGATCCCCGACAGCCCGACTTCAAGCTCTCGGTCTCGGCTGAGCGCCCCGCCCGGGGGACGGCGCGGTCGCGGGCGAGGGGGCTCCGGACGCAGGCGACCGGTCGACTCGACTACGCCCAGCACTTCTTCGGCCGGATCCTCTTTCCCGGGGGCCGGCCGGCCTGGCTGCTGGCCTACGAGTCCGACGGGTTCTCCCACGTGATCTACGTCGACACCGCCTGCAAGCCGGGGGTCGCGATGACCGTTGAGATCAGCGCGCCCGACCGCGCCGAGCTCGACCCGGTCGCCGAGCCGGTCGCCGCGTCGTCCGGGCCGCAGTGCCGATGACCGGTTGGCCCCGCCATCCCCGAGCCGAGTCGCCGGGCCGCGGATGACCGGGCAAGCGCGGCGCCCGCGGCTCGAGCCGGCCGCCTGGTGGGTGCTCCGGCCGGCCCAGAACCACAAGCCGGCGACCTACACGTGCCCGCTGTGCGGACGGCTTCTGCCGGCCCTGAGCCAGCACACGCTGATCCTCCCGGAGGGGGATTCCCGGCGCCGGCGCCACGCCCACACCGCCTGCGTGATGCGAGCCCGCCGGGCCGGCCGGCTGCCCCTGCGCGACGAGGTCGAACCCCCGGGACCGAGCCTCTGGTCGAGGATCAGGGGGCTCCGCGGTCGACGGTGAGCCCTGCTCGGTCGGGCCGCGCACGCGCGACCGGGTGCGGTGGGAGTCGAGCGGTCGTGAGAGGGTTCTTGCGCAGGCCGTCTAGGCCCGCCGCTACGATCTTTCGGCCTCGGGACCGCGACCGAACGGCTTTTGGTGTGTTGATGCACCCGACCCGTCCCGTCGTACCCGTGGAGGTCGATGCAGAAGCCAGCGAACCCGATCCGTGCCCTGGTGGCCGCCGCGTGCGCGTCGTCGATGCTCGTCGCGCCGGTTGCCTGGGCAGCGTCGACCGGCGGGGCAGCCGCCCCGGGGTCCACGGTCGCGACCTCGGTGACGGGCGCGACCGCGCCGACGCCGACCAAGCCGGCGTCGACCCTGGCAAAGCCGACGACCCTGGCAAGGCCGACGACCCCGGCAAGGCCGACGACGGCCGCGGCGCCGGCCAAGCCGGCGACCAAGCCGACGGAGGCGAGCTCAGGATCGACGGCGCGCAAGGCGACGCCGGCCGTGGCGCCGGTCCTGACCGGGGCGAAGTGCGTGAGCCTGTGCGCGAGCAGCCTGTCGGTTCACGCCGGCGGGACGATCGTCCTGCACGGACGGCACTTCGTCGCCGGGTCGACCGTGGTCGTCTTCCCCCGCCAGTCGGTCGGCGGCCGCAAGGGACTGTTCACCGGCGTGGTGATGCGGTCCTCCCGGCAGGGGTTCGTCGTGACGGTCCCGGCGAGCGCTCATACCGGTCACATCGTGCTCCGCGGATCGACCGGTCTCCGGTCGGTCTCGTTCGGCCCGGTCAAGGTCCTCCCGCCGGTCCCGGTCGCCCTGCAGAGCGCGGTCCCGCCGTCGGGAACGGCCTTCGACGGGAACGGGATGTGGATCTGGTACATGACGAAGTCCGACGCCGGCAGCGTCCCGGCGATCGCGGCGCAGGCGAAGGCGGCGGGAATCACGACGCTGTTCATCAAGAGCTCGGACGGATCGGACAACTACTGGCCTCAGTTCACGGCGGCGCTCGTCGCACAGTTTCACGCCCTCGGGCTGAAGGTATGCGGCTGGCAGTACGTCTACGGGACGCACCCGGCCGGTGAGGCGCAGCTCGGGGCGCAGGCGGTCGCGGCGGGGGCCGACTGCCTGGTGATCGACGCGGAGTCCGAGTACGCGGGGAAATACGCGTCGGCGCAGACCTACATGCAGACGCTGCGGGCGGCGGTCGGCCCGACCTATCCGATCGGGCTGGCGTCGTTCCCGTACGTCGACTACCACGAGTCGATCCCCTACTCGGTCTTCCTCGGGCCGGGCGGGGCCCAGTTCAACACGCCGCAGCTCTACTGGCACACGATCGGGACGACGGCGGACGCGGCGTTCGCCCACACCTACCACGAGAACCGGATCTACGCGCGGCCGATCATGCCGCTCGGCGAGACCTACGGTGGGACCCCTCCGACCGAGATGACCCGCTTCCGCCAGCTATCGGCCGCCTACGGCGCGTCGGGGCTGTCGTGGTGGGACTGGCAGGAGACGACGACCGCCGGGTGGGCGTCGCTCGACCAGCCGCTCGCGGCGCCGCTGCCGACGGCGCCGATCACCGTCGACGCGAGTCTCCCGGTCTTCTCGCAGGGGTCGAAGGGCGACCAGATCGTCTGGATGCAGGAGCACCTGGCCGCAGTCGAGCCGACGACGCCGACGACGGGGATCTTCGACGCGGCGACCACAGCCGCGCTCGAGGCGTTCCAGACGGCCCGGGGAATCCCGCCGAGCGGGACGACCGATATCCCGACGTGGGCGGCGCTCCTCGGGCTGACGCCGGTCCCGGTCGACTGGACGACGGCGGCCGCGCCGGCTTAACCGCCAGACGGATCGGGCGACCGGAACCGGCGGATCCGGCGAGCTTTCAACAAGTCCCACGCGCGCGCGGGACGGCTGTAGAGTCTCGGCCGTGCAAACTCGATCTTCCGCCCTGGTGATCGCCGGCCTCCTCGCCGGAGGTCTCGTCGCGGGGTGCGCCGCCGGCGGGAGCACGGCCGACGCGGGCAAGGTCGCGCAGACGGTGACGCGCGAGTTGGGAGACCTGGCCGCTGGGAACGGGGCGGCCGCGTGCGCTCTGGCTACGCCGACCGGTCAGACGGAGCTTGCGAGCGCGAGCCCGAACCACAAGTGCGCCCAGGCGATCGAGCTGGTCAGCCAGAACCTGACCCCCGCGGTCCGGCTCGGCCTGAAGACGGCCGTCGTCAAGAAGGTCACGATCAACGGTGGGTCGGCCACCGTGAGCAACGCCGACATCACGAGCACGCAGGGGAGCCTGAGCGGCTTCCTCGGCCCGGGGTCGGCGCCGACCGTACTGACCAAGCAGCCGGACGGGAGCTGGGAGATCGCCGGCTAGTCCGAGCCTGGCGACGTCAGTGCGCCGTCACGACGCGGAACCTACGTGCAGTTGAGCGGGAAGTCCGTCCCGATCACGCGGAACGAGCTCGACCCGCGTGACATCACGAACTCCCCGTACGGCTTCCCGAAGAGGGAGAGCTTCCACCCGCGGAACCTGTGGAGCCTCAGGTACGGGTATCCGGCCTGCTCGGGACTCGGCCGGTTGCACCCGTAGAGCGCGTCCTGGCGCGCCGGGCTGCTCGTCTCCCAGCCAAACAGGGCCAGCGCGACCGGACACGCCCGAGCGGCTGTGATGCTCTGCAGGTGGTAGACCTCGACGCCCGTCTTGACCGGGCGCTGGCACTCGTGCGTCTTCGTCAACGCGAGCGCTCCGGACGGCCAGAGCAGGAGACCGGCGAGGACGACGAGAACCGGGAGGCCGCTGCCACGCACGATCGCTCGATCCTACCTCGGACCTTGTCTTGACCCCGGCTCGAAATCGAGGCTGTGGCCGGACGAACGAAACGTATTCAGATGACTGACGAGGAGGGCGGGCCCTGAATCCTAACCGCGTGACGCGGTGGTCGGGATCGTCTCGAGCGGGGCGAGCTGGCCCATGTCCAGCTCGAAGTGGACCGTCGCCGACCCGTTCGTCGTCCCGTATCGCAAGGTCACCTCGGTGTCGGCCTGGCCGGTCACCGAGATTGACCGGCTCGGGTCCTTCGTGTCCGTCCCGAGATACTTCGTCCCGTCGAAGAAGAACGCCTGCTCCGCTCCGCCGCTTGACCCGATCAGGACCCGGAGCGTCTGGTTGGGGTCGTAGGTCGACGTGCTGACCGGCGTGTAGCCCCGCGACTTCAGCGTCGCCACCGCCGCCCCGAGGGCGCCGTCCTCCGACGACGCCCCGCCGGTCGTCTGCGTGAACGCCGGGCCCGTCGCCGTTCGCGTCTGGGCCGGCGGGTTGATCACCGTCGGCAGCGTCGTCGTGGTCGCCGGTGTCGTCGCCGGCGTCGACGGCTGCTCGGTCGGCGTCGGCGCAGGCGTCGTGATCGTCACCGTCGGCAGGGACGGGCTTGACGCGTTGCTCGACCCGCAGGCCGCGACTCCACCCGCCGTCGCCATTCCCACGGCGAGGGCTCCGATTGCGCCGATCAGCTTCATGTCCACAGGGTATTCGCGACCCCGGACCCCGTCCCTCCGCGAGAATGCCCGAAGATGAGAGATGGTCGCATCCTTGCGGCGCTCGTCCTCGCCGGCGTTCTCGCGTACGTGCTGCTCACCCCGGCACCGACCGCCGACCTCCCCGACGGCGGCCGACCGATCCCGACCGACCAGACTCGGCCGCCCGGCGCCGACGCCGGATCCGGGTCGCCGGTCGTCCACGTCGCCCCGCCCCCGCTGACCGTTCGCGAGGCCCGGGTCGCCGCCCAGGAGAACCAGGCGATCAACCGGATTCTCGGCTATACGCCGTACGTCTCCAGTGGTGGCGACGCCCGCCGCGAGATCGCCCTGACCTTCGACGACGGCCCCAGCGCCTACACCCAGGGCCTGCTCGGCGAGCTCCGCCGCCTTCACGTCCCGGCGACCTTCTTCCAGATCGGCTACGCGATCTCCGAGTTTCCACGGTACGCCGCCCGCGAGGTCGAGTTCGGGATGGCGATCGGCGATCACACGCTCACCCACCCGTTCCTCGCGAGCATGTCGCTCGCCGCTCAGACGCACGAGATCCTCGGGGATGCCGACCGGATCCACGCCTACGGCGCCGCCTATCCCCGCCTCATGCGCCCGCCGTACGAGTCCTTCGACCACCTGACCACCACCGTCACCCGCGCCGCCCACATGCTGATGGTCCTCTGGAGCGTCGACACCGCCGACTACACACGGCCGGGCGTCAAGCGGATCGTCGACACCGCCGTCTCCGGCGCCCGGCCCGGGGCGATCATCCTCATGCACGACGGCGGCGGACTCCGCTCGCAGACCGTCGCCGCCGTCCCCGCGATCGTCCGCGATCTCCGTCGCCGCCACTACCGCCTCGTCACCGTTCCCCGCCTCCTGCTCGACGACCCGCCGCCCCCGAAGCCGAAGCCGAAAGCAAGGCCGCACACCAAGGCGAAGGTGAGGCCGAAGGCGAAGGTGAGGCCGAAGGCGAAGGTGAGGCCGAAGGCGAAGGCGAAGGCGAAGGCGAGGTCGTCCAAGACCCCCGCCCGGCGGGCCTGACTCGCGTATCGTCGCACTGATGCCCCGCCGCAGCGCAGGAATCCTCCTCTACCGGACGACGAACCACTGCCTCGAGGTGCTCCTCGTGCATCCGGGCGGGCCCTTCTACGGGCACAGGGACCTCGGCAGCTGGGGGATCCCCAAGGGCGAGTACGAGCCCGACGAGGAAGCTCAGGCCTGCGCCGTGCGCGAGTTCGACGAGGAGATCGGCCAGGCCCCGCCGGTCGGCCCGATGATCCCGCTCGGGGAGATCCGCCAGAAGAACAACAAGATCGTGATCGCCTGGGGACTCGAGGGTGACCTCGACGCCGACGCGATCCACAGCAACACGTTCACCGCCGAGTGGCCGCCCCGGACCGGGCGGATGCAGGAGTTTCCCGAGATCGATCGGGCCGCCTGGCTGACGCTCGACGCCGCCGCCGTGAAGATCATCGAGACCCAGCAGCCGCTGCTCGATCGGCTCGCCCAAGCCGTCGGCCCGGACCGGTCAGCTTAGGTGGCTCGACGCTCTCCGCCGGGACCCCACCGCGGGTCGCGCAGGAGGGGACTCTCCAGGGAAAGTAGTTGACTGCCTCAGTCAGCTACTTTCGCGACGAAGGTCTCGGCATCCTCCTCGTCCGCCGCCCAGAGGACTCCCACTCATCCGCCCGCCCCCAGAGGACTCCCACTCCTCCGCCCGCCCCCGGAGGACTCCCACTTACCACTCCCCGCAGCTCGGTCCGCGCCAGAAGCCCCTCGACCTCTCGACGAGCTCGAGCCTGCCGTCAGACGGCATGCTCGCCACGGGCCGCCGCCGGCCTGTGAACCCGACAAGGCGGACTTGGGTAACACGCCCGCCGGGTAGCCGGAGTACGCTGACCGCAGATGACCGAGTCCACCCCCGCGATCTCCCGGCTCGAGCAGCTCTCCCGCCTCGGCCAGGCCGTCTGGGTCGATTTCCTCTCCCGCGACTCGATCCACTCCGGTCACCTCCAGAGCCTGATCGACGACGACGCGGTCGTCGGCGCGACCTCGAACCCGTCGATCTTCCAGAAGGCGATGACCGCCGGCCACGACTACGACGAACAGCTCCGTCAGATCGCCGCCGACACGCCCGACCCGAAGGCGATCTTCTGGGCGCTCGCCGAGCAGGACGTCCGCGACGCGTGTGACCTGTTCCGGCCGGTCTGGGAGATCAGCTCCGGCCGGGACGGCTACGTATCGCTCGAGGTCGACCCGGGTCTCGCCTACGACGCCGAGGCCACCTTCCAGGAGGCGATCCGCCTCCACACCGAGCTCGAGCGCCCCAACCTGATGGTCAAGATTCCCGCGACCAAGCCCGGTCTGACCGCGATCGAGGACGCGATCGCCGACGGACGCTCGATCAACGTCACCCTGATCTTCTCGCTCGCCCGCTACGCCGCCGTCGCCGAAGCCTACGTCCGCGGTCTCGAGCGGCTCGCCGCCGCCGGCGGCGACCCCGGGAGCCTCGCGTCGGTCGCGAGCTTCTTCGTCTCGCGCATCGACACCGAGACGGACCGCCGGCTCGCCGAGGCCGGCGACCACGAGCACCTCCACGGCCTGCTCGGCATCGCCAACGCCCGCCTCGCCTACGAGCAGTACCAGTCGATCTTCAGCGGTCCCCGGTGGGACGCGCTCGCCGCCAGGGGCGCGATGCCCCAGCGCCTGCTCTGGGCGTCGACCTCCGTCAAGGACCACGCGTACGTCGACACCCGGTACGTCGACGAGCTGATCGGCCCCGACACCGTCGACACGATGCCCGAGGAGACGATCCGCCTCTACCAGGACCACGGCCGTCCCAGGCCCCGGATCGCCGCCGGCCTACCCGACGCAAGGAAGTTGACCGACCGGCTCAAGGCCGTCGGGGTCGACTACGACGACGTCACCGAGACGCTCGAGCGCGAAGGCGTCAAGCGCTTCTCCGACGACTTCACCGAGGTCGTCGACGCGCTTCGCAACAAGCGCGCCCAGCTCACCGCCTGAGCGCGCCGCAGCCCGCCTGTCCGCCGCTCCTTGACGCGGGCCCATGTAGTGCATAGGCTCCAGTCCAGCTGGGTCGCGCGGTCGTCGCGCGCCTGACGACTCGAGGAGACCGCCCTTCATGAAGCAGTCCAACCGGCTTTCGGCCCTGTTGATCGTAACCGCGCTCGGCGTCGGCCTCTCCGGCTCGGCCGCCCCTGCCGCCCCGGTCGCCACGGTCGCCGGACTCGTCCGGGCGGTCTCGGTCGGCGGGACGCTCATCACACCGGCCACCTACTCCCTCGCCCAGCTCGCCGCCCTCCCCCAGACCAGCTTCACCGTCCCGGCACGCGGCGGCGCGCCCGCCCACTCAGACCAGGGCGTGTCGCTCGAGCAGCTCGTCCAGACCGCCGTGCCGATCCTGCCCGCCGGTGTCAAGAACGGCCTGCTCCGGGTCCTCGTCACCGTCGTCCCCCTCGCCGGCCTGCCCGAGACGTTCGCCCTCGGTGAGCTCGACCCGAGCTTCGGCGACCACCCGGTATATCTCGTCCTCCAGCAGGACGGACGGCCTCCGCTGATCACGCCCGAGCTCGTCGTCCCCGGCGACTCGGGTGACGCACGGACGGCCTACGGAGTCCAGCAGATCAGCGTTGCCGTCGAGAGCCCGCCGGCGAGCACCCCTGTCCACCCGGGCGACCTCAGGATCGACGCGGGGATCTTCACGACTGTGCTCAGCGCCGCCCGACTCGCCGCCCTCCCCGCCGAGACGCTCGACGTCCAGTTCGCAGCCGGAACGAGTCCCCAGACCCACACCGAGACCGGGCCGACTCTCGACGAGGTCCTCGCCGCCGCCCACATCCCGTCGCAGATCGTGAGCTGGGTTGCCGGGGTCGGCTCGGATGACTACGTCGCGACGGTCACGCCGGCCGAGGCCCACGTCGGCGGCCGGCCGCTGCTGATCTCGACCAGCGAGGACGGCATTCCCCAGGTCCAGCCGCGCCTGGTGACCGACGGCGACGTCAAGGGCGGCCGGTATGTCTCCGGCCTGGTCGACCTCGTCGTCGGCTTCCCGAGCTACCTCAGCGTCCTCGGTCCAGGTCTTCCTCTGCCGTGGTGAGCGCCTCGCGCGTCTCGACGTCGGTCGGGTCGGCCTCGAGGACCAGCCGGTAGCGGGCGGCCCGCCGCTCGAGCAGCATCCGAGCCGCCGTCTCGACGTCGACCCCCTTCGGGAGGGCCCCGCCGGCGACGATCGCCCGCATCCGGCCGAGCAGGTTCGTCTCTGAGTCGTGCAGGCCGTCCCGGGTGAGCCCGGCGCTGACCGGCGAGATCTGCTCGGCCCCCGGCTCCTGCGGCTCACGGTGGCGGATCGACCAGACGTCGAGCCTGCTTGCCGTGTGCGTCGGGTCCTCCAGTCCGTCCGGCAGCACGCTGTGCCCCCAGGCCTGGTCGGCTTCCCGGCGCACCGGGAACATCAGCGCGTCGAGGAACTCGTGGTGGGCTGCCGCGTACCGTCCGTGGGCCGACTGCCGGGTGATCGCCCCGAGCGCCTGGCCGACCGCCTCCCACGAGGCTCCCCGCTCCCGCTCGAGCACCACAGCCAACTCGAGGACCCGGTCGGCCTCGTGGACGAGACGGAGCGCCCGATTGATGAAGTCGCCGTCCTCGGCGTCGTGATCGGAGTGGGTCGCGACCTCCGCCCGGGCGGTGTCGCTCAGCTCTCGCGCGGCCTTCGCATGTGCGAGACGAGCCAGGTCGATCGGTGGAAACCCCGTCACGTCTCCGAACGCTACACCCGTCAGGGTAGACCTGACAACCCTTCGGCCGGCTACTTCGCGGGACTCCGCCAGGTCCCCTTCCCCGCGCCGCCGCCGTCCGCCGAGAACCGCTCGGCGACGAGCTTGGCCGCGGTGTTGAGGGTGAACGCGACGCATCCCTCACGGCTCTCGCCCGGGCCGATCGCGTTGTCGAAGTCCTGGAGCGGGGTCTTGCACCGGCCTTGCGGGGCGTAGGCCGGCGACGCGACGCCAGACGACGGGATGACCGAGATGTCCCCGGTCGACGAGCTGTCATATCCACCGGGTCCGCGGTTGGCGATTCGGACGAACACGCCGACCACCCGGGTCCCCGGCAGGAGGGCCGCGCCCGACCCCTTCAATGGATCGAGCACCTTCGTCACGGTGATCGACAGCTTCGTCCCCTGGGCCTGGATCTGCTCGCTCGTCCCCACCCGCGGCCCGATCGGCCGGGCCGCCCTGGCCTTGCGCTGCTTCGACTTCTTCGCCTTGACGGGCGTGGTCGCCTGGGTCGACGTTTTCGTGGCCGTCGACTGACCCGCCGTCGACTTCGACGACCCACTCGACCCGCAGGCCGCGAGCCCGGCACAGACGCTCGCGATCACGAGGATCCTCACGGCAGGGCGAGAGACGATCAAAGTGATCCTTCGCCTCGGGTGCACCCGGCCCAGCCTAACCAGTACCGATCAGCCGGGCGACCTCGGCCGTGTCGGCCGCCCCGTCGTAGACGACCTCGCCCTCGTCGATCGCCAGGCACCGTGACGCCCGCTCGACGATCTCGAGGTGGTGGGTCGCGAGGATCACCGACGCCCCCCCGGCGGCCGCCTCCTCGAACAGCGAGTCGAGCGCCTCCCGGCTGGGGGGGTCGAGCCCGTCGAACGGCTCGTCGGCCAGGATCAGGCCGAACGGCCGGACGAACGCGACGGCGATCGACGCCTTCTGGCGCATCCCCTTGCTGAAGCCTCCCGGCGGGTCATCGGCCCGGTCGGTCAGGCCCAGCCGATCGAGCAGGTCGGCCGCCCTGTCCTCCCATTCGGTCTCCCCGTGGAGGCGGGCGACGTACTCGAGGTGCTCGCCCAGGCTCAGGTCGTCATACAGCGACGGCGTATCCGGGAGGTACGACGTCAGCCGCCGCGCGTCGATCGACCCGGCCCGGAACCCGTCGATCGTGACGTCGCCGCTCGTCGGCTCGAGCAGCCCGGCCGCCAGCCGCAGGAACGTGCTCTTGCCGGCCCCGTTCGGTCCGACCAACGCGACCCGGGTCCCGGGCTTGACCTTGTAGTTGAGGCCGTTGAGCGCCACATGATCTCCGTAGCTTGCGACCAGGTCGACTGCCTCGAGCACGGTCATCCCTCCCGGAGCAGGACGGCCGCCGTGACCGTGGCGGCGACGAACAGCACGCCGAGCGCCGCCGGCGCGGCCCCCGCGAGGGCCGAGTGGTTCGCGTTGACGGCGATCCGGGCCGCGGCCAATGGCAGCACCCCGAGCACGGCGAGCACGGGCGGGCCGGCAGCCTTGACGCCGGCCACCGCGTTGGCCAGCGGCCCGATCTGCAGGGGGTTGATCGCCGGGCCGACGCTCACGCTGACCGCCGCCCCGACGACCGCGGCGACCGCGGCCGGGATCGCCGCGAGCAGGCCGATCCCGACGACTTCCGGCAGCCCGCCCGGACCGAGCGCGCCACCGACGGCGACGCCGACGACGCAGACCACGAGCATCACGCTCACCGGGACGGCCAGATGACGCAGGACGAGCCAGCCCCGCCCGACCGGAAGCGTGCTCGACCGGGTCGGGTGGTCAGCCTCCTGCGCGAGTCCCTCGATCGCGTCGAGCGCTGCCACGAGCAGCGCCAGGCCGGCCAGCGCGACCAATACCGGCGTCCCCTCCCAGGCCGCCGTCGCCGCCACCCCGGCGGCCCCGCCGAGCACGAGGATCCGGAGGATCCGCAGCGCCGGCCAGCGGAGCACGCCCTGCCAGTCGCGCCGCCAGACCGGTCCCCGCCGGGCGGCGCCCGAGATCCGCAGCCACGGACGCCGGCGCGGCCCCTCGGCCGAGAGCTGGCGGCGGAGCAGGATCACCGTGCGGACGTCCTGCATCGTCACGGCGAAGCGCAGCTGCGCGGCCAGTCCGGCCTGGCGCAGGGCCGCCTCGAGCGACGTCCCCCCGACGAATGCGAGACCCGCGAGCGGGAGCCCGAGGATCACAAAGCAGGCGACCGGCGTCCCCACCCCGTGGACCGGGGCCATTGCCAGCCGGCCGAGGAAGCTCGCCGGCGAGGTCGCCGTCCGGCCGAGCAGATCCGCGACCGACCAACCGACGACGACCGCCGCGAGCAGGCCTGCCACCCGCCGGCCGAGCCGCAGACCCGACGCGAGCAGCGCCGACCCGGTGAACGCCAGGCCCGTGATCAGGCCGGCCACGCCGGCCGAGGCGACCCACGCCGCGTAGGCCCCGGGCAGCCGCTGGGCCGCGAGGTTGCCGGCGATCATCCCGATCACCGCCCCGAGGAAGCCGCTGAAGCGCAGTTGGCGGACCGCCACCCCCCGCAGGGCGACCGCCCGGGGAATCGGAGCCAGCAGGACGATCGTCACGTCAGCCGGCAGCAGGACGAGCGGACCGCCCCGCCCGCCCGAGCGCAGCCCGGCCGCGATCGCCCCGGCCACCACCAGCCCGCCCAGGGCCGGCCCGAATTCGAGCGCTCGTGACAGCTCGGTCGGCGTAACCGGCCGACCTCCCACGATGCCGGAGATGAAGCTCGTCGCCAGGGCCGAGAGGACCGCCGTCACGTAGACCCGATAGACCGCGTCGATCCAGTCGAGTTGTGCGTATGCCCGCCGTCGGCGGGCCCGGCGCATCTCGCGCAGCGCCTGGGTTCCCACTCGGGCCACGCGCGAAGTCTCTCACCGAAGGCTCAGCGGCACTCCGGGCTGAGGTTCAGGCGACCTGCCGGCGCTCGAAGCGGGCCCGGGCCTTCGCCGCCTCGACATCCCGGTCGCGGGGCGGGGCGCTCGTGACGAGCTCGGCGAGCAGCGTCCGGGATGCCTCGGTCACCGCGTCGACCGCCCGCTCGAAGGCCGCGGCGTTGGCCTGCGACGGTCGGGCGGCCCCGCTGATCTTGCGGACGTACTGGGTTGCAGCCGCCCGGACCTCGTCGTCGGTCGCCGGTGGGTCGAAGTTGTGGAGTGTTCTGATGTTTCGGCACATGCCACATAGCCTAGACGGCCCGCGACCCTGGTCCACGGCACGGGGTGACCGGTCGATCACCTGCTGAGCGGATAGCCTCCGACCGGGTGATCCGGAGCGTGATCTTCGACTGCGACGGCGTCCTCGTCGACACCGAGCCGATCTCCAACCGCGTGCTCGCCAGGTTGCTGACCGAGGCCGGCCTCCCGACGACGCTCGACGACTGCCTGCGCCACTACCGCGGCCGCGCGATGAAGTCCGTGCTCGCCGACGCCACCCGCCGCCTGGGTGGGCCGCTCGCCTTCGACGTGGGCGACCGCTACTACGCCGAGATCGAGCCGATCTTCCGGGTCGAGCTCGACCCGGTCGCCGGGATCGTCGACGCCCTCGACCGGATCGACCTGCCGTCCTGCGTCGCGTCGAGCGGGCCCCACCACAAAATGGAGGTCACGCTCCGGAGCACGGGTCTCTGGGACCGCTTCGAAGGGCGGATCTTCAGCGCGACCGAAGTCGCCGCCGGCAAGCCGGCGCCCGATCTGTTCCTCTACGCGGCCGGCCGGATGGGCTTCGACCCGGCGACCACGGCCGTCGTCGAGGACAGCATCGCCGGCGTCCAGGCGGCCGTCGCCGCCGGCATGCGAGCCCTGGCCTTCGCCGGCGAGACCCGCCCCGCCGAGCTCGCCGCCGAGGGCGGAGAGCCGTTCACCGACATGGCAGACCTCCCCGGTCTGCTCGGAATCGCCTAGCCAGGAGGATGGGATCGCCGGGCGAGGCGGATGGGATCGCCGGGCGAGGCGGATGGGATCGCCGGGCGAGGCGGATGGGATCGCCGGGCGAAACGGATGGGATCGCCGGGCGAGGCGGATGACCTCTCGAGTCCGTTTCAGGTCAGGACGAACGCCGTTCGTGTCGAACGACGTTCGTGTCACGTCGAAGGACGCTCGCTCGATCAGTCGCAAGCCCGTCGAGCTCTCGAGCGTCCGGGGGGCGAGTCGGCCCGGCTGCCGCCAGGGCGTCGATTCCCAGCTCGAGCATCCGCCTCCAGGCACCCGGCTCGAGCTGGGCGGCGGCCCCGGTCGCGGCGAAGACGAGCTGCAGGTCGAGGGTCGTGGCGTCCGCGCGGGCCCGGCCCTCGGCCTGTGCGGCCGCGAGCAGGCGACCCATCGCCGTGACCGTCGTCGCCCGGGCCTCCTGGACGGCCGGATCGTCCGAGACCGTGGCGATCGCCTCGCCGAGGACGTCGTCGCCGGACTGGCGCTCGACCAGCGTCCACAGCAGGCCGGTCAGGGCGGCCCACGGGCCCTCGGTCCCCGACAGGGCGGCGTCGACGTTCTCTCGCACCTCCCTCAGGCGCTCGATCACGAGCGCGGCCAGGAGGTCGTGCTTGGACGGGAACTGCCGGTAGACGCTGCCGATGCCCGCGCACGCGGCGGTCGCGATCGCCGGCATCGGCGCGTCGAGGCCGTCCCTGGCGAAGACGTCGCCCGCCGCGCGGAGCAGCCGCCTTCGCTTGTCCTCGGCGTTCAGCTCCGACCAGCAGATCGTCGTCGCCAGAGCCGGAATGACCATTCCGCTACTCTAGTGGTCTGCGACTCCGGAACGCGCATTCCGCCGCGACGGCCCCGCGGTCGAGGCGCCTCCCACATCGACGCCGATGACCACGACAGCCAAACGATCGCACCCGAACGTCACGCTCGCCGTGCTCGCCCTCGGCGGGATGGCCTACGCGATGCTCAGCTCGCTGGTCGTCCCGGCACTCCCGACGATGCAGCACGACCTCCACACCACGGAGACCGGGATCGCCTGGCTGCTGACCGGGTACCTGCTCGCCGCGTCGGTCGGGACGTCGATTCTCGGGCGGCTCGGCGACATGTACGGGAAGGAGCGCCTCCTGCTCTGGACGCTCGGCATCCTCGCCGGAGGAACGGTGCTCGCCGCCGTCTCGAGCTCGCTGATCCCGATCATCATCGGCCGGGTCATCCAGGGCGCCGGCGGTGGGATCTTCCCGCTCGCGTTCGGGATCGTCCGCGACGAGTTCCCCCGCGAGAAGGTCGCCGGCGCGATCGGCCTGCTCTCGGCGATCCTCGGCGTCGGCGGTGGCATCGGGATCGTCCTGGCCGGCCCGATCATCCAGCACCTCAGCTACCACTGGCTGTTCTGGTTCCCGCTCGTCCTGATCCTGATCGCCGCGGCCGCGACCTGGCGCTACGTCCCCGAGTCGCCGGTCCGCGTCCCCGGCAAGGTCAACTGGCTGGCCGCCGCCCTCATGACGATCGGCATCTCAGCCGTCCTGCTCGCGATCTCCGAGACGACGATCTGGGGGTGGGGAGGACCCAAGACGCTCCTCCTGATGCTCGCCGGCTTCGTCTTCATCGGCGTCTGGATCACCGTCGAGGCACGCAGCCGGGACCCGCTCGTCGACATGACGATGATGCGGGTACGCGGCGTCTGGACGACCAACCTCGCCGCGTTCCTGCTCGGCGCCGGGATGTACGCGTCGTTCATCGTCTTCCCCCAGTTCGCCCAGCTCCCCAAGAGCACCGGCTTCGGCTTCGGGGCCTCGGTCGTCGTCTCCGGCCTCTACCTCCTCCCGGCGACGATCACGATGACGATCCTCGGCGTCAAGGCCGGGGCGATCTCCGCGAGGTTCGGCTCCCGGGCGGCCCTGATCGTCGGGACCGCCTTCGCGACGGGGTCGTTCGCGCTGCTCGCCGCCGCGCACAAGCATCCCTACGAGCTCCTGATCGCCGCCGCCCTCCTCGGCGTCGGGATCGGCCTCGCGTTCGCGGCCCTCGGCAACCTGATCGTCCAGGCCGTCCCAAGCCACCAGACGGGTGTCGCGAGCGGCATGAACACCGTGATGCGCACGCTCGGCGGCGCCCTCGGCGGGCAGATCTCGGCGACCTTCATCGCCGAGCACGTCGCCCACGGCCTGCCGACCGTGACCGGCTTCACGGAGACCTTCGCGATGGCGACCGGATTTCTCGCGGTCTGCCTGATCGCCGCGTGGATCGTCCCGCGCGCCCGGGCGACGGTCGTCCCGCCTCGGCAGGGAGTCGGCGGTGACGACGGCGACGAGCTGGTCGAGGTCGGCGCGATCCCCGAGGGCGCGCGCGGCTGACGACCGCCGCCGCGTGTCTCCGGAGCGGTTCGGCCTTGCGCTGAAAGTTGCGCTCCCGATACCTTCAGGAGGATGACGCTCGAGGAGCTCAGAAGCGATGTCGGACGGGGACTGATCGACACCGTGCTCCTGGCGATCACCGACATCCAGGGCCGCCTCCAGGGCAAGCGCATGTCGGCCCGCCACTTCCTCGCGGAGGTCGCCGACCACGGGGCGGAGGGCTGCAACTACCTGCTGGCGGTCGACGTCGAGATGGCGACGGTCGACGGGTACGCGATGGCCTCGTGGGAGCGCGGCTACGGGGACTTCGTGATGCGCCCGGATCTCGCCACGCTGCGCCGCGTGCCGTGGCAGGACGGGACCGTGCTGTGCCTGGCCGACGTCGTCTGGCAGGACGGCTCGGACGTCGTCGCGTCGCCGCGGCAGGTCCTCCGCCGCCAGCTCGCCCGCCTCGGCGAGCGGGGATGGACGGCGAACGCGGGAACCGAGCTCGAGTTCAACGTCTACCGCGACACGTACGAGGAGGCCTGGCACAAGCGCTACTACGACCTCGCGCCGGCCAACCTCTACAACGTCGACTACTCCCTGCTCGGGACCGCCCGTGTCGAGCCCCTGATCCGCCGGATCCGCAACTCGATGGAGGGGGCGGGGATGCTGGTGGAGGACTCCAAGGGCGAGTGCAACCTCGGCCAGCACGAGATCAACTTCCGCTACGCCGACGCCCTGCGGACGGCCGACGACCACGCGGTCTACAAGAACGGCGCGAAGGAGATCGCCGCGGACGAGGGCATGGCGATCACGTTCATGGCGAAGTACGACGACCGGGAGGGGAACTCGTGCCACATCCACTTCTCGCTGGCCGATGCCGACGGCCCGTTGTTCGCCCGTGACCGGGCCGTCTTCGACCACTTCCTCGCCGGGCAGCTCGCCTGCCTGCGGGAGCTGACGCTCCTCCTCGCGCCGAACATCAACTCCTACAAGCGGTACGCGTCGGCAAGCTTCGCGCCGACCACGGTCGCCTGGGGCCACGACAACCGGACCTGCTCGCTGCGAGTCGTCGGACACGGGGCGTCGCTGCGGTTTGAGAATCGGGCCGGAGGAGCAGACCTCAACCCGTACATGGCGCTCTCGGCGATCATCGCGGCCGGTCTGCACGGCGTCGAGCAGGGCGTCGAGCTCGGCCCGGCCTACGAGGGCAACGCCTACCTCGCCGGCGATGAGCCCCGCCTTCCGGGGTCGCTCGCCGAAGCCCGCGACCTGTTCGCCGGGAGTGCCGTCGCCCGAGCGGCCCTCGGAGACGACGTGGTCGACCACTACGTGAACGCCGCCGACGTCGAGTTGGCCGCGTACGCCGCCGCCGTCACCGACTGGGAGCGGGTCCGCGGATTCGAGCGCCTGTGACCGAGATCCTCGTCTCCCCGGATGTCGTCTTCGCACCGGTCCGCTCACAGACCGCGCTCGAGGAGACCGTCGATCGCCTCGGCACGGCGATCAAGCTCGGCCTGCTCGCCCCGGGTACCCAGCTGCCTCCAGAGCGGGAGCTCTGCGCGCTCCTGGGGATCGCCCGCTCCACCCTCCGCCAGGCCCTCGCCGCCCTCTCGGAGAGCGGCCACCTCCGTGCGATCCGCGGTCGCGGCGGCGGCACGTTCGTCGCCGATCCCCAGCCCCCGGCGGCGCCGCCGTCGGCCGAGCTGCTCGAGGACTGGCGCGATGTCTGCGACGAGCGGCTCGTCGTCGAACTCGGGGTTGCCCTGCTCGCGGCCGAGCGGGCGACTCCCGACGCGCTGGACGGCCTGGACGCCGTCGTCGACGCCCTCGACTCCACGCTCGACGACTTCGCCGCCTACCGCCGGGCCGACATCCATCTCCACGTCGGGGTCGCCGAGGCGACCGGCAATCCACGCCTGATCAAGGCGATGACCGAGATCCAGGGGTCGATGACCGGACTGATCTCGTTCATCGCCCACCCGCACGACGTCCTGGCCTCCTCCAACGCCCAGCACCGCCGGCTGCTGGCGGCCCTGCGCGAGCGCGACGAGGCCCGTGCGGTCCTCGTCATGGCCGAGCACATTCGCGCAACCGAGCACGTCTTGGCCGGGCTGCTTCCGGCCGGTTGACGGCCGGCGCCGGACCCGGCATTCCAGCCGGCGGGCTGTGACTCGGGCGGGGTTGACTTCCGCCGTCGCGGGCGTATCGTGCGCCGATAAGGAAGGATGAACAAACCTTTTCCCCCTGAGGAGGGCGGATGGCGGCCACGGAGACTCTGAGTGCAGACGAGCAGCGCCTCGCGGAGATGGGCTACAAGCAGGAGCTCAAGCGCGGCTGGAGCAGCTTCTCGAACTTCGCGATCTCGTTCTCGATCATCTCTGTCCTGGCCGGCTGCTTCACGACCTACGGGCAGGCCTTCAACGACGGCGGCCCGGTCGCGATCTCGATCGGCTGGCCGGTGATCAGCGTGTTCATCCTGATGGTCGCCTTCTCGATGTCAGAGCTCGCCTCGGCATTCCCGACGGCTGGGGGGATCTACTACTGGGCGTCGAAGCTCGGCGGCCCAGGGTGGGGCTGGTTCACGGGCTGGTTCAACCTCGTCGGGCTGGTCGCGGTCGTCGCCTCGGTCGACTACGCGGCGGCCTCGTTCCTCCAGGCGCTGCTCGTCTCATACAACCTGCACTTCGGTTTCAACTTCACGTCGACCGACGTCAAGTACAACGCCCACGTCGTGTTCGCCCTGTTCGCGCTGATCCTGATCGTCCACGGCCTGATCAACGTCTTCTCGAGCCATCTCGTCTCGCTGTTCAATGCCGTCTCGGTCTGGTGGCACGTGATCGGCGTCGCGGTGATCGTCGTGATCCTGATCCTCGTGCCGAGCCACCATGCCAGCCTCGCGTACGTCTTCACCCACCGGCGCAACGGGACGGCCTTCGGCTCGCACATGTACTGGTTCTACATCCTCCCGCTCGGCTTTCTCCTGACGATGTACACGATCACCGGCTACGACGCGTCGGCCCACGTCTCCGAGGAGACCCACGGCGCGGCCGAGTCCGCGCCGAAGGGCGTCTGGCGGTCGGTCTTCTACTCGGCCGTGATCGGCTGGATCGTGCTGCTCGCGCTGACCTTCGCCGTCCAGAGGAACGCGACCAGCACGATCTCATCGGCCGGCTTCCCGGCGATCGCCATCCTCCAGAGCGCGCTGAGCTCGGCGGCGGCCAAGGCCGTCCTGATCATCTCGACGGTCGGCCAGCTGTTCTGCGGCATGGCCTGTGTGACGAGCGCCTCGCGGATGACGTTCGCCTTCTCGCGTGACGGGGCCGTCCCCGGCCACAGGCTGTGGCGGCGCCTGGGCCCGAACAGGACGCCGACCTGGTCTGTGCTGTTCGTGGTCGTCTGCGCCCTGCTCGTCACGCTGCCGGCCTTCTTCCCCGACAAGGCCGGCTACCCGGTGGCCTTCTTCGCCGTCACGTCGATCGCGGTGATCGGCCTCTACATCGCCTACACGATCCCCGTCTTCCTCCGCTGGCGGATGGGCGACGCCTTCGAGCCCGGGCCGTGGACGCTCGGGCGCAGGTACAAGTGGGTCAACCCGATCGCGTTCACCTGGGTCGGGATCTGCGTGATCATCTTCTGCCTGCCGACCTCCCCGGCCGGTGTCTTCTTCGGCAGGGGCTTCACCTGGTCGTCGGTCAACTACGCCCCGCTTGTCACGATTGGCGTGATGCTGATCGTGACCGTCTGGTACTACGTCTCGGCGAGGCGAAGCTTCACCGGGCCGATCCGGACGATCGGCGGGGTCGAAGTGGCGCCGGTCACCGCCGGTGGCTGAACTGCTCAGCGTCATCGAGCCGGCCACTGAGACGGTGCTGGCGACGGTTCCCCGGGCCAACGTGGAGGACATCGACGAGGCGGTCGCGCGCGCGCGGGAGGCCTACCCGGCGTGGCGGGCGCTCGACCCGGCCGCGCGGGCGCGGCTGCTCCACGGGTTGGCCGGCGCGCTCGAGGAGGAGCACGAGTCGCTGGCCCTGCTCGAGGCGCGCAACGCCGGGAAGCCGATCGGCGATGCCCGCTGGGAGATCGGGATGGTGGTCGACACCTTCCGCTACTACGCCGGCGCCCCCGAGCGGATGCTCGGTGACACGATCCCCGTGGCCGGCGGCCAGGCCTTCACGGTGCGCGAGCCGCTCGGCGTCGTCGGCCTGATCGTCCCCTGGAACTTCCCCCTGACGATCGCCGCCTGGAAGCTCGGGCCGGCGCTCGCGGCCGGGAACACGGTGGTCCTCAAGCCGGCCGAGCTGACCCCCCTCACGGCGCTCCGCTTCGCCGAGATCGCCGGGTCGGCGGGAATTCCCGACGGCGTGATCAACGTCGTCGTCGGCCCGGGCGCGACGTGCGGGCAGCGCCTGGTCGAGCACCCGGACGTCGCGAAGATCGCCTTCACCGGGTCGACCGAGGTCGGCCGGGCGATCGCCGCGGCAGCGTCCGCGACGATCAAGCGTGTAACGCTCGAGCTGGGCGGGAAGTCAGCGAACATCGTCTTCGCCGACGCCGACATCGAAGCCGCGGCGCGGGCTGCGCCGATGGCGGTCTTCGGCAACGCCGGCCAGGACTGCTGCGCCCGGTCGCGGATCCTCGTCGAGGAGTCCGTGCTCGACCGGTTCATGGGCCTGCTGCGCGACGAGGTCGACGCGATCCGCGTGGGCGATCCGCTCGATCCGTCGAGCCAGGTCGGCCCGTTGATCTCGGCCGGTCAGCGCGAGCATGTCGGCTCGTTCCTCGACGGCTCGTCGCCAGTCGCGATCCAGGGACACGCGCCGGGCGGTCCCGGGTACTGGTTCGCGCCGACCGTGCTCGCCCCGGTCGACCCGGACGCGCGGGCGGCCCGCGAGGAGATCTTCGGCCCGGTCGCCGCGGTGATCGCCTTCCGCGGCGAAGCCCAGGCGGTCGAGCTGGCCAACGACACGATCTACGGCCTGTCGGGTTCGATCTGGACGCGCGATGGGGCGAAGGCGCTCCGTGTGGCCCGGGCTGTGGAGACCGGGGTGCTCTCGATCAACTCGAACACGTCGGTCCGCGTCTCGACCCCGTTCGGCGGATTTCGCCAGTCCGGCTACGGGCGGGAGCTCGGGCCGCACGCGACCGACGCCTACAGCGAGGTGAAGTCGATCTACTACGCGACCGGATGAGGCTCGACGGCAAGGTCTGCGTGATCACGGGTGCCGCCGGCGGGATCGGCGCGGCAACTGCGGCGGTCTTCGAGCGGGAGGGGGCGACCGTCGTCGGCGTCGACCTGATCGACGCTCCGGGCGCCCTGTCGCTGACGGTCGACGTGACCGACGAGGACGCGGTTCGCGGGATGTACGCGGAGGTCGGCGAACGCTACGGGCGGATCGACGTCCTGTTCAACAACGCCGGGATCTCGCCGACCGACGACGCGTCCGTGCTCGATACGACGCTGGAGGTCTGGGAACGGGTCCAGGACGTCAACCTCCGGAGCGTCTTCCTCTGCTGCAAGCACGGGATCCCCCACCTCCTGGAAGGCGGGGGCGGCTCGGTGATCAACACGGCGTCGTTCGTCGCGGTGATGGGCTCGGCGACCTCGCAGGCGTCGTACACGGCGTCAAAGGGCGGCGTGCTCGCCTTGTCGCGTGAGCTCGGCGTCGAGTTCGCCCGGCGCGGCGTCAGGGTGAACGCCCTCTGCCCGGGCCCGGTCGACACGCCGCTGCTGCGGGAGCTGTTCGCCAAGGACCCGGAGCAGGCGGCCCGCCGGCTGGTTCATGTCCCGGTCGGGCGCTTCGCGCAGGCGGAGGAGATCGCCAACGGCGCCCTGTTCCTCGCGAGTGACGAATCGAGCTACGTGACGGCCTCGACCTTCCTGATCGACGGCGGGTTGAGCGGCGCGTACACGACGCCGCTGTAGTCGGCTGCGAGCCCGCCGGGGAGCGCCCGACCCGGCACCTGTCCGCGGTCGCCGCCGGGTCGATCCGGTCGGCCGGTCGAGCTACGTAGTTTGACGCGCCAGCGAGGTGGTCCGGCGCGGCTGGCGGCGCCGCTTTCGTGTCGTAGCCTCTCCAGACAAGGTTGGTCTCGCGAGCGAAGGACGCAATCGATGGCGCCACGGACGCAGGCGATCAGGACCGAGCAGCTCAGCAAGCGGTCCGGCTCGACGGTCGCCCTGGACGGACTGGACCTGAGCGTCGAGTCCGGCGAGGTGTACGGGTACCTGGGGCCCAACGGCGCCGGCAAGACGACGACGATCCGGCTGCTGCTCGGACTTCACCGGCCGACCGCGGGACGGGCGGAGCTGTTCGGGCTCGATGCGTGGGCCGACCCGGTCGCGGCCCACCGGCGCGTCGCCTACGTCGCCGGCGAACCGTCCCTCTGGCCGTCGTTGACCGGGGCTGAGACGTTCGAGTTCCTGGCCCGCGTCCGGGGGAACACGGATATCGCGTATCGCGACGAGCTCGTCGAGCGTTTCGCGCTCGACACCGCCAAGAAGGTGCGCGCCCTCTCGAAGGGCAACAGGCAGAAGGTCCAGCTGATCGCGGCCCTCGCCACGCGAGCCGACCTGCTCCTGCTCGACGAGCCGACGAGCGGGCTCGACCCGCTGATGGAGATGGTCTTCCGCGCATGCGTCGAGGAGGCCAAGCAGCGCGGGCAGGCGGTGCTCCTCTCGTCGCACATCCTCAGCGAGGTCGAGGCGCTCTGCGATCGGGTCGGCATCCTGCGGGCCGGCAGGCTGGTCGACGAGGGAACGCTCGGGGAGCTTCGCCACCTCGCAGCGCAGACGGTCGACGTCACGTTCTCCGGAGCGGTCCCGGAGCTCGGGGCTCTGCCGGGTGTGGAGAGCGTGCGCGCCGGTCCCAACGCCCTGCGCTTCGAGGTCACCGGCGGGATCGGGCCGCTGATCGCGGCCCTCGCCGGGCACCCGGTCGCCACCCTGACGAGCCGGGAGCCGTCGCTCGAGGAGATCTTCCTCCACCACTACGACGGGTCTGGCGGTCGTGTCGGGCGCTAGCCCGGCCGTGTCGGCTCCGGCTGCGCCCGGACGGGGTCGGCCGCGGCGTCTCGGTCCGTCGTGCGCGGTCGCCCGCCGGGTGTTCGCGGGCGGTCGGGTCCGGACGATCGCGTTCTTCTACCTGTTCGCCGCGATCGCCTACATCCAGCCGGTGACCTATCGCTCGGCCTACCCGACGCTGGCCGACCGGGCCGGGTTCGCCCGCAGCTTCGGGGAGAACAAGGCGATCCGCCTGTTCTACGGCGAGCCGCGCGACCTCGTCACGACGGCCGGTTACACGGCATGGCGAGTCGGTGGCACGCTCGCGATCCTCGCGGCGGTCTGGGGCCTGCTCGCCGCGGTCGGCGCGTTGCGGGCCGAGGAGGAGGCCGGTCGCACGGAGCTCCTGCTGGCCGGGATCGTCGGGCGCCGCGCCGCGTTCCTGTCGGCGCTCGGCGCCGTGGCCGTCGGCGGGCTGGCGCTGTATCTGGCGATCCTCGCCGGCCTGGCGGCCGCCGGCCTGCCGATCGGAGGCTCGGCCTATCTCGGGCTGGCGGTGACGTCGGTCGTTGCCGTGTTCGTCGGCGTCGGCGCCCTGACCAGCCAGCTCGCCCGGACCCGTCGAATGGCGACGGAGTTGGCCGTCGGTGTGTTTGCGGTGTGCTTCGCCCTGCGGGTGATCGCCGACACCGCGACGGGCGCGGAATGGCTGCGATGGGCGACGCCGCTGGGCTGGGCCGAGGCGCTGCGCCCGCTCACCGGCGCTCGTCCGCTCGTCCTCGTCCTCCCGCTGACGACATCCGCCGTGTTGATCGCAGCCGCGATCGGAATCGCGGTGCGTCGCGATCTTGGCAGCGGACTGCTCGTCGAGCGGGAAACCACACGGCCACGGCTGTTTGCGCTCTCCTCGCCGACTGCCCAGGCGCTGCGCCTCGGGCGCGGCAGCCTGACGGTCTGGCTGGGCGGTGTCGGTGCCTTCGCGTTCATCATTGGCCTGCTGGCCGACAGCATCTCGTCGACCAGCATCTCGAAGAGCCTCCAGGACGAGTTTGCGAAACTCGGCTCCGGCTCGATCCTCACGCCGACCGGGTACCTCGGCTTCACGTTCATCTTCTTCATCCTCGCCGTCAGCCTGTTCGCCGTCTCCCAGATCAGTGGTGCCCGCGAGGAGGAGGCCGCGGGCCGGCTCGAGACGCTGCTCGCCCTCCCGGTCGCGCGCCGGCGCTGGCTCGGCGGGAGGCTCCTGGTCGCGAGCGGCGGGATCGCCGCGATCTCGCTCGCCGCCGGCGGGCTCGCCTGGGCCGGGGCGGGCGCGGTCGGCGTGCGGGTGTCGTTCGGGCTGATGATCGAGGCCGGCGCCAACTGCCTGCCGGTGGCGCTCCTCTTTCTCGGGATCGCCGCCCTCGCGTTCGCGCTGGTTCCGCGGGCGAGCACGGGGATCTCCTACGCAATCGTGACCGCCGCGTTCGTCTGGGACCTGTTCGGCTCACTGCTGGGGTTGCCGCGATGGCTCGCGCGGGTCTCGCCGTTCGAGAACGTCGGCCTCGTTCCCGCCGCTCCGTTTCACCCGATCGCGGCGATCGTCATGCTCGGTCTCGCCGGGACCGTCGCGGTCGCGGCGATCGAGGTGCTCCGGCGGCGCGACCTGCTCGGCGCATAGCGGCCGATGCCGGCGCGGGCATCGTCCCCTCCCCTGCCGTCATCGAGGGTCTGTGCGTCGCTCGCCACATGATCGTGCGAGAGTCACGGGCGTGATGCGTGCGATGGTCTTCGAAGCCGTTGGGCGTCCGCTTCGCGCGGTCGAGCGCCCGGTACCGCGTCCGGTCGATGGGCAGCTGCTGCTTCGCGTGGAGGCGTGCGGGGTCTGCCGTACGGATCTCCACCTGGTCGACGGCGAGGTCACGGTCGCCGCGCCGCCGCGCCGCCGCGGATTCTCGGCCACCAGATCGTCGCCACGACGGAGCCGGACGGCGAGCGGGTCGGCGTGCCGTGGCTGGGCTGGACGTGCGGGCGCTGCCCTCAGTGTCGCGCCGGTCGGGAGAACCTCTGTGAGCAGGCGCGCTTCACCGGCCGCGACATCGACGGAGGCTTCGCGGAGTATGCCGTCGCCGACGCACGGTTCTGCTTTGCGCTCCCGGCCGACTGGCCGGCTGCGCAGGCCGCGCCGCTGCTCTGCGCCGGCCTGATCGGATACCGGGCGCTTGGGATGTGCGGCGACGCGCGACGAGTCGGCCTGTACGGCTTCGGCGCGGCCGCACACATCGTCGCGCAGGTCGCCGTCTCGCAGGGGCGCGAGGTGTTCGCGTTCACGCGGCCCGGTGACGAGGCCGCGCAGGCACTCGCGCGCGAGTTGGGCGCTGTCTGGGCCGGCTCGTCGCAGGCACGGGCGCCCGAGTTGCTCGATGCGGCGATCATCTTCGCGCCCGACGGTGGGCTCGTCCCGGTCGCACTCGCCGCCGTCGACGCGGGCGGGACCGTCGTCTGCGGCGGAATCCACATGAGCGAGATCCCGGCATTCTCCTACGAGCTCCTCTGGCACGAGCGAACCCTCCGATCGGTGGCCAACCTGACCCGGGCGGACGCGGCGGAGTTGCTGGCGCTGGCGCCGCAGGTACCGGTCAGGACGCACGTGACGACCTACCGGCTGGCGGACGCCAACTGTGCGCTCGCCGACCTCCGCAGCGGGGCGCTGGTCGGAGCGGCCGTCGTCGTGCTGTGACGCGCGACGCCGGCGGCTTTTCCGGCTCCTCGCGTCGGGACGGGACATGAAGCGCGATCAGTAGCTCCCCGCAGTTCGAAGCCGCTCTCTCCACGGATGGCAGGCCCAACGAGCGGGCGTAGCGTGCATGGTGGACACGAGCAAGGGAGACCCCGCATGTTTCGCAACGTTTTCATCGGAGTCGACGGGACGTCGCATGGGCGGGATGCGATCGCGCTCGCGACCGTGCTCGCGGAGCCCGGAGCTCGCCTGACGCTGGTCCACGTCCAGCCGGGCGCCACTCCCGCGGCCGCTGCCGGCGTTGACCGTTCCCTGGTGGATCCGACCTACTACGCGGCAGGGCGCGGCGAGTCGGACCAACTCCTCGAGGCTGAGCGTGAAGCCACCGTGGTCAGCGCGGAGCTCGTCACGGTCCCCGGGCCCTCGGTGGGCCCGGCCCTGCATGCGATCGCCGAGCAGGAACAGGCCGACCTGCTGGTCGTCGGAGCGTGCAAACATCGCCTTGCCGGGCGCATCCTGATCGGCGACGACACGCGGGCTTCCGTCAACGGCGCCACCTGTCCGGTCGGGATCGCGCCTGACGGGTATGCGGCCGCCGCGGCGCCGCCGGCCACGATTGGCGTGGGCTTCGATTTCTCCGAGGAGAGCCGGGCGGCGCTGGAGGCGGCCCGTGACCTGGCAGTCCGTCACCGCTCGAAGATCATTGCGCTGGACGTCGTTGCCGCGGAGCCGGTCGGCGAGTACCTGTCGCCGTTCGGGGAGGATCCGCTCGACGTCCTCGAGCGACACCGAGCTCGCGCCGAGGGGGGGTTGGCGGCGATCGAGGAAGTCGACGCACGGGCCGTGACCGGCGTGCCGTGCAAGACGCTCGCCGAGTTCGCAGATCACGTCGACCTGCTGGTCGTCGGCTCGCGCACCCAGAGCCGCCTGCGACGCGTGATGTTCGGCAGCACGTCGCTGCGCCTCGCGCGTCACGTCCATCACCCGATGCTGGTCATGCCACACGCCACGATCGGCCACGCCCGGCCGGATCTGGGCGGCGGGGCCACGGGCACGCCAACCGTCGGTGCGACGCCCTGAATCCGCGGCTGCCGGCAAGCATGCGGCGCGGACCTCCATGAGCGACCCTGCCGTGCGCTCGAACGCGGCCGGCGGCTCGACGCGGAGGCTTGGACGTGCTCGCCGTCACTGGTCGCTTCGGCGCACGCATCAGAGGTCTCGAAGACCGCTGGCGAGTCGCGTGTCGACGTGTCGAACCCGGTGCGTGAACGGACGGCGGGGATGTCAACCAAGGAGCGGAGATGCCTGACCTGGAAGGGATCCGACGAGCGATCACCGAGCGTCGGGTCGAGTTGGCGCGGGAGCTGGAGCCCCTCGTGACGGAGCTGGAGCTGTTGCGGGAGGTCCTCCAGACGATCGACGGAGGTGTAGCTCGGCCGGTCGCGGGCCGCGCCTCGTCCCCGCGCGGGGACGCGAAGCCGGCTGCGCGGAGTCGATCGCCTGGCCTGAGACCGAAGCGCGCCGAACAGGCACTGCGCCTGATCGGCGCCCAGCCCGGGATCACACCAGCCGAGCTGGGTCGATGGATGAAGATCAACCCCCAGTACCTGTACCGAGTCCTGCCGAACCTGGTCAAGTCGGGCGAGATCATCAAGAGCGGCCGCGGTTACACGCTCGCCGAGCCCGCGCCGGAGTAGGACGCACATCGCTGGAGCCGGGCTCGCCGTGGCCGCGACCGCGGCCTTGAGGCCGCCGGCTCCAACACGTCCGTTCAGTAGTTGACGGTGTGGTCGACGGGTCGGCCAACGCCTCCGTAGCCCGCCGTCGCCCGCCGCCGGACCGGCCAGATGTTGCCTTGCGCGAAGTAGGCGGGGAACTCAAAGCGCCATCCCGGCAGTCGCTGGTGCCTCGACTTCAGCTCGACTCGGCGCCGCCCGTCGAGCCGGCGGCGCGACCCGGACGCGCGGCTGGTGCACAATCGGCGAGGCCCCTGCTCCGGCTAGGCTGTTATGTACAGCGACTCGATCCTGCACACACGCGCCGCGGACCGTGTTGCGCCCCGCAGCAAGGAACGAGCACACCGGGTCACGATGCTGGCCGGCGCTCTGATCGTTGTAAACAGGCTGACCTCGCAGGAGGTGGTAGTGGCCTCGCACCTGACGTTCTGGGCAGCTCGGCAACCGTTCGAATGGGTGGCAACCAGTCGGTCAAGGGCGAACTACAACCCACGACCGGGGCTTGAGCGTTGCTCGTCCTCGCAGCCTGCCATCTGCAAGTTGCGGCGCATGACGGTCCCGATGGCGCGGTGGGGCGCGCGCTGCCGACGGGACGCGTGACGTCATGCCGATCAGCGCCGCCGGGGTCACGCTGGTCTCCCCGGGTCTCGACCACCGGCACGTCGCCGCCTCCAACCCATCCGCGCTGCGCTTCGAGCGCCTTCAGACCGACATTGGCGAGAAACCGTGTCTGGCTGCGTAAAGCGCGAGCGCCGCGATCTCGGTACCTGATCTGCGAGATGAGACTCGATTCCCCGGATTCGGGCCCCGAGCGTTGGAGATCGGGGTGGCAGCTGCGTTCAAGGCGATCAACGACACTTTGGCCACCAGGTCGCTGACGAGCTGATGGTGGCCGTGGCTGAGCGGTTGAGCGGACTCCTACGGCCGGGGGACACCCTCGCCCGCCTGTCCGGCGACGAGTTCGTCGTTCTCTGCGAAGACCTGGACGACCACCGCCAAGCCGAGCTGATCGCGGCCCGGATCGACGCGGCGCTCGAGCCGCCGTTCGCACTGGTGGACGCAGAGGTCCGCGTGACCGCGAGCACGGCCCTTGACCTGTGTCCCGAGCAGGGCGCGCCCGCACGCCCGCTCGGCTTGGAGGCGTGAGGACGCCGTGCCTCAGCGGACCGACGCGGTCGGCGAGCTTGCTTGCCTGACGCCCTCGAGGGGCCCGTCGATGCAGAAGATCTCGATTGTGATGTCAGGCTCGACGTGTGCCTGTGAGAGAAACGCGACGACGTTGCGACCGGTCAGCTCCTCGATCGCGTTGGTGTACCGAACGGCGATCATGCGCTGGAAGTCGTGGCGCATCGCCACCACCCGCTCGGCGCCGGCCCCGAGGTGGTCAGCGCCGTCATCGTCCATCATCGTCTGCTCGAGGGGGGTAAAGCCGCTGCCTCGCATCACGACGACGACGAGGTCGTCGATCGCATACGTCTTCGCCCTGATCGGGCCCCGGCCGTAGCTCTCGCGCAGGATCGCAACGATCCGCGTGGAGATGGCTGCGAGCAGGTGCCCTCCGGTCGGCCTCGGCGGCGACCCGTCGACTGGAACCTCTTGCATGGGTGCTCCATTCTCATCCGGTGAATTCCAGCAATCCCGACCGTCCGGTCTGGTGCTCAGTCCGTAAAGGTTCGGTGAAATGTCGTCCGTCATTTGGTATGCTCGGTGTACCTCATAGGGAGTCCGGTGGCCGACGACAACGGCGAGCGATACCGACACGACCGGGTCTCCGTGGACCCGCAGGACACTCTAGCCGCTGGCCGGCGCAGCTTGTCGCGCCTGTTGGTCCATGTTCATCTATTTCGGTCCAGGTGCAAGTCGGCCGCGGTGCGCACTGTGGTGTGGGCTTGACGCGGCGGGACACCGGCTCGGCCGGGTGTGTGTCAATCGTGCCTGCTATGGCTGGAGCGGGGAGACACATGCCGCGCAGCAGGTGGCCCCGGGTCGACGCCCGTGATCTGGCCCTTGCCGCCTCCGGGTCACAGGGGCCGGCGGTGGTGAGTTCACATCCGCAACCCGCGAGGAATGCCGGCGTAGTGGTCGCCTTGTTGTCCGCGTGGTTCGACCTACGAGGGCCTTTTGCGGTGTCTTCGAGAGTCCGATGTGCTCGGTCTTGCCGTCGAGGAGTCTCACGAGCGGGTTGGAGGACGGAGGGGAGCGCCGGCCGCCTGTCAGGTCCGGTCAGCGTCCTGGCGATCGGCTCGGGAAGCGCGGTGTGGCGCGAGCTCGCGGACGTGGTCAGGGTCGGCCGGGCATCAGGTACGAGATGCCGCCGAAGGGAGCGGCGAGGCAGATGATGGCCGCCCACGTTGGGACGGGAAGTAGCGCAACAAGCCGGCATTGGCCAGGTCTTTGAGGCAGTACACGTCAAACGCGATCACGATCAGCAGCGCCGCGAGCGGTATCGCCGGGGAGGGGCTCATCGGATTCCTGCGATCCGGCTCGTCCTGACGTGGTCGTATCGCAAAGGCATTGGTCACATTTCAGGGAATGTTACTAGTCTTGCGAGCGCTGTTAGGCTGGTCGGCATGACGAGCGCGGACCTCTTGTTGCACCCGGTGCGATTGCGGATCGTCAAGACGTTCCTGGGCGATCGGGCCCTGACCACGAGACAGCTCGCCGACGAGCTCGACAGCGTGCCTGCCGGAAGCCTGTACCGGCACGTCGCGCTGCTCACGAAAGCGGGGGTTCTCCAGGTGGTCGCCGAACGTCGTGTCCGAGGCGCGGTCGAGCGCACGTACACGCTGCGGCTGTTCGCCGCGCGGATCGCGCCGGGGACGGCTGCGGCGATGACCGCGGATGAGCACGCTCACGCGTTCATGGCCTACGTCGCCGGAATGCTCGCCGACGCAGATCGCTACCTCGCTGCCGGCAAGCCTGACCCCGCGAAGGACGGCGCCGACTATCGAGTGGGAGCGATGTGGCTGACCGACGCGGAGTTCGCGGAGTTCCTCCGGGACTTCGCCGATCTCGCCCAGCCGCGTCTCGCCAACGCCCCCGGGCAAGGGCGCCGGAGGCGGATGGTGTACACCGTGTTCCTGCCGGCGCCCGAGGACCCACCGGCTGCGCCGACGCGCGCACCGCGCCCGACGACGGCCTGAAGCAACGAGCAGGAGGTGGCGCTCGGCGAGCTGCCGTTCGGCGCCCCGGGGGGAAGCCGTTTGGGGGCCGGCGCGATGCGTTTCCCGGTGGAGACGAGTCTCCTCAGCACCTCGCGCCTGGATCGGAGGTCATCTTGAGTAGCAGCGCCGCATCGCTTCCCATCGACGGGCCCGACCCACGGCCGCAGGACGGCGCCCGTCGTGTCGCGCCACGGGGTCCCCTGGCGGACTTCCCGGCCGGTTTGCGTCGCACGGGCAGCCCGGCACCGGCGGTGAGCGCCGCCGAGATGCAGTGCGCCAGTAGGGCGGTCCCGTGCAGCGTGTGCGAGCCGGCGGCGGCGAATAGGACGCTGGCTGGCCGGGCCTCGAGGTTCCGCGCGAATGGGTCTGAAGCTCATCGCCCGCGCATACGTCTGACTGATCGAAGCAAGCATGGCGGCCTCGGGCACGCGATGCCGGCGGTCCCCGGGTGTCGGCGCGAAGTTAGTTGGCTACTACAACAATGGTATGGTGCACGCCATGGTCAACGCTGATGGTGGGGCAGTGGCCGCGGATCGCGACGAACTCGTCGACGGCGTGCTGGCGGCCAGCCGCGCGTTGGTGGCGGTCGCCGCCCGCTCGCTCGCAACGGTGGCCGACGACGTCACGCTGCCCCAGTACCGGGTGCTGATCGAGCTCGCGTCCCGCGGCCCGCTGCGGCTGGCTGATCTCGCTGGCGCCCTCGGGGTGGACCGGTCGACCGCGACGCGGATGTGTGACCGGCTGGTGCGCAAGCGGCTGGTCTCGCGGCGGCGGATCAGCGAGGATCGCCGCGGGGTGCGGGTGTCGCTGAGCGCCGCTGGAGCGGATCTGGTGGCTGACGTGAGCCGTCGTCGCCGCGCGGAGATCGCCACGATCGTCGCGCGGATCCCTGCCGCCGGGCGGCCGGCCGTCGTGGTCGCGCTGCGCGCGTTCGCCGATGCCGCGGGTGAGGTCCCCGAGCAGGACTGGTCGCTGGGCTGGCATCTCGACCCGTGAGCGCCGTGACCGCAGCCGATCGTCCCGGCCGACGCCCGGTCGTGCGTCGCGCGACTGCCTGGCTTGGCGCTGGTCGGCTCGGGCTGGTGGCGATGGCGTTGATCGTCGGCGCCGGGGCGGCCTTGGGTGCGGCCGGGTTTCGGCTGCTGATCTTCGCCTTCACATGGCTGGTCACGGGTCACCAGCAGTTCGGGCAGCAGGGCCACGCCGCCAGCCTGCACCTGCCGTGGCTGGGCATTTGGTTCGTCTTGATTGTTCCGGTGTTGGGCGGCCTGATCTACGGCCCGTTGATCGCGCGCTTCGCCCGTGAGGCGCGCGGCCACGGTGTGCCAGAGGTGATGCTTGCGGTCGCGGAGAACGGCGGG
>Ga0208480_1000024_pt1 | contig 60788 bp, 62 predicted proteins | sample NGESurshal092012_4_FD_184485 | JGI IMG/M metagenome (GOLD analysis project Ga0208480, IMG submission 184485) | Arctic peat soil microbial communities from Barrow, Alaska - NGEE Surface sample F53-1 shallow-092012 (SPAdes) | ecosystem: Environmental > Terrestrial > Soil > Wetlands > Peat ... | reverse complement strand
CGAGAGCGAGGCCGGCCGCGGCTCGCGACCGTCGCCGCCCGCTCCGGCCAGCCGCTCGAGCGTCCGGCCGCCGGTCGCGAACCTCACGCGACCTCGCAGCAGCCGGGCTTCACGTGACCTCGCAGTAGAACAGCGGCGGGCAGTGGAAGTGGGTCAGCGAGAAGTCCCGGCCGACGACCTGCTCGGCCATCTCCAGGGCGTCGCGCATCGTGTCCGCCCGGCGGAAGCCCATCCGGTGGCAGGCTTCGGCGTCGCCGCCGACGAAGATCACCTGGCCGACGTGGGAGAGGCCGTGGGCTCCCCAGTACCACATGTACAGCGGATGGACGCCGTGGTAGGCGAACGACGTCCTGTAGAGGTGGCGGTACCACTCGTCCTCGGCGAACGACTTCTCGAAGCGCCGCTCGATCTCCGCGGGGTCGGTCGTCTGGGTCAGGACCTCCTCGTAGAAGTCGATGTACGACGGGTGGTGAACCGGGTGGAACTCCCGCTCGACCGGGTGGGTGAAGATCATCACGCCGCCCTCGCGGACGAGCGGCCGGCCCTTGTAGAGGTTGAAGAAGTACCCGAGCGCGAGGCACATCACGAGGACCGGGTTCATGATCGAGTTCACGTTGTACGGACAGATGCTCGGCAGCCCGGCCGTCACGACATCCGCCTGCCCGTCGACCCGGACGGCCTGCTGGTCGGCGCACCGCTCGAGCGTGACGGCGTGGACCTCGTCGACCGCCCCGGCGGTCACCCCGGTCAGCGCGTACGGCGCCTCCATCCGCGTATAGAGCGCCCTCCGGGCCTTTGCCGGCATCCGGTCGAGCGCCCGCTTGGTCGCCGCGAAGGTAGCCTGCTGCCGGCCGGTCCAACGCTGCTCGGGCCGGCCGAGGAAGCCCAGCGGACTGGCGTACATGTCGTTGTTGAGCGTCGTCTCGATCCTGAACGTGGGGACCGCCGCCTCGACGAGGAGACCCTGCCGGGCCGCCGAGTGGCTGAGCGCGCTGTTGGCCGGGTCCATGAACGACCGGGAGTGCCGGAGGGTGTGGACGTTGTGGTGGGCCCGCACCGAGCGGTACGTGCCGAGTCCGACTGCGACCGACTTGTGCCCGCCGTCCATCGTCACGAGGTTGATGTTCACGTACACGAGAAGGTCTGACTCCGCCGCCCGCCGGTTGAGCTCGACGACCTCGCCGTGGTCGGTCTCCCCGAGCGAGACGATCCCCAGCGGGTCCTCGGCGTCGTGGTTGTAGAGCCGGTCGGGGTAGAACGCGTCGAAGACGTGCGAGCCGACCGCCCGGCGGAGCTCGGCCGCCGTCATCCGCCGGTGGAGGGCGAGCGCCGCGATCAGGTGGATGTCGTCGACGCCGGCCCGGTAGGCCCGCTCGAGGACCTGCTCGATGACCTGCTGGCGCACGTCGGGCTGGCGCATCTGCGGGAGGGGAAGCGAGATGTCGTCGAAGGCGATCGTCAGGCGCATCCCCGGGCGCAACAACGCGTCGAGCGGGTCCATCCCGAGTGGGTGGTCCAGCGCCTGGGCGATCGCCGACTGCGGGTCGGCGAGCCCCTTCAGCGGCGGCGGCGGGTAGATCACGCGTGAGCCGACCGGCAGCCGCTCGAGCCGGAAGGACTCGCCCGAGTGGAAGAGTGTCGGCGGCGAGCGATCCGTCAACTCCACGACGCACGCCTCCCGCTCGCTCCCAGGGTCAGGCCGGGGGCTCCGCGGCCGCTCGACCATCGGCGCAGAGACCGGCAGGCGGCGGCCGACGATGCTCATCGCCCGACCCCGCTCGGGCGGGGCCGGCTCGACAAGGCCGTGTTTCCCGAAGGCCCGGTCATCCGGCGTCGGTGAGGTCGAAGACCGTCTTGACGTGTCCCGCCCGGGTCGCAATCCGCGATGATTCGAGCGCACGCCGGTACTCCTGGAGGGGCCAGCCCTGCGCGACCAGTCGGCCGAGCTCGAGCCGGCCGGTCAGCTCGAGGGCTGACGGGAACTCGTCCGTGTAGCCGTATGCCCCGCGGATGTCGATCTCCCGCTGCCAGGCCATCGAGAGGTCGAGGTCGATCTGGCCGGGCATTCCAACCAGCATGACGAGTCCGCGCGGCCGGGTGGCCGTGACCGCCGACTCGAGCGACTGCCCACTGGCCACGCAGTCGAAGACGACATCGAAGCCACCGAGCAGGAGCTCTCGCCCGCCGATCCCGACCAGTCGCCGGGCCCCGGTCAGACGGGCCCCGCGAAGATGGAGCTCGCCCGGCCCGTAGACCTCGTCGGCGCCCATCCGGCGGGCCTCCTGCTCCTGGCCGCGATGCTTGGCGACCGCGACGATCGTCGCCTGGGGATGACGCTCGCGAAGGGCGATGACCGTCAGCAGGCCGATCGCGCCGACCCCGATCACGGCGACCGTCTCCTCGCCATCGAGATCGGCTCTGGCGACGGCGTGCATCGAGCAGGCGAGCGGCTCGGTCAGCACGGCGTCCTCGTCGCGGATCCCGTCGGAGACGAGGTGCAGCTGGGAGCGGTGGGCAACCAGCGATTCGCTCCAGCCGCCGCCGGTCTGCCGGCAGAAGCCGATCTGCAGGCCGGCGGAGATGTCCCCCGCGATCACCTCGCGGCAGAGTGCCTGGCGACCCGACTCGCACTCGACGCACTGGGGGTCGTTGCCGCGGGCCTCACAGCCGAGCGCCGGCTCGACGACGACCCGCTGGCCGCGCCAGTCCCCCCCGGACACGACGCCGACGACCTCATGTCCTGGGACGAAGGGCGTCGAGGTCAGCGAGGAGAGGTACAGCGACGCCCGGCCCTCGAGGAGGGCGTGGTCGGATCCGCAGATTCCCGTCAGCCGCGGGGAGACACCGACCCAGTCGGGGCCGATCAGGGTCGGCGGGTCGAGCTCACCGAAACGCAGGCTGTGCAGACCAGCCCGGCGGGAGACCCGGGCGGCGGCGTAGCCGGCCGGACTCGGGCGGTACTCGAGGGCCAGCATCAGACGCGTGCCTCGAGGCGGGCGAGCGGCCGGTTGCGGGCCCCGGGCTCGGTCCCCCAGTCGAGCACCGGCCAACGCCGGCGATGGGCCTCCCGGGCGAGCCGGAAGTCCGGGTTGATCGCGACCGGATGGCCGACGAGCTCGAGCATCGGAAGGTCGGAGATGCTGTCACCGTAGGAGTGGCAGTCCGCGAGCTCGAACCCGCCCTCCGCGGCGAGTCGCGCCGCGGCCGACGCCCGGCCGTCCGCGGTCAGCGGCGGCTCGGCCAGCTCGCCCGTGAAGGCCCCCCGGCGCTCGATCAGGCGTGCGGCGATCAGCTCGTCGGCGAGGTGGCGCAACGGCTCGACGAGAAAGTCGAGCGCCCCGGTCAACAGAACCACCCGGTCGCCGCGCTCGCGATGGGCGCGGATCCGGCGGACGGCATCGTGGCGCAGGCGGGGAAGGATGAAGTCCGACAGCGACGCCCTCGCCTGTTCGCGGAGCTCGCCGGCCGGGAGACCCTTGTAGAGCTGGTAGAACCCGCGCGTGAAGTCGGCGCGTGAACGCCGGTCGGCGATCAGGTAGCCGGGGACGCGAGTGGCGAGCGCCGCCATCCAAAGGGTCCGATCCAGGGGGGCCATGCTCCGTCCGCGCAGCCAGGCGTAGAAGTGGGCGACCGTCGCATCCAGGACGACGCCCTCGATGTCGAAGATCGCCAGCGCGGGCGGGCCGTCGGCGATCACGTCGGCCCCGCGCTTCGGGAGCCGGCGGCGGCCCGGAACCATCGCCCGCAGGGCGGGCAGATGGGCGTCGCACAGATAGCTCGGCCAGTCGATCGCCGCCGTGTCGAATGGGAAGCGGACCTGGTCCTCAGGGGCGAGCGAGGCGATCAGCTCGCGGGTGTGGCGGTCGTCGAACATGCAGTCGAGCTCGACGTACGGCCCATAGATCTCGGCCAGCAGGCGGAGCCGCTCGAGCCGGCGCTGCTCCTTGTGCAGGCGTCGCTCGACCTCGTCGACGCGCGGGACCGCGATGTGGTCGAGGACCCGCCGGGCAGCCCGGACGCCCCGCTCGCCGCGGTCGATCGCCCGCAGGGCCCTGGCCGTCGACGTGAACTTCCAGTCGGCGACCTCGACCGGCAGACCATCCTCGTCGGGCAGCGGACGCTCGCGGAAATAGTCGGTGATCTGGTCTGAGAGGCTGCCGATCCGGAGCGGGTTCCTGGCTCCGCTGGTCACGTTGACCACAAGCGGGCCAGCTTCGGCCGGGTGGGCCGCCGCGGCGATACAGGCGTTGGCGACGAGATCGACCGGCACGAGGTCGAGGCGGGCGGACCGGTCGCCCGGGAAGCGGCTGACCATCCCGCTCGCGTAGGCGAGGATCACCGGATCGGCGACCTTGAGCCCTTCGATCCAGCCGGGGAACGGCGTCCGCAGGGCCGATTCGATGATCGACGGGCGGACGATCGTCAGGCTGGGAAGCGGCTCCGCGAGCAGGGCCCGCTCGCCGAGGGCCTTCGACAGGCCGTAGGCGTCGGTCCAGCCAAGCGCTCGCGAGCGCTCCCGGCCACGCTCGACCAGCTGGGCGTAGACCCACGCCCGGCGGGCATCCTCGGCCCGCGCGCCGATCGCCGGCGCGCCGGCCGGACCGATCTCCTGGCGAGCGTCGCGAACGAATCGATGCTGCTCATCCGGGAGGCGGGAGTCGGCCTCGAGATCCAGCCGCCAGGCGCGCGCGGCCGCCAGCTCGGCCCGGGGGTCGAGGTCGGGTTCTCCCGGTCCGCGGCCGGACGGCCGCTCGAGGACGAGGCCGGTTCGGGTGCCCGAGGCGTAGGCGGTCGAGACATGGACGAAGTGCGGCTGGACCCCAGCTTCGGCGAGGGTCCGGACGAGATGGATCGTTCCGATCACGTTGAGCTCGAGCATCTCGTCGAGCGGCTGCTGGAAGGAGACCGACGCGGCGCAGTGGATCACCACGTCGACGCCGGCGAGCGGCCCGAAGTCGGTCCGGCCGAGCCGCTCACGGGCGAGATCGCCGGAGAACGCGTCGACCCGGCCGTCACCGATCGCAGCCTCGACGACGCCGGGAGCAAGGCCGGCGAAGGCGCTCGACCCGAGCACCTCGGTACGCATCCGTACGCGCGCGCCATCGTCGTCGGCCGCTCGCAGGAGCAGGCGGATCTGTCCGATCTCGGGCAGCTCGCCGAGCAAGATCGACAGCATCGCCTTGGCGAGGAAGCCGGACGCCCCGGTCAGCAGGATGGTCCTGCCGGAGAGCCGCTGCGCGATCGTCCGCGGCCCGTTGACGATCGCCGCGCGCCGGGCAACGTCTGCGCCCCAGTCCGGCTCGGGCGACGATGCGTCGGTCACGGTCAGGTCCGGCTCAGAAGACAGGGCTTCGTCACGATCACCCCAGACGATACCGGTCTACTGACTTGTCAGTAGGACCTATGATCGGGGCGTGGCCTCCGCTACGCACCCGAGCGAGTCTCCTTCGCGCACGCGCATCCTCGACACAGCCCGGCGGGAGTTCGCCGACCGGGGCTTCGACGGTGCCCGGCTGGCGGCAATCGCCCGGGAGGCCGGGCTCAGCCACCCGACGCTGATCTACCACTTCAACTCGAAGGCGGACCTCTACGGATCGGTGATCGAGTCGGCGGTGCTCGACTGGGCCGTCGAGACCGAGGCGGCCGTCTCCGGCGCGCTCGAGGGCTTCGACCAGGTGGTCTCGATCATCGACGCCGGCTTCGCGTTCTTCGCGACCCACGCCGACTTCGCCCGGATCCTCCGGCGGGAGGCGCTCGAGGGCGGGGAGCGCCTCGACGCGGCGATCACCGACTCGCTCCGCCCGTTCCTCTACCGGGCGGTCGCCTTCCTCGAGCGGGAGATGCAGGCCGGCCGCCTGCGCCGGCACGATCCGCTCGAGCTCATGCAGATCTGTTACGGAGCCGTCTTCACGTTCTTCTCCGACGCCCGCTTCCGAGCCCGTCTGCTCGACTCCGACCCGCTCTCGGCGGACGCGCTCGCCCGCCACCGCAACGCCCTGACCCGGCTCCTGGAGGCGGCGCTCCGGCCGCCCGCCGGCTGAACACAGCCGGTCGATCTCCACCCAGGGGTTGACGTCCGGATCAACCGTCTGACCAACCCCTGGCCCGATGTATCGGGCGAGCGCCGGACGTAGCCTGACCACATGAACACAACCGATTACCTCATCAACGCAGCGATGGTCCTCGTCGTCCTTCAACTGATGCGCTGGAACCCTGTCAACCTGCGAAACCTCCTGCGACCGGTCGTGATCGTCGGCGGCGTCGGCATCTACTTCCTCCAGTCCGTCCCGACCGCCGGGAACGACCTCGTGCTCGACGCGAGCGGCCTGATCCTGGGTGGCGCGCTCGGCGTGGCCTGCGGTGGCCTGACCTTCCTGCGGCGTGGCGACGACGGCGTCGCGCTGGCGCGGGTCGGCGCCGCCGCGGCGGCCGTGTGGATCGTCGGGATGGGCGCGCGGATCGTCTTCGCGTACGCGTCCGACCACTTCGGCCAGCATGCGATCACCCGCTTCTCGATCGACAATCAGATCACCGGCGCGTCGGCCTGGACGGTGGCGTTCGTCCTGATGGCGCTCGCGACCGTGATCGGCCGGCTGGCCGTCGTCCGTGTCCGCGCCCACCGCCTGACGAGCGGCGACGCGCGGATCCGGCCGCTCACCGCATGAGCGCCGACCGTGCCGCGTCGGCGTGTTGACGGCCTGCCACACGTGTGCTGGGATCGGTTGGGCATGACATCCACAGCCCAGCCGGGTCGCCCGCCGTCCCGCGCAGATCGCGGGGACCGGCCGGGAGGCACGCGTACCGAGCGTGCGTCGGCCAGGCTGGTAGACCGGCGCCTGAGCCGGCGGGCCACGCTGGCACCGCTCGGCTGGGCGCTCGTCGCGCTCGTCGCGATCGCGACCATCGAGACCCACCCGACGCCCGGACTGCGCGGTGCCGGGCTCGGGGTTGGCGCGGCGCTCGTCGGCTACGTCGTCGTCTACGGCACGGCGATCCGCGCGGCGACGTCCGGGCGCACCGAGGAGCAGCCGGTCGTCGTGATCGCGACGACCGTCGTCCTGCTCGCGATCTGCACGGTCGGCCTGCTCGCATCCCAGCCCAACGGCCCGGCCGATCTCGCCGCGGGCGGCACGGTCTGGATCGCCGTGGCCCGCCTGCCGAACCGGGGCGGGATCGGCCTGGCGCTCGCCTCGACGCTGGCCTTCGACGCGACGATCGCCGTCGCCCAGGGCACCTTCGTCAACGTCACCTCGATGTCGCTGCTCTGCGCCCTGCTCGGGTTGACCGGACTCTTCATGCGCGAGTCGTCGGCCAGCGAGGAGCGGGCCGAGCTGCTCCTGGCCGAGCTCGAGGACGCGCGGGAGGCCCAGCTCGCGGGCGCGGCGATCGCCGAGCGGGCGCGGATCGCCGGGGAGCTCCACGACGTGCTCGCGCACTCGCTCTCGGGCCTCACGATCCAGCTCGAGGGCGGGCGCAAGCTCGCCGCGCGCGAAGCCGTCAGCCCCGGGCTTCAGGACGTGCTCGCCCGGTCCGCGGCGCTCGCCCGTCAGGGGCTGTTCGACGCCCGTCAGGCTGTCGGCGCCCTCCGCGGGAGTCAGCCTCCCGCCGAGGACGAGCTCGCCCGGCTGGTCGAGAGCTTTCGCCGGGATCTCCACCACCAGGCGACCCTCACCGTGACCGGTGGCGTCCGCAGGCTCGACCCGGCGATCGGGCTCGCCCTCTACCGGGCGGCCGAGGAGGCGCTGACCAACGCCGCCCGGTACGCGCCGACCACACCGACCGCCGTCAGGTTGGCCTACCAGCCGGACGCCGTCAACCTGACGGTCGAGAACGACGCTCCGCAGGCCACCGGCGGCGACGATCGGCCGCCGGCCGGCGGCGGGGGCAACGGCCTGGCCGGAATGCGCGAGCGGATCGAGCGGGTCGGCGGCGTGATGCGAGCCGGGCCGACACCGACCGGCTGGGCCGTCGAGGTCGAGATCCCCCGTTGACGGCGGACCCGCAGGCGCCGATCCGCGTTCTGATCGTCGACGATCAGCGGATCGTCCGCGACGGTCTCGAGCTGCTGGTCGGCCTGTTCGACGGCGTGGAGGTCGTGGGTGTCGCGTCCGACGGGAGGGTCGCCGTCGACACGGCGCTGGCCGAGCGGCCGGACGTCGTGCTGATGGATCTCCGCATGCCGAACCTCGACGGGATCGAGGCGACCGGCCTGCTCCACGACAAGCTGCCGGCGACCCGGGTCGTGATCCTGACGACCTACGCCGACGACGCGTCGATCATCCCCGCCCTGAAGGCCGGCGCGCGCGGCTACCTGACCAAGGACGCCGGTGCTGACGAGATCGAGCGGGCGATCCGCAACGTCCACGCCGGGGCTACGCATCTCGACGCGGCCGTCCAGCAGCAGATGCTCGCCGCGCTCCCGTCCCCCGCCGCGGCGCTCGCCGTCCCGGAGGCGCCCGACGCGTTCGGCCTGACGGCTCGCGAGCTCGAGGTCCTCGGCCTGATCGCGAACGGCTACTCCAACGTCGAGATCGCCGACCGGCTCGTCGTCAGCATGGCCACGGTCAAGACTCACGTCAACCGGGTCTTCGCAAAGGCCGGGGTCCGCGATCGTGCCCAGGCCGTGATCTTCGCCCACCGCAACGGCCTCGACGGACCCGTCGAGTGAAGAAGCGCCCGGCACCAGCGCGCTCAGCGCCCGGCACCGGCACCCGGCGCTCGGCACCCGGGGAGTTGTCTTAGATCATGTACGATCGTGCGTGATGACAGACACGGCTCGCCAGGCCTTCGACGAGCACGCCGGCGACTACGAGGCGCAGCGTCGCCGCCTGATTCCGCCGTACGACGCCTTCTACGCGGCGGCGGTGCAAGCGCTCGAGCTGGCCACGATCCCCGTGCGACGGGTCCTCGACGTCGGTGCCGGCACCGGCCTACTGGCGAGGGCCGTCGCGCGCGCCCTGCCAGGCGTCGAGTTGACCCTGCTCGACGGCGCGCCGGCGATGCTCGAGCAGGCGCGCCGCGCCCTCGGGGATCGCGCGCGGTACCTCTATGGCGACCTCGCCGACCCGCTGCCGGAGGGTCCGTGGGACGCGGTGGTCAGCGCCCTGGCAATCCACCACGTCGACGATGCGGGGAAGCGTGGGCTGTTCGCGCGCATCCACGCCGCCGTCTCACCCGGCGGCGTGTTCGTCAACGCCGAGCAGGTCGCCGGACCGACCCCGCGCCTTGGCGCCCTGTACGCCGAATGGCACGAACGGCGGGCGGTCGCGGCCGGCGCGAGCCCAGACGAGTGGGCCGGCGCCCAGGCGCGGATGCGCTTCGACCACTGGGCGAGCGTCGAGGATCAGCTCGACTGGCTGCGCACGGTCGGGTTCGACGATGTCGACTGCCTCTTCAAGGACCACCGCTTCGCTGTCCTCGTCGCCCGGCGCTGAGGCTGAAGCCCCGGAGCCCCGGACCCGGCGGTCAGCCGCGCAGCGCGGAGATCAGGATCCCCGGGAGCAGCCGCAGGCGCGGCTTGGCCGCGAAGGCCGTCAACCGGCGGGCCGTGACACCCGACGTCCGGTTGGTCACGAACCACGGCGGCTTGGGTGAGAGTGTCAGCTCACCATGCAGAAGGGCTCGCGGCGACGGACGGAACGGCCCCCGGAGGACCGTTCGCTCGATCCGGTCGACCAGCAGCGCGTTGTGGACGACGCCCGTTCCGCTCTCGATGTCACCGACCGTGTGGCCGGGGAACGCACCCCACGACGCGCGTGGCGTGAGGAAGCCGACGCCGCTCCAGCAGTTCACGCCGACGGTCCCGTAGCGAAGATCTGCGATCAGCTCGTCCAGGCGGCCGCCCAGGCTCCGCAGGGTCGCGGGATCCCCGATCAGGTTGGCGGTCAGGGTTCCGTAGAGCCGGTCGTTTGCGAACTCCACCGCCCGCTGGAGGAACTCGGCCGGCCCGGGCCCGGGGAGCTCGGTGAAGGAGAGGACGGGCGCGAAGTACTCCGTCGTGAACGCGTCGTCCCTGATCTGGCTGTCGACCCCGATCAGCGTCCGCCGCGCGTTGGAGTCGAGCGCCTCGGCTCCGGGGTGCATGCTCCGCGCCCGGTCGTGACGCTCGTCGGCTCCGGGGTAGTAGGCCGGGCGAGCCGGCGCGTCGCGGACGGCGTCGCGCAGCGCGGCGATGAACTCGTTCTTCTGCGGCCACTCCTCCGCGAGCACGACGACCTGGCTGGCATTGCAGTTGAAGCCGCTGTTGTGAAGCCGCTGGGTCGCGACGTGCTCGGCCTGGAAGCGCAAGTCCGCGTCGCTCCACCTTCCCGGCAGCACGATCACCGGTGCGACCCCGCCGAGCTCGCTGGTCATCGACTTGGTCAGGATCGGCGTCCCCGCGACCCTGCGGCGCTCGGCCTCCGCGCCGGTTCCGAAGACGATCGCGTCGTGCGTGGCCCCACTCCCGGTCAGATGGACCTCGTCGACCAGCGGGTGCTCGGTCAGGTAGCCCCCCGTGTCTGCCCCTCCGGCGACGATCCGGACGTACCCGGCCTCGATGAACCCGGCGAACGCCTTCTGGAGGACCGGGAGCAGATAGTCGTTGACGGGGTTCAGCTTGAGGAGGACGACCCGGCCGTCGGCGTAGAGCTTGTAGAGCACGTCGAGCGGCGCGATCGCCGCGATGTTGCCGGCCCCCAGGACGAGCGCCACGCCGCCGCCGTCGGGCCGGCGGGTCCGCAGACCGGCATCCCGGCCGACCGCCTCCGGGGTCACTCCAGGCTCGATCCACAGCTCTGCCCGGTAACCGCTCAGAAGCAGCCGATCGAAACCCTCGAACGGCATCCGAACCCGCAGTGACGCTCTGCCGCCCGGCGCCCTGCCGATTCGACCGGTGACCGGGCTGCGCCCGGCGGCCAGGGCGTCGAGCGTCCGGCCGAGCGCGGTCGTGTAGACGAGCTGGGCCATCGGGCCCGACATCCACTCCTCGCCGGCCAGCGGCGAGTCCGGCGGGAGCCCCTTCGCCCGGCAGGCGAGCAGCGCCCACTCCTCGGCGACTCCCGCCGTGGCCTCGTGCAGGCTGGCCAGGAGGGCCCGTTTGCCGGCGATCGGGAGGCTCGCCCACTCGGCCGCGTGCGCGCTCAGCAGCTCGAGATCGGCGTCCAGGGTCGGGTTGGGGCTGGTGGCTGTGGTCATCGCGCTCGCGGGTCCAAGGTCGCCGACGGCACCCGGCCCCGGGTGTCTAGCAGATCGTTGAGCGAGCCGGACCTGAAGGGCCGGCTGGCGACCCTCGCCCGGGCGTATCCGGCCGACCGGACGGCCGCCTCCACGGCGATCCGCAGGGCCGGCTCGGCGAGCACCGGCCCCAGCTCGTCGGCCGACAGCTCGACCTGGCCGAGCTCGCCGTGGTGGCGGACCCGCAGCTCCCGGTGGCCGAGCGCCCGGACCGCCTGCTCGGCGCGGTCGATCCGCTCGAGGGTCGCCCGGTCGACCGGCACGCCGTAGGGGATCCGCGAGGCCAGGCACGGGCTCGCCGGCTTCTCGGCGCTCGGCACCCACAGCCTGGCCGCCAGCGCCCGGACGGTCGGCTTGTCGACGCCCTCCTCGAGCAGCGGGTGGCCGACTCCGTGGTCGGCCGCCGCCCGCAGCCCGGGTCGCCAGTCGCCGGCGTCGTCGGCGTTCGCGCCCGAGACGAGGCCGGCGTAGCCGCGTCGCCGGGCCAGGGCCGAGAGCTCGGAGTAGAGCTCGGTCTTGCAGTGGAAGCACCGGAACCGGTCGTTGCGCCGGTAGTCCTCCCGCCCGAGCTCGTCCGTCGTGATCGTCTCGTGGGCGATCCCGATCGCCCGGGCGACGTCCCGCGCGCCGTCGAGCTCGCCGGTCGCCAGGGCCGCCGAGCGCGCCGTCACGGCCAGCGCCCGCCGGCCGAGCGCACGAGCGGCGAGTGCCGCGACGAGTGACGAGTCGACCCCGCCCGAGAAGGCCACGATCACCGACCCGAGTCCGGCGATCCGCCGCTCCAGCCGCGCCTGGAGCCGATCGAGGTCGGGCGACCCCGACCGCCGGGGATCCGCCGGCGTCTGACCGAGCGAGTCGTTCATCGGTCGTAGACCCGTCCGGCCGCCGCGAGCGCGGCCGCCCAGACGGCCTTCACCGGCCGGCCCGTCCGCCGGGCGACCGCCGCGCAGTCGTCGTGCTCGGGAGACGCGTTGACGGTCTCCCCGTCGAGCGAGCCGAGCTTGATCCGGACCGGGTCTCCGCCGACGTCCACGGTCATCCAGCTGCGCTCGAGCTCCCACCGCCGGACGGTCGAGACCCGCACGCCGAGCGTCGTCGTCTCCCGGAGGATCGCGCTCGCGACCGCCCGCTCGTCGTCCGGGCGGGCGAGCGCGGAGAAGACCACCCCCGGACGGGACTTCTTCATCTGGACGGGTGCGACCCAGACGTCGAGCGCGCCGGCCGCGAAGCACCGCTCGGCCGCGTCGGGGACGAGCTCGGGCGAGAGGTCGTCGAGATTGGTCTCGATCAGGACTGCATCCTCCCGGCCTGCTTCCCCGTGATTCTGGCCGGTCGCCGCGCTTGCGAGTCGCTGGCCGAGCAGCACGCGGACAAGGTTCGGGCGGGTCTCCAGGTCCCGCGTCCCGGCCCCGTAGCCGACCGCCTCGAGCCGCATCGCCGGCAGCGGGCCGAACTCCTTCGTCAGGGCCGCGACGACCGCGGCCCCGGTCGGCGTGACGAGCTCGAACTCGAGGTCGACGCCGTAGATCGGCACCCCCCGGAGCAGCTCGAGCGTCGCCGGCCCCGGGAGCGGCAGGCGGCCGTGGGCGGCGTCCACGAACCCGCGGGGCGCCGGCAGCGGCGAGCAGGCGAGCTCGTCGACGGCGAGATCCTCGAGCGCCAGGGCGATCCCGCAGATGTCGCCGATCGAGTCGAGCCCGCCAACCTCGTGGAACTCGACCGTCTCCGCGGCGACCCCGTGGACGCGGGCTTCGGCCTCGGCGAGGGCGGCGAACACCGCGTGGGCCCGCGCGAGCGGTCGTTCGGGAAGACCGGCCCGGTCGAGCAGGCCGCGGATCTCGGCCCAGGTCCGGTGGGGCGGGTCGATCTCCGGTGCGATCGTCGTGACGCCCGACGCGAGAATCCCGTGGCGGTGGACCTTCGTCTCGGTCAGCTCGACACCCGGGACGCCCAGCCCGCGCAGGCCGTCGCCGACGCGTGCGCGATCAGCGCCGGCGTCGAGCAGGGCTCCGAGCAGCATGTCGCCGGCCAGGCCGGCGATCGCGTCAACGTACGCCAGACGAGTCACCGGGCTCCCCCGGCCGGACGGTTCACCGGGCTCCCCCGGCCGACCGGGCGATCCTCGCGGCGATCGTTCCGGCGCCGAAGCCGTCGTCGATGTTGACGACCGCGACGCCGGCCGCACACGACGTCAGCATCGCCAGGAGGGCGCTCAACCCGCCGAACGCGGCGCCGTAGCCCGCACTCGTCGGCACGCCGATCACCGGGGCGCCGACCAGGCCTCCGACGACCGACGTGAGGGCCGCGTCCTGACCGGCGACGACAACCACGCAGTCCGCCCGCCGGAGGTCCTCGAGCGCGCCGTCGAGCCGGTGGATCCCGGCGACGCCGATGTCCTCGTGGACGACGACACCCGCCCCGAGCAGCTCCGCCCGGATCCGCGCCTCGTGGACGGCCGGGCCGTCGACGGTTCCGCCCGAGACGATCGCGACCAGGCCCTGGGCCGGGGGGATCGCCCGGGCGATCCAGGCACAGCGGGCCCGCACGTGCTCGCGCGCGTCGGGCGCGACCCGGGCGACTGCTGCCCTGGCGTCGTCGTCGGCTCTGGTCACCAGGACGCTCGAGGCTCCGCCGGCGACCAGCGACGCGACGATCGCCTCGATCTCCCCGGCCGTCTTGCCCTCGGCGAGGACGGCCTCCGGGGCACCCTGGCGGAGCTCACGGTGATGATCGACCCGAGCGAAGCCGAGATCGTCGTACGGCAGCCGCGCGAGCCGCTCCAACCCGGCCGACGGAGCGATCTCGCCGGCGGCGACGGCCTCGAGCATGCGCAGCATCTCCCCCGGCAGACCCGATCTCTGCTGCGACGGCGATCTCGCGGTCATCGCGCCAGCCTAGCGAGCGCCGGCAGTGATCTTCCCGACCGTGCGCGCCCGTACGCGAGTTATAAGGTGTCAGCAGAGCCCCTAGACAAAGGAGTCGGACGATGGCAGATTTGACGATGCGCGAGGTGCGCGAGGGCGAGGTGCCGCCGAACGGCGGTAGCGCGATCCAGGACTATCCCGATCGACCCGTCGTCGTCGGCCAGGGCCCGAACAACTACCTCTGCGGAAGCTGCGGCAACCTCCTCGCCGAGGCCGTCTCGCCGCCGCAGATGAACATCAAGGTTCGGATCCGCTGCGCCAAGTGCGGCAGCCTCCAGGTCGCCCTCCAGCCCGACAAGGAAGAGGCGGCCGCCAAGAAGTAGAGCCCGACGTGGGGCGGCGGGCGTCATCGCCGCCCCGTTAAGCTCCGGCCGATGGCGCCGGAGGTTCTCCCGCGATCTGTTGTTCTGATCGGCGACGGAGATCTTCCCCGGGCGGTCGAGATCGCCCTGATCCGAGCCGGGGCGAGGGTTCGCCGGCTGCGCCGGCCCAACGACCGGGAGATCGCCCGGGCGGTCGGTGGGGAGGTCGAGGTCGACGTCGCGATGGTCGTATCCCGCGACGACATCGAGGTCCTCCGGCTGGCGCTCGTCGTCGAGCATGCCCGGCCGGGACTCCAGCTGATCGTCACGGTCTTCAACCGGACCGTCGCCGACCAGCTCCGCCGGGTCGTGCCCGCCTGCCAGGTGACGTCGATGGCCGACGCCGTCGCGACGACGCTCGCCGGCCCGTGCATCGACGGTGACCTCGTCTCGCTCGCCAAGTCTCCGAGCAGCCTCGTCGGAGTCAGGGAGACCCCCGTCGGCCTGGAGACGGTCGGGCTCGACGACCACGGACGGCACCGGCTCGGCCGGATCCGCGACAACGTCCATAGCGTGCTGCGGCCGTTCGATCGAAGCGCACGCTTCCTCCTCGCAGGCCTCGCCGGAATCCTCGTGATCCTCGGCGTCGACTCGACGGTCACGGGGATCGCCCTCCACGAGACGCCGGTCGAGGCCTTCTACGAGGCGACCAAGTCCCTCGTCACGGTCGGTCCCAATCAGGCGCTCGACGCGGCGGGAGCGCCGCTCAAGGTGTTCGCCGCCGTGCTGATGCTCGCGTCGCTCGCATTCGTCGCCGTCCTCACCGCCGGGATTGTCAACCGTCTGCTCGACCACCGGCTGACCGGCATCATCGGGCGGCGGTCGATCCCCCGGACCGACCACGTCGTGGTCGTCGGCCTCGGCCAGGTCGGCCTGCGCCTGTGCCTCGTTCTGAGAAGTCTCGGGATCGGTGTGGTCGCGGTCGAGCGGGACGCGAATGCCCCGAGCGTGAAGCTGGCCCGGGACTACCGGATCCCGGTCGTGATCGGTGAGGGCGCCGAGCGGCCGCTGCTGGCCCGGCTCAGCCTCGGCCGGGCTCGCGCGCTCGCGGCGATCACGTCCGACGACGTCGAGAACATCGCGATCTCGGTCGCCGCCCTCGCCCTGCGTGACGACCTGCGGGTGGTCCTCCGGGCCGGCGACGGCGACGTCACGACGGAGATCCGCTCGCTCTTCCACATCGGCGTCGTCCGCGACGTCCACCGGATCGCCGGCGACCTGCTGGCCGCCGCGGCCCTCGGCATCGGGGCGACCGGCGCGGCGACGCGTGACGGCGAGACATGGCTCGTCTTCGCAGACGGCACGGCCCGGCCGTTCGGGGAGCTCGTGCCCGACGGCACGGCCTGACCGGCGGCCCGACCCGCGGTCGACTGCGAGAGACCTCGGTCACGCGCCCGCCTACGGGAGATCTACGTGGGCGATCTCGATCTGCGGCTGGACGTCGGCGCCGGCCTCGATCTGCTGGGCGGCGACTTCGACCGCGCCGAACTCGATGCCGCGGGTGAAGATCGCGCTGATCAGGTCACCGAGGTACTCGTACTCCTCCTCGGTCCCGGTCATCCCGAACTGGTCGAGGATCCGCTGCATCCTGTCGGCCGGGAAGAGGCGCTGGAGCTCGCGAGTGATGTCGTCGTACATCCCCGCGTCGTCGTCGTCCATCCCGATGTCCTCGGGCTCGTCGGTCACACCCCAAGCCTACCCCCGCCCGGCGGCTACGAGGCGACCCGCGGTCGACCGGGAAAGAACGGCCATTCCTCGAACGCCGTGCACCGGCCGTCGGAGTCGAGCGAGACGACCCACAGGTCGCGGTAGGTGCGGGCGACCGGGTCGCCGTAGCGGACCTCGATCCGGGCGACGCCGACCGTCGCGTCGACGGCGACGAGCTCCGACACGAGGACGAAGTCCTCGTCGGGGCCGTCGCGCTCGGACTCCCAGAACGCGCGAATCGCCGCGAGCCCGCGGAGCGGGTCGTCGAACGGGGCCGCCGAGTAGGTCGCGTCGGGCGCGAAGAGCTCAGCCAGCGCCGCCGTCCCCGGCGTGCGCCAGGCCAGCTCGTAGGCCGCGATCCAGCGGGCGAGCTCGGTCCGGCTCACGGCTCCGGGAACCCGCCGCCCGCCACCCGACGCGACCGGGCCCGGCCGCCGGCGTTCACGGCAGCGCCGACGAGGGGACGTCGATCAGCGCATCGGCGAAGCGCCCGGGCTACTCGACGTAGGGCAGATGGGCGACCCCGGGGAGGACGCGGGCGACCGAGCCCGGGAGCATGCCGGCGATCACGCGGGAGTCCTCGACGACGCACGGGACGTCGAGGTCGCCCCAGAGCACGGTCGCCGGCGTCCGAACCTCGACCACGCGGCTCCAGGTGTCGATCGTCGAGTCTCGCCGTGGCGTCGTCCAGAACCTCAGGTTCCGGACCGCCCCAGACCGCCGGCGCGATCAGTACCAGCCCCCCCTCCAACCGCGTGCGGGTCATCCTGGTCTGGGAGCCTACGCCGATCAGGTCGGACCGACGCCCTCCGGGGTCTTCCCCCCGGAGACCGCGGCTCGCCGACGGCTACCGAGGCGTGTTGGAGAGCTGCTTCAGGCGATCCAGCTGGGCCCAGTGATGAGCGATTCGCTGCTTGCCGGCCGCCGTCAGCGCGGCGTTGGTATTGGGCTTCTTGTGGACGAACCTCTTGTTCATCGTCACCAGGCCCGCCTCCTCCAACTTGGTCAGGTGGCTGGAGAGGTTGCCGTTGGTCAGGCCTGTCGTGCGCGCCAGGAAGACGAAGTCGGCGTCCGCCACGGAGGAGAGCACCGTCAGGATCGCCAGCCGGGCAGGCTCGTGGATGAGGCGATCGAGAACAAGATCGTCGCTACGCTCCGGCATCGTCGCCCTCGAGGCTCGGGCCTGCGGGCGATCCGAGCGTGTGTACGAGCAGGCGGTGGTCGAACACTCCGGCCACGATGGCCGCCGCGCCTACCAGTACGAGGGCCGTGTTGCTCGGATCCGCGCCGCCCCAGACCGGGAGGAGTCCGGCAACGAGGAGGGAGCCCCAGACGATCAGTTGGTGGGTCTTCAGCCCGAGGACGCTCGCGTAGTACGCCAGCATGACGATGCCGACCGTCGCGGCGATCGGGTTGACCGGCAGATCGAGCGACCAGCTCGCTCGGCTTCGCAGCACGAATGATCCGCCCGTGATCACCGCGGCGCCGATCACCGCGGCGACGGCCACGCCGAGCTGCTGCTTCGCGGAAGGCGTCATCCGCCCGTAGTTCTCGTTGTAGTAGCTGGTGATCGGCAGACACGCCGTCCCGAGGAGGAAGACCGACGCGACGAAGACCCACGGGTGCCTTAGCGGGCCCCAGTTCGAGTTGCCCAGTGCGGAGAGGATGAACACGCCGCCCAAGGGTATGTAGTAGAGGCCTCTCAGATTCGTGCAGTCGGCCGCCGCTGACTCGAACGTCTCGCGTTCCATTGATTCCGTGCTCCTCAGACTAGTTGGCGTGGCAAACCCTACTGCGCTGTCGCGGGCGTGTCAACAGACTGGTTGGCGCGGCCCTCCCGAAGCGTGGCGACGACGAGCATCAGCACGCGCGACAAGGGGTGCGTGCGCACCCGACGCTCGCCGCGGTCACCAGGGTCGCGACGTGGCGTGGTTGGCTTCCCGCAGTGCCGGCGGGCGTGCGCGACGTCACCTGCCCTACGTAGTGCCCCATACCCGCTGGATGCGCCAGACGAGCGTCTATCTCAATGACGAGCAGGCTCAGCGTCTGGCCCGACTCGCCAGACAGGAAGGTCGCTCGCAGGCAGAAGTTCTTCGCGACGCTGTAGATCGCTGTCAGCCGGGTGTTCGGCCCGACCGTGACTTCGCGCTTGCCGCCGGCTTTCCGCGTCTCGACGGCGATCCCCGACCGATCTCCGAGATCCCCGACGCCGAGTTGTTGGCCACGCAGACCTCGACCTCGGCTTGGCGGACTGCGCCCTCGTCGTCCTGGCAGCCCGCTACGGCAGCGATCGCATCCTGAGCTTCGACGAACGGCGCTTCCGATCGGTCACAACGCTGGGTGGTGCTCCGTTCGTCGTACTCCCCGCCGACGTCCAGGCGTGATTGGTCCCGCGCAGACCCCGCGTGGTCGGCGCGGCGTCGCGAACGAACCCGTCGCACCTTCCCCGCCCACGCCGCGGAAGTCGACCGACAAGCCGCGGCCGATCCCACCGACATCGCGCGGCCCGGGATCGTCCCCGTCTCTCGACTCATGGCTCGTCTCGCAATGAACGGGGATGGGTGCAGATTTCGGCCATGAAGAGATCGCGGCGCCCCACCTGATCGATAGCGAGGTCACCAACGTCCTGCGACGCCTCGCTCGCCAGGGGAGCCTGACCGACGAGCCGGCGACGTCCGCGCTGGAGGGCTTCGCTCGACTGACCAGGGCGCCGGGGGTTTCGGGTGCAGTCGATTTGCTCTGAATAGCTCGACGCAGGTCTGAGCCGCCGCGCGGGCAACGCCCGCACAGCGGACTCCGGACCTCGACAAGTCGAGCCGCACGACGCCGCCGAGCCGATCGGCCAGACCCGCCGTAGTTGTTGGCCGTTGAGCTGACGGCGGCGGTCGAACGAGTCGCCGTCACTTCGGATCGGCGGCTCGGCGACGGTTGTAGAGACGTACGGCCCAGAGGTAGCTGGCAGCGGCGATGCCCAGGCTCCACGCGACGGCGGCGATCGCGTGGGGGGCGGTGTGGGTGGCGCTGAGCAGGCCGCGCACGGTCTGGGTCACGGGGGTGTAGGGCTGGTATTCAGCGAACTGGCGCAGCCCGTCGGGCATCGTGCTTGTCGGGACGAATCCGCTTGAGAGCAGGGGCAGCAGGGTGAGGAACATCGGGGTGTTGCTGGCGGTCTCGACGCTCTTGGCGGCCAGGCCGAGCGCGGCGGATAGACACACGAGCGAGAGTGCGAACAGGAGCAGCACCCCGACCGCGGCCAGCCAGGCGAGCGGGCCGGCGGTGGGGCGGTATCCGATCGCCAGGGCGACGCCGAGCACGATCGCGAGCCCGATCACCGTCTGGATCAGGCTGCCGAGCACGTGGCCGGTCAGCACGGCCCCGCGGGCGATGGCCATCGTGCGAAACCGGTCGATGATGCCCTCGGTCATGTCCATTGCGACCGACAGCGCAGTGCCCAGCGCGGCGGAGGCGACGGTCATGATCAGGATGCCGGGCACGACATAGGTGAGGTAGGCGGTCCGGTTGCCGTGTCCCGCCTGATGGGCGCCGAGGCCGGCGCCGAGCTGGCCGCCGAACACGTAGACGAACAACAGCAGGAACACGATCGGCATCCCGACCAGCATCAGGGTCACCGACGGGTAGCGGAGCTGGTGTTTGACGTTGCGGCGCAGCATCGTCGCCGAGTCTGTGACGGCGTAGGCGAGGGCACTCATCGCGCAAGGGCCTCCTCGGTCGTGGGTTGGGCGGTCGAGCGACCGGTGACCGCGAAGAACACGTCGTCGAGGTCGGGGGCGTGGATCGACAGATCCACGACCTCGACGCGGGCGTCGTCCAATCGTGCGAGCAGGCCGCGCAGCGAGGCGAGGGTGCCGTCGCCCGGCACCTGCAGCGCAAGCTTGTCGTCCTCGGGCATGGCGAGCGCGAGCAGGGCCGCGGCCTGGCGCAGCGCGACCGGGTCGGCGAACTGCAGCTCGACGTGTCCACCGGGGATGCGGCGCTTGAGCTCGGCAGGGCTGCCTTCGGCGACGACGCGGCCGTGGTCGAGCACGGCGATCCGGTCGGCGAGCCGGTCGGCCTCGTCGAGATACTGGGTCGTGAGGAAGATCGTGACGCCGTCCGCGACGAGCTCGCCGATGATCTGCCACATCGTGCGGCGGCTGCGCGGATCCAACCCGGCGGTTGGCTCGTCCAGGAAGATCAGCCGGGGGTCGCCGACGAGGGTCATCGCCAAGTCCAGCCGGCGGCGCATCCCCCCCGAATACGTCGACAGCAGCTTGTCGGCCGCGTCGGCGAGATCGAATCGTTCGAGCAGGTCGCTCACCCGTCGGCGCCCCTTCTCGCGCCCGAGGTGGCGCAGATCGGCCATCAGGCGCAGGTTCTCAGCCCCCGTGAGCAGGTTGTCCACCGCGGAGAACTGACCGGTGACTCCGATCGCCGCCCGCACTCCAGCTGCCTCGGTTCGCAAATCGTGCCCGGCGACTCGGATCTCCCCGGCATCGGCCGCGATCAAGGTGGAGAGGATCCGCACCATCGTGGTCTTGCCGGCGCCATTGGGTCCGAGCAGCGAGAAGACCGTGCCCTCTGCGACGCTCAGGTCCACCTGTTCGAGCACCCGATGCTCGCCAAACGACTTGTCGACTCGGCGGGCGAGGATCGCAGGCGTGGTCGGGCCGCTGGTCATCCTTCGTCGTCCCTTCGTGAGTGAAATGGATCGGCTGCGAGCTGACCGGCGTCACGGAGAGCCCGACGGTGCTCGTTCCACTCGTGCTCGAGCAGGGGCAGCCGCTCGACGAGAAAATCGGCGAACGCGGCAAACTCCAGCAGCACCGCCCGCCGCTCGACGGGGGCATCGGCGAGCACCTCCAGGCCCTCGCGGGCGAGCTCGCCCTGCTCCCGGTACTCAGAAACATCGAACCCCCACGCACGCCGGGAGGTTCGATCGATGCAGACCCGGTCCATGCGCTCACCGGCGGCACGCGACCGCGCGACCAATCCCAGGTTCTCCAACGCGCTGACCGCGCCGGCGATCGCGCTCCGGCTGGCCAAGAGCGCCTCCGCCAGCTCGCTGATGCTCTGCTCCGCAGGCCAGCAAACCATCAAGTACCCCAAGAGCCGGCCGACCATCGGCGCCATCCCGTAGCGGCGGGCATACAAACGCCCCGCGTGATCGGCGAACGTGATCTCAGCGTCAGACGGCATGACGCAAGAAGATACCAGAGATCATCCAGATCCCACAAATCCGTGTGATTTCGCATGCCTGTGACCAGGCGGCGATGCCTGCCGGCGGATCGTCTCGGTTACGCGGGCACGCGGGGCAGGATGTAGATGACTTCCCAGAGGTGATCGTCGGGGTCGGCGAAGTAGCCGGAATAGATCCCCCACGGCCGTTCATGCGCGGGGCCGAGCACTCGCGCCCCGGCGCGGCGTGCGAGGCCCAGCACACGGTCGACATCGTCGCGACGCTCGACAATGTGCCCGATGCTCAACCCGGAGCCGGCGGTGTGGCTGGGGTTCACGCCGGCGTCCTTGGCCAGCTCTGCGCGCGGGTACAGCGCGAGTCGCAGCCCGTCGTCGAGCGTGAACATCGCGATCGCGCCGGCCGGGCGCGTGTCGTCTCCGGTGAACTCGGTCGCGGTGATGCCCGCTGACGCGAGGCCCAGGCCGTCGCGGTAGAACGACATGGCGCGCTCGAGGTCGCTGACGCCGAGCGTGAGGACATGGATGCGGACGGGCAGGCAGCCCAGGTCTTCTGAGTGATCCGCCACGCGGTCACCTTACGCCCGCGATGAACGCCGCGTCTTGCAGGAATCGGACGGGTGCCGTGCGCTGATTGGGCTTAGCGCTACGGATTGGGGCCCCTTGCGCTGCCAGGGCCCCGGTTCACGCGCGCGTTTCAGACTCCTCTCCCCCACTGCCGTGCTGACGCCGGGTGCCGAGAGCTCGTGAGTCCCGTCCTCGACCGGCGGAGCGCCACCTTGCTCAAGGTTGTGGCGCCCGCTGTCGAGGTTAGACCCGCGAAGCCCTTCGCCTCGGATACAGCGCTCTCTTCGGCGACGTCCCCCGCGCGAGCCGATTCGAAGCCGGCCCCGAGCAGGTCGGGGCCGCTGACACGAGGGTGACGCAAGCCGCTGACACGAAGGTGACGTTTCCGCTGACGGGAAGCGCGCTTCACAACTGTAAAACGTCAGTCAAACGACAGCGGCGATTCCACAGCGCGTGCGAGTGCCCTTGACTGGACCGGCAGGGCTATCGCGCCCGGTAGATCTCCCGGCGGTGCCCGACCCTGAGGACCAGGACGAGGAGCTCCTGATCCTCGATCTCGTAGACGATTCGGTAGTCCCCCGTCCGGACTCTCCACTCGCCGGCGCCCCCGACAAGCCGCGTCGCCGCAGGCGGACGCGGCTCGACGGCAAGAAGCTCGAGCACGCCCTGGATTCTTCGGCGCACCTGAGGATCGAACTTCCGCAACTGGCGCGCCGCCGCCGGCGACAGGCTGATGCGGTACGTCACGTCAGGCCAAGATCAGCCTTGGCCTGCTCCCACGGAATCGGCGTCTCACCAGTTGCCCGCATCTCCGCGCGTGCTGCCTCGGCCGCCCGGATGTCCGCCATGTCCTCCGCCAGCTCGAGAAGCTCATCCAAGTCGTCCGCGTCGATCAACGCCGCGACTCGACGACCCCGCCTGGCAAGGTAGATCGGCTCGTGCTCGGCACGAGCCCGGTCGATCATCGCGGCCAGGCTGCCGCGGGCCTCAGAGACGGTGACTGTGGGCTCGTCAGACATGCCTCAAGTGTACTGGAACTGGCTCATACGTACAACCGAGGCTTCGTTTGTACGCTGAAGAAACAGCCCGATCAGGCCCCACTCGCCGACAAGAAGGTGACGCAAGCTCTGACGGGAGGCGCCGTTTCCGCTGACGCGAAGCTGACGCTCCACAACAACTGCGGCCCTCGCCGCACGGCCTGCTCCGAGATACTTGCATCTGCAACGACCTACGCGCTATAGTAACTTACGATTTGTAAGCGAACCAGTGGAGCTGATGCCTTGTGAGCTCGTTGAGATTGATCCCGCTCGAAGACGCGGTCGTGTTCCCCGGCATGGGCATCACACTGACCGTGGACGTAGGAACCGACGAGCAGGTTGTGCTCGTCCCGCGCCATGAGAAGGAATACGCGTCGGTCGGCATCGTCGCCGAGGTGACCGAGCACGTCCGGCTTCCGGTCGGCGCGCACGGCGTGACCCTGACCGGCCGCCACCGCGGCCTGATCGGTGCTGCGAGCAGCGGCCCGAGCGGCGAGCTCGTCGTCGAGGTCGAGGAGCGTCCGGACCCGGTTCCGGTCGACAAGAAGACCCGCGAGCTCTCGCGGGAGTACCGGGCGATCGTCGAGGAGATCCTCGACCTCCGGGGTGCCGACGGCCGGGTGGCCGCCTTCCTCCGGGCGATCGTCGAGCCAGGACCACTGGCCGACTCGGCCGGGTACTCGCCGGACCTGAGCTACGCCCAGAAGGTCGAGCTCCTGACGACGGTCGACGTGACCGAGCGTCTCGAGCTGGCCGTCTCCTACCAGCGTGACCGCCTGGCCGAGCTGTCGGTCCGCAAGCGGATCCGCGACGACATGGAGGACGGGGCCCAGAAGCAGCAGCGGGAGTACATCCTCCGCCAGCAGATGGACTCGATCCGCAAGGAGCTCGGCGAGGACGGCGAGTCCGTGGTCGAGGAGTACCGGACGAAGATCGAAGCCGCGGAGATGCCCGAGGAGACGCAGGCGCAGGCCCTCAAGGAGCTCGGACGGCTCGAGCGGATGGGCGAGCAGTCGGGTGAGGCGAGCATGATCCGCAGCTACCTCGACTGGCTGATCGCCGTGCCGTGGAACAAGCGCTCCGAGGAGCACCTGGATCCCGTGGCCGCCCGCGAGCACCTCGACGCCGATCACTTCGGCCTCGAGGACGTCAAGGACCGGATCGTCGAGTACCTGGCTGTCCGCAAGCTCCGCCAGGACCGGGGCATCGAGGTCGACCGGCGCTCGGGAGCGATCCTCACGCTGGTCGGGCCTCCCGGGACCGGGAAGACGTCGATCGGCGAGTCGATCGCCGAGGCGACCGGCCGCGAGTTCGTCCGCATGTCGCTCGGCGGCGTCCGCGACGAGGCGGAGATCCGCGGTCACCGTCGGACCTACATCGGCGCCCTCCCGGGCCGTCTGGTGCGGGCCCTGCGCGACGCGGGGACGATGAACCCGGTGATCCTGCTCGACGAGGTCGACAAGATCGGCGCCGACTGGCGTGGCGATCCTTCGGCGGCGCTGCTGGAGGTGCTGGACCCTGCTCAGAACCACAGCTTCCGCGACCACTACCTGGACGTCGAGCTCGACCTGAGCGAGGTCATCTTCATCGCGACGGCCAACCAGCTCGACACGATTCCCGGGCCCCTGCTCGACCGGATGGAGATCATCCGCTTCGACGGCTACACCAACCAGGAGAAGCTGGCGATCGCCCGCGGATACCTCTGGGCACGCCAGCGCGACCGCAACGGCCTGCTCGAGGACGAGGTGAGCATCTCCGATGCGATGCTCGGCACGCTGATCGCCGAGCACACCAGGGAGGCCGGCGTGCGCAACCTCGAGCGCGAGCTCGGGACCGTCCTGCGCAAGACGGCCACCCGGATCGCCTCGGGCACCGTCACGCCGCCGGTCGAGATCGACGCGGAGATCGTCCGGGACGCGCTCGGTCGTCAGAAGTTCTTCCAGGAGTCGGCCGTTCGCACGGCGATCCCCGGAGTGGCGACCGGACTCGCGGTGACCGGTGTCGGCGGGGACGTCCTGTTCATCGAGGCGACCTCGATGAAGGGCAAGGGCGGCCTCGTCCTGACCGGACAGCTCGGCGACGTGATGAAGGAGTCGGCAAGGATCGCCCTCTCCTACGTCCGTGGGCACACCGAGGCGCTCGGGATCGACGAGACCGCGTTCGAGGATCGTGAGTTCCACGTCCACGTGCCCGCGGGGGCGATCCCCAAGGACGGTCCGAGCGCCGGCATCACGATGGTCACCGCGCTCGCCTCACTCCTGACCGGGCGTCCGGTCCGCCACACGGTGGGCATGACGGGTGAGGTGACGCTACAGGGCCGGGTCCTGCCGATCGGCGGGCTCAAGCAGAAAGTGCTCGCCGCCCACGCTGCCGGCCTGACCAGCGTGATCCTGCCGGAGCGCAACCGCGGCGACCTCGATGACATCCCGAAGGACGTCCGCGAGCAGATGACGTTCCATCCCGTGATGACTGTCGACGAGGTCCTCGATCGGGCGCTTGAGCCCGCTCGCGAGGCAGTCGCCTCTTAGGGACTCGGGCGAGCACCAGCTCAGTCGCAGGCGACGGGGGCCCACGGGCCCCCGTCGTCGTTTCGGGGCGGGCCGCCGGCCGGCGCCGTAAGCTAACCGGCAAACGCCCGATGGATGGTGAGAGACGACAGCCGAATCCGGCCCAGCCCGGCGGGCGCCGGCCGGCGCCCGGCCAGCTCGAGCTGGTCCAGGCTTTCATCAACACCCACTACGACCTCGCCGTCGACCACGGCGCCGACGTGCTCCGCACTCCTGAGCGGCTTGGCAGCTGGCTGGCCGGCCGCGGCCTGATCGAGCTGCCGGCCGAAGTTGGTCGGCTCGACCTCAGGCGGGCACTGACCGCCCGCGAGCGACTCCGGGAGATCGCCCGATCCGGCGAGCGCGTCGACGGCCTCGACGAGGCCGCCCGCGGCGCGCCGGTAGAGCTCCGCTTCGGGCCCGACGGACCCCGACTCGTGGCCGCGGACGGCGGCCCGGCCGGCGCGATCGGCGTCCTCCTGGCGACCGCGGCCTTCGCGATGATCGACGGGTCGTGGGCACGTTTGAAGATCTGCCCGGGCGAGGACTGCGGCTGGGCGTTCTACGACCACTCGCGCAACCAGGCCGGTCGTTGGTGCTCGATGGCCGTCTGCGGCGGCCGGGCCAAGGCCCGCGCCCACTACCGGCGGCGCCGGGCGGACGGGCCCTGAGTGCGACTCGTCGCGGCCCCGCTGATCCTGATCGGCGCTCGCGCCCGGCGCCGGCCGGCCCGCTGGCTGTTGACCGCGCTCGGCGTCTCGATCGCCGTCGCGTTCGCCGGGGCCGTCGCCGCCGAGGGGACGATCGCCGGGGACGAGGGAGCCCGCGCGACGCTCGCCGGGCTCGCCCCGCTCGACCGGGCGGTTCGCGTGACCTGGCAGGGCCCGCTCACGCCGGCCGTCGAGCGCCAGGCCCGTGCCCTGCTCGCCCGCCTCGGCCTCGGCCCCACGACGCAGGTCCTGCTCCTGAACCCGGTCCGCTTGAGCGGGATCGTCGTGCGGCCGGCCGCGATCGACCCGCTCGGAACCTGGCTGGGTGGGAGCTCGTCTCCCCGCCCGCTCGGGCCATGCCGGCCGAGCTCGTGCCCGGTCCTCGTCGCCGGCGGACGGGTCGGTCCGGGGACACTGCGCGCCGCGGGTGTCCACTTGACCCCCGCCGGGACGGCGACTGCGCTGTCGGCCGCGCCGCTCGGCTTCAGCCCGGACTCGACCGGCTCCCAGCCCCCGCTCGTGATCACCGACGACGTCGCCGGACTCGACCGGATCGCCGGGCTGAGCGGTGTCTACCGGACCCACAGCTGGCTCGCCCTCCTACCGACCTCGCAGCTGCAGAGCTGGCAGCTCGCCGGTCTCGAGGGAAGGCTCCGTCAGGCCCAGTCGGCCCTCGTCGACGGCGGTGGCCAGCTCAGCGTGACGGGGCCCTTCGCCGGCCTCGATGCCGCCCGGCGGCAGGCGAGCGCGGCACCCCGGCGGCTCCTGCTCGCCGGCGGCGGAGCCCTCACGGTCCTGGCCGGCTTCATCGTCCTCGCGGCCGGCGGCCTGCGCGGCGACCAGGCGACCGAGGTCGCGCGGCTGAAGGCCGCCGGAGCCCGCTCGAGCCAGGTGCTCGTCTTCGTGGTCGGCGAAGCCGCCTGGATCTGCGCCGCAGCCCTGCTCGCCGGCGCCTGCCTGGCGGTCGGCGTCGCCGCACTTCTCGCGCGCCGTGCCGGCCTCCCGGTCGCCGGCGTGCTCGGCCACAGTCTGCTGACCCCGGTCGGCGCCGCCGCGATCGCCGGCGGGTGGGCCTGCGCGACCGGCCTCGTCGGAGCGGTCCTCCTCGCCCGGGGACGCCACCTCGCAGACGTCCTCGCCGTCGCGGCCGCAGCGTCCCTCGCACTCGCCCTCAGCCGGGGTTCGGACGGCAGCGGCCCGCTGCCCGTACTCCTCGCACCACTCTCCTCCCTCGCAGCCGGCGTCCTCATATTCCGCGGGACGTCCGCGGTCCTGCGCGCCGGCGAACGCCTCGCCCGCCGGGGACCGGCCATGATCAGGCTCGCGTTCATCACCCTCGCCCGCGTCCCGGCCGGCCCGTCGCTGGCGGTGGCCTTCGTCGCGATCAGCACCGGGCTCGGCGGCTTCGGGCTCGCCTACCGGGCGACGCTCCTGCGGGGAACCGCCGACCAGGCGGCCGAGCGGGTCCCGCTCGACGCGACGATCTCCCCGGCTGCCGACTTCACGACGCCGCTGGCGCTGGCGACGCTCGCCCGGTGGGGATCGCTCGCCGGCGGCCGGGTCCTGCCGGTGCGCCGGACGTACGCGACGTTCGCCGGCGGGGCCGGGTCGGTCACGGTCCCGGCGCTGGGCGTCTCCGCGGCCGCGCTCGCACTGATGCACGGCTGGCGGGAATCCGACGGGTCGGCACCGCTCGCGACGCTCGCCCGGCGACTGACCCCGCCTGGACCGGCCCGGGTCGCCGGACCGACGCTCGCGCCGGCGTCGCGGTCGCTCGCCCTGCACGTGTCGGCCGCGGCGATCGGCGTCGAGGTGACCGCCGACCTGCGCGACCGCTCCGGCGCGGTCAGGCGGCTTCGCCTCGGCGCGGCCGGCCGCCGACCGCGGATCGTCCGCGGCAGGCTGCCGCCGGGGAGCTGGGAGCTCGAGGCTCTCGAGCTCGACGAGCCGGCTGGGCTCGCGGCGACGAACGGCCACCAGAACGGGGAGAACCCGGCGGCCGAGACCCAGTTCGACGCGCCCCTGACGGTCGGGCCGCTGACCGTCCTCGGCCGGTCGGGTCATCTGCTGGCCGGCGTCCCACTCGGCAGCTGGCGCGGGGTCGGCGCCGTGAGTGCCGACGGGCGCGGTGCTCGCGGCGCGGCGATCCGCTTCGCGGCGACCGGCGAGCCTGGTGTCCTGCGTCCCGCCCAGCCGAGCGACTCACATCCCCTCGCGGTGCTCGTCGACCCCCAGACCGCCAGGGCGGCGAGCGCCGGGCGGATCGCCTTGACCGTCGACGGCCTGCCGGTCGCGGCGCGGGTCGTCGGCGTCCTCGCGCGCTTCCCGACGCTCGCGCCGGACGCGCCCGGGTTCGTGGTCGCCGACGAGACGGCGCTCGCCGCGGCGCTCGACGCCCAGCTGCCCGGCCAGGGTCGGGCGGACGAGCTGTGGATCTCGACCGCCGCGCCGGCCCGCCTGGCGGCTGAGCTGCGGACGGGCCCGCTGTCGGTCCTGCGGGCCTCCTTCCGCGGCGCGCTCGAGCGCGGCCTGCGGTCGGCCCCGATCGCGAGCGGCGTGCTCGGGACGCTGCTGGGCGCCACCGCCGTCTCGGGGGCACTCGCACTGCTCGGCCTGCTGGCCGCCGTGTCCGGACCTGGCCGTGATCGGAGCGTCGAGCGGGATCTCGCCGGCCTCGGCGTCGGTCCTCGCGGGCGCCGCCGGGAGCTCGTCGCGCGACTGTTGATCTGCGGCGTGCTCGGCGTCTGGGTCGGCCTTGCCGTCGGCGTCCTGCTGACCCGCCTGGCCGTCGGCGCGGTTCGCGCGGCGGGGGCGGCCGCCATGCCGCGGCCGGCGCTCGTCACCGTCGTGCCGTGGGCCGAGCTGGCGCTCGGGGGCCTGGTCGCCGTGGCCGCGCTCGCGGCCGCGAGCTTCGTCGCCGCCGGTTCGCCGGGCCGGCACAGGCGGTCGCGGTGAGCTCTCGCCCGGGGGCCGAGGCCGACGAGCCCGATCTGGTCGTCGAGCTCCGCGACGTGTTCTGCGTCCATCGATCCGACAACGGCGACGCCGCCGCGTTGCAGGGCCTCGATCTCGAGGTCGGCCGCGGCGACCAGGTCTGCGTCCTCGGACCGAGCGGCGCCGGCAAGACGACGCTCCTGCGGGTGATCGCCGGCCTCCAGACGCCGTCGGCCGGGGTCGTCCGGCTGCTCGGGAGTGAAATCGGGCGCCTGGGTCCGCGGGCTCGGGCGAGGATCCGCCACGAGACGATCGGCTTCCTGGACCAGCACGCCGAGTCGGCCCTCCCGCCGGAGCTGTCGGTCCGCCGGGCGGTCGGCCTGCCGCTGGCCCTCCGGGGCGTCGGGCGGGTCGAACGCGCGCGACGGGTCGCCGAGCTGCTCGGAGCCGTCGGCCTCGCCGATCGCGGCAACGCCCTCCCGGATCAGCTCTCAGGCGGCGAGCGCCAGCGCGTCGCCCTGTGTGCCGCGCTCGCCCACCGACCGGCCGTCCTGCTGGCGGACGAGCCGACCGCCGAGCTCGACGACGCGGCCGCGACGGCCGTCAACGAGCTGATCGCCCGTCTGGGGCGGGCGTCCGGAGCCACCGTGATCGTCGTCTCGCACGACCCGTCGAGCGCCGCGTCGGCCGATCGGACGGCGTGGGTTCGCGGCGGACGGATCGTCGAGGATCGCCGGCGAGACCGGCCGACGGCCGTCGTGATCGGACCGGACGGGGCCCTGCCGATCAGGCCGGCCCTGCTGGCGCAGGCGGGAATCACCGACCGAGCCCACGTCGAGGCGGTCGCGGGTGGTCTGAGGATCACCCCTGCCGAGGGGTCGCCGACGACGCCCGGTCGAGGTGCCGGCGTGCGGCTGACCGGTCGGGCCCGCCCGGTCGAGTGGCAGCCGGCGCGGGTGGCGCTGCGCTCGCTGAGCCGCAGCCGGGGTCGCGGGGCGCGGCGGCGGGTCGTGATCGACAGGCTGTCCGTCGTCATCGCGCCCGGCCGGCTGACCGTGGTCACGGGTCGGTCGGGTGCCGGCAAGACGACCCTCCTGCGGGTGCTCGCCGGGCTGGACGTCCCCGACGCGGGTGAGGTGCTGATCGACGGCAGGGACATCGGTCGCCTGGACGAGGAGGCGGCGGCCGCGTGGCGGCGGGCGGGAATCGGCTACCTGTCGCAGGAGCCGGTCCCGGTCGGGTTCCTGAGCGCCGCGGAGAACGTCAGGCTCGGGTTGGCGCTGCGCGGAGCACAAGAGGCCGCGGCGGCCGACCGGGCGACCGACGCACTCGAGCTGGTCGGGCTCGGGAACCGGGCGGCACAACGGGTGGAGCGGCTGTCAGCCGGCGAGACGCAGCGGGTCGCGCTCGCCCGGGCGCTGGCCGCGGCCGGCGGCCTGTTAATCGTCGACGAGCCGACCTCCCGACTCGACGAGGCCAACGCCGGGCTCGTCGCGGACGTCCTGTCGACGGCGGCGGCCGGCCAGTCTCAGACGGTGATCTGCGCGACCCACGACGCGCGGGTGATCACGCGGGCCGACGAGGTGATCAACCTGGACGGGTCGCCGGGTCGTGAACGGTGATCGAGAGGCCGAGCACATCGAAGCCCGGCTCGCCGGCCGCGGAGTCAGGCCGCAGGCGCCGCTGAAATGCGTGTGCGACGCGGATCGCGTGAGCCTTCGCGAGCTCGGCGACCTCGCCGGCGTAGAGCTCGTCGACGGTCTCGCGCCAGAGGGCCAGCCACCGCTCGAACTGCCCGGGCCGGAGGCGAACCTTCTGGTTGAGCGCCTCGTGCGGAGCGAACGCGCTCCCGGAGTACGACCGCGACCCCAGCAGGATCGTCTCCCAGAAGGAGACGATCCGCGGGAGATGGGCCTCGACGTCGAGCCTGGCGACGTCGACGAAGATCCAGCCGATCATCGGATCGACGAGTGCCCTGCCGTAGAACGCCCGGACCAGCCGCTCGAGATCCGCGCGGTCCTCGATGTCGCGGATCCGGGTGTCGTCGGTCACCCGGCAACTATGGCGGATCCTGACCACGTGCCAGGTCGGCTGCGACAGCCTGGCGGTCCGGAAGAGGCCGTTCGGGCACCGGTACGTAGGATGGCCGCGTGGTGCCGGTCTCGTATCACTCGTTCTTCAGCGGCTGCGCCAGCGTCGCCGGAGCGCTCGTCGGCCTGCTCTTCGTCGCCGTCTCGATCTCGCCGGAGAAGCTGAGCGGTGAGGAGGCGACGACCGCCTTCCAGATCAGAGCGGCCGCGGCCTTCTCCGTCCTGATCAACGCCCTCGTCATCACGCTGTTCGCCCTGCTGCCGGACACCAACCTCGGATGGGTGGCCCTCGTCACGTCGATCAGCGGCCTCGGCACGACCAGCGGCCTCCTGCTCGTGCAGCTGCGGGAGGCAGGCCCGCGTCACGCCCGCGACTTCGTGTTCGTCGTGGCCCTCCTCCCGCTCTACACCTATCAACTGATCAACGCCTTCCAGCTGATCGACCACCCGGCCGGCACAGACGCCCTCGACACCGCGGCGGTCCTCGTCGTCGTCTGCTTCCTGATCGGCATCGCTCGAGCCTGGGAGCTGCTCGGGGTCCCGCGGTCCGGGCTCGTGCACGCCGCGTTCGCGATCAGGCGGGCCGGTCAACCGACAACTGGCCTCGATGCCGCGGGCCCGGCTCGCGAGTCGACCGAGCCGGGTCCCGGAGAGCCGCCGGTCTGATCACGCCGACCGCCCGGGCGCCCGCCCTGCGAAGGCAGCGGGCGTGCGCCCGGGTGCCGGTCCGGGTCGGCGCTACCCGTGGGCGAGCACGGGCTCGCCGGAGGCCGCCGCGCTCGCGACCATTCGGCTGCGGGCGCTGAGCAGAGCCGTGCAGACCACGGCCCCCCCGATGTAGATCCCCGCGGCCCACCAGAACGCCGTCGTGTAGCCGTGGACGGCTGCCTGCGCCTGTGCGAGCGCGGTCGGTCGGCCGACGGCGCCGGCCAGCTGACTGGTCACGGCGGTCGCGGCGAGCGTGCTCAGCAACGCCGTGCCGATCGAACCGCCGACCTGCTGCATCGTGTTGACCATCGCCGAGGCGACGCCCGCGTCGTGCGGCTCGACGCCGAAGGTCGCGGTCGCCATCGCCGAGCTGAAGACCAGTCCCAGGCCGAAGCCCATCAGCAGCAGCCCCGGGAGCACGTGGCTGGCGTAGCCCGTGCCGATCCCGATCCGCGTCAACGTGACCAGACCACCGGCGGCGATCAGCATGCCGCTTCCGATCAGCGGACGCGGCCCGAACTTCGGCAGGAGCTTCGTCGACCCTCCGGTCGCGCTGATCACGATTGCCACCGTCATCGGCAGGAAGGCCAGGCCGGTCTTGACCGGCGAGAAGCCGAGCGTCTCCTGCATGTAGTAGGTCAGGAACAGGAAGACGCCGAACATCCCGGCGCCAGAGAGCCCCATCGCGAGCAGCGATCCGCCGCGGTCGCGGTCGGCGACCACGCGGAGCGGCAGGAGCGGATGGCTGCTGCGGCCCTGGATCGCCACGAAACCGGCGAGGATGACGGCTCCGGCGATCAGCATGCCGAGCGTCACCGAGTTGGTCCAGCTGTGCGTCTGCGCGTTGGCCAGGCCGTAGACGATCGCGAACAATCCGAGCGAGGCCGTCAGCGCCCCCGGGACGTCGATCCGTGAGCCCTTCTCGGCGGCCTGGTTGTGGAGCAGGCCGACCGCGGCGATCGCCGTCGGCACGGCGAACAGGAGGTTCACGTAGAGGCACCAGCGCCAGCTCAGGTACTCGGTCAGCAGGCCGCCCATGATCAGCCCGATCGCCGCGCCGCCGACCGCCACGGCCGAGAAGATGCCGAACGCCTTGGCGCGTTCGTCAGCGTCGACGAACGTCGTCGTCAGCAGCGAGAGGGCAGCCGGCGCGAGCAGCGCCCCGAACATGCCCTGGAGGGCGCGAGCCCCGGCGAGCATGTCGAAGTTCTGAGCCAGGCCGCCGAACGCGCTCGCTCCGGCGAAGCCGGCCAGGCCGATGATGAAGACTCGCTTGCGCCCGATCAGGTCGCCGATCCGCCCGCCCAACAGGAGCAGGCTGCCGAAGGCCAGCGCGTACGCGGTGACGATCCACTGGCGCTGATCGTTGCTGAAGGCCAGCGCCTTCTGGGCCGACGGCAGGGCGATGTTGACGACGGTCGCGTCGAGCACGACCATCAGCTGGGCCATGGCGATCACGAAGAGGATCAGCCAGCGCTTCGCGTGGTGTGGATTGGCGTGGGCTTCGGGCATTGGTGATGACCTCAATTCGTGCTAAGTGGAGGACCAGGCTCCAAGTGGAGGGTCTTTCTCAACTTCCGCGGGGAACCGTAGCACAAGAAGTGGAGATCTTCGTTCCACTTCTGTAAACTTTCTCGCGTGACCACCTCCTCCCCAATCCCAACCGCCGATCCGCCCAAGCCCTCCGACCCGGCCGAGCGCCCGCTCCGGCGGGACGCCGAGCGCAATCGCCTGCGGATTCTCGAGGCCGCCCGCCAGGCGTTCGCCGAGGAGGGCCTCTCCGTCACGCTGGACGAGATCGGCCGCCGCGCGGGCGTGGGTGTGGGCACCGTCTACCGGCGCTTCCCCGACAAGCAGCTGCTGATCGACGCGCTCTTCGGGGACCGCATCAACGAGTTCGTCGCGCTCGCCGAGGAATGCCTCGGCTTCGACGACGCCTGGGACGGCCTCGTCCACTTCCTCGAGCGGGCGACCCAGGAGCACGCCTGCGATCGCGGCTTCAAGGAGGTCGCCCTCTCGGGATCGGAGGGACTCGAGCGGTGCTCGTTCGCCCGCGCGCTGATGGAGCCCGTGCTCGTCCGGCTGGTCGCGCGGGCCCAGGCCGACGGGTCGCTGCGGGCCGATCTCGCGGCGACCGACCTCCCCCTGCTCCAGTTGATGCTCGGTTCGCTCAGTGAGTGCGCCCGCGACGTCGACCCCGAGATCTGGCGTCGCCACCTCGGGATCATCACCGACGGCCTGCGTACCCGCCGCGACGCGCCGACCCCGCTGACGCGCGATCCGTTGACACCGGAGCAGACCCAGCTGACGATGCACGCGGCGAAGCCGACCCCGCGATAGGCGTGGCGTCGACGCTGCCGCGCGGGCCGCGCGTGGACCCGGCGAGCACGCCCGACCGCCGCGTCGGATAGAACTCCACGCTCGATGGCCCTGACCGACCTCGCAAGCCGACTCGCCGAGCTCACCCCGTCCGGGACGGGTCTGCTGCGCAGCGAGATCGGCCGCGTGATCCCGGCCCGCCCGTTCAAGCTCGAGTTCTGGGACGGGACCTCCCTCCCGGCGACGACCGACGACGCCCCCAGCTTCGTCGTCCGCAGCCCCGAGGCGCTCGCCCAGTTCATCCGCTCGCCCGACCAGCTCGGGCTCGGCCGGGCGTACGTCAACGGGACGCTGACCGTCGACGACCTCGACGCCGCCTTCATCGTCGTCGACACGTGGGAGCCCCCGCCGATCGGCGTGGCCGACCGCCTCCGTCTGATGGGCGCCGCCCTTGCGACGTGCCGTCCGTGGGCTCTCCCGAAGACACCCGAGCTCGAGCTGATCCTCGACGGCGAGCGCCACACGATCGACCGCGACAAGGAGGCGATCCGCTACCACTACGACGTCGGCAACGAGTTCTTCGCGCTGTTCCTCGACCCGTCGATGACCTACAGCTGCGCGATCTTCTCGCGCGGGGCCGAGACACTCGAGGAGGCCCAGCGGACCAAGCTCGACCTCGTGGCGACGAAGCTCCGCCTCAAGGAGGGCGACCGCGTCCTCGACGTCGGCTGCGGCTGGGGCAGCTTCGCCGTCCACGCGGCCCGCGAGTACGGCGCCAGCGTGCTCGGGATCACGATCTCCGACGAGCAGGCCGCCCTCGGCCGCGAGCGGATCGCCGGGATGGGCCTGTCGCACCGGATCGAGATCCGCGTCGCCGACTACCGGGAGATCACCGACGAGCCGTTCGACGCGATCGCCAGCATCGGCATGGTCGAGCACGTCGGCGAGAACCAGATCGACCGCTACGCCGAGACACTGGCGAAGCTGCTCAAGCCGAACGGCGTCCTGCTCAACCACGGGATCGCCGTGCTCAGCCCGGACGACGACCCGCTCGAGGACATCTTCTCGACCCGGTACGTCTTCCCCGACGGGGAGCCACTCGCCCTCTCGCGGATCCAGCTGGCCTTCGAGCGGGCGGCGCTCGAGACCCACCACGTCGAGGGCTTCGGCCGTGACTATGCGACGACGCTCCGCCACTGGCATGACAACCTCGACGCCCGCCTGGCCGACGCGGAGGCGATCGCCGGGGTCGAGCGGACGCGGATCTGGCGGCTCTACCTGCGAGCCGCCCGGCACGGCTTCGAGGTCGGCTTCACGAACGTCTACCAGGTCCTGGCCCGCCACCGCGACCAGCACTAGGGCGTGGCCGACGAGCTCGACCCGCTCGTCCTGCTCGACTGGCGGCGGCGGATCGCCGAGCTGTACGCCGACGTTCGCCGCTCCACCGACCTGCCGGCCGCGTGGGCCCACTGGCGGGCGGCCCGGGACGAGCTGTTTGCCGGCCATCCGGCCTCGCCCGTCCCCGTTGCCGAGCGCGCCGGGTTCACCGGGCTTGGGATGTTCGAGTACGACCCGGCGGTTCGTCTCGAGGCCGCGCTGCGTCCGGCGGCGGCCGAACTGGTCGAGCTGGCCGGCGGCGACGGGGCGACCTACCGCTTCACTCGCTTCGCGCGGGCCCACTTCGAGCTGGCCGGCGGACCGCGCGAGCTCGACGTCAACTGGCTGCACGGCTACGCCGGCGGGGTGTTCGTCTCGTTCACCGACCAGACGTCCGGCCGCCAGACGTACGGCGGCGGCCGGTACCTGCTCGACACGATCAAGGGGGCCGACCTCGGCGGGTCGGACGGCCGGTTGACGCTGGACTTCAACTTCGCGTACAACCCGTCGTGCGCGTATGACCCGGCCTGGAGCTGTCCGCTCCCGTCGCGCTCGAACCGCCTCGCCTGCCCGGTGGCGGCCGGAGAACTCGCGCCGAACCAGCCGGCTGATCGGCAGAGCGCCGGCTCGTGAGATCATGACGCCGTGGAGGTCGAGCGCCATCGTGAGCTGATGACCGCGGCGATCGCCCGCGAGAGGATCGCCCATCTGGCGGCCACGGCCGGCGATCCCGACGCCGCGCGGACCGCGTTCACCGAGGCCGCGGCGACGTACCGCGCGTCGTGGGAGGAGGCCAGCCCGACCAGCTTCGGTCGACTCGTCGGCATGCAGAAGGCGGCGATCCTCGGTGGAGGGGGGATCGACGAGGCCGGCTACGTCGAGCAGACGTTGGCCGGCGCGGAGGCGAAGTCGCCGACCGCGGCGTACGCCCAGGCGATCGCCGCCCTCGCGCTCGGCGACGACCGCCGGGCCGGCGAGTGGGCTGAGCTGATGCGGGGAGCCTCGCCGGCCTTCGCGCGCACGGCCACCGCGATCGCCGCCCTGGCCGGTGCGGAGCCCGCGGCCTACAGGACGGCCGTCGAAGCGATCGTCGAGGACTTCGCCGCCCGGGATGCCCACCTGACCGGCGTGCCGATCGCCGACACGGCGCTGATGCTGGAGGTGCTCGCCGGCCCGCGCGGCCTCCAGGTCGGCCTCGACGGACCCCTCCTGCCGGCGCTGCATCCGAGTGACGACTTTCCGCCGGCGGCGCCCGAAGCGACCGCAGACCTTCCCCGACCCGCGCCCGACGCGACCTAGGAGCCGAGACAATGGCGAGCGCCACGATCACCGACTACACCGACCCCGGCTGCCCGTTCGCCTTCTCGGCCGAGCCGATCCGCCTCCAGCTGGCCTGGATCTACGGCGACCAGATCGACTGGCGGCCGCGGATGGTGGGGCTGGCCGAGACGGCCGCGACCTACGAGGGCAGCGGGTTCACCGTCGAGCGGCTGTCCAAGTCGCTGGCCCACCTCTCGAGCGAGTACCACATGCCGATGGACACGTCGCTCCGCCCGAGGATGGCCGCGACCGTGCCGGCCTGCCGGGCGGTCGTCGCCGCCCGGGTGAACGCCCCGGGACGCGACGCGGCCCTCCTGCGCAGGCTGCGCGTGCGCACCTTCTCCGGAGAGCTGCTCGACGCCCCCGAGACGATCGCCGCCGCGGCGGGCGATGCCGGGATCGACCCCGGCGAGCTCGAGCGATGGTCGCAGTCGACGGGAACCGCCGACGCCCTCGCCGCGGACATGGACGCCGCCCGCCACCCACGGCCGGCCGGCCTGGCTCTCGACCGCAAGCTCGCCGGGTGGTCTGGCGGGCGCCGCTACACGTGTCCGTCATATGAGATCGCCGGACCCGACCAGCCGGAGCCGACCGTGATCCCCGGCTTCTGGCCGTTCTCGGTCTATGAGGTCGCGCTGGCAAATGTCCTGCCCGGGGCTGACCGGCGCGACCGGCCGGAGCGGGTCGACGAGGTCCTCGAGTGGGCGTCCACGCCCCTGGCCACCCAGGAGGTCGCGGCGATCTGCGGGCTCGATTTCAATCAGGCCCGCGAGGCGCTCGGCCGGGTTGCCGTCGAGGAGCACGTCGGCTGGGATGGCTTCTGGACGCTGGCGTGACCCGGCCGGGGTTGGGATCTGCGACCGGCCGACGTTCGGTCTGCGATTCGACCGACGCCGGTCCCCCCAGCCCTACCCGTGCCGCCGCCGGCCGAGTTCGGCTAGCCTTCGGCCCCGCGATGAGGATCCGTCTCCCACACACACTCGCCGTAGCCGCGGCCGCCGCGATCGTGATCAGCGGGTGCGGGTCGTCGAAGGCGAACCCCGCGATCCAGCCGGCACCGTCGGCCGCCCAGGGACCGGTCACGATTCCGCCGGCGATCACCACGCCGAAGACCGGGCCGCTGGCGAAGGAGCCGACGATCGCCAAGTCGAGCGCGGCGGCGCCGCAGAAGCTGATCGTCAAGGACATCGTCAAGGGCACGGGCGCGACGCTCAAGGTCGGGCAGACGGCGACCGTCAACTACGTCGGGGCGACCTACCCGGCCGCGAAGGTCTTCGACGCCTCGTGGAAGCGGGGGACACCGGCCGAGTTCCAGCTGATGGCCGGAGCATTGATCCCCGGCTGGGTCCAGGGTCTCCCGGGCATGCGCGTCGGCGGCCGGCGTGAGCTGATCATCCCGGCGGCGCTGGCCTACGGGAAGCCCGGCAACTCGGCAGCCGGGATCGGCCCGAACCAGCCGCTGATCTTCATCATCGACCTGCTCGGCGCCTCCTAAGCCCGCCCGGCCGGGAGTTGCTCGACCTAGTCGCCGACCTTGCTTCGTCGGGCGGGGCGGCCTGCTCATACGTCGATGTCCGCTGGGTCGCGCGACGTCTCGAACAGCTGACGGTCAGCGGCGGTCGGATCGAGCGTGTGCTCAGCGAAGAGGACGAGGGAATCGGCGTCCGTGTCGCCGCCCGGTCAGGCGGCTTCGGGTTCGCCGCGACCCGTGACACGTCCCGCCGAGGTGGGCTGGCCGCCCTGCGCCGGGCGGCGGCGATCGCCTCGGCCCAGCCGACGGCGGCGTTGCGGCCGCTCGCGCGGATCGGCGCGGCCAAGGGTGCGTGGTCCGGCCGCTGCGAGATCGACCCGTTCGCCCAACCGATCGAGGCCCGCCTCGAGCTCCTGGTCGCGGCCGAGGGCCTCCTCCGGGGCGATCCGCGGATCGTCAGGTCGCAGGCCGAGTCGATCGCCGTCCGCACGCGGAAGGCATTCGCGTCCAGCGAGGGAGTTGCCGTCACGCAGGAGCTGACCGAGTGCGGCGGGGCGATCGCCGCCCACGCCGCCGACGGCGACGATGTCCAGATCCGGTCGTATCCGAGCGCCCACGGCGGAAGCGTCGCCGCCGCCGGCTATGAGCACGTGCTCGGCCTCGACCTCGTCGGCAACGCGCCCCGCGTGGCGGAGGAGGCCGTCGCCCTGCTCCTGGCGCCGGAGTGTCCGGCCGGGCGGACGACGGTCGTCCTCGGCGACGAGCAGGTCGCCCTCCAGGTCCATGAGTCGATCGGTCATGCGCTCGAGCTCGACCGGATCCAGCTCGGCGAGGCGTCCTACGCCGGGACGAGCTGGGTCTCCCCCGCGGACATCGGCCGGCTGCGCTATGGATCGGAAGACCTCGTGATCACCGCCGACGCGACACTCCCCGGGGGGCTCGGGTCGTTCGGCTGGGACGACGAGGGCGTCCCCGGCCAGCGGACGCTGCTGATCGAGTCGGGGCTCCTCCGGGCAGCCCTCTCGGATCGGACGTCGGCGGCCGCCTTGGGTCTGGCGGCATCCGGCGGCTGCGCTCGGGCCGACGGGTTCAGCCGGCAGCCGATCGTCCGGATGACGAACGTGTCGATCGAGCCGGGTCGCGCGGGAACGCTCGCGGACCTGATCGGCGAGGTCGACGACGGGATCTACATGGAGACGAACCGCTCCTGGTCGATCGACGATCGGCGACTCCACTTCCAGTTCGCGACCGAGCTCGGCCGCGAGATCCGCGGCGGCGAGCTCGGGCGCCTGGTCAAGAACCCGTCCTACGCCGGGATCACGCCGGAGTTCTGGGGCTCGCTGGATGGGGTCTGCTCGGCGTCACACTGGCGGGTCTGGGGGCTTCTGAACTGCGGCAAGGGCGAGCCCGGGCAGGTCGCTCACGTCTCCCACGGGGCCGCGCCCGCCCGCTTTCGCGACGTCCTGGTCGGGGTCGCCCGCGGGTGACCGGGCTCGAGCAGGACCTCGCCGAGCGGACGCTCGGCTTCTGCGGCGGTGACGCCCAGGTCAACGTCACGCGGGAGCGCTCGCTGGCATCCCGCTTCGCCCGGTCGGTCCCGACGCAGGCGACGGCGGTCGACGACACGACGGTCGAGGTGCTCTGCCTGGTCGATGGCCAGCCCGGCACGGCGTCGACGAACCGGCTGGACGCCGACGGGCTCCGGGAGGTGGCGACCCGCGCTCGGAGAATCGCCACGGCGTCGGCGAGAGCCGGGCGGGGCGACCACCCCGACCTGCTCCGGCCGGCTGACCTGCCGGCCGGCCCCGAGACGCCGACCCCAGATCTCGGCGGGGGCGGAGATCCCGGGGGAGGCCATGATGCGACCACGGCCGAGCTCGATCCGGCGAGCGCCGGACGAGCGCTGGGGGAAGCCTTCGCGGTCGCCGGGCGCCATGCGAGCGAGGCGTTCGGGCTGTGGAGCGCCGGAGAGGTGACGACGGCGATCGTCTCGAGCGCGGGAATGCGGGCGGCCGAGTCGGTGACCGATGGCCACATGAAGGTGATCTGCCGGAGTGCGACCGGCCGCAGCGGCTACGCGGCGACGACGTCGGTCCGCAGTGGCGACCTCGACGGGGCCGAGCTGGCCGAGCGCGCGGCCGGCAGGCTCGGGGTCGACCGACCGGACGAGCTTCCGCCCGGCGAGTACGAGGTCGTCCTCGACCACGAGGCGGTCGGCACACTGCTCGAGTTCCTCGGCTGGCTCGCCTTCAACGGGCTGGCCCACGCAGAGCGAAGGGGCGCGCTGTCAGACCGCCTCGGTCGGGAGGTCGCCGCCCCGATGATCAACCTGACCGACGCGCCCAGGTTCGGGCGGGGCCTGCCGCGGTCCTTTGACGCCGAGGCCGTCCCGAAGGAGTCGCTCGTCCTGATCGAGAACGGGGTTGCCCGCAGCGTGGTCCACGACTCCCGGTCGGCCGCGCTGGCCGGCGGGAGCGCGCGAACGACGGGACACGCCCTCGCGCCGGGGGGCGACCCGGATGGTCCGGCACCGACGAACCTGCTGCTGGCCGGCGGACTGGCCGACTCGGTCGACGGGCTCGTCGGATCGGTCGCCCGCGGCGTGTACGTGACTCGGCTGTGGTACGTCAACCCGGTCGACCCGCGTCACGCCCTGGTGACCGGGGTGACCCGCGACGGGACGTTCCTGATCGAGGACGGCCGGATCACCCGGCCGCTGCGGGATGTCCGATTCACCGATTCGGTCCTGCGGATCCTCGCGGAGACGGCCGACCTGACGCGGGGCCGGCGGCTCGTGAGCGACGCCGAGCACTACGGCCGGCGCTTCGCCCACGGCGTGGTCTGCCCGGCCTTGCGGGCGACCGGCTTCAGGGTCACCGGCTCGACCACCTGAACTCGACGGCCCACGGCGACCCCCGGCCGGCTGGGTCCGTGAGCAGCCGAGGCCTACCGGAGGATCAGCTGGTCGTCCGTCTCGGTTTTCAGTCGCCGACAGACCTGGACGGGGTCGGGGAGGACAGACCTGGACGGGGTCGGGGAGGACAGACCTGGACGGGGTCGGGGAGAATGGACTCTCTCCAACGAAAGTAGTTGACTGACTCAGTCAGCTACTTTCGCGACGAAGGTCCGCACATCCAACCTCGGCCGCCCGGGACGGGCCCGGTCGTCAACTAGCTCGCGCGCCGGGCGGCGAGGTAGCCGCCGGGGTGGGCGAGCCAGTAGAAGTTGATGTCGTAGCCCCAGCCGAGTGCCTTCGGTGTGAACAGTCGGGCGTCCTTCTGGTTCCACAGCCTGGACTTCGCCCGCTCGACGGTCGGCCGGCGCCAGTCGAAGGGCATTCCGGCGAACTTGCCCTGGCGTTTGGATGGCGCGGAGTGGTCTTGCTTTGTCATCAGGAGCCTCCTTGAGGCGCGAGCGCCCGGCCCGTCGGACCGGTGGCGCTACCCTGGGCGTACCCACCGGCCGAGCCGCCAAACCGCTGGCGGCGGAAGGACGTCAGCCGGTCGTGGTCGTCGTCGTGCTCGCGGCGACCGTCGCCCCCCAGGGATGCTTGAGGAGGAGGATCGTGTTGGCGACGAAGAGCAGGGCGAAGGCGATCGTCCAGCGGTTGAGGTTGCGCTCGACGAGTGACCCGCCACCCAGCGGGCCGGTGCCGGATCCGACGCCGAAGGCGCCCGAGAGTCCGGCGTCCTTGCCCGAGTGCATCAGCACGAGGAAGATCAGGACGACCGAGATCGCGACTTGGACGACCGAGAAGAACGTATCCATGCAGCCGTCACTCTACAAGCCCGGCCGTCCGGCCGCTCGTCGTCAGGGGGTGAACGGCGGGTAGGTCTCGGTCAGCAGGTACATCAGGGCGTAGACACGGATGCTGTAGGTCAGGCAGAAGACGATCGCGTTCTGGAGACCCTCCGGCTGGCGGCCGGTGACGACGATCACGATCCAGCTGGCGATGCCGACGAGGAAGGCGAGGATCGCGAGGACGTAGGCGGCGATGTAGGCCGGGATGATGTAGATCACCCGGAAGAAGACCTTCAGCCGGCTGTAGGACGGGAGCGGGCCGTCGACGATCAGGCGGGCGGGGTAGGCGTCATCCGGGGCGAGGCCGAACGGCGGGTACGGATCGACGGCGAGGAAGATGTAGGCGTTCAGCCGGGCGAGGAAGCGCAGGGCGCCGGCCGAGAAGTTGTACATCCCGAGCGGCCACCGACCGGTGAAGAGGAGCACGAACCACGCGGCGATCGTGACGAGGCCGAGGCCGATGATGTAGACGTAGCCGACGATCGCCACGGGAATGACGAGCAGCAGGCGAAAGAACGTCGTCAGACGACTTCGCCGGTCGACGTAGTCGACTTCGAGCGCAACGGGATAGGACATCTACCGGACCCCCTCCGATTCTGGCTTCCCCAACTTCGAGTGAGCTGAGACTAGCTCGAATGGGCGGTTCATGCAAAGAGCAGGAGTCGCTGCGCCGCCGGCCCGAGCGTGACCTCCGGCCCCCAGTCGACGGGGATCCGGTGGCTTCGATCCCGTCGCCCGAAGATGTCGCCCCGGTCGGGATTCTCACATCTGATTTTCAGGAGCGCGCCCGCCTCGAGCAGGCCTTCGGTGATCCCAGTGGCCGTCGTCGGACTCGGCCAGGGGTCGCGGACGACAGAACGCGAGCCGGCGCTCCTCGGGGCCGGGCAGGACGAGCGTCGACTGGCGTTCGCGATGGAGGCTCACGGCCCGGCGCGTCTGGGCCGCGACGCGTGGGGGCGCGGCCTGGCAACCGAGGCGGCGTCCGCCGCGCACGACGACGCGTTCGCCGGCTGGGCCTGCCCGAACCGATCTGGATCAGCGACCCCGAGAACACCTGCTCACGCCGTGCGCGGTCAAAATCGGGATGACAAGCGGCGGTGACGTCCTCGATCCGGTGCGCGGACGACGAGTCGACGTCTGGGAAGTCGGCGCAAGCGCACCGCTCGCGGGACGAGCGGTGCGCGACCGGGGTGGCGGGTCGTGCGGGGTACTGCGACCGACTGGCGGTCGGGTCAGGCCGCGGCGGGTCTGCGATCGTAGTTCTAGAGCTTCTCGCCGCCGAGCAGACGCGTCAGGATGTCGGTGATCAGTCGAGTTTCGGTCGTTGCCATGACGTGTGTCACTCCTCGAGCTCACGGTCGATTCGAGTGTTCTGCCGCGCGAGCGGGCCCCGGGGGCCGACGGTGCATGGTCGTCGCGGCAGCTCCCAAGGTCCGCCTCGGAAGTCTCCGGCGAACGGCGCCCGGATTACGATTTTTCAACTCGCCCGCAACCGCCCCAAACCGCACCTTTTCGGGGCCTGCCGGGTTGACGGACATGCACGCAGCGCTCGGCCGGCCCGATCGGAGGAGGTCAGATGTCAGTTTGGATGCATGGCCGCCGGCCCCTCGGCGGCGCGGTCGCCGCGATGGTCCTCGGAGCCGCGCTCGCCGCCGTGCTCCTCGCCACGGCGCCAGTCGCCTCACCGGCTGGCGTACCTTCGCCTCCACCGCCGGCGGCCGCAGTCCCCCCTGGGGCGATCGTCCTGGACGAGTTCGCCGACGGGCCGAGCGCACCTGCCGAGCGGATCGCCGCGGGCGGCGGCTGGCTCGCGTGGAGCCACCGCGACCCGGTGACCGGCTCCTACCAGCTGATGCTCCGCGCCCCCGACCGGAAGATCGCCCCGGCCGGTGTGGCCGAGCGGGCCCTGCCGTTCGACGTGTCGATCGGCCCGACGGCGGCCGGCGGGACGGCGGCGGTCTACTCCCGGTGCGCGGACGTCTCCACGAACACCGGGTGCCGGATCGTCGAGCTCGCGCTTCCGGGTGACACGCCGACCGAGCGGACGATTCGCGTGCCGGGTGGCGGATCGGTCCACAGCCCGGCGCTGTACGGCGACCACCTGGCCTTCCTCCGCGTCCGTCCGGGCGGCGGGACAGGTCACCCGGATGCGATGTTCGTCTGGACGTTCGGCTCGGCCCACCTCCAGGCGTGCAAGCTGCCCCGCGACACGTTCACGCCGGCCCAGCTCAAGGCCGATCCGAGCCTGCGGGCGACCGACGGCGAGACCGGCCAGATCACGGCGCTGAGCCTGACCGGCCCGCCGCTGACCGGCCCAACCAGGGTCGCGTACACGCGAGTCGCCAACGTCGGTGACCTGACGACCTCGGACATGTGGCTCCAGTCGCCCGGCGGCCGACCCCAGCTGATCGACCGGGTCAACACCGGGGGTGCGTCGAGCGGCCTGCGGACATACCTCGGGCCGACGGTGATCAACCGGTCGATCTACAGCCTGCGCCAGTATTCGGACCTCGGGGAGACCTATGTCCGCTATAGCCTGGTCGACCACGCCGCGGCCCAGGCGGAGATCGCCCTGTCGGGCCTGCGCGAGTACCGCGTCGACTCAGCCGTACCCGATCCGGCCGGGCTGGCCTGGTCGGTGACGAACTCGGGCAGCCGGATCGGCGGGACGACGCTGGTCCTGCTGCACCCGAACATCACCTGGCAGACGATCCCCCGGCCCCACGCCGCCCACCTCCCGGCTTACTAGGCGCCGGCCCGCGGCCGCGACTCAGTCGAGGTCGTCCAGCCTGCGGAGAATCTCGACGGCCTCGGAGCGGCGCTGGCGGTCGAGCTCGTGGAAGTCGTCGTCGGACAGCTTGCCCGTCCGGTGGTCCATGTCGGTGTCGAGGATCTCCCGGTACTTGGCGTCCCGCGCCGCCTCGAGCGCCGCCCGACCGTCGTCGCGAGGCTCCGCGGGACCGACGGCCGCCCGCAGCGGACCGCCGACGATCCAGACGACCCCGCCGAGCAGCGCGAACACGACGATCACGCCGATCACCGTCATCGGACTACGCCTGCTGGAGGTCGCGCCCGACCCGGGCCAGATACCGAGCGCGGACCCGCTGGCCGCCGGCCGGCCAGATCGCCGTCAGGCCGCCCGCGAAGACGACGAAGCCGCCGAACCAGATCCACGTGACCAGGGGCGAGTTCATCAGATGGAAGGACGCCGTCGGCGACGAGTCGGCGTAGTGCTTGGCGATCGCCGCGAGGAGGATGAACGGGACCGCCGGATTGGCGTTCGCCGACAGCTTGTTGCCCTGGGTGATCAGCGGCTGGAGGGGGTCGATGTTCGGCTGGACGGCCGTCCAGATGTCCCGGCGCAGGCCGGCCTTCAGGCCGACATGGGCTGTCGTCTCGCCGCCGATCAGGCTGCCGATCGGCCCCTGGCTGGTGTCCGGAGCCGGGTAGTACCCGGCACTCGGCGTGAGGATCGCGACCCGGTGGCCGTGCTTGGTGACGTCCATCACGGCCCCGAGCGTCATGATCGCGCCGGTGCTGTTCGGATCGCTGACGACCGACCATGTGGCCCGCTCGTAGGTGTAGCGGTAGCCCCCGACCAGCGCGCTCTGACCAGGCTTCAGGCTGACGTCGCCGACGTGTTGGAACGCCGTCGACGCGGCGACGCCGACGAACAGGAGGGCCATCCCGATATGCACGGTGTAGCCCCCGTACCGGCGGCGGTTGCGCCGGACGAGCGAGACCAGGGCGACCGGCGGCGACTCGTCGGACATCGCCCGGCGGGCGCCGATCCCCCGCCAGAACTCCTGGCCGACGCTGCCGAAGACGAAGGCCGCGGCGCAGAACATCCCGACGGCGAACGGCTTCGACCCGGTGTGCGTCACGCCAAGCAGGACGCCGAGCGTCGCCAGCGCCGCGAGCAGTGGGACCCGGAAGTTCCGTTTCGCGTTGGCCGGCGTCGCCCGCCGCCATGCGATCACCGGGCCGACTCCCGAGAGGAGGACGAGGATCAGCGCGAGGGGCACGGTGTACTGGGAGAACCACGGCGGCCCGACGGCCGCCTTCGACCCGGTCAGGGCCTGCGAGATCAGCGGGAAGAAGGTCCCCCAGAAGATCACGAAGCACAATCCGACGAGGACGAGATTGTTGAGCAGGAAGATCGCCTCCCGGGAGAGCAGCGAGTCGAGGCGGTTCTCGCTGCGGAGGGTCTCCCGCCGGCTGATCACGAGGTAGAGCGACCCGATCACGAGAACGACGATCAGGATGACGAACGGCGTGCCGAGCGTCGACGCCCCGAACGCGTGGATCGACTGGAGGATGCCCGACCGGACGAGGAACGTCCCGAGGATCGCGAGCGTGCCCGAAGCAAGCACGAGCGACGCGTTCCAGATCTTCAGCATCCCCCGCTTCTCCTGGATCATGATCGAGTGGATGAAGGCCGTCGCGATCAGCCATGGCATCAGCGCGGCATTCTCGACCGGGTCCCACCCCCAGTAGCCGCCCCACCCGAGCTCGGCGTAGGACCACCGGGCACCGAGCAGGATGCCGATCCCGAGAAACAGCCATGACGCCAGGGCGAAGCGGCGGGTCGCGCGGATCCACTCGGCGTCGATCCGCCGTGTGATCAGGGCGCCGACGGCGAACGCGAACGGGATCGTGAACAGCGTGTAGCCGGAGTAGAGCATCGGCGGGTGGATCATCATGCTCGGGTGGCGCAGCAGCGGGTCGAGCCCGGCGCCGTCGGCCGGTGCCGGGTGGGTCGTGGCGAACGGGGTCGCCAGGAAGACGGTCATCGACGCGAAGAACGCCCCGAACCCGAGCAGCACGGCCGTCGCGTACGGCACGACCTCGCGGAGCGTCTTCCGCGTCAGGAAGATCGCCAGGCTCGACCAGAGGGAGAGCAGGAGCAGCCAGAGCAGGAGCGAGCCTTCCTGCGAGGACCAGACGGCCGCCGCCTTGTAGAAGGTCGGCGTCGTCAGGCTCGACGTGCTCGCGACCGTGTCGTAGGTGAAGTCCGACCGCAGGAACGCGAGCTCGAGGATCCCGAAGGCGACCGCGACGATCAGGGCCAGCGCGTAGACCGACCGGCGGCCCGAGTCGACCCATTCCCGGCGTCCGGTCCGCGCTCCGTAGAGCGACGCGCCGATCCCGTAGAGGCAGACGCACAGCGCGAGGACGAGCGCCGCCCGACCGACCAGGGCGCCCATCAGCGGTGGTCGAGCCCTGCTCGGGCCGGGGCCGGGGCCGGGCCGGCCGGGCGGGCGGGCCGACTCACTAGTACGGCGTGCTGCCGGTCTTGGCCGCCGCGAACTTCGACGGGCACTTGGTGACCAGCGTTCCCGGCTGGCCGACGAAACCGCTGCCCTGCTTCTCGACGTCGATGATGATCTCCCGGCCCTCGCGGAACGGGCTCGGGACCGATCCGGTGTAGGTCACCGGTACCGAGACGCCGGTGCCGGCCCGGTCGGCCACCCGAAAGTCCGTGGTGTCGGCGGTCCGGGTGATCGAGTTGTTGACGACCGTGCCGGTCAGCTCGTACGACTGGCCGGCTCGGGCCCCGGCCAGCAGCTGGCTTGGAGTCCGGGTCGGGCTCGCCGCGGTGAAGCTCGTGTAGATCAGCGCGGTCGCCAGGATCACGGCCGAGCTGAGCGCCGTGACCAGCCGGATCTTGCGCTTGCGGGGCGGACTCATCGCTCGCGGAAGTATCTCAGAGAGGCCGCGACCCGCACCCCGGTCTTTGGCCGCCGGTTGGGCCTCAACGTGAATTTAACGTGATCCGGCGAAACCTTTTGGGAGAAAGGGCGTCCATACAGAGAGATGACGATGCGACGACGAATCCGAGCAGCGGCCGGCTCCGCCGGACCAACCCCCACCCAGAGCGGCCCGAAGAGCCCGGTCCGCGGCCGACAGACGAGCCGGTCCGTCTCGACGGTCTCCCCGTCGCGGCCGAACCTCCCGACCCAGCCGGAATCGGCCGGCCGGCCGGGAGACACGTTCGAGTGGGACATGCGCAAGAGCGACGGGCCGACCGACTCGGCGTTCTACGACTGCGGGTGCGGCTACAAGTTCACCGCCCGCGTCGCGACCACGGTCAGGTGCCCGAACTGCGGTTCCGGCCAGGCCTGGTAGCAACTCCGGCCGACGTCAGCCGGCCGGATCGGCCGCCGGCGGATCGTCCTTCGGGAGTCGGGCCGGGGTGTCGCTCTTGGGCTCGACGTAGTCGACCGGGTCGCTGTCGACGAAGTCGTCGAGCTTGCGGCCCGCCGCGATCGGCGGATGCTCCTTCGGGTCGACCTCGTCCGCGTGGACGAGCGGCTTGAGCTTCTCGGCCTTCAGCTGGTTGCGAATCTCGGCGAGCTCGTCGCTGTTGGCGGCCAGCTGCTCCTCGAGCGTGTCGATCCTGCTGTAGAGCTCATCGCGCTCGAGCGCGACATGCCGGTCGGTCTGCTCGCTCATGAGGTCCTTCCTGGGATCGGCGAAGCGGGAACTTGGGTCGAAACGGAGGATAACCCGCCCCGGTGGGGGAGTCGGCCCGGTTCCGACGCGTTCAGGAGATCGTCGGCTGTCCGGCGGACTCGCCGGCGGTCCGCCAGATCACGCGGACGGCCTCGTTCCACTCGCCCACGGCGTTCTGGACCTGCCCGGTCAGGCGGGCGAGCCCAGCCCCGGGCGGGCGGACGAGCGCAGCGCCGGGCGGGCTGCGGCCTCCGGCGAGCGACACGCCTGAGGAGATCGCGGTCCGCAGGCCATTCGCGGCGGCGAACAGCTCGACCTCGGCGTCGCCGACAGTCCCGGTCGCCGCGCGTGTCGCGAACTCCTGACCGACGTTCCCCAGGCTCGTCTCTCCCGCGCTCGCGACGCGGGCGAGTCGGGCCAGAGCGGGGCGCGACGGAGACCTCGTGGCGGCGGCGATCGCGGTCTGAAGATCCGTGACCGCGGCCTCGACCCGGGTCGCCGAACCACCAACCGACCGGACGTACGAGACGGCCGAGTCGGACGGCGGCCGGCCCTGACCGGCGCCGGCGGCGATCGTCACGATGACGCCGAGGACAACCGCGACGACGACCACGGTGAGACAGCCCCGCCCGGTGCCGAGTCCCTTCGGCGGACCGGCGGCCAACGGTGGGACGTGATCGACGATGCTGATGCCGGACACGGCGACCCCATACGTCGACGCGGAGCCCGGCGACCCCGACTTCGTGAGCGGGATGCGGAATCGAAAGCGCCCAAAAGGGTCTCGACGGCCGATTTCGGCCATGCTAGCCGCTCTGCCCGATTCCCCGGCCATGCGGCCGTTTCGCTGAGTCGTGCCCGGGGTAGGCGAGCCGTTCGTTCCGATCCGGAAGAAGGCACCTCATGGCAAAGTCCGCCAAGAAGACCCGCAAGCAGCTCGCCAAGAAGCTCGCCCGCACCACGACCAACGTGAGGGACCAGCTTCCAGACTCCACTCGAAAGGCGATCGACGGAATCCTCTCGAAGGTCGACGGGCTCGGGGCTGATGTGGTCAAGAAGGCCAAGCGTCCCGCGCAGGACGTGGAGGTAACCCGCAGCGACGTGAAGGCAGCGAAGAAGGCGGCCCAGAAGGCGGCCGAGCGAGCCGCGCGCAAGGTCGCCGAGCGGGCAGACCAGAAGGCCGCGAAGAAGGAGCGCCTGAAGGCCGCCAAGAAGGCCGAGAAGAAGGCGCAGAGGAAAGCCCAGAAGGAGCTCATCAAGGCAGCCGCCTAGAACAATATGGATTGTCGGTTCGTCCGGCCCGCGGTCTTGGACGGGCCGATTCTCCTGCGGCCTTCGTGGGGGTGAAGATCGGCAGGCTGCCGCCTCCGGTCAGCTGCGCCGGCCGCGACGATGATCCCGAGGCACCCCCCTGCCGCAGACGTGCGGCGACTTGCCTCCCGTCCGAAGGCGGCCCCAACTCGATCCGGCAAGCCGAGCGCTTGCCACGTCATTGCCACCTTGGCCGGAGACGACGACGCCGGATTCGCGGCAGATCCGGGAGTCCGACGAAAGCGGGATACGGGAATCGAACCCGTCTCTCGAGCTTGGGAAGCTCACGTTCTACCAATGAACTAATCCCGCCGGATCCGGGCCATCTTATTGCCTCTAGTCTTCAGCCGGTGAAGCGCATCCTCGGTCCGGCGATCGTGGCGACCGTCGCCCTCGCGGCAGTGGCCCTCTTCATCTTCGGGCTCCGCGACCAGGGAGCCAGCCGGGCACTCGACAACGCCGTGGCCAACGGACAGCGACCGACCGCTCCCGACCGGACCCTCCCGATGCTCGACGCGGCGGGGACCCGGTCGTTGGCCGACTACCGCGGCAAGGTCGTCGTCCTCAACTTCTGGGCGTCCTGGTGCGCCCCGTGCGCCGCCGAGTCGACGATCCTCGAGACCGCCGAGCGCCAGCTCGCGTCGACCGGTCAGGGGACCGTCCTCGGTGTCACGTACAAGGACTTCACGTCCGACTCGGTCGACTTCGTCCATACCCACCGACTGACCTACCCCAGCCTCCGCGACAGCACCGGCGCACTCGCCAACGCCTTCGGCACAGACGCGCTGCCCGAGACCTTCGTGCTCGACCGCGACTCCCGCGTCGTGGCGATCAGTCGCGGCCAGATCACCCGACAGGCGTTCCTCACCCAGGCGATCGCCAAGGCCGAGCAGCAGGCCTGATGAGACGCGTCGCCGGGCTCGCCCTGGCTCTCGTCCTGCTGCTCGCCTCGCCGGCCGTGGCCGAACCCGTCCAGCGGGCTTCGATGGCCGAGCTCGAGCCGCAGCTGATGTGCGTGACCTGCGGGATACCGCTCGAGCTCGCCGTCTCCCCCCAGGCCGACCGCGAGCGAGCCAACGTCCAGCGGCTGATCGGCCAGGGCCTGACGAACGCGCAGATCAAGCACGCCCTCGTCGTCCAACTCGGCCCGAGCGTTCTCGCCCTCCCACCGCACAAGGGCTTCGACCTGGCCGTCTACCTCGTCCCGATCGCCGTGATCGTCCTCCTTCTCGCGGTCTTCGCGGTCGGCCTGCGCCGCTGGCGCCGGCGTGAACGCGTCGATCCCCAGCCGTCGCCCGCCGGCCCTCAGCTCGGCCTGGTCGACGCCACGCGCCTCGACGAGGATCTCGCTCGCTTCGACGCCTGAACCGCGCCCAGCCGCGCCTTCCACGCCGACGGCCACCCGCCCGGCGGCCCTACATCGCGGTCGGCGCGCTGAGACCCAGCAGGTCGAGCGCCCGAGCGATCGTCCTCCGCGTGGCCTCGGCCAGGGCGAGGCGAAACGACTCGGTCCCGACCGGCTCGGCCCCGACGATCCGGCAGTCCCTGTAGAAGGCCGTGAAGTCCTGTGCCAGATCGACCGAGTAGACCGCGATCCGGTGGGGCGCCCGCCGCTCCGCGGCTTCTGCGACCTCCCGTCCGAAGGCCACCAGCCGCCTCAGCAGGGCCCGCTCCGAGGGGTGGAGCGGCCCGTCGGCCGCCGAGGTGGCCAGCGCCTGTGTCAGCCGGCCCTCGCCGGCCTTCGCCAGCACCCCGCAGATCCTCGCGTGTGCGTACTGCACGTAGTAGACCGGGTTCTCGCTCGTGTGCCTGACCGCCAGGTCGAGATCCAGGTCGACGGTCGTGTCGTGGGACCTGGCGACGAGGAAGTACCGGGCCGCGTCGACGCCGATCTCCGCGATCAGGGCATCCAGCGTGACGAAGTCACCCGCCCGCTTGCCCATCGCCCTCCGCTCGCCCGCGTGGATCAGATGCACGAACTGGAGGATCACGACGTCCAGCACGTCCGGCTCGGCCCCCAGCGCCCGGAGGGCCGCCTGCATCCGCCGCACGTACCCGTGATGGTCGGCGCCCCAGACGTCGACCAGCGACTCGAAGCCGCGCGAGAGCTTGTCGAGGTGGTAGGCGATATCCGACGTGAAGTACGTGTGGTCGCCGCTCGAGCGCTCGAGCACCCGGTCCTTGTCGTCGCCGTAGGCCGTCGTGCGCAGCCAGAGCGCCCCGTCGGACCTGTAGGTGTCCCCCTGGCCGGCGAGTCTCCCCAGCACCGCGGTGACCAGCCCCCGGTCGTGGAGCGACCGCTCGGAGACCCACGTGTCGAAGCTCACGCCGAACGTCTCCAGCGTCGCCCGGATCATGCCCAGGCAGGCCGCGCACGCCTCGAGGCAGAGCTCGTCGAGGTCCATTGACGCCGCCCGGTCCCGATCGACCAGCTCGCCCACGTACGCGCCCCTGTAACCGTCCTCGGGGATCGCCTCGCCCCTCGCCCACGCCCGGACCGACTCGCCGAGCCGCCGGACCTGGCTCCCGTAGTCGTTGACGTAGAACTCCCGCGTCACCGCGTGTCCGTGAAAGGTCAGGATCCGCCCGAGGGCGTCCCCGTAGGCCGCGTGACGCCCGTGCGCCACCGTCAACGGCCCGGTCGGGTTGGCCGAGATGAACTCGAGGTCGATCCGCTCCCCACGGCCGGCTCCCCCACCCCCGAAGTCGTCGCCGGCGCTCAGCACGGCGCCGAGCGCCCGCTCGAACCAAGCATCCGAGAGGAACACGTTGAGGAAGCCCGGGCCGGCCACCTCGACGCGCTCGAGCCCGTCGCCCAACCGGCTCGAGAGCTCCCGGCCCAGCGACTCGGCGACCTCCCGGGGCGGGCGCCGCAGGCGCGGCGCGAGGAGCAGGGCCGCGTTCGTCGCGTAGTCGCCGAACGCAGCCTGCGGCGGACGCTCGAGCCCGGCCGCCGGCGGTGTTCCGCCGTCGGCGCCGACCAGCGCCCCGGCGGCCTCGAGCACCGTCGCGTGGAGGTCGCCGAGTGGATTCACGTCGTCTGGGACTGCCGGTCCTTGACCGGCAGGAACAGCGCCTCCAGCCGGTCGAGCGTCCGCGGCGTCCCGAGCGCCATCAGGACGTCCCCGGCCCGGAGAACCGTTTCGGCCGGTGGCTGCGGCTCGAAGCCACCCCCGTCCCGGCGCAGGCCGACGATCAGCGACCCGCCCCTGATGTCGCCGACCGTCTTCGACTCGCCCTCGCAACCGGCCGAGACGACGATCTCCTCCATCCGGTAGTCGCTGTCGACGTCGAAGATCCCCGCGACCTGCGGATGCAGCGCCAACCGCGCCATCTCGGTCCCGCTGGCCTTGTACGGCGAGATCACCCGGTCGGCTCCCGCCCGCTTGAGCTTCTTCTCCGAGTCCTCCACGCTCGCCCGCGCCACGATCACGATGTCCGTGCGCAGCTCCCGGGCGGTCAGCGTGATGAAGATGTTCGACGCGTCCGAGTCAGCCGCGGCGATGATCGCCCGCGCCCTGGCGATCCCCGCCCGCTCGAGCACGACGTCATCGGCCGCGTCGCCCTCGATGAAGCGGACTCCGATGCTGTGGGCGCGTTCGCGGTTCTCGGCGTTGTCGTCGATGACGACGAACCTGGCCTCCGCCGCGCTCAGGTCCCGCGCGACCTGCCTGCCGACCCGGCCGAATCCGCAGATGATGTAGTGGTCGGTGAACGAGTCGATCATCCTCTGGGCCCGCCGCGCCCCGAGCAGCTCGCCGAGATGGCCGGCCACGAAGAACTCGGTCACGGTGACGAGCGCGTAGAAGAGCGTACCGACGCCGAACACCGTCAGCAGGTCCTTCATGATCTCCCCGCCAACCTGCCGCGGAGCCGGGTAGGCGCCCGACGTGGCGACCGTGTCCAGCGCCCAGTTGAAGGCGTACCAGACGCTGACGTGCTCGGTCACGGCGAACCCGACCGTCCCGAACAGGAGCAGCCCGGCGATCGCCATTCCGAGCCGGCCCATCCGCGCGGCGAACTCGAGCATCTCCGTCCGCGTGCTCAGCCCCGGCGTCGGCAGCTTCAGGCCGCCCGGCTCGCTCCGGCGGACGTCGGCCGCCGGGCGGCCCGGACGCTCTGGGCCCTCGGTGGCCATCAGTGGTGGTACGGCTCGCCGGCGAGGATCTTGTGAGCCCGGTAGAGCTGCTCGAGCAGCACGACCCGGGCCAACTGGTGGGCCATCGTCATCGGGCCGAGCGACAGCCGGTGGTCGCAGCCGGCCAGGTCGAGCCCATGCGATCCGCCGATCACGAAGCAGAGGTCCCGCGCGGACGCCCGCCGTTGCTCGATGAAGTCGGCGAACCCCCGCGAGTCGTAGGTCTCCCCGTCGGCGGCCAGCAGCGAGACGAAGGCCCCCGGCGGCAGCCGTCCGGCGACCCGCTCGGCGTCCCGCAGCTCGACGAGTTCAAGCCGCGCGTGGCGCGAAAGGAGCTTCGAGTAGTGGGCGATGTCATCGGCGTATGGCGCGCGGAGTCGACCGACCGAAACCACAACACAGCGCACGGCTGCGATACTAGAGCCAGATGACCGAGGAGACACCGGGCGAAGAGCGCCACATCAACATCCATCTCTCGCCCGAGATCATGGCCGGCGTCTACTCGAACTTCGCGAACGTCAGCCACTCCGACTACGAGTTCACCGTGACCTTCGCCCGCGTCGACCACGAGGTCGAGGCCGGCGAGATTCCCGGGGTCGTCGTGTCCCGCGTGAACATCTCGCCCCGCTTCATGCGCGAGCTGATCGACGCGATGGAGGACAACTACTCCCGCTGGAAGGCTCGCGAGGGAATCAAGAACCTGCCGGAGTACGGCGGGTCAAGCTCCGAGTAGGGGATCCTGCCCCGACCCGGAGGCATGCGCCCGAGCGGTCGCGATTCGCTCGACGGCCGGTGGATGCGTCGCGAACAGCACGTTGAACCACCGCGGCGGATCCGGATCCCCGAGATTCGCGAGGACGATCCGCCGCTCGAACGACGTGAACGCGTCTGGCGAGTCGGTCAGCTTCAGCGCGAACCTGTCGGCCCGGCGCTCAACCGCCCGCGAGAGTTGATTGGAGACCATGCCGACCGGCCCGACGACGATCCCAACCGCAAGGGCCAGAGCCGGGAGGCTCCCCGGGCCGGGGTCAGAGGTCCGGTCGAGGCGACTGGCCAGTCTCGCGACCGCAAGCGTCGCCGCCGGCGCCGCCAGCGCCATCTGGAGAAGCCCGCGGGGGACGTCCCGGTGGCGCACGTGGGCCAGCTCGTGAGCGACGACCAGACGCGTCTCGTCCCGGCTGAAGGTTGCCAGCAGGGTGTCGAAGAGGACGACCCGACGGGTCGCCCCCAGCCCCGTCACGTACGCGTTGGCCGCGGTCGTCCGCCGGCTGGCGTCGACCGTGTAGACGTCCTGCACACCGACGCCCGCCGCCCCGGCCAGCTCCAGCACGTCGTCACGGGTCTGGCCCGGCTCGAGTCGCGTGAACCGGTTGAAGATCGGGTCGAGCACGACCGGTGCTCCGATCGTGGCGAGCACACCAAGCCCGACCGAACCGGCCGCCGCCTCGATCCACCAGCGGTCCCCTCGCCGGCGCATCAAGCCGAGCACAACCGGCGCCCCGCCGCCGACGAGGGTCGCCCCGATCAGCGTGCTCTTCACGACATCGCCCGCCCAGCCCCGCCACGACTGGGTCGCCAGGCCGACGGCCAGCGACCGCCGCCGGCGCACGGCGTCCAGCGGCAGGGCCGCCAGCGTCAGCCCGATCGAGAGACCCGCGCCGCAGGCGACCTCGCCCGTCACCGACCCTGCCCTGCCCTGCCGGCGTCCGCCCGACCGCGGACGGCGACCCACAAGCGCCCCGAGCACGCCGGCCCTGACCAGCGTGCTCCCCAACGAGAGCGCCAGTTGCGGGCGGCCGTAGGCCCGTGCCCGGGCGAGCTCGGCAGCACTGAAGTACTCCTCGACCCGGACCGGCTCCGGACGGGCCGGCGCCCGCCGCGGCCGGAGCGCTCGCGTTGCGACCTGGGCGACGCCGACTGCCACCGCCAGCGGCCCAATCCACCCGCGTCGGGGCTGCTTGGCGGTCATCGAGTCAGCCTAGCCGTTGGTCGGTCGCCCTCCACGCGGGCTGCAAGACTTTGTGCTTCTCCGTGTTCCCGATCTGCTGCGCGTGCCCGACGTGTCTCGCGGGCATAGGCTTGCCGACGACATGAAGGTTGCGATCCTCTCCGACATCCACGGCAACCGCCAGGCCTTCGAGGCCGTCCTCACCGAGGTCAGCCAGACCGACGCCCAGGAGGTCTGGTGCCTGGGTGACCTCGTCGGCTACGGCGCCGACCCCGACGTCTGCGTCGAGCTCGCCCGCCGCCACGCGCATGTCTGCCTCGCCGGCAACCACGACCTCGCGGTCGTCGGTCAGATCCCGCTCGACGAGTTCTCCCGCGGTGCCGGCCTCGCCGCCCGGTGGACCCAGGACGTGATCGCCCAGGACAACCTCGACTTCCTCGCCTCGCTGGTCCCGTCAGGCGCCGAGGGCGAGATCGGCCTCTACCACGGGAGCCCCCGCGATCCGATCTGGGAGTACGTTCTCTCGGCCCTCCTCGCCGAGCTCTGCCTCGACGCCCAGGACCACCGCGTCTGCCTCGTCGGCCACTCCCACGTCGCCCTGTCGTTCGACCGCCCCGAAGGCCTGCCGGCGACCGGCGAGCCCCGTCGCGGCGACAGCGAGATCGACATCTCCCGTGGTGAATGGATCCTCAACCCCGGCAGCGTCGGCCAGCCCCGGGACGGCGACCCGCGCGCCGCGTGGATGATGCTCGACACGGCCGGCTGGACGGCGACCTTCCGTCGCACGGAGTACGACATCGCCGGCGCGGCCGGAGCGATCCGGGCAGCCCGGCTTCCCGACTCGCTCGCCGAGCGCCTGGAGTACGGCCAGTGAGGCGCACCGACCGCCGCATGACCGTCCGCATCGGACTGGCCGGCCTGCTCGGCGTCGGCGCCGCCCTGCTCGTCGCCTGCGGCTCGGGCTCGTCCTCGCTGATCCCGGCCGGCGATGCCGGCCCTCTCCAGAGCGACTTCGAAGCCGTCCAGAGCTCGGTCCAGTCAGGTGACTGCACGCAGACCAAGACCGAGGTCCAGAAGACCCGCCAGGACCTCGCCGCCCTGCCGGGCACGATCAACCCCCAGCTCCTCGAGACGTTGACGACCGGCGTCGGGACCCTGGCTGCCCGAGCCGCGACCGAATGCAAGCAGAACGCCGGGCCGGGCACGACTACCGCCGGCCAGACATCGACGCCGACTCAGACCGGCACGAACACGAACACCGAGACCAACACCACGCCCACCGACACCAACACCGACACCACGCCGACCGACACCGCCCCGCCGCCGACTGACACCGACACCACGCCGACCGACACCAACACCACACCGGCGACGACTGTACCCGGATCGACCGGACCGCCGTCGGGCGTCGGCGGAACGCAGGCGCCCGGTACGCCGACACAGCCGTCAGACCCGTCCGGCGGCACCCCCGGCGGTGGGAATTGACCGCTCAGCAGATCGCTGGTCGATACCGGCTCGAGGGGCGCCTGGGGTCCGGCGGCATGTCGACCGTTCAGCTGGCCTTCGACACCCGCCTCGAGCGTCACGTCGCGGTCAAGCTGCTCGCCGAGCACCTCGCCGAGGACCCGACCTTCGTGTCCCGCTTCCAGCGCGAGGCGATGGCCGCCGCCCGGTTGATTCACCCCAACATCGTCCAGGTCTTCGACTCCGGCCTCGACCAGCGCACCGGTCAGCACTTCATCGTGATGGAGTACATCGAGGGTCAATCGTGTGCCGAGATCCTCCGCGACCGCGGCTGGCTCGGCGTCGACGAGGCCCTTCCGATCATCCTCGGATCGTGCGAGGGGCTCGACTACGCCCACCGCAAGGGTGTCGTCCACCGCGACGTCAAGCCCGGCAACCTGCTCCGGGCCAACGACGGCGGCGTCAAGCTCGCCGACTTCGGGATCGCCAAGGCGACCGAGCAGGCCAGCATCACCCAGGCCGGGTCGGTCCTCGGGACCGCCGCCTACCTCGCCCCGGAGCAGGGCCGCGGCGAGACCGCCGGCCCGCCGGCCGACATCTACGCGCTCGGCGTCGTCACCTACCAGCTGCTCGCCGGCCGGCTCCCCTACGAGGGAGCCTCGCTCACCGAGCTCGCCCTCAAGCAGCAGCAGCAGCGCCCGACACCCCTCGACCGGCTTGTCGCCGGTGTCACACCCGAGCTCGCCGAAGCCGTCGAGATCGCCCTCCGGCTCGACCCGGCCGCCCGCTACGCCCGGGCGACCGACATGGCCCGGGCGATCCAGGACGGGGCCGACGGCGTGCGGACGCACCTCGCTGCGAAGCCCGCCCCGACCGGCGCCCCCACGACCGCCCTCCCCCGTGGCGAGGCGTCGACCCGGATCGCGCCGTCGGCCGCCGCATCCCGGGCGGCTGCCAGAACCCCTCAGCGCCAGCCCCGGCAGGGGCCACCCCGGCGCTCACCGCCTGTGGTCGCCGCAGCGCCGCCCGAGCGCCGGCCCAGATTCGGCCGCCTCCTCGTACTGCTGGTCGCGATCGCCCTCGTCGGCGGGATCCTCGTCGGCGTCGTGCTCTCCGGCGGTCATCCGAAAACCGCCGTCCGGATCCGTGCGATCGCCACCCACGACGTCCCGACGATCGTCCGCGACCTCAACGACCTCGTCAGCCAGAACACCGGCTGACCCCGCGGCGACCGCGCGATGAGATCCGCCGACGACGCGCTCACGCTCGATGTCGCCGAGCGGGCCATCGCGCTCGTCGACTCCGCCTGCTCGGCCGACATCCGCCGTGCCCGGGCGCTCCTCGACGCCGACCCGTCGCTCGCCCGGCACGACATCGCCTGTGCCTGTGCAACCGGCGACGCCGACGACGTCCGGCGCCGGCTCGACCGCTCGCCGGAGCTGGCGCGGACCCCGGCGCCTCCCCACGGATACGAGCCGATCCTCTACGCGTGCTTCTCCCGCCTGCTGCGCGCCGAACCCGCCCGCGCGCCCGGGATTCGGGCGGCCGTCCGGGCCCTGCTCGAGGCCGGGGCCGATCCCAACGCGTCCTTCGACCATGAGGGCTGGCTCCAGGTCCCGCTCTACGGAGCCGCCGGGATCGCCAACGACGCAGAGCTGACGCGGATCCTGGTCGACGCCGGCGCCGACCCGAACGACGTTCGCCCCGGCGGCGGCGACGACGACCGGGCCGTCGGCGAGGCCCTCTACCACGCGGTCGAGTTCCCCGACACGACCTGTGCCGCGCTCCTGGTCGACGCCGGCACCGAGCCGCGGGTCGTCGACTACTGCCTCGGCCGGGCGCTCAACTTCGCCGATCCGGCGACGGTCGAGATGCTCTGCGCGCGCGGCGCCCGCGCGTCCGCCGGCAACCTCCACCAGGCGGTCTTCAAGCGGCGCCCGCCGTCCACCGTCGGCGCGCTGCTCGACGCCGGCGCCCCGGTCGACGCGCCGGACGACGACGGCCTGACGCCACTCCAGCTCGCAACCCGATGGGGTGACGCGGCGACGGCCGATCTGCTCCTCACTCGCGGCGCCGACCCGGCCGCGGTCACCGACGACGACCGGGCGCTCGGCGCCTTCCTTGCGGGGGCGCCCGCCCCACCCCGCGACGCCACGGGTCTCGCGGAGATGCTGGACATGGCCACGCACGCCGGCGATCTCGCCGCGGTCCGCCGGCTGCTCGACGCCGGCGCCCCGGTCGACGGGGATCCAACGGCCGACGAGCGCCCGCTCGGCCAGGCGTCGTGGCGCGGCCATCCCGCGGTCGTCGCCGAGCTCGTCAGTCGCGGAGCCCGCCTGACCTGGGACGGCGGCGCAAGCCCGATCGGCGCCGCCCTCCACGGGTCCCGCCACTGCCACGACCCCGAGGGCGGACCGACGATGCAGACGGTCGACGAGATCCCCCGCGAGCCCTACGCCCAGGTCGTGCGGATCCTGCTCGACGCCGGCGCCCCGGTCCCGAAGTCACTCTGGAACGGCGCCGACCGGCCGGCGACCCTGATCGCCGAGCTCGGCATTGAGCTCCCGGCTGAGCCGGACCGCTGAGCCGGACCGCTGAGCCGGACCGCCGCGTGACGGGCCGGGCTCGGGAGGTCAGAGGCGGCCGAGCACTCTGCGGGGGACCGGGTCGTGGAGAAGTGAACTCTCTCCATCGAAAGTAGCTGACTGACTCAGGCAACTACTTCGCGATCAAGGTCTCGCATCCACCTCCGCCGCCCGGGAGAAGCCCGGTCGATCACATCCCATACCCCCGCGCCCGACCCGCACTCGCCCCCCGCCGACGCCGTGACCCGACGTGCAGTCCGACGCCTCCCTGCTCAGGCGCCTGAACCGGCGCCGACCGCGCCGGGCGCAGCGCCCGACCGGAAGGCGCGCGCCGTCTCGCCCAGCGTGCCGGCGAGCACCGCCGCCCGCAGGTCGCCCATCAGCCGCCGGAGGTAGGTCAGGTTGTGCTCGGTCAGCAGGCGCGCACCGGTCAGGTCGCGATTGCGGGCGAGGTAGTGGAGGTATGCCCGCGAGAGTCCTCCGGCACAGGCCGAGCACGGGCACCCGGGCAGCAGCGGCTCGTCGACACCTCGCCAGACCGGGCGATCGAGGGCGACCCGCCAGCGGGCTTCGGGCTCGGGGACGATCGCCACGCCGTGGCGGGCGAGC
>Ga0208480_1000023_pt1 | contig 61639 bp, 59 predicted proteins | sample NGESurshal092012_4_FD_184485 | JGI IMG/M metagenome (GOLD analysis project Ga0208480, IMG submission 184485) | Arctic peat soil microbial communities from Barrow, Alaska - NGEE Surface sample F53-1 shallow-092012 (SPAdes) | ecosystem: Environmental > Terrestrial > Soil > Wetlands > Peat ... | reverse complement strand
AGCACCCCCCAAGACCACTCACCGGCCACCCCCGCAGATCGCCGCGGCCAACAACACGACCGAAAAGTGCGAAACCCCAGTGACTCAGTCAGCTACTTTCGCGACGAAGGTCTCGCATCCACCTCCGCGGCCGGGAGGAGCCCGGTCGATCACACCTCCGCCGCCCGAGGAGGCGTCCGGCCCGCCCGTCGCCCTCAGTAGAAGACGCACCGGCACCTGTGCCGTGGAACTGACTTGTACCGCGGTTCCTGCCCCCGGTTCCAGAGCCAGTTGTCGAGCACGCGGGCCGGGACGCCCAGCGACGCGGCCAGCAGCTCGCAGGCGTGGACCGCGCACGCGCGGATCTCCCGCTCGTCCTGGCCGACCGGCAGCGGCACGCCGGCGTCGATCCGGGCGGCGAGCCGGCCGTCGTAGCGGAGCACCCCGTCACATCGCAGGACATGGGGTACGAGGTTGTCGGCGAAGATCGTCAGCCGGTCGAGGTCGTCGAACTCGGCAACCCCGGCCAGCGCCAGGTCCGCGGCGAGGATCTGGGCCCGCTTGTAGAAGCCCCGGTCGGCGAACATCGGCATCCCGGCCGCGAGCGTCTCGGCCAGCCGCTCGGCGCTCCCGCCGGACGACGCCACCAGCGAGAGCGGCGTCCGGTCGCCGAGGTAGCGCCCGAGCCCGCGGAGGGCCTGGGCGTAGAGGGCGATCAGCTCGTGGTCGGCCGGCTGTCCCAGCACGTCGGCCAGCTGGGGAACCCCGATCGTCCGCAGCTCGGCGTTCGTGTACGGACCCTCTGCCCGGAAGCGGTCGGCCAGGGCCCAGGCGATCGTCGTGTACCCGCTGCAACCAGCCCGCCTGCGGATCGTCGGGAACCAGCCGGACCCGAAGTTGATCGAGTCGAGCACCAACAGATACGCGGCGACGTCGGCCGGATCGCCCTCGACGTAGTGGCAGGCCGGATCGAGCACCGGCGGCGGGCCAGGCTGGATGCTCGCGAACGCGGCGGTGTCGATCGTCACCGATTCCGCCCGGCCGGCCAGCTCGGCGCAGTGGCGGCGGACGTCGTCGCAGAGGCCCATCCCCCCACGATAGGGCCGCCGGTCGCGCCTCTATCCTGAAGGTGATGGAGGAGACTGTTCAGGACGAGCGAATCGAGGCGCTGCTCGAAGGTCTGAACACACCCCAGCGGGAAGCCGTCATCCACGGCGACGGGCCGCTCCTGATCCTGGCGGGAGCCGGCAGCGGCAAGACGCGGGTCCTGACCCACCGGATCGCCTACCTCGTCCACTCGGGGCAGGTCCGGGCGGACGAGATCCTGGCGATCACGTTCACGAACAAGGCGGCCCAGGAGATGCGCGAGCGGGTCGGGCTGCTGCTCGGCCGGAGCACGCGGGCGATGTGGGTGATGACCTTCCACGCGGCCTGCTGCCGGATCCTCCGGTCAGAGGCCCACCGGCTCGGCTATACGCGGCAGTTCACGATCTACGACCAGGCCGACTCCCGTCGCCTGGTCAAGCGGTGTCTCGACGAGCTCAACGTCGACCCGAAGCGGTTCGCCCCCGCGGGCATCCACAACCAGATCTCGAGTGCGAAGAACCTGCTGCAGAGCGCGGCCGGCTACCGGGAGATCGTCGGGTCGCTGTTCGAGCAGACGGTGGCCGACGCGTACGAGCTCTACGAGGCCCAGCTGCGCAAGAACAACGCGATGGACTTCGACGACCTCCTGTTCCGGGCGGTCGACCTCCTGCGGACCTTCGAGGAGGTCCGCGAGCGCTACCAGACGTCGTTCCGCCACGTCCTCGTCGACGAGTACCAGGACACCAACCACGCCCAGTACGTCTGGCTGACGCTGCTCGCCGGGGCGGGCGCCCGCGGGCAGGAGGGCTCGCCGACCGGGCACCGGAACCTGGCCGTCGTCGGCGATGACTCCCAGTCGATCTACGGCTTCCGGGGAGCGGACATCCGCAACATCCTCGACTTCCAGGACGACTTTCCGGACACGAGGGTGGTCAAGCTCGAGCAGAACTACCGGTCGACACAGACGATCCTCTCGGCGGCGAACGCGGTGATCGCGAACAACCGGGGGGCGATGCGCAAGGCCCTGTGGACCGAGTTGGGCGAGGGCGACCCGATCAAGCTGCGCGTGCTGGCCGACGAGCACGCCGAGGCCCGGTATGTGCTCGGCGAGATCGAGCGGCTGGTCGACGAGGGCGTCAGCCGGTCGGAGGTCGCGATCTTCTACCGGACGAACGGTCAGTCGAGGGTGCTCGAGGACACGCTGGTGCGGGGGGAGATCCCCTATCAGGTGATCGGCGGGACGAAGTTCTACGAGCGGGCGGAGATCAAGGACGCGATCGCCTACCTGTCCCTGCTGGCCAACCCGGCCGACCAGATCAGCTTCATGCGCGTGTCGAACTCCCCCCGCCGGGGGATCGGCCAGACGTCGCTCTCGCGGGTCCTCGGGCACGCCCAGACCGTCGACATCAGCGTTTGGGACGCGGCGGCCGAGCCTGCGGCCGTCCCGGGTTTGGGGAAGGCTGCTGTGACCGCGCTCGGCAGGTTCATGGACACGATGACAGAGCTTCGTGAACGGGCTCGGGCAGGGACGCGGGTAGGCGACCTGCTGGAGGCGACGCTCCATCAGAGCGGCTACATCGAGGCGCTCGAGGCCGAGCGGACGTTCGAGGCGCAGGGTCGCCTCGAGAACCTCGAGGAGCTCGTCGGCCTGGCCCGGGAGTTCGAGGCGCAGGCGGCGGCGGGCGAGGCGACGCTCGACCAGTTCCTCCAGCAGGTCGCCCTCGTCGCCGACGCCGACACCCGCCAGGACGACGCGGGCATGGTCACGCTGATGACGCTCCACAACGCCAAGGGCCTCGAGTACCCGATCGTCTTCGTGATCGGCTGCGAGGAGGGCGTCTTCCCGCATTCGCGGTCGATCGACGAGGGGTCACTCGAGGAGGAGCGCAGGCTCTGCTACGTCGGCATCACCCGGGCGATGCGCGACCTCACGCTGACCTACGCCCGTCGGCGCGTGCTGTTCGGGGCCGAGAGCTACGGCCTGCGCAGTCGCTTCCTCGACGAGATCCCCGCCAAGCTGACCGACGAGCGCTCGCAGGAGGGCAGCCGCAGCCGGGGGCGCTCGGCGACGCTCGCCGAGACGACGTGGGCCGGCTCGGACTCGGGCGCCGGGGGGATCCGGGCCTACGCGTCCGGCGGTGGGCGGCGCCCGCCGGCTGGCGGGGCGAGCTGGCTACCGAGCGGGGGGCAGGGACGCGGGGGACAGGGACGCGGAGGGTCGGGCGAGCCAGCCGCGATGGAGTTCCGGATCGGCGACGACGTCAGGCACGTGTCCTTCGGCGAGGGCGTCGTGACCGGGACCGACCCTGCGGGCGGAACGATCGCCGTGCGGTTCGCATCGGGCAGCGAGAAGCGCCTGATCGCCGACCACACGGCCGTGTCGCGGCTGACCGGTCGCCGATGACGACCCGGCGCATCCGATGAGCGAGGGCCCGGGCCGGTGAGCGCGACGGTGATCGACGGGAGGGCCGTCGCGGCCGCCCTGCGCGAGGAGACCCGGCTCGGGGTCGACGCGTTCGTCGCGGAGCTCGACCGGCCGCCCGGCCTGGCGACCGTGCTGGTCGGCGGGGACCCCGGGTCGGCCGTCTACGTCGGCGCGAAGCAGCGGGCTTGCGCCGAGGCAGGGATCGTCGGCTTCGACCACCGCCTGGATGCCGACACGCCACACGAGACGGTGTCCGCCCTGCTCGAGGCGCTCAACGCGGATCCGTCCGTCAACGGGATCCTCCTCCAGCTGCCGGTCCCCGACCAGCTCGACGGCGCAACGCTGACCGCCGTGATCGACCCGGCGAAGGACGTCGACGGCCTGACGCCGGTCAACGCCGGCCGCCTGTCGCAGGGCCTGCCCGGCCTGCGTCCGTGCACGCCGTCGGGCGTGCTCGACCTGCTCGCGAGCGTCGAGACCCGGATCGAGGGGGCCGAGGCCGTCGTGCTCGGACGTTCGAACCTGTTCGGCAAGCCGATGGGCCAGCTCCTGCTCGCGGGGAACGCCACCGTCACGATGTGCCATTCGCGGACCCGCGACCTCGCCGGCGTGTGTGCTCGGGCCGACATCCTGATCGCAGCCGTCGGCCAGCCCGAGCTCGTCCGGGCCGACTGGGTCAAGCCGGGCGCCGTCGTGATCGACGTCGGCGTGAATCGGCTCGAATCCGGCCTGGTCGGAGACGTCGACTTCGCCGGCGTGGCCGAGGTCGCCCGGGCGATCACGCCGGTGCCCGGCGGCGTCGGGCCGATGACGATCGCCTGCCTGCTGCGCAACACGCTGACCGCCGCCCGCTCGCACCACGCCTAGGGCGAGCGCACAGCACAGCCTTCTCAAGCAGGGCAGGGCAGGGCAGGGCAGGGCAGGGCAGGGCAGGGCAGGGCAGGGCGGACCATCCCATAGTCCCGACGCCGTCGGCCGCAAACCGACGGCGATCGCGCGCCTGGTGCGTCGCGGACGCAGAGCCACGAGCATCCCGGGCGTTCCTCACCCGCGGGCAGCACACTGACCGCCGCCCACCCGCCCCCGGGTCCGGCCGACCGGCGGCTGACCGTACGAGCACGGGTCACCGGTCGAGCAGCCCGGCCAGCCACGGCTCGACGGCGGCCAACCAGGCAGTCGGCTGATCGCGGTGGGCGAAGTGGCCGGCTCCGGGGAGCAGTCTGACCTCCCAGGCCGGGTGGCGGGCGGCCGCGGCCAGGGCGAAGGTCACCGGGACGTGATGGTCGCGATCGCCGTGGACGACCAGGACCGGACAGGCGATCCGGTCGGCAAGCGCGTGGAAGGCAGTCGGCCGCAGACCGTACCGTCCGAGAGCCGCCAGGCCGGCGACGCGCGTGCGCCGATCGAGCTTGGGAATTCCGTCCGCCTGCGGCCGCCGGCGTCCGGCCGCGTCGGCCGCGAACAGAGCGCGGTGGCTGGCATAGTCGGCGAGCGTGACGACGAGCGACCGGCCGTTGCGCGCGGCCGGGACGAACGCCGACGCCAGCACCAGCCCGGCCAGGCGATCGCCGGCTCGCGCGGCCACCAGCATGCCGGCGAGCCCGCCCATCGAGTGGCCGATCACCGCCGACCCCGGGGGCGCGCCGGCCAGGACGCGGTCGACGGCGTCGACAGCCGCGTCGAGCGGACCGCCCCGGCCGGCCGGGGTCGGTCCGGAGGCGACCCCGGCGGCGACCACCATGCCGTGCCGGCCAAGGCCCAGCCGCACCGGGTTCCACTCGTCGGCGGTGCCGCCCAAGCCGGCGATGCACACCACGCGGCGCGCTGGCGCCCCCGTCGCCGGGGAGACGACGGCGGGGTCCGCGGATGCCCGAGCGGGTCGCACCGGCTAGAGGATGACGGTGCCGGGACGGTAGAGTTTTCCGGCCGATGACCGTCGACTTCAACCGCATCCGGCCGGCCGAGCTCGTCGCCGGGTTCGGCGGGCTGGTGCTCGCCGTCGCGATGTTCCTGCCGTGGTTCGAGTTCTCCTCGGGAAATCTCGACGCCTGGAGCGCGTTCACCGTGATCGACGTCCTGCTCGCCCTGACCGCCCTGTCCGGCGTCGGGGTGTTCTGGGTCACGCTGACCCGGTCGGGCCCGGCGATCCCGGTCGCGGCCGGCGTCTGGACGACGACGATCGGCCTGGTCTCGACGCTGTGTGTCGGTCTGCGCCTGGTCGACCGCCCGGCCGGGTCCTTCGACACGTGCGTCGGCGTCTGGCTGGGTCTCGCCGGTGCCCTGCTCGTCCTGATCGGAGCCTGGGTCGGTCTCAACGACGAGCGCCCTTCCCGCCGCAGCCCGGCGACCCCCGCACGATGATCGACCGACGATCGGCCCGCACGATGATCGACCGCCGACGGCCGGCCGGATGATCGACCGCGAGGACGTCCTCCACGTCGCCCGCCTCGCCCGCCTCGAGCTGACCGAGGCCGAGGTCATGCAGATGACCGGCGAGCTGGGCAAGGTGCTCGAGCACATCGCCCGGATCGGTGAGCTCGACCTCGATGGGGTCCCGCCGACGTCGCACGTCGTCGAGCTCGGTAACGCCCTGCGACCCGACGTGCCCCGCCCGTCGCTGGACCCCGAGGCCGCCCTCGCCTCGGCTCCGGCGGTCGCCGACGGCGGCTTCGCCGTGCCGAGTCCCCAGGCGTGAGCGGCGTGGCCACGGCGCCTGTCACGTGCCACACGTGCCACATGCATCGCGGCAGGCGCATCGTCGACTGCTCGACTGGGTCGGCATGAGCCGCCAGACCGACGAGCTCACGGCTCTCTCGGCGCTCGACGCGTCCCGCCGGCTCGGGACAGGCGAACTCGACCCGGGCGATCTGTTCGACGCCTACCGCGAGCGGGCCGCGGCCGACGAGTTGAACGCGTTCACCTGGGTCGCCGACGCCGCCCCGCCCGAGACCGCCGCCGGGACGCCACTCGGCGGGGTGCCGCTCGCCGTCAAGGACCTCTTCTGCACGAAGGGCGTCCCCAGCCAGGCCGGCTCGCGGATCCTCGAGGGGTACCGGCCGCCGTACACGGCAACCGTCGTCGACCGCCTCGCCGCCGCCGGCGCGCCCCTGCTGGGGAAGACCAATCAGGACGAGTTCGCGATGGGCTCGTCCAACGAGAACTCCGCCTTCGGGCCGGTCCTCAACCCGTGGGACCACAGCCGCGTGCCCGGGGGATCCTCCGGCGGGAGCGCCGCCGCCGTGGCCGCCGGCCTCGCCCCGTGGGCACTGGGCACCGACACCGGCGGGTCGATCCGCCAGCCGGCCGCCCTCTGCGGGATCGTCGGCCTCAAGCCGACCTACGGGGCCGTCTCCCGCTACGGGATGATCGCCTTCGCCTCCTCGCTCGACCAGGCCGGCCCGCTCACTCGGGATGTCTCCGACGCGGCGCTGCTCTTCCGGCACATGGTCGGCGACCGTGACTGCTGCGACTCGACCTCGGTCGCCTATCCGGCCCAGGTCGACCTGCCGACCGCCAGCCGGCTCGACGGGATCCGCCTGGGCGTCCCGGCCGAGCTCGCCGGCGACGGGATCGAGCCGGGCGTGCTCGCGGCCTTCGAGGCGACGCTCGAGCTCGCCCGGAGTCTCGGTGCGAGCGTCGAGACCTGTCGCCTTCCGCATGCGCCGCATGCCCTCTCGGCCTACTACGTGATCGCGCCGGCCGAGTGCTCGTCCAACCTCGCTAGGTTCGACGGGGTTCGTTTCGGACTGCGTGCTCCGGAATCCACAGATCTCATCTCCATGTACACGAGAACCCGCCACGACGGCTTCGGAGGAGAGGTCAAGCGGCGGATCATGCTCGGGACGTACGCGCTCTCCAGCGGGTACTACGACGCCTACTACGGCCGGGCCCAGCGTGTCCGCACGAAGATCGCCGACGACTTCCGGGCCGTCTTCGGCGACTTCGACTTCGTCGTCACCCCGACCAGCCCGACCGTGGCCTTCGAGCTCGGCGCGAAGACCGGCGACCCGCTCTCGATGTACCTCAACGACTTCTGCACGGTCCCGATGTCGCTCGCCGGGATCCCGGCGATCTCGATTCCCAACGGCCTGGCCCGGCCGCCGGCCGGCGGGGACGAGCTGCCGACCGGCTTCCAGATCGCCGGGCCGGCATTCTCGGAGAACCGCATCCTCGACGCCGCCCACGCGCTCGAGCGGGAACTCGGCTTCGACTCGACGAGGGTTCGCCCGTGAGCGGGTTGGTCGGGGCCGAGTCGACCGGCGCGAGGGTCGAGCTCGAGCCGGTGATCGGCCTCGAGATCCACGTCCAGCTGCTCACCCGGACGAAGATGTTCTGCTCGTGCGCCCTGTCGTTCGGCGAGCCGCCGAACACGCGGACCTGCCCGGTCTGCCTCGGCCTGCCCGGATCGCTCCCGGTCGTCAACGAGCGGGCGATCCACTACGGCCTGATGATCGGCATGGCGCTCGGGTCCGAGCTCGCCCCCAGGTCGATCTTCCACCGCAAGAACTACTTCTATCCCGACCTGCCCAAGGGCTACCAGATCTCCCAGTACGACGAGCCCCTCTGCCTGGGTGGGGATCTCGACGGCGTGCGGATCCATCGCGTCCATCTCGAGGAGGACGCTGCCAAGCTGACCCATGTCGGGTCGACCGGCCGGATCCAGGGCTCATCGCGGAGCGTCGTCGACTTCAACCGCGGCGGGACACCCCTCGCGGAGATCGTCACCGAGCCGGACATCCGCACGGCCGAGCAGGCGTCCGACTGGCTCAAGCTGCTCCGGGCGACGCTTCGCCGGCTGGGCGTCAGCAACGTGAACATGGACGAGGGGTCCCTGCGCTGCGACGCGAACATCTCCCTGCGGCCGGCCGGGACGACGACCCTGGGGACGAAGACCGAGCTCAAGAACATGAACTCCTTCCGCTTCATCGAGCGCGGCATCAACGCCGAGATCGCCCGCCAGCGGGGGCTGATCGAGTCGGGCGGGAAGGTCGTCCAGGAGACCCTCCACTTCGACCCGGCCTCAGACCGGATCACGTCGCTGCGCTCGAAGGAGGAGGCCCACGACTACCGGTACTTCCCCGACCCCGACCTGATTCCCGTGGCGATCACCCCGGACATGCTCGAGGCCGCCCGGGCGGCGATGCCAGAGCTCCCGGCCGCCCGGGCCGAGCGCTTCGAGCGCGAGCTCGGGCTCAGCGCGGACACCGCCCATCAGCTGGCCTTCCGCGGCGAGCTCGGTGACTTCTTCGAGGCCGGCCTCCCGCACACCGAGCACGTCCAGCAGCTGGGGATCTGGGTGACCGGTGAGCTCGTCCGCCACCTCGGCGACGCCGATCCCGCCTCCAGCCGGCTGCGCCCGGCCGCACTGGCCGCCCTGGTCGAGCTGGTCGCCGCTCGGAAGGTCACCCAGACGGCCGCGAAGGACGTGCTCGGCGAGCTCGTCGACGCCGGCGGGGACCCGGCAGCCGTGATCGCCGCCCGCGGGCTCGGCGCGATCGACGACGCTGGCGAGCTGACCGGGATCGTCGCCGCCGCGGTCGCCGCCAACCCCGACGCGGCCGAGAAGATCCGCGCCGGCAACCGCAAGGCGATCGGCGCGATCATCGGCCAGGTCATGCGCCAGACCAAGGGCCGTGCCGACGGAGGCGAGATCACCCGGCTCGTCCTCGAGCAGCTCGGTCTCGACGGCTGAGACCCAGGTCGGGTGGCGCCCGACCCAGCGGCCGTCGATAATCCTCGGATGAGGCGATTGCCCCGTGCGGCGCTGCTGGCGATCGGGCTGGGCCTGACATCGACTTGCGCGTTCGCGGCGCCCGCGCCCGCGCTCGCCGACGATCCCGTGCTCGCCCTGACGAGCGCCGCCCAGCTCGTCCGCTTCGACGCCGGCAGCCCGAATGCGATCCCGACCCCCGTCACTCCGAGCGGACTCGAGTCCGGCGACGAGTTGATCGCGGTGGGCAACACCGGCGGCCTGGTCCAGGCCCTCGGCAGCTCCGGGCAGATCTACGGGGTCGACCTCGAGACCGACGCCGTGGTTCCCGTGTCCAGCCTGCTGGCCCCGGGTGCGCTCAGCTCGGGCGTCGGGCTCGCCTTCGGCGCGGTCGTGCCCTCCGAGGTCGTGCTCGCCGACGGCTCGCTCTGCTACGAGTACTCCGGCAACTGCGAGGCTCCGACCGACGATCCCGCGACAGGTCAACCCCCGGACGTGGTCGCCGAGGCGCTCACGCCGGTCACCGCGGCGCCCAGCCCGACGCTCTTCGACCCGCCGGTCTACATGATCGACGGCGCCACCGACGGCCTGCTGTCCCGCGACCAGGCCCCGTACGGCCCCGACCTCCAGGTCGACGGTCCGCTGGGCGTGCCGCTCGCCGGGCCGACCGCGCTCGCGATCTCCCGCGACGCGTCCCGCGGCTTCCTCGTGACCGGCGCACCGACCCAGGTCGAGTACTCGGTGGATCTTGCGACCGGCGCGACGACCCCGATCGGCCCGGTCGGGTCGAGCGCGGCGATCCGCAGCATGACGACGATCCCGCCAGCGGCGATCACCCAGGCCGACCCGGTCACGGGGATCTACCCGACTCCCGGGCCGGGCGCCGTCATCACCGGGCTCGACGGGTTGCCCGACCCGGCGCTCGAGGGTCGCGACAAGGCGCTCACGGTCCCGGTCAACCGCATCGGCGACCCGACCGGGCCGGTCTCGGTCGACTACGCGACGGCCGGCGAGGACTCTTACCCAGCCGTCCCGGGGGTCGACTACGTCCCGGTGTCCGGGACCCTCCACTTCGCTCCTGGCCAGCAGTACAGCTCGTTCGCCGTCCCGCTCCTCGCCGGACCCGCGGTTCCCAGCGGGCCCGGATACGTGTACCTCGGCCTGGCGCTCGCCAACGCCGTCGGCGCGATTCACGTGGGTCTGTCGGTCAACGCCGGCGAGAGCGGCTCGACCGTGATCGTCCAGTCGGGTCATGCCGGCCCGAGCGCTTCGCTCGCGCCGACCCCGACCCCGCTCCTGCTTGCCGGCCTCCCGGGTACCCAGACGATCAGCACGGTCCTCGCCCACGGGATCGGCGTGCCGGTGACCTGCACGATCACCTGCACGGTCGAGCTGACCGCGACCGCGACGGCCGCGCCCGGGAAGACCGGCCACGCCGGCGCGGCGTCGACCACGAAGCTCGCGTCCCGGAAGGTTCATTTCACCAAGCCCGGGAGACACACGGTGCATCTCCGGCTGACGAGTCGCGGCCGGCGTTCGGTGCGCGGGGCCGATCGGGCCACGGTCTCCCTGGTCGGCCAGGCGCGCTTCCCGTCCGGCGCCCGGATCTCAGATCGGGTCCGTCTCACGCTCGTCAAGAGATCGCGCCGCGCGTCCTGAGGATCCTCGGCCGGCGATCAGGTTGATCGACCGGTCCGCCCGAGGCGTACCATCCTTGGAGGTGGTCTTCCCACCGGCAAAGACGTCCCAACCGAGGAGGCAGCCGTGGCAAGGCTCGTGCGCATGGATCAGACCGGCCACACCACGCTGGCCGAGTGGACCACCGACGACGACGCCGCCGTCGCGGCGGCGACGATCGCCTTCGACCAGCAGCTCCAGCGCGGCTACTTCGGGATCGTCTCGACCGGCGAGGGTCACGCCGAGCAGGTCCGAGCGCTCCCGGTCGACGCCGACCTCGTGATCCTCCGGCTGCCGATCGCCGGCGGGTAGTCGACTTGGAGGTCCTCGGCGAGCCGACCCGCGCGGACGTGCTCCCGGAGCTCGCGTCGGTCCACTGGCGCCCGCTCGCCGACGAGCGTCAGCTCCGCCGGTCGGGGCGGATCTGGACGGCGACGACGGTCGCCCACACCGTCCCGTTCATCGGCGCCGCCGCCGGCCTGATGGCGCTCCAGCCGCTCTCGGCCCCGGTTGCCCTGATGGCCATCGCACACGCCTGGGTGATCCCTGAGCTCTACGCCCGACGCGGGGCCAACGTCGTCGGGCGCAAGCCGCCCGCCGGCGACGCGGCCGAGCGGCGAGCTCTCGGTCTGCTCGGCGATCTGCTCGACCACGACGCCCGCGACCTCTACGGTCAGACCGGCCTGGTCCTCGAACGAGGCAGGCTCGGCGTCTGGCTGGTCGGCGCGGCCGGCGCCCTGCTGGTCCGCGACCGCGGCCGGCGGGTTCACTGCTACTGCGTGCGCGTCAACGAGCCCAGCCTCCCGACCGGTGACCGGGTCGCCCACCTCCTGCTCGCCCTCCGCTCTGACGAGGCCGGCTTCGCGACGGTCGCCAACCTCAGCTTCTCCGGCGCCCGCTGGCGGATCCGCCGGCGGATCGACGCTGACATGCGCCCGGCGCTCGATGCCGCCGCGCGGACCACGCGTCCGCGGCTCGTCGCAAGGACCCCCGGTCCACGACACTCGGCCTGAGCTTGGCCAGCCGGCCAAAGACTTGGCGTGTGCGGCCTGCAACGATCCGCACATGAGCAATTCTCCGATCTCCTCCAACCCCCGCCTCCTCCTCTTCCCGCAAGTCGAACGCACGGATCCGCAGGGACAGCGGCCGAAGGTCCGCCGCTACACCCTGACGCTGCTCTCCGGAGCCGGCACCGCTCCGCCGAAGGCCGCCCGCCCGTCGGCGCGCGGTCTGACCACCGTCTGATCGAGGCACCGCCCGATCGGGGCACCGTCTGATCGGGGTGCCGCCCGATCGGGGTGCCGTCTGATGGGGGTGCGTCTGATCGAGGCGCGGGCGTCGGTCACGCGGCCCGCGCCCGTGAGGTAGCCCGTGAGGCGGTCTCGCCACATCCCGGTCCGCGGCCGGCCCGGTGGGTCTGACACCCGGACGCTGACCGAACGTCGTTCTACGACACACGGTGTTGTCGCGGACCGGGCTGGCCTGATAGCGTCGACTGACACAGACACCATGGCTCATCGTGAGCCTTACTCGACGGGCCTGTGCGGAGGCTGCTTGTGGGTAACACGTCAGGTGACGATTCCGACGCCACCCCGCGCCGTGCGGATGAGTCGGAGGATGTCACGGCGACTTCGGACGCCGCTCAACCACAGCACCGTCAGTCGCCGGGTGACGCGGATCGCACCAGCACGTTTGACGTCCAGCGGGCCGCCGCCGATCGAGATCAGGCCGCGTCTGACCGTGACCAGGCCGCGAGCGATCAGGACTTCGTCCGCGGCGGCGACTTTGAACTGCACGAGCAGACGCGGGCCCTGCGCGACCGTGGAACCGGCGAGCGGCGCGGGACCGCCAACCTGCGCTGGGAGGCGGTTGGCGCGCGGGACGAGATCGCCCAGGCACGCGCCCTGATCGCCGCGGCGCGGACCCAGGCGGCCGGGCTCGTGCACCGCGAGCTGAAGGCCCGCGAGGCCGTCGCGATGGCCCAGGCCCGGCTCGCCCAGCTCGCGACCGCCGAGATCGACGTGGCGACGGACGTGCGCAATCCTGCGACTGGCCTCCGGGATCTCGCGCGGGAGCTCGACCGCACGGACCGGACGACGGGCCGGATGGCGGTCGTCTACGTCGACATGCTCGGCGGACCTCCGCCGGTCGTCGACGCGGCCGAGTGGGCGATGCGCCAGATCAGAGGTCGCCTGCGGTCCTACGACCTGATCGTGCGGGTCGGCGAGGGCCGCCTGCTCTGTGCGATGCCCGACGCGACGATCGACGTCGCCCGCGAGCGCTTCGACACGATCCGGACGACCCTTTCCGGCGAGGACCGCCGCTGCATGATCAGGGCCCGCTGTGTCGCGGTGCAACCCGGTGAGACCGCGACCGAGCTGCTCCGCTCGCCTCACGGCTGACCGTCCCGCATGCGGACGTGCGAGTCGGCTTCGACTCACACGATCACGCCGGACACGACGCATACCCGCGCCGCGGTCGTGGTGTCGTCGGCGACGCGCCGGGGTTGGCACACACGACCAGGCAGGCCGGTGGCGAGCGCGGCCGGACGGGCGACTCGTACGGGCGACTCGTAGGGTCCGCCCTTCGGCCGACCGACCGACCGGCCCGACCGGCCCGACCGGCCCGACCGACCGGATCGGCAGGCGAGGAGACCCAGCCGACCCGCCGGCCCAGCCGTCGCCCGATTCGGCGATCGGCACCCGTCGTGGCGGCCGGGCGGCAGCTGTAAGCTAGGTGGATGAGTCAAATCACCAGTGGTTCCTCTGGCCTCCCCGACCAGCCCCCCCGCACGTCGCTCGCCCGCCGGGCCGTCGCCCTCGTCGTCCTCCTCGTAGCCGCATGGCTCGTGCTGACCTTCGTGATCCACGTCGTACTCGCGATCGCGACCGGCGTGCTGGTCGTCGTCGCGATCGTTGCGGCGATCTGGGCGGCCCGCGTCCTGTTCTAGGGCCGTGGAGTACCTGTTCATCGCCGTCGGCTTCGCCTTCGCCGGCGGCTTCGTCGGTCGGGCGAAGGGCAGCTCGTTCTGGGTCTGGTTCGTGATCTCGGGAGTTGTCCCCGTGATCGGGTTGATCACGGCGTACGCCTATCGCCACGAGACCGACGTCGCTCTGCGGCGCTGCCCCGGGTGCGGCCGGAGCCGGCGGATCTACGACGCAATCTGCACGATCTGCGGGACCGAGCTCGAATATCCCGACGACGACGAGATCATCGAGCCGACGCCGACCCTCCGCGTCCCGGCACGGCTCTAGGCGGGGCTGAGCCCGGTGACCTCCCGAACGCGCGGGAGTCGCGGTGGGGGTGGCCGGTTGCCGGTGGGGAGGGGAGGCGGCACGGGTTGGGGGGTCGGGTGGCCGGGTGCGGCCGGGCTCGGTTTCCCGAGGGTGGAGCGGCAGGTCGACCGGGCTCCTCCCGGGCGGTGGAGGTGGATGGGAACCTTCGTCGCGAAAGTAGCTGACTGAGTCAGTCAACTACTTTCCTTGGAGAGTCCACTTCTCCTCGGCCCAGTCCCCCGCAGAGAGCTTGCCCCGCGTATGACCGCGTTGACGCCGGCCCCCGAATGATCCCTCGACGGCATGCTCGCCAAGCCCTCGCCGCGTGAGCATGACCGCCGCGGAATGTCACCCGGAACCAGACTGACACGAAGGCCAGCGAAGTCGCCGGCGTCCAAGGCAACTGCCTGCTCCCGCCCGGCGGATCCCCGCGCCGCAACCCCGGCGCGCTATTCTGGGGACAACGAGGCTGGCCCGGGTCAGCCCCGTTTTTCGTGGGCAGCTGACGGAAGGTCGGAACGATGCGTGCAGTCGAAGCTCTGATGGAGTGCCTGAAGGCCGAAGGGGTCGATGTCGTCTTCGGCCTGCCGGGGGGTGCCAATCTCCCGACCTACGACGCGTTCTACGACGCTGGGATCAAGCACGTCCTCGTTCGTCACGAGGCCGGCGGCGGACACGCGGCTGAGGGCTACGCGAAGGCGACCGGCCGGGTCGGCGTCTCGCTCGGGACCTCAGGTCCCGGAGCGACGAACCTCGTGACGCCGATCATGGACGCGATGATGGACTCGGTCCCGGTCGTCTTCATCACCGGGCAGGTCCGCACCGACCTGCTCGGGACCGACGGCTTCCAGGAGGCCGACACGATCGGCATCACGATGCCCGCCGTCAAGCACTCGATCATGATCCAGAACCCGCTGGAGATCCCCCGGGCGATCCACGAGGCCTTCCATATCGCGCGGACCGGCCGGCCCGGCCCGGTCGTCGTCGACATCCCGACCGACCTCTCCCGCGCGGAGATCCCCTACGAGCCGGTCACCGACGTCCATCTTCCCGGGTATCAACCGACGATCGAGGGCAACCAGAAGCAGATCCGTCAGGCCGCGAAGGCCCTCGCCAGCGCGCGGCGCCCGGTGATCTACGCCGGCGGCGGGGTCGTCAACGCGAACGCGGCTGCCGAGCTGACCGAGTTCTGCGTCGCCGGCCGCTTCCCGGTGACCTGCACCCTGATGGGCCTCGGAGCGTTCTCCGGGACCCACGCCCAGTGGCTGGGGATGCTCGGCATGCACGGGACGCGGGCGGCCAACTATGCGATGGACGAGGCCGACCTGATCTGCGCGGTCGGCGCCCGCTTCGACGACCGGATCACCGGCAAGCTGACGGAGTTCGCCCCCCGGGCGAAGTTCATCCACATCGACGTCGACCCGGCCGAGATCTCGAAGAACGTTCCGGCGCACATCCCGATCGTCGGCGACGCCAGGAACATCCTCGCTCGCCTCGTCGTCGAGTACCGGGCGCTCGAGACCGACGCGTCGCGTCTGGAGGAGTGGTGGACGCGGATCGCCGGCTGGCAGGAGCGCCATCCCCTGCGCTACGACGACTCGACCGACGCGGAGATCAAGCCCCAGTTCATGATCCAGGCGCTCTACGAGGCGACCGGCGGAGACGCGATCATCACAAGCGACGTCGGTCAGCACCAGATGTGGACGGCCCAGTACTACAACTTCGAGAAACCCCGCCGGTGGATCAACTCCGGTGGCCTCGGGACGATGGGCTTCGGCCTGCCGGCCGCGATGGGCGCCCAGGTCGGCTGTCCCGACGCCCTGGTCTGCTGCGTCTCGGGCGACGGCTCGATCCAGATGAACGCCCAGGAGCTGGCGACCTGCGCGGAGAACGGGATCCCGGTGAAGGTCTTCATCCTCAACAATGGCTATCTCGGCATGGTCCGCCAGTGGCAGGAGCTGTTCTGGGATCGCCGCTACAGCCACGTCGACATGGGCTCGTTCCCGGATTTCGTCAAGTTGGCCGAGGCCTACGGGGCGACGGGGCTGCGCTTCGAGAGCAAGCACACCCTCCTCGAGGACATCCGCAAGGCGATCGCGACGCCCGGGCCGGTCGTCGTCGACGTCAGGGTGACCCGCGAGGAGAACACCTACCCGATGATCTCGCCGGGCGCTGCCGCCCGGGACATGGTCGGATGATGGGCGATCCGCACGGCAGGGGCCGATGATGGGCGATCCGGGCACCAAGGACCAGCTCCTCAGCCTCGAGGATCTCGAGGCCGTCAGCGGTCTGCGCACGGGTCGCAAGCACGTCCTGTCGATCCTCGTCGAGAACAAGCCGGGTGTCCTGACGAGGGTCGCCGGACTGTTCGCCCGCCGCGGCTTCAACATCGAGACGCTGACCGTCGGGCCGACCGACGACGAGCAGATCTCGCGGATCACATTGACCGTCGACGGCGCGCTCCACCCGATCGACCAGGTCACCAAGCAGCTGCACAAGCTGATCAACGTCCTGAAGATCCGCGATCTCGAGCCCAACGAGACGGTCACCCGTGAGCTGGCGATGTTCAAGGTCGCCGTCGAGGGGCCCCAGCGGGGTGAGGTGATGCAGTTCTGCGAGATCTTCCGCGGGCATGTCGTCGACGTCACGAAGCGGTCTGTGACCGTCGAGATCACCGGCCCGACGAGCAAGATCGAGGCCTTCGAGCGGATGGTTCGCCCATACGGGCTGATCGAGATGATGCGGACCGGCGAGATCGCGATGTCGCGGGGGCGCGGGGAGACCTGACCCGACCAGTGGGGCCACTCGCCGGAGAGCGCTCGCCGCCTGTGCCCCGGGATGGGGTGTTCATTCTGCGTGAGCCCCAGCGGCTCACCCAGCGGCTCGAGCGGGCGGTGCGACGCGCCCGCCGCAAGGGCGAGTGCCTGGTCGGGATGACCTGGCGGCTGCCGTCCGACGTCGACCCGAGCGCCGTCGCGTTCGCCTCGCGCCGGCCCGGAGAGCAGTGGCTCTGCCTCGAGCAACCTGATCGAGACCGGCACGCCCTGGCCGCGCTTGGCGCCGTCACGGTGCTCGAGGATCACGGCGACGGCCGCTTCGAGCGGGTTGCCAGGCGGTGGCGGGCACTCGCGGCGGAGGCCCTCGCCGATCCGCCCGACGGCCCGGCCGGATCCGGGCTGATCGCGTGCGGCGGCTTCGCGTTCGCCCCGGACGGCGGCGGATCCCCGCAGTGGTCGGGTTTTCGGCCGGCTTCCCTCGTCATTCCACAGCTTGCGATCGCCCGCCACGCAGACGACGTCCGGCTCACCGTCGCTGCGTTCGTCGGGCCCGACGACACGCCGGCGGACCTGCTCGCCGGGATCGAGCGCCGTCTAGCAGAGCTCCGGGCGCCCCCGCTGCCCCTGCTCGACCCTCACCCGACCGGCCGCTACCGGGTCGCCGGGGCGATGGCGCCCGAGCACTACGAGTCGGCCGTCGCCCGGGCGGTCGAGCGGATCCGGGCCGGCGAGCTGTCGAAGATCGTGCTGGCCCGCGAGGTCGACGTCCACGCCCCGGTCGACCACGACGTCGGCGCGGTGTTCGGCGTCCTGCGCGAAGCCTTCGGCGCATGCTTCGTGTTCTGCGCCGGTCGCGGCGACGCCGCCTTCATCGCCGCCAGCCCCGAGCTTCTGATCCGCCGGGAGGGCATGCGCGCCAGCACCCTGGCCCTCGCCGGCTCGGCCCGCCGCTCCGCCGACCCGGCGGTCGACGATCATCTCGGCGAGCAGCTCCTCCACTCGGCCAAGGACCGCTCCGAGCACGCGATCGTCAGCGCCCGGATCGAGCGGGCCCTCCGCCCGCACTCGGTCTGGGTCACGCTGCCGGAGGAGCCGGTCGTCGTCACGATCGCCAACATCCAGCACCTCGCGACCCCGGTCAGGGCGCAGCTGCGAAACCCGGTCGGCGTCGTCGAGCTGGCCGGCCTGCTGCATCCGACCCCCGCCGTCGGGGGCGAGCCGCACGCGATCGCGGCACGCATGATCCCGGCGCTCGAGGGCATCGACCGTGGGTGGTACGCCGGTCCGATCGGCTGGACCGACGCCAACGAGGACGGCGAGTTCTGCGTCGCGCTCCGCTGCGCCCTGGTCGAGGGGCGCCTGGCCCGCTGCTACGCAGGAGTCGGCGTCGTCGGCGGCTCCGATCCGGCGGAGGAGCTCGCCGAGACCGAGATCAAGCTGGCCGCGCTGCTCCCCGTGCTCGCCGGCTGACGGTCGTCCCGGCCGAGCCGGACGACGACGCGGGGGGCCCTCGTCGCGACGGCGTGTGATCAGACGCCGGGATCGCCGTAGTCTGGTTGTGAGGCTGCGTTGCGAATCCGGCACCCGATGATCAGCGCGATCTCGCCACCCCGGGCGCCGGTGACGGCCGACGCCGGCTGGTTCGAGGAGCTCTACCGGTCGAGCCTCGCCGATGTCCACGCGTACGTCGGCTCACTGCTGAGGGACGCCGCCGCCGCCGAGGACATCACGGCGGTCGCCTTCGAGCGGGCCTACCGCCGCCGGGTGATCTTCAATCCCGCCCGCGGCAGCGCGCGGGCGTGGCTGTTCGGGATCGCCCGCAACGCCGCGCTCGACGAGCTCCGCCGCCGCCGGCGGAGCGCCAGTCTGCTCGGTGAGATCGCGGCCGACGAGCCGGCCGTCGACGACGAGGAGCAGCGCATGCGACACGACACCGTCAGAGCCGGGCTCGAGCGGCTGGAGCCTGCCCAGCGCGAGCTGATCCTGCTGAAGTTCCACGCCCAGCTCTCGAACGCCGAGCTCGCGAAGGTCCTCGGTTGCAGCGTCTCGAACGCGGGGACGCGCCTCTGCCGGGCCCTCGAGCGATTGCGGGAGGCCTGCGATGTCACCGCGTGACCGGCGCGCCGCCCGACGCGCCGCCCGACCGTCGGACGCCCAGACCCGTGAGCTCGACGCGCTCGACGCGGCCCTCGCCCGCGGGAACGCGGCCCTCGCCCGCGGGGAGGCTCCCCAGGCGGGGGCGGACGCCGAGCTCGCCCGCCTGGTTCTCGCCGTTCGCGAAGACCACCCGCCGCTGCGACCGGCGTTCGCCGACGAGCTCGGCATCCGGGTCGCCGCCGGCTTCCCGCGCCGGTCGGGACGGCGCGCTCCGGACGCGTCCGGCCTGTCTGGTCGTGCTGGCCACGGCGGCAGGCTCGCACGCGGCAGGACGACCTCCGGCCCGGGGCAGGGGTGGGGTGCCAGGCGCCAGTGGCTGGTCGGCCTCGGGGCGGCCGCTTCACTTGCCGTCGGCGTGGTCGTCGTTGCCGGCGTGCCGTCGTCGGCGCCCTCGTCGGGCTCGTCCGGCCACGCCAGGTCGTCGCCACCCGCCGTCGGCTCGGCCGCGAACACCCCGTCTGGAGCGCTCTCCAGCTCGCCGGGCGGGCCGGCCGCGTCCCCCGAGGCCCCGGCCGGTGGACCTGCGTCGGCGTCGTCGTCGACCGGTCAGGTGACGGCGCCGGCGACGGCCCAGTCGATCGCTCCGCCGCTCGCTCCGGCGCCCACCGGGGCGGCCGCCGCCAGGGCGGTCGAGAGCGACGCCAGCCTGTCGCTGCTCGCGCCGCGCGGCCAGGTCCAGCACGTCGCTGACGAGACGATCGCCGCGACCGACCGCCTGGGGGGTGTCGTCGAGAGCTCGCACGTATCGGTCGACGACGCCGGCGGCAGCCAGGCAACGCTGGCCCTCGAGGTGCCGAGCTCAGCACTCGACCGGACTCTCGCGGCGATCTCCTCGCTCGCGCACGTCAGCTCCCGCTCACAGGACACGCAGGACATCACCGACCCGACCGGCGCGGCTCGCCAGCGGCTCGCCGAGTCGCGCGACGAGCGCGTGGCCCTCCTGCGCCAGCTCGGCCGGGCGACGACGCCCAACCAGGTCGCCGCGATCCACGGCCAGCTCGGCCTCGTCGACGGCCGGATCGCGAAGGACCAGGCGAGTCTGAAGGCCCTCGTCGGGCGCGCGCAGAGCGCCTCGGTGAACGTGACGATCGCCGAGACCGCCCGACCGGGCACCGGCGGCAGTGGCCAGGCCGGGTCGTCGTGGCGGCCGGGACGCGCGGTCGACGACGCGCTCGGGGTGCTGGAGGCCTGCTTTGCCGTACTCGTGGTCGCGCTCGCCGGGCTCGTTCCGATCGCCGGCGTCGCCGGCTTCGGGTGGTGGGCGGCCCGGCTCGTCCGCCGCCGGCGCCGCCAGGGCGCGCTCGCGAACGCTGCCTGATCAGCCGGTCACCCTCGGGATCGCCCGCGCCGCCGGCGTGCCCGCGGTCGCCTCCGGCGCCAGGGGCGGGTCGGCTGGCCCGGCGGCCGCTCGTCGCAGAGCCCGAGGCGCGTTCGCCTCGTCGCCCTCCGGAGTGAACACGTACTCGGGTCGCTCGGATGCGACCAGCGCCGGGGCAGAGCGTCCACTCTGCATCGCCCCGGCGCCGGATCGACCGCTTGGCGGCCGGTCGGCCCGACTACCTGCCGGCGCTCGCCGACCGGGCGAGCGGTCCGCCGTCCCCGGCGCCGGGCAGGTCGCCGAACAGGCCGCCGAGCCCGGGGATCTCCGAGAGCAGGCCTCCGATTCCCGCGGGCAGGCCCGGGAGCGACAGGCCGCCCGGCTGGGTGCTGAGGACCTCGCCGGTCGCCGGGTCGAGGATCACCTTCGGTGCGGCGATGTGGACCGGCGTGAAGTTGAACATGTTGTCCAGCGTCCCCGCCGTCGCGTCGTTCGACCCTCCGCCGATCCGGCCGAGCGACCAGTTGTCCTCGATGAAGCGGACGACCGAGCTCTGGTCGGTCAGCGTGTGGTCGACGTAGTTGACCTTCGCGTACGGCGAGATCACGAGCAGCGGCAACCGCGGGCCGAGCCCGCAGCGGTCGTTCTCGAAGCTCGCCGGCAGTGGACTCGGGACGGTCCCGCACTTCCCGGTACCCGTCAGCGCGTCGCTCGGCCCGTCGGACGGGCTTGTCAGCGGGCTGAACACGTGGTCGTACCACCCGTCCGAGTCGTCGTAGGCGATCACGATCGCGGTGCTCGACCAGTCCGCCGACTGCTCGACCGCGTTGATCGTGTCTGCCAGGAAGCGCTGCTCGTCGAGCGGATCCGAGTACCCGGCGTGACCGTCCTCGTAGGCCGGGGCCTTGAGGTAGGAGACACTTGGGAGGTTGCCGGCGTTCAGGGCGCTGTAGAAGTACGAGAGGTCGTACTGGTGGTTGGCCTGGTCCTGGTGGCCGACCGCGGCGACCGATGTCGGCGGGAGGTGGTGGGGGTTGGCTGTCGATGCGTAGTACTGGAACGGCTCGTGATGCTGGATGTAGTCGCCGCCGTCGGACGCCCCGATGACGTTGTTGTGGGCCGTCCCGCAGACCGCCTTGCCGGCGACCACGCTGCTCGGCGTGAAGCCGCCCTCGAACCAGCCCCAGGTGATCCCCTTGGCGTTGAGCAGGTCACCGACGTTCCTGCCGGTCATCGCGACGTGGGTCGCCGCGCTGCAGTCATCGTAGGTCGGGTCGGCGTCGTTGATCAGGGTGTCGTTCTCGACCGCCGTCGTAGCCGTGCTGTTGGTCAGATCGACGCCGCCCGTGTCACCGCTGATCACGTTGAGCGCGCCCGGCGACGACGGTCCGTAGTTCGTGTCGAACGAGTTGTCGCTGAGCGCATAGTGCTGGGCGTAGTTCCACAGTCCGGTAACCGTGTTGCCGTCGTAGTAGTCCATCACGATCGCCTTGTCGGAGCACCCGCCGCCGCCGGTGAACTGGGGGAACCTGTCCATCAGGCCGCCGTCGGCCGCCTTCTGTTCCGGCGAGTAGCTGTGACCCTGGTCGCACGTCACGACCTGGGAGGGACTGGCGCTGCCGGTGTTGTCAAGGCGCTGGGGGTTCGCCGTCGGCGCTCCCGGCGTCGTGTCCCTGTTCGGGTTGGCGGTGAGCAGGGCCGGCGTCAGCCCGTTGACCCTGGGCGTGGCGGGTGCCGCGTGGAAGGCCGGCTCGCCGGCGGGATTCGTGGCGTTCGGGTAGGTCCCGAAGTAGTGATCGAACGAGACGTTCTCGTCGAAGATCACAACGACGTGCTTGATCGGCGTAGTCGTCGGCGTCGCGGCCGGTGACGCGTTCGGCGCGGCGGCTCCGGCCATCGTCAGGCTGGCGGCGACCGCCGCCGACGCCACGAGACCGACGCCAACCCCGGCGAGGATCCTTGGATTGCGCAACCTGCATCTCCTCGTGTCGGATGAACGGCAAGACGCCCCGCCCGATGCCGTGACACCGTGCTCGGGACCCGAATCGTCGGCGCCCGGCGGCCGTCTGGTGTTGCGTAGCTGTGATAACGGAGTTACCGACCTGGTAGGGCCGGCGCGGCGTGCACGAGTCGGTAACAACACGTGCGCAGGCCGTCCGTAGGCTTCTCGATTCGTCTCTCTCGGCCGGCCTCGAGCCCGTCCGGGCCGGCTCGCGGGCCGGCCGGCCTCCGCGTAGGACATGCCCACTCTGACCGTTGACCCACGCCGCCCCGGACGTCGCCTGATCCCGGTCTGTGCCGGGCTCTTCAGCGCGGTCGCCGGCTTCTTCGCGCTGACCGCGCTCGGCGTCGGCGGCGGCGGCGGGCCGGCGAGTCCGCCGGCAGCGGCCTCCGCCGGTGCGCGCGCGTTGACCGCGCTGCAGGCCTACTCCCAGGAGGCCGCCAGGCGGGAGGGGCTCGGCAACACCGCGGGAGCCCGGCCGGTCTCCGAGCTGGTCCCGGTCCCGCCCGCGGCATTCGACCGGCCGATCGCCGAGTCCCGCATCCATGCCGAGGCCGAACTCCGGGCGATGGCGCTCGACGTCCACCGCCTGATCGGTCAGCTCGCCTTGGGAGACCGCGCCCGGTCGAGGGCGATCTGGCTGAGTGCGTACGGGCGGTACCTGCGGCTCGGGGCGGTCTACGGGGAGTTCGGCGAGCTCGACACGGCGATCGACGGGAGCGCCGGCGGCCTCGCCGGCGGCCCGGCCAACCCCGGCTTCACCGGGCTCCACCGGATCGAGTTCGGCCTCTGGACCAATCAGGATCCACGCGGTCTGGAAACCGCGGCGCGGGTGCTCGCGACGAACATCCGCCGACTCGAGAAGCTCGTTCCGACTGTCGCGATCACGCCGCTCGACTACGCGACCCGGGCCCACGAGATCCTCGAGGACGCCCAGCGCGACTTCCTCAGCGGGGCGGACGTCCCGTGGAGCGGGGAGGGCGTCTTCGCGACGGCGACCGGGCTCGCCGCCACCGAGCAGGTGCTGGACACGCTCCGCCCGCTGCTCGACGGCCGGGAGAGCGTGATCGAGCAGGTCGACTACGGCCTGTCCCGGCTGCGGACCGTGCTCGCCGAGGTCCGCCTGGCGCACGCCGGCCGGTGGCCGGCGCTGGCCGAGCTGAGCCAGCTCGAGTCCGAGCGCCTCGACGGGGCGCTGGGCTTTGCGCTCGAGCAGCTGGCCGGAGTCCCCGGGGACCTCGAGACCCAGCTGCCGCCGGCGATCCCGGCGCTCGGAGGGCGGCGATGACCCGGCTCGACCGCCGCCGGTTCGTCACGCGCGCGGCCGTGCTGCTCGGTGCCGCGGCGGCCGGCGCGGGCGCTGACGCGGCGATCGATCGTCCGGGCACCGGCCGGCTGCCGGCGGTCGGGCCGGGGCTGCTCGATGACGACGGACAGCGGGCGGCCCTGTCGATCGCCGTGCCGTTCACCGGCGCGCACCAGCCAGGCGTCCTCACGCCGGCACAGGCACAGGCGACGTTCGTCTCGCTCGATGCGATCGCCGCGGATCGGCTGACCCTGCGGGAGGCGCTGATGGCGCTCGGCACGAGGGCCAACCAGCTGGCGAGCGGCAACGTCAACCCACTGCTCGAGATCGACGACCCGCCGGCCGATTCGGGGATCCTCGGACCGACCAACGCCCCGGACGGGCTGACCGTGACAGTCGGCTTCGGCGCGTCCCTGTTCGACGACCGCTACGGCCTCGGCGGGCGGCGTCCGCTCCACCTGACGAGGATGCCGAGCTTCGCGGTCGACGACCTCGACCCGACCCAGACCGACGGTGACGTGATGGTCCAGATCGGGGCGAACCAGCGGGACACGGTCGTCCACGCCCTGCGCGAGCTGCTCCGGGTCACCCGTGGCTCACTCGCGGTCCGCTGGACGATCGACGGCTTCAGGGCGGCCGACCGCGGTCCGTCGCCGCGCAACAGCCCGCGCAACCTGTTTGCCTTTCGCGACGGGACGGCCAATCCCGACGTCGACGACGGCCGGTTGATGGACCGCCTCGTCTGGGTTCGGGCCGGTGCCGGCGAGCCGGTGTGGACTGCGGGCGGCTCCTACCAGGTCGTGCGGATCATCCGCCAGCACGTGGAGTTCTGGGATCGGGTCGGACTGAACGAGCAGCAGAACATGATCGGCCGGGTGCGCGACACCGGGGCGCCGCTGGGCGGGACCGCCGAGTTCGAGGATCCGCGCTTCGACCTCGATCCGACCGGCGTGCGGATCCCACTCGACGCCCACATCAGACTGGCAAACCCGCGGACCCCACCGACCGCCGGCCAGCGGATCCTGCGCCGGGGATTCAACTACCACCGGGGCTTCGACCGCGCCGGCCAGCTCGACCAGGGCCTCGTCTTCGTGGCCTTCAACCAGAACCCGGCCCGCCAGTTCGCGGCGATCCAGACCCGGCTGGCGAGCGAGCCGATGATCGACTACATCACGCCGGTCGGTGGCGGCTACTTCTTCGTGCCGCCGGGCGTCAGCGGGCCGAACGACTGGGCCGGGTCAGGGCTGTTCGCCGGCTGACCCGGGGGTCACGGCCTGCTCGTTGCCCCGCGCAGCTCAGAGCGGCAGCCGCGCAGCGTCGTGGTCGGGCAGCCGCCAGCCGACCGGCTGGGCGAGCTCGACCGCGGCCTGGGGACCCCACGAGCCGACGGCGTAGGGCAGCGGGGCGGGCGGGTCGGCAAGGATCGGCGCGGCGCAGGTCCACAGCCGTTCGACCTCGTCGGAGCGGGCGAACAGCAGCTGATCGCCGAGCATCGCGTCGCGGAGGAGACGCTCGTAGGCCTCGAGCCCCTGATCTCCGGTCGCCCGCTCGACGTCGAGCGTCAGCGGCGCCCGGGTGACCGTGGACGTCGGGCCGGGCACCTTGACGCGGACCTCGACGCCGATCAACGGGTCGTCGGCAAGCTCGAAGACGATCTCGTTCGGCCGCCTGATCTCCTCCGCCCGGCAGTCGAAGATCTGCTGGTCGGGCTCGCGGAGGGCGAGGCTGACGGTCCGGCGGGTCTCGGCCATCGCCTTGCCGGTTCGCAGGAGGAAGGGGACGCCGCGCCAGCGGTCGTTGTCGATCAGGACCCGGAGCGCGGCGAATGTCTCGGTGTTCGAGTCCGAGGCGACGCCGTCCTCGTCGCGGTAGCCGGCGAACTGGCCGAACACGGCGGCGGCCGGGTCGAACGGCAGGAGGTCCTCGAAGACGGCGGCCTTCGCGTCACGCAGCGCGCGGGCGTCGAGGCTCTCGGGTCGCTCCATCGCAACGAAGCCGAGGACCTGGCTGAGGTGGGTGACGACCATGTCGCGAAAGGCGCCGGTCTCCTCGTAGAACGAACCCCGGCCTTCGAGGCCGATCGACTCGGGGATGTCGATCTGGACGCCGGACACGTGGCGGCGATTCCAGATCGGCTCGAAGAGGCCGTTGGCGAAACGGAGCGAGAGGATGTCCTGGGCGGCCTCCTTGCCGAGGAAGTGGTCGATCCTGAAGACCGCGTCCTCGTCGAGATGGTCGTGGAGGGCTCGGTTGAGCGCCTTCGCGGACGGGAGATCCGCTCCGAACGGCTTCTCCATGACCAGTCTGGTCCGGGCGTCGACCGACATGCCGGTGGCCGCGACCATCTCCACCATCCCGGCCATCGCCGACGGTGGGACGGCGAGGTAGAGGAGCGTCCGCGAGTGCTCGCCGAGCTCGTCGCGGGCGGCCCGCACGGCGGCGGCGAGGTCGGCGCCGTCGTCGGCCGAGGACGCGACGAAGGACACCCGCGGCGCGAACGACTCCCAGCACGGCCCGCCGAGGTCCTCGCCGGCGTGCTCGGCCAGCGCGGCCCGGACCTCGTCGGAGAACTCGCCGTCGGGCCGGTGTCGTCCGGAGCCGACGATCCTGAAGTCCTCGGGCATCAGGCCGGCCGCCATCAGCCGGTAGATGCCGGGGAGGAGCTTGCGGCGGGCGAGGTCGCCCCGGGCGCCGAACAGGACGAGGACATGCGGATCGGGAGTCTGGGGTCCGGGGGTGGCGACGTCGTCTCGGTATCCGCTCGGGCCGCCGATCAAACGGAGTCTCGGTCTGGGTGGTGTACGCCGGTCGAACCGAAGCGGCACATAAGTGACCCGCAACTCTGCGGCGTGGGATGAGTTCCTTGGGGCATGACTCATCAATGAAAGGTTGTGTGATGCGACGTCTTACTCTTCTTCTCGGGCTCACCGGCCTGCTCGCGGCCGGAGTCCTGGCCGCGTCGGCCAGCGCCCTGCCTCTCACTGCGCCCGTCGTCACGACGGGCACCGCGACGACGCCGACCCAGACGGCGACCACGCTCAGCGGCACGGTCAATCCGGTCGGGCAGGCGACGACCTATCAATTCGACTACGGGACGACGACCTCCTACGGGACGTCGACCACGTCGACGTCGGCCGGCGCCGGGATCGCTGACGTGCCGGTGACGGCGAACCTGACCGGCCTGACGCCGGCGACGACGTACCACTTCCGCCTCGAGGCGACCAACGCCTCGGGACCGACCGACGGAACCGACGGGACGTTCACGACGGCGGGCGCGCCGGTCGTCGTGACGGGCGCTGCGACCGGTGTCACCGGGACGACGGCGACACTCGGCGGGACGGTCGACCCGACGGGGATCGCGGCGACATACGTCTTCCAGTACGGGCCGACGACGGCCTACGGCCAGACCACCGCGGCACAGTCAGCCGGGGCGGGAACGACCGCCATGGCCGCGTCGGCGGCGCTGACCGGCCTCGCGCCGGGGACCACCTACCACTATCGGCTCGCGGCGACCAACACGTACACGACGGTTCCGGGCGCTGACGCGACCTTCGTCACGCCGGGGGCGGCCGGCGCCAGCAAGCTGGCGGTCACGGTCAACCCGGCCGGCGGGAACGTGGACCTCAGCTCGACGCTGACGATCGGCAGCGACGCGGCCGGTACGCCGGCCGGCGCGGCAACGTCGATCACCGAGGCGATCTCCTCGCAGTTCGCAAACCAGCTGGCGTCCTTCGGGACGTGCGCGGCGGCGAGCTTCGAGAACGTCGGCGGCCCGACCGCGGCCGCCTGCCCGGATCGCTCGTCGATCCTCGGCAGCGGCAGCATCCTGACGCACCCGCAGACCGGGACCGACCTGGCCAGCGATCAGGGCTTCATCGTCAAGACGGCTGCCAACCAGGTCGTCTTCTGGTGGCACACCCCGGCAGTCGGCGCGACGCCGGCAGGCTTCGGTGTGGCGACGGGGACCGTCTCGCAGACGACCGGAACCTACGGTCCGATCGTGAGCTACGACCTCTCGGGCCTGCCGGCCGGTGTCCGGTTGAAGAGCCTGACGCTCGACTACCAGGACAGTGCGGTCAACGGGAAGGCGCCGTTCGCGGCATCGACCTGCACCGGCGGCTCCTGGGCGTTCGAGACGGGAATCCTCTACGCGGGCGGGGTGACACCCGAGCTGCCGACGGCGACGGTGCCGTGCGGCGTGGCTTCCCCGCAGCCGGCGAAGCTCCAGGTCTCGCGGGCGACGATCAGCAAGTCGTCGCGGACGATCGACATCCTCGCGCCGATCAGCCGCAGGGCGACCGGCACGGTCAAGCTGGACCTGTTCGCGGCCGGCCAGCACTATGACTGGACGGCGTCGATCGACTCAGCCGACGGCCGGATCCGGACGACCCACACGATCCCGACCGCCCAGGCGAACAAGGGCACGGGGATCCTGACGATCTCCTACGCCGGCAACGCGGCGACCAGGCCGCAGGTCGTGCGCCTGCGGGCGGCCGACGGCCACGCGAACCTCGACGCGTCGCGGCCGACCTATGCGGCCGGGGTGCTCCACGACCAGGGAACGGTCTCGACGTCGGCTCGCGGCATCGTCCGCGTCCAGCTCCAGTACTTCTCGGGCGGGACGACGACGACGCTGGAGTTCCACGCGCCGATCTCCAACGGCACGTGGAGCCTGAACACGACGCTGACCGCAGCACAGCAGCAGGCGATCGCGACGCGGTCGGGCACGCTCCACTCCTACATCCTCTTCACCGGCTACCTGCCGCAGAGGATGCGGGGCGAGATGGATTCCTACCAGGTGCTCGGCGCCCCGTAGTCCAGCTCAGCGACGCTCGGTCCGCCAGCAGCGGCTGACCAGAGGGACGTCGATCCCCGTGTCTCCTCGGAGTCGGGGATCGGCGTCCAGGTCGTCGCGCAGCCGGGCCAGCAGGGCGGTGCGGGCGTCCTGGGGGAGGACGATCACGGCACTGTAGGTTCCGGCCAGGCCGACCAGCTGGGCGCGCGTGAAGCGGCGGACGAAGCGAACCTCGTGGGGGCCTTCCGCCGCGCCGAGGGGCGCGTCGCCGGGCAGGTCGAAGGCGTGCGAGCGCCGGTGGGACCCTGATCCGGAGAGGCCGAGCCGGAGGCGGTCGTGGAGCTCGGCGACCCAGTCGACGTCGCGGTCGAGCCGGGTCCAGGCGACGCCGAACCGGCCGCCGGGCCGCAGGACGCGCGCGACCTCGGGAACGGCGCGGGCCGGGTCGGCCCAGTGCCACGCCGAGTGGGCGAGCACCGCGTCCTGGGAGGCGTCGTCAACCGGGAGCCGCTCGGCCACGCCGGCGAGGACGCTCGCCCGGGGGACCCGGTCGATCAGCGTCCGGCGCATCCGCGGATCCGGCTCGACCGCAGTCACGGTGAGGTCCCGGGCGACGAGCAGTCGGGTCAGTGCGCCGGTCCCCGCGCCGAGATCGAGGACGTCGCGCAGGCCGGGGCGCAACAGCCAGTCGACCGCGGCATCCGACGGGCCGGGCCGGAACTCGTCGTAGTGCTCGGAGACCTCCCCGAACGACGTCGCGCGTCCTTCGCTCATTGGTCAGGCCCGTTCGTCGACCGCGGCCCGCAGGACCGCGGCCATCCGCGTCGCCTGGAGCCGGGCGCCGTGGCGCTCGGCGACCGCGCGGGCGGCGTGGTTCGGGGATGGGAGGGCAGCGGCGGCGACGAGGGCATTGCGGAGCGCGCCGTGGTCTCCGGGAGCGACGAGCAGGCCCGCGTCCGGGGTCACGAACTCGGCCGGCCCGCCGTCGGCGGTCGCGACGACGGATCGCGCCATCGCCATCGCCTCGAGCGCGGCCTGGCCGAAGGGCTCGCGGACCGACGGCTGGCAGAGGACGTCGCAGGCGGCGATCCAACGGGCGACGTCGGCGTGGGGGATGCGGCCGACGAGCCTCACCCCCGGCCGGCCGTCGAGCTCCGGGCGCAGCGGCCCGTCGCCGACGAAGGCGAGGCTGCCGCGGCCGAGCTGGGCGAAGGCGTCGGCCAGGGCGACGACGTTCTTGCGGGGGATCAGCGACCCGACGCAGAGCAGGGCGGGCCCGTCCGCGCCCCAGCCGAGCTCACCGCGTGCCGGTGCGGCGGCGACCGGCCGGAAGCGGTCGAGGTCGACGCCGCAGTCGATCACGTGGGCCCGGGCGGCGCTCCCGGGGACGAAGGCGTCGAGCTGGCGGGCGAGCCAGGCCGAGTTGACGATCAGGCCGGACGCCCGGCGCAGGACGGCCCGCGTCAGCGTGGTGACGCCCGGGACCCGGCCGAGGTTGGCGACATCCGCGCCGTGGGCCATCACGACGAGCGGCGCCCGGCCGAGCATCGAGGCGGCGGCGCCGGCCAGCCCGGCGGGGAAGAGCATGTGCGCGAAGACGACGTCCGGCCGGTGGCGGCGGGCCATGCGGACGGCGTCGAGGCACAGCCTGGGGTACTTGCGCCGGGAGCCGCCGCGGTGGTTGATCACGGCGAGGTCGACCGTGTGTCCGAGGCCTTCGAGCTGACCGGCGATCGTCGCGACGAAGCCGCCGAGGTCGGGATCGGCCGGGCCCGGCCACATCTGGCTGACGATCAGGATCCGCACCGGCGCCATCTCAGCACACTCGAGTTGCGCCGGCTTCGGTCTGCGACCGGTCGGCCGACCCTGCGATGATCGGGCCGGTGGACGGAGGCTCGAGCCTGGACGGGCTGAACGCCGAGCTCGAAGGGTCCCTGGTCAGGCTCGAGCCGCTCGATGCCCGGCACGAGGCCGGGCTCGTCGAAGCGTCCCGGGACCCGGTGATCTGGAAGTGGCTGCTCCTGCCGGGGGCGCCGCCGACCCCCGCGGCGATCGCCGGCTGGCTCGAGCAGAGCCTGACCGACAGCGCGGCCGGGCGCGAGTGCGCGTTCGCGACGATCTGGCGGGCGACCGGGCGGGTGATCGGGAGCACACGATTCATGGCCCTGCGTCCCGAGCATCGAGGTCTCGAGATCGGCTGGACCTGGCTGGAGTCGGCCAGCTGGGGGACGGGCGCGAACGTCGAGGCCAAGCTCCTGATGCTCGATCACGCGTTCGGGCGGGTCGGCTGCATCCGCGTCGAGTTCAAGACCGACGCCCGCAACGAGCGCTCACGGGCTGCGCTGGGCGCCCTGCCGGCGAGCTTCGAGGGGATCCTCCGCAATCACATGGTGATGCCATACGGTCTGCGGGACTCGGCCTACTACAGCGTGATCCCGGACGACTGGCCGGCCGTGCGGGCCAACCTCCGCGACCGCCTCGAGCGCGCCGCCGCCCGTCACTCCTGAGTCGAGCGCCGGTCGGACTCGAGCTCGGCGGCTGCGGCCCGGGCCCTCGCGACGCGGACCTCCCGGCTGAGCGTCTGTTCGTCGTATGGTCCCTGGTGGCGGCGGCCGTTGACGAAGAAGGACGGCGTTCCCGAGACGCCGCTGGCGTCCGCGCTCGAGATGTCGGCGTTGACCCGGGGGGCGTGGCGGCGGCGGCGAAGGTCGTCGTCGAAGCGCTCGAGGTCGAACCCCAGCTCCGCGGCCCAGCGCCGCAGCGAGGCCGGATCGAGGGCGTCCTGGTGGGTGAAGAGGACGTCGTGCATGTCCCAGAAGCGGCCCTGCGCGCTGGCGGCCTCGGTCGCCTCGGCGGCGAGCTGGGCGTTCGGGTGGACGTCGGCGAGGGGGAGGTGCCGGAAGACGTAGCGGAGGTCGTCGTCCCATTCGGCGATCAGCTCGCGGATCATCGGCTCTGCCCGGCCGCAGTACTCGCACTCGAAGTTGGCGTACTCGACCAGCGTGACCCGGCCGTCGGGATCGCCGCGGATGTGGTCATAGGCGGGGTCGACGTCGTCTGCGAGGTCGACGATCTGGTCGGCGGTCCGGCCGAGCTGGCGGGCGCGCACGGCCTGGGGGAGGAGGCGGACGAGGCGAAACAGCGTGGCCGACACGAGCGTCGAGATTGCCGCCGCCGCGAGCACGCCGAGCTTCGCCTGGTCGAGCGTGGCACCCGTGAAGGCCAGGCTGGCGATCAACAGTGAGACCGTGAACGGGATGCCGGCGGCCGATCCGGTCCCGGCGAGGCCGGGGAAGGTGATCGCGAGCTTCGACCCGCCGAGGATCCGGCGCGTGCCGAGCCAGGAGGCCAGCATGATCCCGACCGGCTTGCCGACGACGTAGGCGACGACGATGCCGATCGTGACCCGCGAGTGGACGGCCTGGTCGAGCAGCGTCCCGTCGATCTTCAGGCCGGCGTTGGCGAGGGCGAAGACCGGGACGATCACGAAGCTCGTCCACGGATGGAGGCGGTACTGGAGGCGCTCGTTCGGCGAGATCGCCGACGCCAGGCTGCGCTGGGCGCTGGCGGCGAGCTGGGGGGTCGGCTGCTCGCGGAAGGACCGGGTCAGAGCCGTCGCCCGCTCGAGGTCCTCGCGGGCCGGGGGATAGGCACTCGTCACGAGGCCGATCGCCAGCCCGGCGATCACCGGGTCGATACCAGACTTGAACATCGCGATCCAGATCGACACGCCGACGACGGCGGCAGCCGGGCCCCTCCAGGGCCCGGCGTACCGCAGCGCGACGAGAACCCCGAACAGGCCGACGGCGACGGCGAGGGCGACGAACGAGATGTTGTGGGTGTAGGCGACGGCGATCGCGACGAGGCCGACGACGTCGTCGAAGATCGCGAGCGTCAGGAGGAAGACCCGCAGGCGGGTGGCGCCGGTCGGCCCGACGAGCGTGAGGACGCCAAGCGCGAGCGCGGTGTCGGTCGACAGCGCCGCGCCCCAGCCGCTGCGTCCGGCATGGCCGGCGTTGATCAGGAGGTATGTGCCGACCGCGCCGGCGACGCCGCCGAGCGCGGCGATCACCGGGATCGCGATCCGGGCGCGCTGGCGGAGCTCGCCGAGGTCGAACTCGCGCTTGGCCTCGAGCCCGACGACGAGGAAGAACAGGGCCATCAGCCCCTGGTCGACCCATTGGCGGAGGTCCGCGCTGAGGGCGTGGCTGCCGAGCCGGATCGACAGCTTCGTCGCCCATACGGTCTGGTAGGAGTCGGGCCACGGGGAGTTGGCCCAGACCAGGGCGGCGACGGCGCCGCCGATCAGGAGCAGGGCGCCGCCGGCCTCGGCGTGGAGGAACGCCCGCACCGGGGCGCCGAGGTTGCGCCCCCAGGCGGTGCGGCCGGTCGACGCGGCGGCGGTGGCTTCCATCGGCCAGCAGTATCGCCCGGCGGTGGGGTGCAGCGGACCCTGATCGAAGAACCGCCCTGCGCTGAAAGAAGGCCGGGCGTCCGCCCGTGGGTCGCCCCCGACCCGTCCACCCGCGGCCGCGACCGCCCCGCGCCGCGCCGCGAGGCTACGGGCAGATCAGGGCAAGGCCGGGCAGCTGGGCGCCGTAGCCGCCGGGATCGCGGGTCAGTAACGCCCGACCGGTGATCGCGGCATGGGCGGCGATGCAGAAGCCCGCGATCGTCGGTCGGCCGGGGCCCCCGCTCCGTCGGTGCTCGAGCAGGCACCTCCCGGCGAGGAAGGCTGCCTGCGGCGGCAGACTCTCGCGGCCCAATTCGTCCGGGAGGGCCGCGTCGAGTGCCTCGATATGCTCGAAGGCGACCGACAGCTCGGCGTAGACGAGCGGATTGATCACGACGCTACCGGCGTCGAAGGCCGCCGCCAGGCGGACGTTCGACCACCCGGCCCAAAGCGGATCGTCGGTGAAGATGTCGAGCAGGACACTCGAGTCGACGAGCACCCCGCCACGGCGGCCGTCAGGCATCGGTGCGCGTCAGCGCCATGATTTCGCGCGTGGTCATCGGGACTGTCGCCCGGCCGCGCATCCTCGCCGTGATCTCGCCTCCGACGCCCGAGCTGACGCGCACCAGCCGGGCGCCCTGCGCGTCGAGCTCGAACTCGACCTCGCTACCCGCGACGATCCCAAGGCGTTCGCGGACCCCCTGGGGGATCGTCACCTGACCCTTGCTGGTCACTCGCACGCGGCGAGCCTAGCAGGCAGTAATACCGACCATCCTTACTTCCGTCGCGGGCGCCGCCAAGCTTGCCGACTCGCGGCTCGCGGCCTGCCACGGATTCCGTCTGGAGCAGGTGTTATGGTGAGTCAAAGTAAGTAATACCGAGGGGTATTACTGGCCGGCTCCCCGAGCCTCGTCGGCCTCCTCCGAGTGCGGTGGTCGCTCCGCCGGAGGAACGACAGAGGGCCGGCATCTGCCGGCCCTCGGCCCTCAGGAAACGCCGACGCCTAGAAGCCGCTGCGGAGCTTCTGGGCCTCGTCGAGCGTCTGGAGCTTCTTGATCGACTGGTTCTCGATCTGGCGGATCCGCTCACGCGTGACGTTGAACGTCCGGCTGATCTCGTCCAGCGTCCGCGGGTGTCCGCCGCCGAGGCCGAAGCGCAGCTCGAGCACACGCCGCTCGCGGTAGGAGAGGTTCTCCAGGACATCCTGGAGGGCCTCCTTCGCGAGGACGTCGGCCGCCCGCTCGTATGGGGACTCGCTCTGCTCGTCGGCGATGAACTGGCCGAACTCAGACCCGTCGTCGTCGCCGACCGGCTTCTCGAGTGAGATCGGCGCCCGCGCCGATCGCTTGATCGAGTCGATCTCGGCCGGGTCGATGCCCGTGACCTCGGCGATCTCGCGGGTCGACGGGTCACGGCCGAGCTCGGTCACCAGGCGCCGCTCGGCCCGGTTGACCTGGTTGAGCTTCTCGACGATGTGGACGGGAATCCGGATCGTTCGCGACTTGTCGGCCAGGGCCCGGGCGATCGCCTGGCGAATCCACCAGGTCGCATAGGTCGAGAACTTGAAGCCCTTGCGGTAGTCGAACTTCTCGGCACCCCGGACCAGGCCGAGCGTGCCCTCCTGGATCAGGTCGAGGAACGGCAGGCCCTGGTTGCGGTAGTTCTTGGCGATCGAGACGACCAGCCGGAGGTTGGCCTCGACCATCCGCTGCTTGGCGTCGAGGTCGCCCCGCTCGATCCGCTTGGCCAGCTCGACCTCTTCGGGGGCGGTCAGCAGGCGAACCTTGCCGATCCCCTTGAGGAACAGCTGCAGCGAGTCGGTCGTCATGTCCGGCTTGAGGTCGAGCGCCGTCTTGGCCTTCCGCTGGCCCCGCTTGTCGGGGGCGCGCGAGACCTCGCTGCCGGCGACCGTGGCCGGGTCGATCTCCTCCACGAGCTCGATCGCCGAGCCCTCGAGGAAGGCGTGGAGCTCCTCCAGGTCGGCCTCGTCGAGATCGAACTCCGCGGTGGCCGTCGCGATCTCCGCGTAGGTGAGCACGCCGACCAACTGGCCCCTGGTCACCAGACCCCGGACCTCTTCAAGCTCATGCAGTTCTGCTACCGACATCTGCCTCCGTTCGCCGTCGCTCGACTAGTCAGCATGACAGCTCCGCCGGGCGGACCATCCTGACCAGGGGATGTCCCGCGCGGATCCAAATCGCCGTGGCGCACGGGGGCGCGTCCCCGCTGCGGCCGACCGACCGACTTGCTTCCGCGCCACCGGACCCGAGTCCCCGAGGAGCGTCTCTGACGACTTTAGCGCGCCGGACGGTCGAAAGCGACGATGACGGGTTTCGCCCAGCTCACAAAGGGCCCGGATTCCCCTGTCAGGACGGCGCATGTCGCCTCGTCGGGCCGGGTTGATTTCGCCGCCCGGCTCGGCCCGCCTGCCCGGATCCGCTTCGTCAGGCCGGGTTGGCGCCGCCGCCCGGGCCGGCTCGCCGGCCCGCCGGCTGGCCGGCGGTCAGACCGCGGGCGGCGAGGATCCCGCCGAGCGCGCCGCACAGGTGGTCCTGCCAGGAGACGCCGGCCCGCGGGATCAGGCTGTAGAGCAGCGTCAGTCCGAAGACCAGTCCGACGGCGACGCCGATCGCCAGCTGGACGAGCCGCCGGCTGAAGATCCCCCGGCCGACGAGGTATGTCGCGTAGCCGAAGACGATCCCGCTGGCCCCGACCGTCGTCACGCCGCCCGGGGATATCAGCCAGGTGCCGAGGCCGGCGACGAGGCCGACGACCACCGTCACCCAGGCCAGCCGCATGCCCTCGGTCAGGGCGATCGTCCCGCCGAGCACGACGAAGGGGATCGTGTTGCCGATCAGGTGGCTGAAGCTGGCGTGGAGGAACGGCGCGAAGACGACGCCGTCGAGGCCGGAGATCATCCGCGGGCGGATCCCCGCGGCGTCGAGGTGCTGGCCGTCGAGCGCGTTGACGACCTGGACGATCCACATCACGGCGACCATCGCGCCGAGCAGGCGTCCGGCCGACACCCGCTCGGACGGCCGGCCGCCCGCGGACCCGGCGGCCCGGTCGGTCACGCCCGTGCTCCAGGGGCAGCGTCGACCGCGGAGTCGACCGCTGCGCCGGCCGCCGAGTCGACGGCCGAGTCGACGGCTGCGTCCACGGCTGCGATCGCCCGGGCGTGCAGGCGGACGTTGGCGGCCCGGTCGCCGCGGACCTCGATCAGCGTCGAGTTCGGCCGGCCGAGCGCCCGGTCGAGCGCGGAGCGCAGGTCGTCCAGCGTCTCCGGCCGGTCGTGCCCCAATCCGTAGAGGGCCGCGGCGCGGGAGAAGTCGAGGCCGGTCGGCGTCGCGACGTGGTGCTCGAAGATGTCTTGCTCGCCGGCCACGGGTAGGAAGTCGAAGATACCGCCACCGGCGTTGTCGAGCAGGACGATCGTCAGCTTGAGCCCGAGCCTGCCGGCTGCGAGCAGGCCGCCGATGTCGTGTGCGAGGGCGACGTCGCCGATCAGCAGGACGACCGGGCCGGGAGTCGACGCGGCGACGCCGAAGGCGCTGGAGACGGTTCCGTCGATTCCGTTGGCCCCCCGGTTGGAGAGTACGCGCGGGCCGTCGGCGCGGACTGGCCAGAACGACTCGACGTCGCGGATCGGCATCGACGCGGCGACGAACACGGTCGCGCCGGGGCCGAGTTGCTCGCCGAGCGCCCAGGCGACGGCCGGCTCGGTCAGCTCGCCGGCGAACAGCTCGCCGAGCGCCCCGGCGGCGAGCCGGTCGGCGCTCCGCCAGCGCTCGAGCCAACCAGCCGGCGCGGGTGACGGGTCGGCGGTGGCGAGCGCGATCCGGGGGTCGGCGTGCAGCGACTCGCCGACGACGCCGTCCGGGTCCTGCCAGCTGCCGTCGGGGCTGATCGCGATCTGGCGGGCCGAGTCGAGCCCGGCCAGCCAGCTGCGCAGGGGCTTGGACGTCGGCAGGTCGCCAACCCGGATCACGAGCTCTGGCGCCGCGAAGCGCTGGGGCCGGCGCAGCAGGGCGTCGTAGTGGGCGATCGCCGCGGGGCCCGTCCGGGCGCCGGACAGCGGGTCGGCCAGGAGCGGATAGCCGGCCCGCGCGGCGAACGCGGCAAGCTCCGGCCCGGGCCGGCCGGCGCAGCGCCCGGCGACGACCACCCCGCGGACCCCGTCGGGCAACTCGAGCTCGCCGTCGCCCGCTGCGAGGCCCGACCGGCCGGGCCGCACGATCCACGGACGCCCGCCCAGCCGTCCGACGACCGACGCCGGCGGCAGCGGATCGCTCAGGACGAGCGGCTCGCGCAACGGCCAGTTGAGGTGGACCGGACCCGGACGCTCGCCGCACGCGGTCCACACGGCGCGACACGCGAGCCCGCGAATCCAACGCAGGCGAGCCGGCGTGGCGTCGTGGTTGCCGACCTCGAAGAACCAGCGGACGGCGTCGCCGTAGAGCTTGACCTGGTCGATCGTCTGGCCGGCGCCGACGCCGCGCAGCTCGGGCGGCCGATCGGCGGTCAGGACGATCAGCGGCAGGCGGGCCTCGTCGGCCTCGATCACGGCCGGCAGGAGGTTGGCGGCGGCCGTGCCCGACGTGCAGGTGACGGCGACCGGCCGGTCGGTGGCCTTGATCAGGCCGAGGGCGAAGAAGCCGGAAGAGCGCTCGTCGATGTGCGAGTACGCCCGCAGGCCTGGTGCGCGGGCGAGGGCCAGGACGACCGGCGTGGAGCGGGACCCGGGCGACGTACACGCGTCGGTCATCCCGCAGCGGACGAGCTCGTCGACGAAGGCCGCGAGCAGCAGGTGGGTGTCGGCGCCCGGAGGGTTCAAGTGGTCGTGAATGTCGGTGTGGAGGGTATCGGCCGGTGGCGCCGGAATCGATCCACCGGACGGGGCGACGGCGAGCCGGGTCAGCGCCACCAGGCCAGGTCGCCGGTCAACCCGGGTCCGCGTGGCGTGGCGATCGACCCGTCGTGCACCGTGAAGGGGTGGTTCATCAGCGAGAAGAGGTCCAGCGTCGCCAGGCCGCACGGCGGCAGGCGGCCGAGCGCGGCGGCGGCGTGCAGGCCGGCGGCGATCCCGAGCGGGCCGTCGAAGGTCGACGCGACGTAGGGCTCGGCACCCGAGGACCGGACGAGGGCGGCGTCGGCGAGCAGGCCGGTGATGCCGCCGCAGCGGCTGATCTTCAGGCAGACGGCGTCGGCCACGCCGCCGGCCAGGGCGCCCGGCTCGGTTGCCGTCTCGTCGATCGCGATCCGTACGGGCACGCGCTCGCGCAGGGCCCGCGTGGCCTCGAGGCCGCGGACCGGCTCCTCGACGAGCTCGAGGCCGGCCGGCGCGAGGACGTCGAGCATGCGCTCGGCCTCGTCGAGCGTCCAGCCGCCGTTGGCGTCGAGTCGCAGGTCGACGCTCGGCCCGACCGCCGCGCGGACCGCCGCGACGCGCCCGGCGTCGTCGAGCAGGCCGACCTTCAGCTTGACGCACTCGTACCCGGCGAGCGCGGCCGCCGCCGCCTGGCGGGCGGCTCCCTCGCGGTCGGGTGCCGTGATCGTCGCGTTGACCTTCACGCTGGTCGCCGGCGCCTCGCAGAGCAGCTCGCAGACCGGGCGGCCGGCCCGCCGGCCGGCGAGGTCCCACAGGGCGAGGTCGACGGCCGCCAGTGCCTGCGGCACGTCAGCGCGTTCCTGGCAGTCGCTCAGTACCTCACCCGGCCCGAGCTCGTCGGCCCGCTCGAGCACCGGGCGGAACGCCTCGAGGGCGGCGAGCACGTCGTCGACCGACACGCCGTCGTATGGAGCCAGCGGAGCTGCCTCGCCCCGGCCGACCATGCCGTCACCGCTCCGCAAAGCAAGCAGCACAATCTCCCGGGACGTGAGTTCCCCGTACGAGACGGCTACGGGAGCTGCGAAGCGGAGCGCGACGCGCTCGAGCGCGACCTCCATCAGCTGGCGAGGATACCGGTCAATCGCACCCGGCCGCGACGTCGAGCGCCGCGCAGAGCTCGGCAAGGCGGGCCGGCGGCAGGCGGGTGATGCGCTCGGTCAGGAGCGCTTTCGGCACCGTCAGGAGGTTGTCGAGGCTCAGCGCGCATTCGGCCGGCATGCCGTCCTGCGGGCCCAGCCGGACCTGGCTCGGGATCCCGCGGATCGTTCTCGTCGCCGGCGCCACGAGCAGGGCGTTGAGCACGGGGATGGCCGCCTGGCGCGTGAGGATGCAACCCGGCCGACGGCCGCTCTCCGGCAGCTCGTACCACCAGATCTCGCCCCGATTCACGACGGCTCGTCCCACGGCTCGGCCTCGATCGACTGGCGGGCCGCCCAGGACGCGCCGAAGTCGTCGTCGGGCGGAGTGCTCGTGTAGCTCTCGACGATCGCCGCGTCGACCGCCGCCGCCGGGTCGGCGGTCAGGTAACGCTCGATCGCTTCGCGGATCAGGTCCGACCGCGAGCGGTGCGCAGCGGCTGCGCGCGCGTCGAGCCGGCCGATCAGGTCTTCGCTGAGCTGGACGAGGGCCTGCGTGCGAGCCATCCCAATATGGTGGCATATTGGCGGGGCGGCGGTCAAGATGTCGGGGTGGGAGAGGACGTCGTGCTGCTGCACGGATTCGGCCAGACGCACCGCGCCTTCGACGGCGTGGTCGCCGGCCTCCCGGCCGGACGGTATCGCCCGCTGGTGCCGGATCTGCCCGGCCACGGGTCTGCCGGCGGTCGCCGGCCGATCAGCTTCGCGTCGTGCATCGCCGAGCTGGCCGCGGCCGCCCCGCCGAGCTTCGTGCTGTGCGGGTACTCCCAGGGCGGGCGGATCGCCCTCCACCTCGCGCTGGCCCACCCCGACCGGGTCACCCGGCTGGTCCTCGTCTCGACGACGGCCGGGATCGAGGACCCGGCGGCGCGGGCGGCCCGTCGCGCGGCCGACGAGGCGCTCGCCGGGCGGATCGAACGGGAGCCGCTGGGCGACTTCGTCGCCGCCTGGAACGACCAGACACTGTTCGCCGGCGAGACCGAGGGCGTCCGGCGGGCGGCGGTCGTCGACCAGCTGCGCAACACGCCGACTGGCCTCGCGGCGGCACTGCGCGGCCTCGGCACCGGGGCGATGCAGCCGGTCTGGGGGCGACTGGGGGAGCTTTCTGTGCCGGTGTCGGTTCTTGCGGGCGAGCGCGACCACAAGTTCGTGGGGCTCGGGCGGCGTCTTGCCGACGGCATCCCGGACGCGTCGTTCGACATCGTCGGCGGGGCCGGTCACCGCCTGCTGGCCGAAGCCCCGGGGGCGGTCGCCGCGGCGCTCGCGCCGCGGACCTGAGCGGCCGTCAGGGCGAGCCGGCCGGCGGGGTCATGCGGTCTGGCGCCGCTTTGTCCAGGAGGAGCTCCGTTGCCGTCTCCTGCTGGCTGGGGGCGAAGCGTGCCTCCACCCGCTCCAGCGCGATCTCGATCAGCTCGCGAGGATCCCCGCGGAGAGCAGCAGGCAGAAGGCCAGCTGGAGCTTGCCCGTCGCGGCGAGCGCCCCGTTCAGCGAGGGTCCGTCGGTCCGCTCGCGGACCGTCCGGATCACCGGCACGGCCAGCGGGAGCGCCAGCCAGCTCAGGGCGAGCCACGCGGTCAGCGACCCGGCGATCCAGGGCACGAGCGCGGCGACGAAGGCCCCGCCGACGATGCTCGCGTACAGCACCCGGGTCCGCTCCCGGCCGAGCCGGACCGCGAGCGTCCGCTTGCCGGCCCGCCGGTCGGTCTCGAGGTCGCGGATGTTGTTGACGACGAGGATCGCCGCCGCCAGGAGGCCGACCGGCACCGAGAGCACGAACGCCTGCCACGGGAGCTGCTGGATCTGCACGTAATAGGACCCGACGACGGCGACGACGCCGAAGAAGAGGAAGACGAACAGCTCGCCGAGACCCTCGTATCCGTACGGCTTCGGCCCGCCGGTGTAGGTCACGCCGGCGAGGATCGATGCCACACCCACGAGCAGCAGCTCCGGCCCGGCGACCGCGACCAGGTAGAGCCCGCACACGACGGCCATGCCGAACGTGATGTACGTCGCCAGGAGCACCTGCCGCGGCGGCGCCAGGCCGCCCGCGGTCACCCGCACCGGGCCGAGCCGGTCGTCGGTGTCAGCGCCCCGGCGGGCGTCCGAGTAGTCGTTGGCCAGGTTCGTCCCGACCTGGATGAAGATCGACCCGAGCAGGGCGGCGACGAACGAGACCGGGTGGAAGACGCCCTGCTCGATCGCCAGCGACGTCCCCACGAGGACCGGGGCGATCGCCGCCGGCAGCGTCCGCGGGCGCGCGGCCATCAGCCAGATCCGCATCCCTGCCGGCGCCTGATCGGGCACCAGGCTCGCGCTCCGGCTGGCCGGCGGCCCGGCGTCCGGCCTCGAGGTCCGCGGACCCGCCATCAGGCCCGCCGCGGGAAGCGCTCGAAGTCGGGGGGCCGCTTCTCGCGGTAGGCGTCCCGCCCCTCGCGGGCCTCGTCGCTCCCGTAGAACAGCAGATTCGAGTCGTGGGCCAGCTGCTGAATCCCGGCCAGGCCGTCCTCCTCGGCGTGGAAGCTCGCCTTCAGCAGGCGCAGTGCGAACGGCGACAGGGCGAGCATCTCCCGGCACCACGAGACCGTCTCCTGCTCGAGGCGGTCGAGTGGGACGACCGTGTTGACGAGACCCATCTCGTATGCTCGCTGCGCGTCGTACTGGCGGCACAGGAACCAGATCTCCTTGGCTCGCTTCTGTCCGATCTGGCGGGCCAGCAGGCTCGCGCCGAAGCCCCCATCGAACGACCCGACGCGCGGGCCGGTCTGCCCGAAGCGGGCGTTGTCCGCGGCGATCGTCAGGTCGCAGACGACGTGGAGGACCTGGCCGCCGCCGATCGCGTAGCCCGCGACCATCGCGACGACCGGCTTCGGTGTCCGGCGGATCTGCACGTGAAGGTCGGTGATGTGAAAGCGTCCGACCTGGGCCCCGTCCGCGACGTAGCCCGAGTCCCCCCGAACCCGCTGGTCCCCGCCCGAGCAGAACGCGTCGGGGCCCTCGCCGGTGAGGATGATCACGCCGACCTCGAGGTCCTCGCGGGCCCGTGTGAAGGCATCCGACAGTTCGATCACCGTCTGCGGGCGGAACGCGTTGCGAACCTCCGGGCGGTTGATCGTGATCTTGGCGATGCCGGGCACCGGGCTCGAGGTCTCGTACCTGATGTCCGAGTACTCGCCGGACGGGATCCACTCGTCGGGCACGGCTACGGAGCCTCCTCGTAGGTTTGCGGTGGGCCGGCCAAGGCTAGTCGAGACCGATGCTCTGCGCCGTCCGTCGTGTTGATCAGAACATGCCAACGATCGAAAGGAGCTGCCGATGTACCTCGGCTCGCTCAGACGTCCATTCGCCGCCGCCCTGGTCGCCGCCGTCCTGCTCGCCGGCGCCCTCGTGTCAGGCGCCGCCGCCGGCGCCACCGCCCCTTCGCTCTACGGCGCGTCGGTGATCAGCCGAGCCAAGGGCCCCGACCCAGGCGTGCTCTACCGGGCGACCGGCCTGCGACCGGCCGGTCGCTACGCCCTGCGTCTCGTGCGCCCGAAGACCGCCTCCCGCGAGCGGTGCGTCGCCTACCTCTCGGCTCCGCGGACTGCTTCCGGGACCGAGCGCTTCATCGGCAGCCTGCCGAGCGCGACGAACTGCGTCGGAGCAGGCGCGGTCACCCAGCACCCGATCGCCCGCGGCACCTATCAGGTCGAGGTCTGCGTGCCCGCCAGCACGTTCGGCGCGTGTCGCTCGACGTATTCGGTCGTGCGGAAGACCGTCCGGGTCGAGTAGGCGCGGGGAGCCGGGCCGGGGGGCCGGGGGCCGGGCCGGGGGCGGCGACGAGGCCGGGGGCCGGGGGCCGGGGGCCGGGGCGGCGGCCGGGGCCGGGGGCGGCGGCCGAGAAACATGAACACCAGGTGCGAGCCCTCTTGCCGAAAATAGCTGACTGACGCAGGCAACTGTTTTCGTGCAGGGGAGCCAACGTTGCCCCGGACGAGCAGGCGCACCGGACGAGGGTACACCGGGTATCCTCGCGGTCGATGGCGAAGGTCATGGTCTCGCTTCCGGATGAGCTCCTCCGCTCGATCGGCCGTGAGGCCGCGCGGACCGGGATGACACGGAGCGGGCTGCTGCGGACGTACGCGACGGACGCCATACGAGGTCGCAGACGTGGCCGTCCGCGTGTGGCGCGACCCGGCGGCCGCCGACCGTCTCCGGCGCCTGGTCGGGGCGATCGCCGAGGATGGGGGAGTCGTCGGCGTCGACGGCCTGATCGCCGCATCGGCCAGGGCAATCGCCGTCGAGCACGACCTGTCGACCTATGACGCGGCATATGTCGCAGCCGCGAGGGCGACCGAAGCCACGCTCGTGAGCTGTGACGTGCGCGATCTCGTCAGCCGCGGTCTCGCCGTCGCTCCGTCGAGCTTGGTGTGACCCCCGTCGTCCCCGGCTGGCTGCACCGGGCGGCCGACTCGCATCCGGATCGCCCGGCGGTCGAGACGCCCGGCGGCGGGCTGACCTACGGCGAGCTCGCCGACGCGTCGCGTGTCGCGCTGCCGGCCGGCGAGCGTGTGGCGATCGCGCTGCCGGCGGGCGTGGACTTCGCCGTCGCGCTGCACGCCTGCCTGCGCTCCGGGGCGATCGCCGTGCCCGTCGACCTCCGGCTTGCCCCGGCCGAGCGGGCGCGAGTCTGCGCCGGGGCGGCGCTCGTGATCGATCAGCCGCTGCGTTCGGGCGGGCTCGCGGACCGCGTGGCTCGCGGCCCTGTCCTCGACCCCGGCCACGACCTCCAGGCGACGGCCGCCGTGATCCATACGTCGGGGACGAGCGGCCGCCCGAAGGCGATTGAGCTGACGTATGGCAACTGGCTGTGGAGCGCGCTCGGCTCGGCCACGGCGATCGGCCTCGACCCGGCCGAGCGGTGGCTGTGCACGCTGCCGCTGGCCCATGTCGGCGGCCTGTCGATCCTGATCCGCTCGGCGATCTACGGGACGACGGCGGTGGTGCACCGTCGCTTCGACACCGAGGCCGTACTCCGCGCCCTGACCGACGACAGGATCACCGTGGTCTCGCTCGTCCCGACCACGCTGGCCCGCCTGCTCGACGCCGGGCTCGAGTCCCCGCCGGCGCTGCGCTGCGCGCTGATCGGCGGCGCCCCGGCGTCGCCGGCTCTGCTCGAGCGTGCTCGGGCCGCCGGCGTGGTCGCGGTCCAGACCTACGGCCTGACCGAGGCCTGCTCGCAGGTCACCACGCAGATTCCTGGCGACGTCGGGACGGACGCGGGGTTGCCGTTGTTCTGCAGCCGCGTGCGGATTCACGCAGGCGAGATCGAGGTCGCCGGACCGACCGTCGCGCCCGCGGGCGCCCAGACGGCTCAGGCTGGCTGGCTGGCCACAGGCGACCTGGGTGAGCTCGTCGACGGCCGGCTGCGGGTCACGGGTCGCCGGTCGGAGCTGATCGTCTCCGGCGGCGAGAACATCGCGCCCGCGGAGGTCGAGGATGCGGTCTGCGGCCACGCGGCGGTCGCCGAGGCCGCCGCGGTCGGCTACCCACACGCCGAGTGGGGCGAGGCCGTCCGGGTCTTCGTGGTCCTCGAGCCGGACGGCCGGGTCACCGACGACGAGCTCCGCGCCCACTGTGCCGGCCGGCTGGCCGGCTTCAAGGTGCCCAAGGAGTTCGTGCGCGTGGACGCGCTCCCGCGAACGCCGTCGGGCAAGCTCGCCCGGCGGGAGTTGCGCGACCCCGACGGCCGTCGCCGGGACTGACGGCTGCGCTCGGGCCGGGGGCACGACTCGCCGGCGCGAGGAGGCGTCCTGCGGTCCCTTGGCCGATCAGCCGCCCGGCCGGCAGGAGCGGCGGGGAACGCCGAACGGGATCCGGCGCACGAGCGGCCGGCTGGTCGGGCGGACGTACACGTCGATTTGAGCGCACTGCGCCCCGGCGACGATGAAGCCGCCCTCGAAGAGCGACGACGGCGCGTCGTTTGACCCAGGCGAACAGCCGCGGAAGGTCACCTGACTGGCGCCGTCGGCGACCTGGAACCTGCCGTCGGCCCGTGGGGGGATGTAGGTGTAGTCGAGCGAGAGGCGCTGCCGCTCATCGGCCGGGATGCTGAGCGTCACCACCGCCCCGTCGGTGACCGCGGCCAGGTTGTCCTGTGCGAACGCGAGCCCGTGCCTCGGTGCGTAGGTGGTGGCCGGCGGGCCACCTCGGCCGGCCGCGTCGGTGGCGAGCGCGAGGATCCCAGGCCAGGCGATCGGTCCGGCGACGATCGTGTTGACGAGCGGTCTCGGCCAGTGATTCGGCCATGTCTGACCCGGGCTGAACACCGTGGTCGCGCACCCGATCGCGACGGCCTGGCTCCCTCGCGGCGGGTAGACGACCCCGTTGCGCCCTGTCGACGCGACGTGTACGACCACCTGGCTCGCCCCGTACGCGACGGCTCCCGTCACGGTGAGGGCGGCGAGCCCGATCGCCAGCAGGCGCGGCGAGCGCTGCCTGACGGGGCGGCGAGCTCGGGTCCGTCCGCGTCGCTCGACGTCGATCGCCGCCGCCAGTCTCCGGCGCGCGGCCACCCGGGCCGCGTCCGTCGAGTTGGGGACGTCATCGCGGAAACGGCGCAGGCGTTCGAGATCGTCGGTCATCGGCTCCTCTCCTGTGGTGAGCAATGCCGCTCGGCCGCGAGATCCGGCGCCGCCTGACGCAGGGCCGAGCGCGCCCGCGAGAGGCGTGAGTACACGGTTCCAACAGGGATCCCCAGCGCCTGGGCGATCTCCGCCTGGGACAGATCGCCCCACGCGTGGAGCAGCAGGACGTCCCGCTGGCCGGTGTCGAGACCGGCCAGCGCCCCGGCGAGCTGGGCGGCCTCGCCGGCTGCCGCCGCCCGGGCCACTGAACGCTCGCCCAAGTCGAGCAGATCACCACCGCCCGACGGATCAAGGCGGGCGATCGCTGCGAACATCCGCTGCTCGGTGCGCAGGTCGTTGCGCATCACGTTCGTCGCGATGCCCAACAGCCACGGCCGGGCGCCGACGCCGCGGTCGTCGAAGTCGGCCCGCCGACCGAACGCTACGACGAACGTCTGTGCCGCGAGATCGTCGGCCCGGCTCAGACCGACCCGCCGGGCCAGGTAGCGATGGACGGCGGCGAAGTGCCGGTCGAAGATCCCCGAGAAGGCCTCTGGATCCACGGTCGAACGGACGATCAGATCGGCGTCCGAACCCTCCCTGCGGCTGGCGTCATCGGCTCCCACTACAGACCTATTGTCCGCAGCGCCCGATCGCCTTCCCCGATCGTCGGCCAGCGCCGGATCGCCTTGCGGTCGTCACGTGGACGGAGGGGCAGGTCGTCACCGCGGGTCGGATCGGCAGACACCGGCGGGCACCCCGAACGGGATCCGGCGCACGAGCGGCTGTCTGCCGTCGCCCGTGTAGACGTCGACCAGCGCGCACTGGGCCCCGGCGACGATGAAGCCGCCGTCGAAGCGCGACGACGGCCCGTCGGTCGACCCCGGCGAGCACGAGTGGAAGGTGACCTGGCTCGCGCCGTCGGCGACCGCGTACCGGCCGGCGGCTGTGCGCGGCGAGAGGCCGAGGTAGTCCAGCGAGAGCCGGGTCCGTTCGCTCGCGGGGATCCTGACCTGCACGACCGCGCCGTCGTTCACCGCGACCAGATCGTCGACGATCAGCGACAGCCCGTGATACGGCGCGTAGGCGGCCGCCGTCGAGCGAGGTCCGGGATCGGAGGCCAGATCGAGCGCGTCGGGCCAGGCGATCGGTCCGGCGGCGACCGCCTCGTCGACCGGTCGCGGCCACCGGTTCGGCCAGGTCTGTCCGGGGCTGGAGACGGCGCTCGCGCAGCCGAGCGACTCAGGTCGCCGTCCCGTCGACCCGACCACGGCCCGTTTGCTCTGCGGGCCGCCGCGTCCGCCGACCCGGGTCGTCGAGCAGGCGACGGCGCCCGTCGCGGCCAGGATCACAAGTCCGATCACGAGAACCCGCCCTGGACGCATCTTGCAGCCCTACCGGCCGGCCTGCGGGGCACGGGGCATGCAGCACCAGGCCACGACGACCGGCGCGGCGTGCGCGGCGTGCGTGGTGACGTCGGTGACCTGGCGGACCTCCGTCCGACCGGGGCCGGTCGTGAAGAACATCCACCTGTCGAGCTCGTGCCAGCCGACCATCAGCCAGCCACCGTCCGGCGAGAAGAGGAGGTCGCCGAGGGACGCGCCGACGAGCAGCAGGCGCCTCGCCGGGCCGCGCCCGACCGGCGCCAGCACGGCCTCCTGGCGTCCGCGGGCATCGTCGGCCAGGTAGGCGATCTGACGGCGCGACGGAGCGATCCGCGCCGCGGTGATCGCCGCCCCGCGAGGAGTCGGCACCTGGGCGATCAGGCCGCCGGTCGCGTCGTAGACGCGCAGCGTCCGACGGGTCGCGACGAGCAGCCGGCGACCGTTGGCCGACCAGCCGACGGACACCGGATCCCGACCGATCGGCAGGCGAGCCGCGTCCCGGCCGGTGTCGGTGTCGATCACCGAGATCCGGCCCTGTGCGTCGTTGACCGCGAGCTGATCCCCGGCGCCCGGCCGCCAAGCGGCGGCTGACAGCAGGCCGCCGGCGGGGAGCGGTCGCAGCCCGCGGGCGCCGGTGGCGTTGCCGGCGGTCACGTAGAGCTCGCGACCGACGCCGAACGCGATGCGGTTGCCGTCCGGCGACCACAGCGGGCTCTCGACCGGCAGGCCGAACCGCTCGGTCCAGGCGATGCGGCCGTTGAGGGCGACGGCGTCGAGCGTCTCGCCGCATGCGCAGGCGACGTAGTTGCCAAAGGCCGACCAGCTGACCTCCCCGCCCGCGGTGTGCCCGACCGGCCGCGTGAGGCCCTGGCCGACGATCCACGCGTCAAGTCCCGTCCAGACGAGCAGCCGGCCGTCGCCGGGCAGCGCGGTGGCCGCGGCCGGCCGGCCGCCGCCAGCGCCGATCGAAGCTCGCCACGCCTGTTGAGCCCAGTGCGCCACGGCGGCTCCCTGCGCGGCGGCAGACCCGACGGCGATCGCGAGCGTCGCGGCGACCGCCGTCAGCCAGCCGGGCCGCCGGCGGGGCTCCCGGCGCCGGGAGGCATGTGCCGCCAGGATGAGGTTCGTCGCCCTCGCGTGGGCCGCGGCCGCGTCGGGCGCCGGCAGCGAGCGGAGCCCGGCGATCGGCTCGCGGTCATCCACGATCGGGCTCCAGCTGGCTGCGCAGCTGGTCGAGACCCCGGCGCATCCGCGAGTTCACGTCAGCGTTCCATGGCGGCCGCGTCGCCATGCTGCGCCGCGCGGACCTGCCGGCTTCGGGGCACGGGCTCAGCCGGTCCACGCGATCGGCGTGGCCGGCCGGTCGGCCGACTCGAAGGGCATGCGCCGCCGTGGCCATCATCGGCGCGGCTAACCCGAGCCGGGTTCGCCCTCGACACGGAGGCTGCTCAGCGCCGCCACCAGCCGAGCTTGGTTGCGCCCAGCGCTGCGGCCGAGCGCGACCATCACCTGGAAGGATCGCCCGGCGGCCCGAAAGCGCAGGAGCCAGCCGCTCCCGAAGCACTCGTAGCGCTGGGCCGGGCCCGGCGGCAGCGCGAAGCGCTTGGGCTGGGGTGGAAAGCTCGGCCGCGACAGGGCGCCGGTCGTCGGGTACTCGAGCACGAACGCCAGGGCCCCGTCGGCCGGGATCGCCGCGACCGCCCGCGCCGGCCCGCAACCGCGCGCCTGGCGTGGCGGTGTGCTCAGCCGGAACGACGCCAGCGTGAAGCGCTCGTACGGCTCGGCCAGCCCGGTCAGTCGGAAGGCGACTTGCCAGCCGGGCGGGACGGCGATCGACAGACCGGCGCCGAGCGCTCGGCGCGGGGGGTTGGCCGGCGTGGCGCCGGAGCTACCGCTCGAGCCGACCAGGCCGCCGGAGACGACGGCGAGGAGCGCGGCGGCGCCGGCGGCGACGCGCGCCGGACGGGGGAGGACGGGGCACCGGAGACGACGCACACCCTCCTTACGGCTGCTGGTGCCCGAGAAGTCCCGGCGAACCGGATGACGCTTCGCGCCGGCGCCGCGGTCACGGGCGGGCGGCGGCGTTCAGCGCAGGCGGCGCAGGCCCAGGCGGGCGGCCACGCCGAAGAGGACGACGAGCCCCGCAAGATGGGCGAGCGCGGTCCCCAGGCTGGGCGACGTGTCGTTGATCGCGGCGTTGACGGCCTCGAGGGCCGGTGCGAACGGGAAGACGGCCGAGAGCACGCGGATCGTGTGGTAGACGGCCGGCGCGACCGACCCGCTCGGGACGAGTGCGAGGAAGGCGAGCGGGAGCGAGAGCAGGAAGGCCAGCAGCGATGCCGCGCGGACCTCCCGGGCGAGGCTCCCGATCGCGACGCCGAGCGCCGCGAAGGCGAGCGCGCCGCCGACGAGGGCGATCACCCACAGGCCGACGCGGCCCCAGTCGAGCGGTACGAAGAGGCCGACACCGACGAGCATCACGAGGGCGACCGGCGCCGCGCACAGCGCCGCGAGGGCGACCTTGGCGACGAGCAGGCGGCCTGGGCTGATCAGCCCCCTCGTCAGGCGCGAGAAGGTGTTCTCCTCGCGCTCGAGCGCGATCAGGCCGGACGCGAGCAGGACGCAGACGAACATCAGCGAGACGGTCACCGCGACCGCTACGGCGAACGTGTCGAGTGGGGCGCGCCGGCCCGAGAGGACCGTCTCCGTCTCGCCGACAGGCCGCTCGACCGCGCTGAGCACGTCCTTGAAGCGGGTGAAGTTGGTCGCCCCGATCGACATGAAGCTCTGCACGGGTGCGAGCTCCCGTCGCGTCGCCGGACTCGGCTTGTCGGCGAGCACACGATCCACCGCCCCAAGCGTGTCCCTGATCCCGAGCAGCTTGAACTGCAGGCCCAGGGCGGTGATCGTCCCGCCGTCTGCGATCGTCTCGATGTACCCGCCGGCGACCTGGTTGAGCCGCTCGGCGAGGGCAGCGTTGGCCTGGGCGAGCTGGGCTGTGACGGTCGAGCGGACGAACGACTGCTTGAGGGCGTCGCCGTTGTAGACGACCTCGACCGTCGGGCTCGAGTCGAAGCCTGCGCCGGACAGCTTGATCGCGAAGTCCGGTGGGATGATCAGCGCTGCGAGGACGGCGCCCGAGCGGACCTCGGAGAGCGCCTGCTGGCGGCTGGCGAGCGGGACCTCGGTGGTCGCGGTGAACAGCTTGTCGGTGTACGAGCTGACGTCGAGCTTCGTGCTTCCCAGCGCGATCGTCGACTGGCCCGGGGGGATCTCGTCGACGAAGGCGACCCGCGGCTTGCTCGGCGCGCTCGACAGGGCCAGGCCGATCAGCAGGGCGATCGCGATCGGGTAGGCGATCAGCAGGCCGACGAGCATCTTCGACCGGCGGAGGATCTGCAGATCCTTGACGAGCAGCCAGCGCATGTCAGTGGCCGCCGGCCTTGAGGAAGGCCACGAAGGCCTCTTCGAGGTCGCGGTCGCCGACGACGGCGGCCGCGGCCTTGAGGCCGGTCGGTGTGCCGTCGAAGAGCAGCTCGCCGTCGGCCAGCACGAGCACCCGGTCGGCGTGGCGCTCGGCCTCGGCGATGTCGTGGGTCGCGAAGACGACGCTCGTCCCACGGTCGGTCAGCGTCGTGATGAACGCCCACAGGCGCTGGCGCTGGCGCGGGTCCAGGGCGGCCGACGGCTCGTCGAGCAGCAGCACCGCCGGGTCGGCGAGCAGCCCGACGGCGATGTTGACGCGCTGGCGGTTGCCGCCCGACAGCCGTCCCAGCTCGTCGTGCGCCCGTGCGGCCAGATCCGTCTGCTCGAGCATCTGCTCGACGGTGGCGTCGGGATCGCCGACCTGCTCGAGCCTGGCGAACAGGCGGAGGTTCTCGGCGACCGTCAACTTCGAGTAGACCGCCGCGTGCTGGGGCACCCAGCCAACCCGGCCGACGCCGCCGCCCGGCGCTTGGATCGTCCCCGAGTCGGCCTGCTGGACGCCGGCCAGGATCGACAGCAGCGTCGTCTTGCCGGCGCCGTTCGGCCCGATGATCGCCAGCAGTTCGCCCCGGCCGACATCGAAGTCGACCCCGCCGACGGCCGTCCGCGCGCCGAATCGCTTGGTGATCCCCCGCACGACGAGCACCGCCGCATAGGGTGTGCCCGGGTCGACCGGAGTCACTCGCCGCGCTCGGCCGGGGTCCGGTTCTTGTATGCCGCGCCCCTCAGCAGGAGATACGCGTCGTGGTAGGGCAGCCGCTGACTGAGCACCGTGATCCGCTGCGGCTGCCCGACCTCGGTCACATCGAGCCGGGCGTCGACCGTCATGCCGGCGATCCCGCCGAGCAGCCTGCGGTCGGACGGGCTCATCGCCATCGTGATGTGCATCCGCGCCTCGCGGAGCACGTGATCGGACGAGCCGATGTACAGGTCGCCGCCGGCGCTGGTCACCGACCGAACCAGGGCGGCCCGGGCGGCCGGTCCGATCGCCTGGGGCAGGCCGGCCAGCTGGGTGACCTGGAGGGAGGTCAGGAAGTGGGTGAACCTGCTCGCGTCGAGGAAGACCCGTGCCGTGTCGATGCCGGCGCTGATGCGGTCCACCTTGACTCCGGCGAGCGTCGTGCTGCCGGCCAGCCGGGGCTTGCTGACCCACAGGTCCGGTCGGATGTCAAACGCGCCGACGGCCCGCATCAGCCCGTTGTGCGCCGTGCTCGCCGCCTGCGTCATCAGGCCGACCTGCGGGTTGGGGACGGCGTAGGCCGCAGTGCCGATGTCGAAGAAGACCTTGTCGGCCGATGTCGTCATGCCCGCGCCGTAGCCGTCGATGCTGACCGACTGGTCTGAGTCCGGAAGGCTCGTCGCGCCGGCGTCTGTGAACGGACCGCTCGTCGTCAGGGCGATCGGCTTGGAGAAGCGGGGGATGCCCTTCACCGAGATGTTGATCGTCCCGCTGACGACGCCCGAGACGGCCTTCGGGTTCGGCCCGAACGCCTCGGTCAGGAGCGTCGCCGTCTGCCGCGCCTGGGCCGCGCTCGCCCCGGCCGCGCCGCCGCCGGTGGACGCGCCGCCGCCGCAAGCGCCCAGCCCGCAGGCGATCGCGACGACCGCCGGCGCGAGTCGTGCCGTTCGCGCAACCCCACCGACCCGCGTCGTCTCTCCTCGCGTTCGCATACCCTCGGTATTCATACACCAGCGGTATTCGACGTGCAAGCCGGCCGTCGTCCCGGCGGACGGGGATGAGCCGACCCGGCCGAGGGCTTAGAGTCGGCTGATGGACGCCGACGCCCACCGCCTCGAGAGCCTCGACGCCTGGGAGGCCGCGGCCGCCGGCTGGGCCCGGCGGGCGGACTGGTTTGCCGAGATGACGCGTCCGGTCTCCCATTGGATGGTCGACGCCGTCCGCCTCCAGCCCGGCCATCGGGTCCTCGAGCTGGCGGCGGGCACCGGCGAGACGGGGTTCCTCGCGGCTGAGCTGATCGCTCCCGGCGGCCGGCTGATCTCCTCCGACCAGGCCGAGGCGATGCTCGAGCTGGGGCGGGCGAGGGCCGTCGAGCTGGGCCTGTCGAACGTCGAGTTCAAGGTCATCGACGCCGAGTGGATCGACCTTCCCCTCGCGTCGCTGGACGCCGTGCTCTGCCGCTTCGGCTACATGCTGATGGCCGACCCGGCGGCCGCGCTGCGCGAGACGCGGCGGGTGCTCGCGCCCGGTGGACGCCTCGCGCTCGCCGTCTGGGACCGGGCCGACGCGAACCCGTGGTCGCTGGTCAGCCGGCGGGCGCTCGAGGCCCACGGGCTGCGGGACCCGTCGCCGCCCGGCGCGCCGGGGCCGTTCTCACTCGGCGACGCCGACCGGGTCGGCGAGCTGCTCGAGGAGGCCGGGTTCACGGAGATCGAGCTCGACGCGGTCGACATCGTCCAGCGGGATCCGGACTTCGAGACCTGGTGGGCAGGCCACCTCGACATGTCGACGCTCGCCAGGCGGGCCGTCGAGGACGGCGATCCGCCGGCGGTCGATGCGGCGAAGGCCGAGATCCGCGCCGGCCTGGCCGCTTACGCCGACGACGCCGGCCGCCTCGCGATCCCCGGCCGTGCGATCCTCGCCGCCGCTGGCGCCTGACCCCGCCGCGCCGCAGCGCACGCCTGCTCGCGCCGCCGAACCCCGCCGGAGCCCGAAGGGCGGAGGCCTTAATCAGTAGCCTCCCCGGCATGTTCTACGACGACGACGCAGATCTCGGGCTGCTCGACGGCAAGACCGTCGCGATCATCGGCTACGGCTCGCAGGGCCATGCCCACGCGCTCAACCTGAAGGACTCGGGTGTTGACGTGGTCGTCGGCCTGCGCGACGGCTCGGCATCGATCGAGAAGGCCCGCGAGCAGGGTCTCGAGGTGCTCCCGATCGTCGAGGCGGCGAGCCGCGGCGACGTCGTGATGATCCTCGCGCCCGACGAGCTCCACCGTCAGGTCTTCGAGAACGACGTCGCCGACGGGATCGCACCCGGCAACCTCCTCCTCTTCAGCCACGGCTTCTCCGTCCACTACGAGGAGGTTGCCCCGCCCCCCGGAGTGGATGTCGCCCTCGTCGCCCCGAAGGGCCCCGGCCACCTCGTCCGCCGGCAGTTCACCGAGGGCTCCGGCGTTCCCGGCCTGGTCGCCGTCGCCCAGGATGCGACCGGCAACGCCAAGGCGATCGCCCTCGCGTATGCCAAGGGGATCGGCTGCACGCGCGGCGGCGTGATTGAGACGACCTTCAAGGACGAGACGGAAACCGACCTCTTCGGCGAGCAGGCCGTCCTCTGCGGCGGGGCCTCCGAGCTCGTCCAGGCCGGCTTCGAGACCCTCGTCGAGGCCGGATACGACCCGCAGATGGCGTACTTCGAGTGCCTCCACGAGCTCAAGCTGATCGTCGATCTGATGTACGAGAAGGGTCTCGCGGGGATGCGGTACTCGATCTCCAACACGGCCGAGTACGGCGACTACACCCGCGGCAAGCGGGTCATCACCGACGACACCCGCGCGAACATGAAGCAGATCCTCGAGGAGATCCAGTCCGGCGACTTCGCCCGCGAGTGGATCGCCGAAAATCGCGCCGGCCAGGAGAACTTCCTGCGCATGCGCGAGGAGCAGGCGTCAAGCCAGGTCGAGAGCACGGGGAAGGAGCTCCGCTCTCACATGGACTGGATCAAGCCCAGCTTCTAAGGGACATCGTGAGCGGACCGACGACCACCGGCTCGGGGCTCGTGATCCCCGAGGACCTCCGACCGCTCGACGGTCGGTTCGGTTGCGGGCCGTCGAAGGTCCGCCCCGAGCACGTCGTCCGTCTGGCCGACGCGGATCTGCTGCTCGGCACGTCGCACCGCAAGGCGCCCGTGAAGGCCCTCGTCGGACGGGTTCGCGACGGAATGCGCGAGCTGTTCAGCCTCCCCGACGACTACGCCGTCGTCCTCGGCAACGGTGGCGCGTCGGCCTTCTGGGACATCGCGACCCACTGTCTGGTCGACGCGCGGGCCCTCCACCTCGACTGCGGTGCCTTCTCCCACAAGTTCGCCCAGATCACCGACGGCGCGCCCTTCCTCGACGACTCGATCGTCCTGCGCTCCGACAACGGCGAGGCCCCCGACCCGGCGGGGATCGGACCGTCCGGAGCAGACGTCCTCGCCTGGCCGCAGAACGAGACCTCGACCGGTGTGATGCTTCCCGTGCTCCGGCCGGCCGAGTCCGAGGATGCCCTGATCGCGATCGACGCGACCTCCGGTGCCGGCGGGCTGCCGGTCGACGTCACCGATTCCGACGCGTACTACTTCGCCCCGCAGAAGTGCTTCGGCGCCGAGTCCGGCCTATGGCTCGCCCTGCTCAGCCCGGCGGCCCAGGAGCGGGCCGCCGAGCTCGAGGCCTCGGGTCGGTATGTGCCGTCGTCGTTGTCGCTCGTCGCGGCGATCGCCAGCTCCGCGAAGGACGAGACGACCAACACCCCATCGGTGGCGACCCTCTTCCTGATCGCCGAGCAGCTCGACTGGATGCTCTCCAACGGCGGCCTCGACTGGTGCGTTGGCCGTGCCCGCGAGTCCTCGGATCATCTCTACGCCTGGGCGGCCCAGGCCCCGCTCGCGTCGGCCTTCGTGAAGGACCCGGCGCTCCGCTCGCTCGTCGTCGGGACGATCGAGCTCGACCCATCGATCGATGCGCCGGCCCTCGCCAAGACGCTCCGGGCCAACGGCATCGTCGACGTCGACCCGTATCGCGGGGTCGGCGGAAACCAGCTGCGGATCGCGATGTTCCCGTCGATCGACCCGGCCGACATCCAGGCGTTGACGGCCTGCATCGACTGGGTCATCGAGCGCTCGGTATGACCGGTCGCCCGCGGGTACTCGTCCGTGAGGACGTCGGCGATCCCGGCGTTGACCTGCTCCGCGAGCACTTCGACGTCGAGCTCGGATTCGACTGGACGCTCGACGAGCTGACCGACCGGATCGGCGACTACGACGGCATCCTGATCCGCTCCGCGACCAAGCTGACCGCTGATCTGATCGCCCGCGGGGCGGCGCTTCGGGTGATCGCCCGGGCCGGCGTCGGGGTCGACAACGTCGACGTCGAGGCGGCCACCAAGCGGGGGATCGTCGTCGCCAACGCGCCCCAGTCGAATGTCGTGACGGCCGCCGAGCACACGATGGCCCTGCTGCTGGCGCTCGCCCGGAACGTCCCCCAGGCTCACGCGTCGCTGATCGCCGGCCGCTGGGATCGATCGAAGTTCTCGGGCATCGAGCTCTACGAGAAGACGCTCGGCGTGCTCGGCTTCGGCCGGATCGGCCAGCTCGTCGCCCAGCGAGCCCGGGGCTTTGGGATGCGGGTGGTCGCCTTCGACCCGTACATGTCGGCCGAACGCTTCCGCGAGGTCGGTGTCGAGCGGGCGGAGAGCACGACCGCGCTCTACGGGGAGGCCGACTTCCTGACGATCCACCTTCCCCAGACCGACGACACCCGCGGGTCGCTCGACGCGTGGGCGTTCGCCGCGATGAAGGACGGCGTCCGCGTGATCAACGTCGCCCGCGGCGGCCTGATCGACGACGAGGCCCTGAAGGACGCGCTCGACTCCGGCAAGGTCGCCGGTGCCGCTCTGGACGTGTTCCCGTCGGAGCCGATCACCGACTACCCGCTTTTCACCGGCTATCCCAACGTCATCGTCACCCCGCACCTCGGGGCGTCGACGACCGAGGCGACCGACCGGGCCGGGCTCCAGAGCGCCGAGCAGCTGGTCGCCGCGCTGACCGGCGGCGTCGTCTCGACCGCCGTCAACATCCCGTCGATCGGCGCCGAGGACATGGCCGTTCTGCGGCCGTTCATTCCACTCGCCGAACGGCTCGGCCGGCTGGCGATCGGCCTGGCCGAGACCAGCTCGCTCGAGCGGATCGAGACGACCTTCTTCGGCAAGTTCGCCGAGTTCGACACCCGTCTGCTGACGAGCGCCGTGCTCCAGGGCGCCCTCCGCGGCCAGACCGACGAGTCTGTCAACTTCGTCAACGCGCCGGCCCTCGCCGAGGAGCGGGGGATCGTCGTCTCGGAGAAGACGGTCTCCGCCGCCGAGGACTTCAACGAGCTGATTCGCGTGACCGCCGTCGCCGGCGGCCAGCGCCTGACGGTCGGCGGGACCGGCATGGGGCCAGCCCAGATCCCGCACCTCGTCGAGGTCTGGGGCCAGCGCTTCACGATCGAGCTCGAGCCGTTCGTGACGGTGTTCCGCTATCGCGACCTCCCCGGCATGCTCGGTCGGGTCGGGATGATCTTCGGCGACCACGGGATCAACATCGCGTCGGCCGCGGTCGGCCGCCAGCCGCCGGTCGGCAGCGACGCCGCCGAGGTCCCCGACACGGTGCCCGCGGGCGGCGAGGACCGCACGGGCGGGTGCGGGTTGGCCGCGATGGTCGTCACCACCCGCGAGGCCGTGCCGGAGGCCGTGCTCGAGGAGATCCTCGCCGGCGACGGCTGGGTCGCCGCCCGCACGATCGCGCTGTAGACGGCCGGCGCGCTCGACTCGACCGATTGACTTGGGGGCTCGGGAGGTCAACCGGCTCTGGCTGGAGGACTGCGCTGGATGGTGGAGGACTCGCCGCGGAAAGTAGCTGACTGACGCAGTCAACTAGTTTCGCGAAGAGGTGCAGCAGCCTTCTCGTGTTCGTCGCCCGGCCCGACGATCACATCCCACAGCTCGGCCGGACCGCCCGGCCCCCGGCCCCCGGCCCCCGGCCCCCGCCCCCCGGCCCCCGGTTTCCGCCCCCGGCCCCCGCCCCCCGCCCCCGGCACCCGCCCGCACACCCGGCGCCGGATGCCGTCACAGTCAGTCGGCCGGGCTGATCAGGCCCGTCTCGTAGGCGTAGATCACGGCCTGGACCCGGTCACGGAGGCCGAGCTTGCCGAGCAGGTGGGAGACGTGGGTCTTGACGGTCGCGTCCGAGACGACGAGCGCGGCCGCGATCTCGGAGTTCGAGAGGCCGGCGGCAAGCAGACGCAAGACCTCCCGCTCGCGATCGGTCAGGGCGGCGAGATCCGCTGGGACGCGGGAGACGGCGGCCGGGAGCCGGCGGCCGACCTGGTCGAGCAGCTGACGGGTGACAGTGGCCGAGAGCACGGCGTCGCCGGCGGCAACCGCGCGGACGGCCGCGACGACCTCGGCGGTCGGAGCGTCCTTGAGCAGGAACCCGCTGGCCCCGGCGCGGAGCGCGTCGATGATGTACTCGTCGAGGCCGAAGGTCGTCAGGATCAGGACGCGGTCGCGGGGGAGCCGGCGGGTCGCCTCGATGCCGTCCATCACCGGCATCCGGATGTCCATCAGGATGACGTCGGGCGAGTGCTCACCGGCCAGGCGGACGGCTTCGGCGCCGTTGGCCGCCTCGGCCACCACGAAGATGTCACCGGCCGCCTCGAGCACGGCGCGGAACCCGGCGCGCATCATCGGCTGGTCGTCGGCGATCACGACTCGGAGCGGAGTCACGCTGGGGAGTCCGGATCGCTCGTCGGGAGGCTGGCGGCCAGGTCGGTATAGGGGAGGACGGCGGTGACCTCGAAGCCGTGGTCGAGGCGCGGCAGGGCGGTCAGCGTGCCGCCGAACAGAGCGGCCCGCTCGCGCATCCCGATCACGCCGTGGCCGCCGGATGGGGCCGCGTCGTCGCCGTCGGCCAGCGGCCCGGGGAGTCGCCGGTGGCCGGTGTCGGTGATCCGCAGCTCGAGCCCGCCGGGCCGGTATCCGACGGTTACGTGGGTGTGCGCGCGTCCGGCGTGCTTGATCACGTTGGTCAGGGCCTCCTGGACGATCCGGAAGGCCGAGAGCTCGACCGTCTGGGTGAGTGGGCGGGGCTCACCCTCGATCGTCAGCTCGACCTCCATCCCGGTCGCCCGCGACTGCTCGATCAGCTTGTCGAGGTTGGCGAGGCTCGGTTGGGGCGCGCGGTCGGCGGCCTCGTCGTCGTGGTCGCGGAGCAGGCGGAGCGTCCGGTGCATCTCGGTCATCGCCTGACGCCCGAGGTCGGCGATCCCGTCGGTCGCCGTACGGACGCGGTCGTCGTCGACGGTCACGCCGAGCGCCTGGGCCGTGACGACCATCAGGCTGACGTTGTGGGCGACGACGTCGTGGAGGTCCTGGGCGATCCGCAGGCGCTCCTGCGCAACCGCCCGGTCGGCGAGCAGCTCGCGCTCCCGGTCGGCCCGGTCGGCCCGGTCGCGAAGGGCGTCGATGAACGCCCGGCGGGCACCGACGTAGAGGCCGAGGGCGACGGCCGCCGAGCACTCGACGGCGATCCCGATCGAGCTGGCGACCCGCTCGGGATGAGCGGAGACGAGCTTGCCGACGGCGGTTGCGAGGACGACGGCGACGGCTGGCAGCGCCGGGGCCGGCCACGGCCGGCGGGTGGCGATCGTGTAGAGGATCACGAGGCCGGGGATCACGCCGGTGCCGACGTCGGGCATCACCACGCCGATCCCGATCGCGATCGTCAGGGCGGCGAGAGGCTGGGCGCGGCGGGCGAAGATCGTGGCGAGGGCGGCGAGGCCGAGCAGGCCGTCGACCGCGCGCGGTGGGCCTCCGGATGCCCGGGCGATCGCCGTGCCGAGGACCGGTCCGGCGAGGATCATGGCGATCGCGAGGTCGATCATCCATCCGGCCGGATGACGGACGCGTTGAAAGAGGGCCGGGGACATCGGCTGAGACTATCCCCGGCCCCTGCGAGCGAGTGCGGGTCGCTGCCGAGCCACCGGCCGCGGGTGGGACTGCGGAGCGGCGGCGGCGCGGGTCACGACTAGATCTCGTGCGTCCTGGTCCGCCACGCGCCGGCCGCGAAGGCGGCCGCGGCCCATGCGATGAGCACGACGATCGCGGTGCCGAGCGCGACGGCCACGCCGCGGTGGGCCTGGTTGGCGATTCGGTCGAGCGCATTCGCCGGGAGGGCCTGGCGAATGTCGCCGAGGAAGCCGATGCTCGAGAGCAGCGGGGAAATCGCGAGCTCGAAGCCGAGCACGATCGCGATCACGGGTCCGCGTGACCCGATCAGGGCGGCGAGCCCGACGGCGACGAAGCAGCCGAGTGCGCCGGAGGCCAGCAGGGCGGCCGTGCCGCCTGCGATCGCTCCGGCGCTGGGAGCGGCCAGCGAGCCGGCGAGCGTGACGCCGACGATCCCGGTCAGGGCGGCGACCAGCGCGGCGATCGGCAGGACGATCGCCATCGCACCGGGGATCCGTGAGCCGAACAGGGCGATCCGGCTGCGGCCGGTGGCTGCGAGGTCCCGGAAGACGCCGGTTTCGATGTCCTGGGCGCCGGCGGTCGACCCGACGATCGCGGCGACGATGAAGACCATCACGGTGAGGAAGGAGATCGCCCCCTGGTAGCTGTGGAGGCCCCCGGCCGGGTCGTGTTTGAGGGGATTGTCGGCGTGTTGGATGATCTCGACGGCGAACACGAGGACGGCCATTCCGACGGTCAGGAGGAGTGACATCGCGAGCATGCCGTAGCGGCGGTGGAGTTTCAGTGCGTCTGCGCGGATCAGTCTGAGGTCGAACATCAGCTTCGGTCCTCCAGGCGTGTGGTCATGGTCAGGAAGCGCTCTTCGAGTGAGTGTGTGACGGGAACGACGCGTCCGACGGCGATCCCCTCGCCGAGCAGGCGGGTCAGGAGGGCCGTGACGATCTCTCGGTCGACGGGAGCCTCCGGGGTGAGCGTGACGCGGAGCAGGTCGTCGTTGTCGGTGGCGCTGCCGACACCGTGGACGGCGGCCAGGATGGCGGCGGCCCGGGACCGGTGCTCGCAGTCGATGTCGATCGCGCGGGCGACGTGGCCGCCGTTGCGCAGCTCGGTGATCGACCCCTGGGCGACGATCCGGCCGTCGTCGACGATCGCCGCGGCGTCACACGTCTTCTCGACCTCGTCGAGCAGGTGGGAGGAGAGCATCACGGTCCTGCCCTCGTCGACGAGGTCGCGGATCAGACCGCGGAGCTCGAGGATCCCGGCCGGGTCGAGCCCGTTCATCGGCTCGTCGAGGATCAGGAGCTCCGGGTCGGCGAGCAGGCAGCGGGCGATTCCGAGGCGCTGGCGCATGCCGAGCGAGTAGGCCCTGACCTTCTCGTCGGCCCGGGCGGCCAGTCCGACGCGATCCAGCGACGCCGGAATCCGGCCGGCGGCCGAGCGGTCGCGGGCGGCGGCGTGGACCGCGAGGTTCTCGCGGCCGGTCAGGTGGGGGTGAAACCGCGGCTCCTCGATGATCGCGCCGACGCGGGCGAGGGCGGCCGCGCTGTGCTCGGGGAGGTCGCGGCCGAGCAGGCGCATCGACCCGGATGTCGGCTCGGCGAGGCCGAGCAGCATCCTGATCAACGTCGTCTTGCCGGCCCCATTGGGTCCGAGGAACCCGAACGCGGTGCCGCGGGGGACCTGGAGGTCGATGCTGTCGAGCGCGGTTCGGGACCCGAACCGCTTGCCGAGATCCTGCGTGTGGATCGCGAGTGAGTCCTCGCGGATCTGTGTGGTGGAGGTCATGGATTGAACCTACGACCGGCCGTCGAATCGCACATCGGGCGGTTGGTGGAAGCTCGGCTCGGGCGGGGGAGTGATCCGCCGGCGGCGCCTCATCCCTTGTATGGAGCGGTGGGCAGCGGTTGTCGTGCCGAGGCGGGGAGTTGCCGCGAGGGGGTGCGGCCGCCGGGTGCGCAACTTACGACGGCGGCGGGGGTCCTACCGGTAGAACATGCGGTCACCTCCCGAAAGGCGTTGAAGAGACATGAGCTCACACAGAGGCCGGCTCGTCGGACTGCTCGCGGGCACGGGCGTGTCGGTGATCGCCCTCGCGGGCGGCGTCGCGTCCGCGGCGCCGGCCGGTTTCGGGGCGCCGATCGTGCTCCAGCGCCAGGGAGGCAGCCGCGGCGACTCCTGGTCGACGATCGGCCAGGGCACAGTCGACGCCAACGGCAACTACTCGATCGCGCACATCTTCGTGATCCCGAGCGGCCAAAACGGCGATGCGACGATCCGCGTGCTGCTGCGCAACGACGTTCGTAATGTCGCTAGCGAGTCCGACACGCTGTCGTATGAGATCGAGCAGACGCAGAACCCGAAGCTGACGATCAACGCTCAGAGCAACCCGATCGTCGAGGGAAGCACCGACAGGATCAGCGGCGTCGACGCCAATGGCGCCGGCCAGTTGCTGACGCT
>Ga0208480_1000022_pt1 | contig 62536 bp, 69 predicted proteins | sample NGESurshal092012_4_FD_184485 | JGI IMG/M metagenome (GOLD analysis project Ga0208480, IMG submission 184485) | Arctic peat soil microbial communities from Barrow, Alaska - NGEE Surface sample F53-1 shallow-092012 (SPAdes) | ecosystem: Environmental > Terrestrial > Soil > Wetlands > Peat ... | reverse complement strand
CCACCACCGGCTTCGGCCCCCGCCGCCGCGCTCGGCTCGCCACCGTGGGCGGCCGCCGCCCCGGCCTGGTCAGTCGGGTCCGCCGCCCCGCCGAGTCGGGCGATCACCGCTCCAATCGGAAGAGTGTCACCCTCGGCAGCGACGATCTCGAGCCGGCCGGTCGCGTCGGACTCATAGGTCATCGTCGCCTTGTCGGTCTCGATCTCGACGAGCGCCTCGCCGCGGACCACGTCGTCGCCGGCCGACTTCAGCCACTTGAGGATCGTCCCCTCCTCCATCGAGTCCGACAGGCGGGGCATCTGGATCTCAGCCACGGGCGAGCATCCCGATCACAGCATCGACGATCTGCGCCTCGTGCGGGAACGCGATCTGCTCAAGCGACTTGGAATACGGCATCGGCACGTCGGCGCCGGCGATCCGGCCGACCGGGGCGTCGAGGTAGTCGAAGGCGTGCTCGGCGATCAGGGCCGACAGGTTCGCGCCGACGCCGCCGTGGGGCCAGCCCTCCTCGACGACGACGACGTGATTCGTCTTTCGCACCGACGCGAGGATCGTGCCGAGGTCGAGCGGACGCAGCGTCCGCGGATCGATCACCTCGGCCGAGATCCCGTGATGCTCGGCGAGCAGGACAGCCGCCCGCTCGGCGGTCACGGCCATCCGGGAGATCCCGACGATCGTCACGTCGGCGCCCTCCCGGCGAACGGCGGCCACCCCGAACGCAACGAGCAGGTCCGGGTCGTCGGGGACCTCGCCGCGCTGGCCGTAGAGATACTCGTGCTCGATGAAGACGACCGGGTTCTCGTCGCGGATCGCCGACTTCAGGAGACCCTTCGCGTCGGCGGCCGTCGACGGCGCGGCCACGAGCAGCCCGGGGACGTGGAGGAACATCGCCTCCCACGAGTGCGAGTGGGTCGGCCCGAGCTGGTGGCCGGCGCCCTGGGGCATGCGCACGACCAGGGGGACCTTGACCTGGCCGCCGAACATGTAGTGGATGCTGGCGGCGTGATTGACGATCTGGTCGAGCGCGAGCAGCGAGAAGTTGATCGTCATCAACTCGACGACCGGCCGCAGACCGGTCATTGCCGCCCCCACGCCCATCCCGACGATCGTGTTCTCGGAGATCGGCGTGTCCCGGACCCGGCGCTCGCCGAACTCCGCGAGCAGGCCGGCCGTGACCTTGAAGGCGCCGTTGAAGACGCCGATGTCCTCCCCCATCAGCATCACCCGCTCGTCGCGGAGCATCTCCTCGCGCAGCGCGGCATTGAGAGCCTCTCGGTAGCGCATCACGGCCATCGCTACCAGTACATCCCCTTGACCTGATCGCCGAGCACGTAGACATCGTCATACAGCGACTCCGGCGCAGGCTCGGGCGAGGCCTCGGCGAAGGCGACGGCCGCGTCGACCCGGGCGATCGCATACGTGTCGATCCGCTCGCGCTCGTCCGAGCTGAGCAGGCCGGCTGCCTCGAGCCGGTCGCCAAACGTCGCGATCGGGTCGCGCAGGCGCCACTCGGCGACCTGCTGCTTGGTCCGGTACTCCTCCGGGTCGGCCATCGAGTGCCCGCGGAAGCGGTAGGTCAGCGCCTCGACGAGGACCGGCCGGCGGTCGGTCCGGGCCGTCTCGAGCGCCTCGAGGCAGACCGCGTGCGTGTCGACGACGTCCATCCCGTCACACCGCAGGCCGGGGACCCCGAAGCTCTCGCCCTTGCGGACGAGGTCGGTGACCGCCGAGTGGCGCTCGAGCGACGTGCCCATGCCGAAGCGGTTGTTCGTGACCATGAAGACGACCGGCAGCCGCCAGAGCGCCGCGAGGTTCATCGTCTCGCCGAACGTCCCCTGGTTGGTCGCCCCGTCGCCGAACGTGCACAGGGTCGCCTCGTCGAGTCCGAGGTAGTCCGACGCCAGCCCGAATCCCGCGGCGATCGGCAGGTTGCCGCCGACGATCCCGTAGCCGCCCATGAAGCGTCGTTCGAGGTCGAACATGTGCATCGACCCGCCCCGACCCTTGCAGCACCCGTCCACCTTCCCGAACAGCTCCGCCATCACCGCGTCCGGCGTCGTCCCGCGGGCCAGGGCGTGGCCGTGGGACCGGTAGGTCGAGATCAGGTAGTCGGTGTCGCGCAGCGCCCGCGCCGCCCCGACGATCGTCGCCTCCTCGCCGATCGCCAGGTGGAGGAAGCCGCCGACCCGCGCCTTCGCGTACATCTCCCCCGCCCGCTCCTCGAAACGCCGGATCAGGACCATCGTCTCCAGCCACTCACGGGCGCGGGCCGGGTCGTCCGGCAGCGGTCGCTCGACATCGCCGGCGGCGCCGCCGGCGGGACCGGCCGGACCGTCGGCCGCGGGATCGTCGATCGGGCTCAGGTCGCCTCACCCCCGAGCCGGTCGACCATCCTCAGCAGGTCGAGCGGGCTGAACGGCTTGGTCAGGAAGAGGTCGGCCCCGGCCTGCTCGGCCCGCCGGCGTGCGGAGTCCTCGGCCGAGGCGGTCAGCATGACGATCGTCGCGCCCGCCGTGACCGGGTCGGCGCGGAGCTCCCGGCAGACGGAGATCCCGTCGAGCCGGGGCATGTCGATGTCGAGGAAGACCAGCCGGGGATGCCTGGCTCGCGCGACGGCCAGAGCCTCCTCGCCGTCGGCGGCCTCGAACAGCGCGAAATGGGCAACGTCCTCGAGTGTCGTGAGGATCAGGCCGCGAATGAACGGATCGTCGTCGACGACGAGGACGGCGCGCGTCTCACTCAACCGATCTCACCTCGGATCCGCTCGAATGTTGCATCGGAGACGTGCCCGAAGGCCTCGATGATCCCCGGATCGAAGTGGGTGCCGACCTCGCGAACGATCATCGCCCGCGCCTCCGAGATCGGCGAGGCCACCCGGTAGGGCCGGTCCGTGGTCAGGGCGTCGAGCACGTCGGCCACCGAGAAGACCCGCGCCGAGAGCGGGATCTCCGGGCCGGTCAGGCCGTCCGGATAGCCGCCGCCGTCCCAACGCTCGTGGTGGCTGCGGATCACCTCCCGGGCCTGCCCGAGGAAGTCGATCTCCCGCACGATCTGCGACCCGGTCACCGGATGCTGCTCGACGACGAGGCGCTCCTGGGGCGTCAGGCGGTCCGGCTTGAAGAGGATCGCGTCCGGCACCGCGACCTTGCCGATGTCGTGCAGGAGGAATCCGAACTCGACCTCCCGGTCGCCGGCCAGGTCGAGCTCGGCCGCTCTGGCGATCTCGAGCGCGTAGGCCGAGACCCGCTCGGCGTGCTTGCCGGTATACGCGTCCCGCGCCTCCACGGCGTTGGCCAGCGCCCGGACCGTGGCCATGTACGAGCGCTGGAGCTCGAGCGTGCGCTCCCGCTCCTGCTTGAAGGTCTCCCGCAGGTCGGCGGCGTAGCGCTCGAGCTGCTGCTCCTTCTCGGCCGCCCGCCGTACGTGGCCGGCGAGGTCACTCCGGAGCTGCTCGATCTCCTGTTGGACGTCGTCCACGAGCTAAGCTTCCCGGATCCCGGACAGCGCCGCACGCACGGCCAGCGCGGCCTGCTCCACCGGGAGCACCGGCACGCCGATCTGGACGGCCGGAGCGTCGTCCTGCGCTGAGAAGAAGATCACCGCGTGAGGTCCGCGCCGGCCGCGGAGCTCGACGCTCTCGACCACCGCCTGCGGGTTGCGCAGTCCGGCGTCGATCAGCGCCACCTCGAAGCGCTCGAGCACGCACGCCCGGGCCGCCCCGGGACCAGTCGCCTCCCACGCGTACTCGACGCCGAGCCGCTCGAGCGGGTCGTCGAGGTGCGCGCGCATCTCCTCCCGGCCGACGACCAGGACCCGCGTGCGCCCGGCCGCGACCGCTGAGGCGACGACCGCGCACAGCTCGTCGCCGTCGACCGGCTTCGGGACGACCCACTCGCTGGCGAGGCCGTTCGTGTCGGGGAAGGCCGAGATGAAGACCGCGGGGAGGTTCCTCAGCCGCGGGTCATCGCGCATCGCCCGGAGCGTGTCGATCCCGGTGATGCCGGGCATCAAGACGTCGAGGGTCACGAGGTCGAAGCGTTCCGACCGCAGCCGGGCGAGCGCGTCCCGGCCGGAGTTGACGAGCACCGTCTCGACCCCGAGCGGAGCCAGTTTCTCGGCGATCAGCTGCGTAAGATGCGGCTCGTCGTCGACCACGAGGACACGCCGGCCCTCGGTCACAGTGGTGACCGGCTGCCGGCCGTTGCCGGGCATCAGTGGCAGATGGACCGTGAACGTCGTGCCGACGCCGACCTGGCTCTCGAGATCGATCGATCCCCCGTGGAGGTCGACGAGCGACTTGACGATCGACAGCCCGAGGCCGGTCCCCGTCTCCCCGCGCGGTCCCTCCCCCCGGTAGAAGCGCTCGAACACCCGCGCGCGCTCGGCCGGGCTCATCCCGCGGCCGGTGTCCGAGACGGCGATCTCCAGCCCCCTCGGCCCGGCCCGCAGGCGCATCCCGAGGCGGCCGCCCTCGGCCGTGTAGATATGCGCGTTGGTCAGCAGGTTGGTGACGATCTGGCGGGCCCGGCCCGGGTCGACGTAAGCCTGTGGAAGCTTGCCGCCGAGGTCGAGGTCGAGCGTCTGGTGCTTGTGCTCGATCCGCGGGTGCATCAGCTCGGCGACCTCCTGGAGGACCTCGCTCAGGTCGGTCGGCCGCCGGTCGAGCTCGACGTTGTTGGCCTCGAGCTTCGCCACGTCGAGGAGATCGTTGACCAGGTCGACGAGGCGGTCGGCCGAGAGCAGGATGATCCGGACGAACTCGCTCTGGCGCGTCGTCAGGCCCTTCGAGTTGCCGAGCAGCTCGACGTAGCCCTTGATCGACGTGAGTGGGCTGCGGAGCTCGTGCGACGCGGTCGCCACGAACTGCGTCTTCGCCCGCTCGAGGCGGGCCCGCTCGCTGACGTCGCGCACCGTCCAGATCACTCCTCCGCCGCCCGATGTCAGGCGCGACGCGGTGACCGCGAGCGTCGCCCGCTCGTTCTCGACGATCACCTCGCCGGCGAGCGCCGTCGCCAGCTCCGGCAGCTGCGTGTTCCCCCGGCCGACCCGGACGCCCGGCAGCACGTCGGGAACCAGCTCGCCGGCCCGCGGGTTGACGGCCGCGACCGTCCCGTCGGTCTCGCAGATGATCAGCGCGTCACCGAGGCTCTCGATCGTGATCGACAGGCGCCGCCGCTCGGCCTCGATCTGGGCCGTCGCGCCGGCGAGGTCCTCGCCCATCCGGTTGAACGCCTCGCCGAGCGAGCGGAGCTCGCGCGGACCGGCCGGCTCCACGCGCGAGTTGAGGTCCCCGTCAGCGAGCCGGCGGGTCGCCGAGACGAGCTCGGCGAGCGGAGCGCGCATCGACCGGATCAGGCCGACGATCAACAAGAGCACCGCGAGCAGGGCGAGACCACCGCTGACGATCACCGCGACCAGGGCCCGGCGGGTCTTCGACCGGGCGGTCCGGCGGGCGGCGTCCGCCCGCACCTCCTGGCGAGCCGACAGCTCGGCCGCGGCCGCCCGGGCACGGGCCAGGTGCAGCGCGATCAGTCCCTGTGCCCGGCGCTCCGAGACGCCCGGCTGGGCGCCTGCGGGTGAGGGCGCGGCCAAGGCGCGTGCGGCTCCCTCGGCCTGGCGTTCGTCGTTGATCAACCGCTCGCTGTCGGCGTCCGCGGCTCCGCTGACGAGGCGCTGCGCGCTCTGCGCCGCCTGTGCGTCACCGGTCTGCGACCGGGCCAGCGCGCGGGCGTCGCGCGTGCCGGGCGGCTTGCGAAACTCGAGGTCCTCGAAGATCGCCGAGCTCTCGAGGTTGGCCGCCGCGACCTCCAGCCCACTGGTCACCGAAAGCCGGTTCTCGTAGTCCTGTCTGACCTGGTAGAGGGCGGCGATCCCGAGCGCGGTGATCACCGCAAGGATCAGCACGATGCCGACCAGCGTCCCGGTCAACACCCGCGCGATCGACAGCCTCCGCATGACGACCGACGTTAGCTGGTCAGGGCCGGACGATGTGGGCCCAATCGCCCGCCCGAGCGGTCGGCCGGAACGTCTCCGGGGATGGTCTACGATCGGACGATGGATCTTGTGGGGAGCTGGCTGCGACGCGCGATGTACGCGAGCCTGGCGGCTCTTGTCGTCCCGGTCGCAGTGCTGGTCGCCCTGATCGTCACGCTCGGCGGCGGCGGCCTCGGCGGTCTCGGATCGCTCGGCCAGCTCTTCAGCGGGCCGAGCGTCCCGCTCGCGAGCACGCTCGTCGCAGGCCCGCAGCCGGTTTCAGGCACGCAGTCCCAGCCGCTGCCAGTCGTGCCGGCCGGTTCACTCGTCGCCTCCGCCCCGCGGCGCTCGACCGCGGGCGGGGGGAGTGGATCTGTCCGTCGACCAGACGGCCGACCGAACGGAGACCTCGTCTCGACGACGGTCACCGTCCCGACCGGCGGGTCGGGCGGAGCCTCGACCGGGGGTACCGAGACCACGCCGGTGACGGGTGCCCCGTCCGGCGGCGGGTCCGGTGGGACGAGCGGGGCGAGCGGGTCGGCCCCCCACGCGAACCCGGTCGGGGACACGACGAAGGCGCTCGGGAGCACGGTCGTCCAGGTCACCGGCGCCCTCGGTCAGACGGTCGCGAACACGGTTGCCGCGGTCGGCCAGACGACGAGTGACACGACCGGCAGTGTCGGCGGGCTCCTGACCCCGGTCAGCCAGCCGCTCGGCTCGCTGGTCGACGGGACCGGGACGGTGCTCGACAACACGCTGACGGGGACGGGGGCCGCCGCGGGCGGGCTCGTCACCCAGTTGGGGAACGCTCTCGGCCAGGCTCTTGGTGCCGGCTCCAAGTAGCGACGCCAGCCGGCCCGGCGGGCTGAGCGCCGAACGCGACGCGCCGGCCGCGTCGCAGGTCGGCTCGCCGCCGGCACTCTCGATTCGAGGGCTGACGAAGCGCTACGACGGCGGTGTGCTCGCGCTCGACGACTTCAGCCTCGAGGTGGCCGGCGGCGAGTTCTTCGGCCTGCTCGGACCCAACGGCGCCGGGAAGACGACGCTGATCAGCGCGATCTGCAACCTGATCCGCGTCAGCGCCGGCGAGATCCGGATCTTCGGCCGTGGCCATGGCGACCCGACCGCCCGGCGGATGGTCGGGCTCGCCGAGCAGGACGTCAACCTCGATCGGTTCCTCGATGTCGAGGAGACGCTCGTTTACCACGGCGGCTACTACGGGATGAGCCGGGCGGCCGCCGGGCGGCGGGCTCGGGAGATGATGGACGTCTTCGACCTCCGCGCGAAGGCCGGCGTCCGGGCGCCGGCCCTCTCGGGCGGGATGCGACGCCGCCTGCTGCTGGCCCGGGCACTGATGCACGAGCCGCCGCTCGTGATCCTCGACGAGCCGACGGCAGGCGTGGACTTCGAGCTTCGCCTCGAACTGTGGCGCTACATCCGGCGGCTGCATGAGTTGGGGACGACGATCCTCCTGACGACGCACTACCTCGAGGAGGCCGAGGAGCTCTGCCAGGACATCGCGCTGATCCGGGGCGGACACCTGATCGCCCGGGACACGGCCGAGGGGCTGCGCGCCGAGTACGAGGCCGACTCGCTGGCCGACGTCTACGTCAAGGCGATGGCCCGGTGACCGACGTCGCCGTCGGAGGCGAGCCGATCGCCCGGGTCGGACGGGTCGGGCGGCTGGCCGAGAGCCATCGCGGCCTGGTGGCCCTGGGGTCACGGGAGATCCTCCGCGTGCTCAAGCTCTGGACCCAGACGATCATGGCGCCGGTCGTCGCCTCGTTCCTCTTCATCCTCGTCTTCGGCCTGTCCCTGAGCGGGCGGATCCGCCACGTCGACGGCGTCGACTACCGGGTCTTCATCGTCCCCGGCCTGATCACGATGGCGATGGTCCAGGCGGCATACTCGAACAACTCGTCCTCGGTCTTCCAGGCCCGCTTCGACCGGTACCTCAACGATGTTCTGGCGTCGCCGATGCGCAACTGGGAGATCAACCTCGGCCTCTCGCTCGGCGGCGTCGTTCGAGCTCTCCTGATCGGCCTGGCCCTGCTCGGGCTCGCCCTGCCGATCACGGGTGTGCCGATCCGCCAACCGGTGATCCTCGTCGGGGCGATCGGACTCGGCCTGACGCTGTTCGCGTCGCTCGGCGTGGTCGTCGGGATCTACGCCAAGTCGTGGGACCACGCCGGCTTCGTCCAGAACATCCTGATCGTCCCGCTGAGCTTTCTCGGCGGGGTCTTCTACTCCGTCGGCACGCTCCCGTCGCCCTGGCGCGAGGTCTCCCACGCGAATCCGGTCTTCTACCTCGTCCAGGCCGTCCGCTACGGATTCCTCGGCTCGGGAGACGTCCCGGTCGGGCTCGCGCTGGGCATCACGGCGACGCTCGCGGCGGCGACCGTCGGTTGGAGCGCATGGTTGTTCTCCAGCGGCAAGCAGCTCAAGCCCTGAGCCCAGCGGCCCCGCCGACGGCCGGCCGTGGTCGCCTCACGCCGCGCGGGGACCGCGCTTTTTCTTAGGATTGACGAGTGGAGCTCCGCCACCTGCGCTACTTCGTGGCGGTCGCCGAAGAGCTCCACTTCCACCGGGCGGCCGAGCGCCTGCACATGTCCCAGCCACCGCTCAGCCAGCAGATCCGCGCCCTGGAGACGGAGCTCGGCGTCGAGCTGCTGCGGCGCAACCGCAGGCGGGTCGAGCTGACCGAGGCCGGCGGGGCCTTCCTCGTGGAGGCCCGAGCGATCCTCAAGAGCGTCCAGCACGCCGGAGACCTCGCCCGGCGGGTCGCCCGCGGCGAGATCGGCAAGCTGTCGGTCGGGTTCGTCGGGTCGGCGATGTACGCGACGCTCCCCGAGATCCTCCGGGCCTTCCGACAGCGGCATCCCGAGGTGGAGCTCCAGTTGCGCCCGTTCCCGACCGCTCCCCAACTCGAGGCCCTCCGCGACGGGCGGGTCGACGTCGGCTTCCTCCGGCCGCCGGTCCAGCGGGCGGGTCTGGAGATCGAGACGATCCAGCGGGAGACGATCGTCGTCGCGCTCCCGACCGATCACCCGCTCGCCGGCTCGCCGAGCGTCGCGATCAGCCAGCTGCGCGAGGAGACCTTCGTGCTGCTCGCCCGGACCGAGTCCCCCGGCGTCTATGACTCGCTCGCGCTGACGCTCAGCGAGCTCGCCGGCAATCCCCGGGCGGTGCAGGAGGCCGACGACATGCAGACACTGATCGGCCTGGTCGCCGCCGGGATCGGTGTCGCGCTCGTCCCGATCTCGGTTTCCCTGCTCGAGCGGCCGGGCGTCGCCTACCGGGCCCTCTCCGGACGAGCCCCGACGGTCGAGCTCGCGCTGGCCTGGCGGTCGGGCCCGCTCGCGCCGGTGGTGGCCGCTTTTCTAGCGGTTGCGCGAGAAATGCCGGCGGGTCGCTTGAGCGGGCAGTCCGCCGTCAAGGGGTCCTAGCGGGTCAGCTCGCGGGGTGGGCGCGGGTCGGGCGCGAGGTGTGGGATGTGATCGACCGGGGTCCTCCCGGGCGGCGGAGGTGGATGCGAGACCTTCGTCGCGAAAGTAGCTGACTGAGTCAGTCAGCTACTTTCGTTGGAGAGTGCACTTCTCCACGACCCCCGTCCCCGCAGAGCGCTCGCCCGCCTCTGCCCCCCCGAGCCCGCCCGATTTATCCTCGACGGCACGCTAGCCAACCCTTCGCCGCATCAGCACAGCCGCCGCGGAACATCACCCCGAACGGGGACCTGAACCCCAGGACCAGCGAAATCGCCGGCGTCCAACACGCACAAGTCGTCCCCGTCCGAGAACGGTCGACGCCCCCGGAAGGACGGACTTCCGGGGGCGTCGCCTGCTGCGGGGAGAGAGAGTCTGCGCAGGTCAAGATAGGCGGCTCAGCCCGATCCGTCCAATACCGCTTCCAGCGCGCTGTGAGTCGCCCAGCCACTCACAGCAAACCCCCCGGCGGTCGGCGCCGGCCCGAGCGGGCCGATTCACCCGTCGGCGTATCGCGTCCACAGCGAGATGAACTCGGCACCGTCGAGCTGGGCGAGGTCGCGCCGCAGGGCGCGCGCCATGCGGGTTGCCTGGCCCGGCTCGCAGTCCCAGTAGAGGACGACCTCGCCGGAGTCGATCTCGACGACCTCGATGTGATCGACCCGGCCGGAGTCCGCGAGGAACGAAGGCATCCGGCTGCCTCGGGTGACGATCAGCCGGTAGGCCTGCCGGGCGGTCACCGGTCGACCCCGCCCAACCGGTCGACCCCGCCCAGCGGCTCGACCCCGCCCAGCGCCTCGACCCCGCCGAGCCGCTCGACCCCGCCCAACAGGCGCCCGGCCTCCTCGAGGCGGCCGTCGCCGACGAGAACGTGGTCGCCGACGAGGACCGCCGGGACGTCGATCACGCCGAGCTCGAGGGCCGCAGCGGTCGCTCGGTCGAGCTCGTCGCGGACCCCGCGCGAGCCGATCGCCTTGATCAGCGCGGTTGGGTGGATCTCACAGGCGGCCGCGGCGATCAGGACGTTCTCCTGCACCGAGAGGTCGCGGCCGGCGGCGAAGGCCTGGCGGAAGGCGGCGAGGGCGAAGGCGACGGTTCGGCCGATCCGCTTGGCGTAGGTCGCGGCGAGCATGGCGAGCTCGCTGTCAAACGGAAACGAAACCGGCCAGCGGACGGGCTGAAGACCGTGGATACGGGCCCGGCGGGCGATCTCCTCGCGGGAGATCAGCTCCTCGTTGGCGCACCGGTACGCCTCGAAGGACTCGGCGTGCGGGAGCCGGGCGGCGTGGATCGGCTGCCATTCGCAGGGGCCCGGGAGGACGCGAAGGGCGCGCTCGGCCGCGAGGTATGCCTCGGGGCTGGCGAGGTCGAAGTAGAAGGCTGGGGCCAGCCGGTCCACTATCCGTGGATCAGCCAGCCGTCGGCGTCGCGGGCGGCCTCCATGACGGCCTCCGAGAGGGTCGGGTGTCCGTGGACGATCCGGGCGACTTCGGCGAATCCGCCCTCCAGGGCGCGGACGTTGACGAGCTCCTGGATCAACTCGGTCGCCTTGGCGCCGACGATGTGCCCGCCGAGGAGCTCGCCATAGCGACGGTCGCCGACGATCTTGACGAGGCCGGTCCGGTCGCCGTAGACCGTTCCGGCTCCGACCGCGCCGTACTGGATCCGGCCGACGACGACATCGTGGCCGGCCTCGATCGCCTGGGCCTCGGTCAGGCCGAAGCTGGCGACGTTCGGCGTGCAGAAGGTCGCCCGGGGGATGTCGGAGTGAACCATCGGATGGGTCTCGCGGCCGGCGGCCGTCTCCGCGGCGATGACCCCCTCCTCGGATGCCTTGTGGGCGAGGGCCGGCCCGGCGACGAGGTCGCCGATCGCAAAGACGCCGGCCAGCGACGTGCGCATCGCCCCGTCGACCTTGATCAGGCCGCGGTCGTCGAGGGCGATCCCGGCCTCGGCGAGCCCGAGACCGTCGACGTCGGGGCCGCGGCCGGCGGCGATCACCAGGTAGTCGACCTCGTCGGTCTCGTCCCCGTGACTGAAGCGAACCGACTTCTCCAGGCTTTCGACCGACGCGACCGGGGTGCTCGTGCGGATCTTCATCCCCTGCTTGGCCAGACCACGCTCGGCCAGCTTGGAGATCTCGGCGTCCTCGGTCGGGAGGACGCGGTCGAGCATCTCGAAGAGGAGGACATCGGTTCCGAGCCGGGCGTAGGCCGAGGCGATCTCCGCGCCCGACGGTCCGGCGCCGACGACCGCCATCCGGCCTGGGAGCTCGCGCAGACCCCAGGCCTCCTCGGTCCCGATCACGCGGCCGGCGAAGCGTGTGCCGGGGATCGGCCGCTTGACCGACCCGGTCGCGAGGATCACGAAGCCGGCCTGGATCTCGGACCCGTCGAAGTTGCCGCCGATCCGGACGTTCCCGTCGTCGGTCACCGATCCGTGGCCGTCGATCACGTCGATCGCGTGCTTCTTCATCAGGCCGGCGACCCCGCCGGTCAACGTCTTGACGACCTTCTGCCGGCGGGCGACCACGGCGGCGAAGTCGACGGTCGGCTCGCCGACGACCACGCCGAACTGAGCGGCTCCGCGAACCTCGGCGAGGACGTCGGCGCTGCGCAGCACCGCCTTCGCGGGGATGCACGCGTAGTTGAGGCAGCGGCCGCCGATCACGTCCCGCTCGACGACGGCGGTCTTCATGCCGAGCTGGGCCGCCCGGATCGCGGCTACGTAGCCGCCCGGGCCGGAGCCGATCACGACGCAGTCGTAGGAGGAGTCGGCCATCGGCCGCGACTCAGCCGGCCCACGGGCCGACGCCGCCGACCCGCTCGGGTGTGATTCGCATCACATAGCCGGCTGGCGGGTCGTCGATCGGCGGGAAGCGGACATCCGGCCCGAGATAGACATGCGCCAGGCGCTGGAGCAGCTCGGGGGCGCCGCCCTCCTCGAGCCGGGCTCGGCCGTGGACGACCAGGTACTCCTTGAGGCCGCGAGCATTCAGCGAGGTCCCCTCGATCGACAGGCTGAGCCGCGGGTCGCGGTCGACGTTGCGGACCTTCAGGCCGCGGTGCATGTGCGCGCTGACGATCTCGTCGCCGTCGAGCCCGGCCCACACGATCGAGACCTGGGGGCTGCCGTCGGGATTCAGCGTGACCATGTGGACCAGCGCCGACGATTCGAGCAGGGCGCGGGCTTCGGGACCTAGGGAAACCACACTCGGAGCTTATCTGGCCGGCCCTGAAAGACCTTGCCTTTCACGCGGCGCCGCCCTCGACGCGGCCTGCTCGCCAACTGGGTCGCGGCCGCGGCCGGCTTTCGCACGCTTGTCCTTCTCCGTGGCCCGTCTAAGTCTCCTCCAAGCCGCCACCAGCCAGGTCCCGACGGCCGCGTACGCGAGCAGGCTGAGACCGTCCACGACGCGCGACGGGTACGGCCAGACGGCGGATTGGGCGTCCAGGAGACCTACGACGACAAACCCGGGGATGACTCTCCCGAGGAACTCGAGTTCGGCGACCGCGCGGTCTCGGGCAGTCTGGCGCTCTCCCCACAGCCAAAGCGATTCACGTGCAAGGCGGGCTGGTGATGCACCGTCGCGATGAATCCGATACAGAACGCCTAGCAGGCCGGCATAGATCGCGGCGAACCCGATTGCAGCAGTCACGAGCCCAGAGACAGGGAGCCCGCTGACGGAGGCGCCCAAGACCGTCGAGGCAGCCGCGGCGACCGTGACTGCGACGCCTGCTCGGGATCCGAATGCCGACACGATCGACCCGAGACTCGTCGGTTCCCGTCGACCCAGATGGGTCAGCGCCCAGACCGTCTCGTTGATCCCGAACAGTTCCTGGGCCTCGCGCCGGTCGCAGGGCGCGATGAGTCTGCTGCGCCAAGCCGACTCCAAGCAGCGGTGGATCAGGTCGCGCCCGTAGGCGGCACCGAGAAAGTCGATCTGCTCTGCGTCCAACTCGGTGAGACTCAGCGCGTTGCGTCGTAGGCGTTCCAGCACCGGCCGCCTCAACGTCCGCAGCTCGTCAGGTCTGAGGCCGGCCACGCCGGCCGACACGCGGGACGTGCCGGGCCGATCGCGCCTTGCACGGCAGTTCACCCTTCGCAGGAGTTCTCGCCGGTTGCTCACAGCCTGACACGATCGCGACAGGGCCGGACGGAACGTACGTTCGCGTGGAGTCCGGGTGCCGGCAGGACCATCCGGCCCACCCCACTACGGTTGGTCGATCGGCATCTGGATCCGGGCCATCACGCCGACGAGCTTCCAGAACAGCCAGCCACCCCCGATCACGACAACCAGGCAGAGGATCAGGGCCTCGACGTTGGACGCCTCGACGAGGAACAGGGAGAAGGTCAGGACGGCGAGCGCGAGGAGGGCCTGGAAGCCGAGCACGGCCCAGTAGCGCCGGCCCCACATCCCCCAGGCGGCCAGGAGCATGACCACGGAGAACGAGAGCACGCCCGGCCCTGGGTGCTTTCCTCCGATCTTCGAGCCGGCGACGTAGAGGACGAGGTTGGCCAGGCCGAGCAGGCCGGCGAGGACGGCGCAGATCACGACCGGGAGGGGACGCTCGCCGGGAGCGAGGGGCACGAGCTCGGCCCGACGAGCGGCCGACCGGAGCTCGGATCGGCTTTCTTTTTCGGAGCGGTCTCCGGCGTCAGCGGGTTCGCGCTCGGCGCGGGCGCCGGGGGAGTCGGCCGGCGGGAGCGGCAGACGCTTACGACTGGGCGGCGCCAACCGAGACCTCCCGCAGGGCTCGGGCGGCCGCGGCCGGGTCTGCGGCATCTGAGATCGCCCGGACGACGGCGATCCGCCGGGCGCCGGCCTGACGGACGGCGGCGACGTTCGACGCGTCGATCCCGCCGATCGCGAAGAACGGCTGCCGCGCGTGAGCGCCTGCGTAACGCACCAGCTCGAGCCCGACGGCCGGTCGGCCGGGCTTGGTCGGCGTCGCGTGGACCGGCCCGACGCCGATGTAGTCGGCCCCGTCGGCCGCGTCGACCTCGTCGGGCGTGTGGGTCGACAGGCCGATCAGAGGGCCGTCGCCGAGGATCATCCGGGCGACGAACACGGCCGTGTCGTCCTGCCCGAGGTGGACGCCGTCGGCAGCGCTCTCGCGTGCGAGCTGGGGGTGGTCGTTGACGATGAACAGCACCCCGTGCTCGGCGCACCGGCGACCGGCGAGCGTCGCGGCGGCGAGGAGGTCGGCCGGTGACGCGTGCTTGTCGCGCAGCTGGAGGATGTCGATCTCCGACAGCGGGGCCCGGTCGATCTGGGCGACGTCGCAGATCAGGTAGAGCCGAGCCTTCTCCAGGGCGGCCCGGCGGTCGGACGGGTTCACACGACGGAGTTTCGCAGCCGTACCCGCCGCCGCGGGTCCGCCCGGCTCCGGCCGGTTCGCCACGACGCGGTGCTCATTCGGTCGAGGGGCGGTAGTCCAGGTCGCGGGGCCGGCCGGGGCCGTCTGTCTCGGGTTCGAGAGTCCCCGTCGGGTCGGCGAGGATCCGGTCGTAGTTGAGCCGCAGCAGCTCGATCACGTCGCGGACGTCGTCCGCGTCCTCGATCACCCGCACGGCCGGGCCCGGTTTGCCCGGAAAGACCGGGTGCTCGATGATCCGGTTCTGCTCCCTGAGCTCGAGCCAGACGTCCTTGGGGAAGGCGAGGTGGACGATGTCGTCACCGTGGAGGTGGCCCAGCTCGCGGCGCCCGACCCTGAACGCCAGCTCGCCCCGCCGCCCGCGGGCGGTCTCGACTCCAGGCCACGCGGCGACCGCGTCCTCGATCTGTGCGCTCGGTCTCGGCGTGCTGATCGTCGTGCCTCCGGTCCTGGTCGCGTCCTGTCGATTCCAACCTACAACCTCGAGTCGAGGCGGTCGCCGGACACGGTCGGCCGCCCGTCTTCGAAGGGCCGGAGAGTTCTGTCAGCATCAGGGGATGGGCTCAACCGATGTGCTCGTGATCGGCGGCGGCGCGATCGGACTCGCCGTCGCCTGGCGGTCTGCACAGGCCGGCCTCGACGTCGTGCTCTGCGAGCGCGACGAGCTCGGGTCCGGAGCATCTCACGTCGCCGCCGGCATGCTCGGGCCGATCGCCGAGGCCGGGTTCGGCCAGGCCGCCGGCCGCCTGCTCGAGCTCGGGCTCGAGTCGGCCGCCCTCTGGCCGGAGTTCGCCCGCGAGCTGGCGAGCGCATCCGGCACCGAGTCACGGCTGCGCTCCGACGGGACGTTGATCGTCGCCCGGGACGCCGGCGAGGCCGCCGGGCTCGAGCGGGAGCTGGCCTTCCGGGCCGAGCTCGGGCTCGACGTCGTCCGCCTCCGCCCGACTGAGGCCCGCCGGCTCGAGCCCGGCCTGGCGCCGACGATCCGCCTCGCCGGCCTCGTGCCGACCGAGCAGACCGTCGATCCTCGGTGGCTCGTCGACGCGCTCGCCCGGGCCGCGCGGGCCGCCGGCGCCGACCTGCGCGAGCACACGCCGGTTGACCGGCTCCTGGGTGAGTCCCCGACCGACGACGCTCCCGCCGCAACCCGGCTGGCGGGCGGGACCCCTCCAGAGAAACACCGTCAGCCAATCACCGGGGCCCTGCTCCGCAGCCGGGAGTCGATCCACGCGCGGAGCGTCGTGCTCGCCGCCGGCGCGTGGTCGGGTGAGCTCGCCGACATCGCGGTCCGCCCGGTCAAGGGGCAGATCATGCGGCTGCGAGATCCCCGCGGACCAGGTCTGCTCGAGCGGGTCATTCGGTTCGACGGCGGCTATCTCGTCCCCCGCGGCGACGGTCGATACGTGCTCGGGGCGACCGTCGAGGAGCGCGGCTTTGACCTGACGGTGACCGCCGGCGGACTCCACCAGCTGCTGCGGGACGCCTCCGAGCTCGTCCCCGGCGTGCTCGAGCTCGAGGTCACGGGGCTGACCGCCGGCCTGCGGCCCGGGACGCCCGACAACCTCCCGCTGATCGGACGCGACCCGCTGACAGGGCTGGTCCGGGCGACCGGCCACCACCGCAACGGGATCCTCCTCGCGCCGATCACCGCCGCGCTCGTGATGCGCGAGCTGGTCGGCAGCCAGGCCGCCGGCGACGAGGCCCTCGTTCGATGATCGTGCTCAACGGCGCCAGCCGCGACGGCACGCCGAGCCTCGGCGTCCTGCTCGAAGAGCTCGGCCTCGGCCTCGGCGCCCGCGGCGTGGCCGTCGCCGTCGACGGAGAGGTCGTTCCCAGGTCGGAGTGGGCTGACCTGACCCTCGCCGAGGGATCCCGCGTGGAGGTGGTCGATGCCATCCAGGGAGGCTGAGCCCACGACCGACGGACTGGAGATCGCCGGCCGCCGGCTCGGCTCGCGACTGCTCCTGGGGACCGGCGGGTTCGCCAGCCTCGAGCTGCTCGCCGCGGCGATCGAAGCCTCGCGTACAGCGATCGTCACGGTGGCCCTCCGGCGGATCGACCCGGGTGCCCGGGGATCGCTGGTCGACGTGCTCGAGTCGGCCGGAGTCGACGTCCTCCCGAACACCGCCGGCTGCCACACCGCCCGGGACGCCGTCCTCACGGCCCGCCTCGCCCGCGAGGCATTCGCGACCGACTGGGTCAAGCTCGAGGTGATCGGTGACGAGCGGACCCTCCTGCCCGACGCGGTCGAGCTCCTCGCCGCGGCCGAGGAGCTCGTCGACGACGGCTTCGTCGTCCTGCCCTACACCAACGACGACCCGGTCCTCGCCCGCCGCCTCGAGGACGTCGGCTGCGCCGCGGTGATGCCGCTCGGATCGCCGATCGGCAGCGGCATGGGAATCTGCAATCCCTACAACATCGCCCTGATCGCCGACCGGGCCGGCGTCCCCGTGATTCTCGACGCCGGCATCGGCACGGCGTCGGATGCCGCGCTGGCGATCGAGCTCGGCTGTGACGGCGTGCTCTGCGCGAGCGCGATCTCCCGGGCCCGTGACCCGGCTGCGATGGCCCGGGCGATCGCCCTTGCCGTCGACGCCGGCGGGCTTGCCCGGGCGGCCGGTCGGATCGAGCGCCGGACGCATGCGATCGCGTCGACCACCGACGAGGGCCGGGTCGAGGTGTGATCGACGTGCTCGCAGACCGCTGGGAGACCGCCTGGTCGGAACGCGACCCGGCCGCCTTCGCCCGCGTATGTGCGCCTGACGTCCACTACGAGGACCCCCTGACCGAGCTACCCGTCCGCGGACCGGCGGCCGTCGCCGAGCACGCCCGCCGCCTGTGGAACGGATTCCCCGACGCCCGCATGCGCCAGGCCGGCGACCGGCTCGTCAGCGGGCGGTTCGTCGCGATCCCGGTCGAGATCACGGGAACCCAGACCGGCCCACTCGAGAACCTCCCGGCGACCGGCGTCGCCGTCTGCGTCCAGGCCGTCTTCTACTGCCAGCTGGACCCCGACGAGCGCCTGCTCTGGCGGGTCCGTGGCTTCTTCGACACCTACGCCTCCGGCGTCGAGCTCGGCATCCTCCCCAAGCGCGGGTCGATCCGCGAGCGGGCGCTGCTGATGATCCAGGGCTACGGGCTCCGCTTCGGGCGCTGACCCGCCGTCCTGCTGGTCCTGCTGGTCCTTCGTCTCGGCTTCAGTCGGTGAGTGTTTCGAGCTTTCGAGTCCGGCCCGCCTCCGACTGAACTTCTCGAGAGTCGAGTCTTCCTGTCGCGTTCGTGTCGAACGTTGTTCGTGTCGAACGTCGTTCGTGTCGAACGTTGTCGAACGTTGTTCGTGTCGAACGTTGTCGAACGTTGTTCGTGTCGAACGTTGTTCGTGTCGAACGTTGTTCGTGCTCGTGATTCGCGTGGAGACACGCCCCGTCGCCCAGGTTCACCCGTGAGGCCGCGGCAGCCGTTCCAGAAACTCGAGGGTCAGCTCTCGGCCAACCGCCGGAGCACGGCTACGGCCTCCATCAGGTCTGCCTGCTCGTCAGGCGAGAGCTGCTCGACGATCGTCTGCGCAAGCCACCCCTCCCGGTGGACGCGGTCGGTCTCGAGCGTCGCCCGCCCGTCAGCGGTCATCCCGACCACCGCGCGGCGCTTGTCGGACGGGTCGGGGGTCCGGGCGACCAGCCCGTCGCGTTCGAGATCACCGACCGTCTGGGCCATCGACTGTGGTCGGACCCGCTCGGCCACGGCCAGCTCGCTGACACTCCGCGGGCCCTCCCTGTCGAGGCGGCTGAGCACGGCGCCCTGCGTCAGGGGGAGGCGGTTCTCGGTGCGCAGGCGACGGATCAGCTGGCCCAGGACTCCGCGGAGTTCACTCGCGACGAGCGCTGCGTCGACCGGGGGCACGCGGGCATCCTACCGCCGGAATCCCGGCCGGCAAGCCCAAGCTCGCAAGGCCTGAGCCGGCTGCCGAGTCCCGTCCGCGGCTCGCCATCTCAACAGGCAAGCTGCACAGTTTGCCTGTAGACTTTGGGTGGTGATCGCAAGCCGACTGCTCCAGATGGCCTCCCGGGACAACCAGGGCAGAACGAGCGAGGACCGCTACAAGTGGGTCGCCCTGTCGAACGCGACGCTCGGCGTCCTGCTCGCGACGCTCGACCTGTCGATCACGCTGATCGCGATGCCCGACATCTTCCGGGGCATCCACCTCGACCCGCTGGTTCCGGCCAACAGCTTCTACCTGCTGTGGATGATCCTCGGCTACATGGTCGTGACCAGCGTCCTGATCGTCAGCCTCGGCCGGCTCGGCGACATGTTCGGGCGGGTCCGGATCTACAACCTCGGCTTCGTGATCTACACGCTCGCGTCGCTGATCCTCGCCGTCGACTGGATGACCGGGCGAGCCGGCGCGACCTTCCTCGTCGTCTTCCGCCTCTTCCAGGGTGTCGGCGGGGCGTGCCTGCTGGCCAACGCCGGGGCGATCATCACCGACGCCTTCCCGGTCAACCAGCGGGGCATGGCGCTCGGGATCAACAACATCGTCGGCGTCAGCGGGATGTTCGTCGGGCTCGTCCTCGGCGGCCTGCTCGCCCCGATCGACTGGCGTCTGGTCTTCCTGATCTCCGTCCCCGTCGGTCTGTTCGGAACGGTCTGGGCCTACCTCAAGCTCGAGGAGCGCAGCGAGCCTCGCCGCCGGCCGATCGACTGGTGGGGCAACGTGACGTTCGCGCTCGGGCTGATCCTCCTGATGGTCGCCGTGACCTACGGGATCCGGCCCTACCGAGCCGACGCGACCGGCTGGGCGAGCCCGCGCGTGCTCGCCCTCGTCGGCGCCGGGCTCGCCAGCCTCGTCGCCTTCGCGACGATCGAGCGTCGGGTCCCCGACCCGATGTTCCGGCTCCCGCTGTTCCGGATCCGGGCGTTCACCTTCGGCTCGCTCTCGACCTTCCTCTCGGCGATCGCCCGGGGCGGGCTGATGTTCATGCTGATCATCTGGCTCCAGGGGATCTGGCTGCCCCAGCACGGCTACGACTTCACCCAGACGCCGCTCTGGGCCGGGATCTACATGCTCCCGCTGACGGCCGGAATGCTGCTCGCCGGGCCGACGTCCGGGTGGCTGTCGGACCGCTACGGGGCGCGTGGCTTCGCGACCGGCGGGATGGTCGGCTCGGCAGCGAGCTTCGGCCTCCTGACCCTGCTGCCGACGAACTTCAGGTATCTGCCATTCGCCCTGATCCTCCTGCTGACCGGGATCTCGATGGGGATGTTCGCCTCGCCGAACCGGGCGGCCGTGATGAACAGCCTGCCGCGCGCTGACCGGGGGGCCGGCGGGGGGATGAACCAGACCTTCCAGAACTCGGCGCAGGTGATGTCGATCGGCGTCTTCTTCACGCTGATGATCATCGGCCTGAGCTCGACTCTCCCGCACACGATGAGCGCCGGGCTCGAGGCCCACGGCGTGGCTGCGGCCACGGCGAACCAGGTCGCCCATCTGCCGGCCGTCTCGATCCTGTTCGCCGCCTTCCTCGGCTTCAACCCGATCCAGCAGCTGCTCGGACCCCACGTCCTGGGCAGCCTCAGCGCCCAGAACCAGGCGGTCCTCACCGGCCGGTCGTTCTTCCCCCACCTGATCTCCGCGCCGTTCCGGGCCGGCCTGCACGAGGCGTTCGCCTTCGCGATCGTCGCCTGCCTGCTCGCGGCCGCGGCGTCCCTGATGCGCGGCGGCCGCTACGCCGACGACGGAGACTCCCCACCGGCGCCCGGCCCCTCGGCCAGGGAGGCCGACCACGTTCTCGGCGCCGATACCCCGGCGATCGCTGACCAACGACGCGGCGACCGCGGGCCCGCACCGGTCGGGCTCACGCGATCCAGGTCCCTGACCGAGGAGCAGCACGCGGGCTGACTGGCACGGCCGCGCCCACGGCCGCGAGCAGCCTCAAGTCGGGAGGACGCCCTTGCCGAGCACGATCCAGGCGGCCGACTCGGGCGCCAGGGTGACGGCCAGGCGATCCTTCTTGATCGTCGGGGACTCGAGGTGCTCGGTGCCCTTCCAGACGGGAGCGCCGTCTGACCAGGCGAGCTGCCGGCCGTCGAGCTTGACCGCCTGGGGACCGGCCCGGACGATCCGGCCGACCGTCGCCGTGGTCGCCGTGGTCGCCAGCACGAGGCGCCTGGATCGGGTGAGGTTCCCGTTGACGAGCAACACCGCGAGCGATCCGTCGGGCCGGCGGGCGACCCATCCGTTGAGGCCGGCCTGGAGCTTCCCGGTCAGGCGCAGCGGATAGCTCCCGGCGGGCCAGAGCTGGTCGGCGAGGTAGATCGCCGTCCACAGCGGTCGGAAGGTCAAGCCGCCGCCGGGCCCCAGCACGAGCGGGTCATACGACCCGCCGGAGTTGTGGAGCTCGATGTGCGAGAAGCCGGCCTGCGCGGCGGTCGCGACGAGGTCAAGGCCCCAGAGTGCCGAGGCGGGCCCGTCTGAGATCCCGGCGATCCCGCCGCAGGCGACGGAGTTCGCCTCGGAGATCTGCGCTCTGATCCCGGCCGCCCGAGCGGCGACGAGGACGGGATCCAGGGCGGCGATCAGCTTCGTCGACGAGCCGGCCGCGAGCAGGTGGCGGATCGACGGGTAGTTCGGCGAGCCGGGCGTCCGGTGACAGCCGTTGAGGCCGTAGACGTGCTCGTCGGCGACGTTGGGGTGCTCGGTCGCGATGAAGTTCGCCGTCTGCGCGATCCACCGCGAGGTCGACGGGTCGGGTCCGGCGATCTGCGGGAGCGGCGCGCCGAAGCCGGCGCGCAGAGCGTCGCGCATTCCGTTGTAGAGCGCCACGTACGCGGCGAAGCCACCGGGTGGCGGGAGCCGGCCGCCGTACTGGTCGGGTTCGTTGCCCAGCCCGATCGTCAGCAGCTTCGCCGGGACCAGCGACGCGACCTCGCCCAGCACCCTCCCGGTCGCCGTGGGGTCCTGGCCGAGCAGGTTCAAGCCGACGAGCACGGGCGAGCCGATCGCGCCGAGGCAGTGGATGGCGTGGAGGTAGGACGAGTCGGCGACCTGGTTCTCGCCCGGCGGGAGCGGCGAGGTCGGCCAGAGTCGATCCTGGCTGTTGCCGCCGACGCGGATCTCCGGACGACCGAGCATCGCGAGGGCCTGCTGGACCGGCGAGTGGCAGCCGCCGGACGGAAACCACGAGGTCACGAGGCTGGTCTCGACCGACAGGCCGACGAAGCTCGGCGGCAGTGGCGGCGAGGGTGGACCGGCGATCCGGGCCGCCGGAGGCGGCTTCCTGGCCGGTGGCGGGGGGCCTGTCGGCGTGACCGGGGCGACCGTCGTCCCCGGGGGCGGGCCGACCGGGCCCGTCGTCCCCACGGGCGTCGTCGTCCCGACCGGCGTTGTCGTCCCGACCGGCGTCGTCGTCCCGACGGGGGCGACCGAGGCGCCCGGGATCGTGGTCGCGCGCGACGCCGCGACCACGGATGCGGCGGGCCGGCGGTGTGACGAGGCCGCGGGCAACGTCGAGGTCGTCGCGCCGGCGGCGGACGCAGCGGTCGCGCTGAGCGCAAACCAGACGGATAGGGTCGACAGACACCCGCCGACGATGCGCCGGCGCGCAGTCACCGCGCCACCCTAGGCGGTCATGCGCGGCCTCGTCAAGCGAACGTAAACGAAGAATCGCCGATCACGCCCGGATCGACGGCGTTGACCAGCGGCGCAGCCAACTCGGTAGCCCGAAGGTGGAGCGACGGTGTCCTTCGCGGACTGTCCTTGAGGCATCACGGTCTCTCAGCGCGCTGATCGGGCTGGCGGCGAGTCGCCGCAAGGGCGGCGAGGCCGCACGCGAGGCCGAGGATTGAAAGGATCAGGGCGACGATCGCGAGGCCGCTGCTCGAGCTCTGTGATTTCTGGCCGGTCCCGGTTGCCGCGGCGCCCGTGGCGGTGGTCGGCGCCTGGCCGGGGGTCGGGCCGGCCTCGGCGCCGGCGACGTCCTCGATCACGCCGCCCTTCGCGGTCACGTTGATCGTCGGCGACGGGTAGGCGGCGCTCGGCGGGCCGATCCACCGGGCGATCACGCCGTTGCTGTAGTACTCGAGCGTCTTGAACGCCAGCGACTGGCCGGCGATGTCGTCGGGCATCGCGATCGACAGGGGGAACTGCATGAAGGTCCCGTTGTCGAGCCGGCCCAGGGTCGATCGGTCGCCGGTCCAGACGATCTCCGAGATCTCCTGGCTGACCGGGCCGTCGTCGGTCTGGATCGGCTTCGTCAGCTTCGTCGTGACCTCCTTGACCGTCCAGCCGGGGACGTTCTGGACGTCGACGTCGGTGAGGCCCGGCGGCATCAGCATGTCGACCTTCTCCGCGTAGGCGCCCTGCTCCTCGCCGGGAACGCGGACGTTGAGCGTGACGAACGCCCCGGCCGGGACGGTGTTCGGATGGAGGCTGACGTGGGCCTGGGCGACGGCGGGAAGGGCCAGGCCGACGGCGAGGCCGGCGGCGGCGAGGAGCGGTGGACGGCGCATGTCTGCTCTACCTCCTGAGGTCTTTTTCAGTGGATCGGAACATCGATCGTCTTGACGTACTCGTCGAAGTCGGAGACCCGGTCGGTGATCTGGAGCTGCCAGGTCCCGGCGGGTGCGAAGGTGGTCGTGTCGAGCGTGTAGTGGCCGGGGCCCGAGAGGTTGGCCTTGAGTGCGAGCGGGCCGATCCGCTTGGCCGGGAGGCTGGCGGTCACGTCGAGCTCCTTGGTCTGCGTGAACTGGGCGCCGGTCTGCGCGTCGATCAGATAGAGGTGGATCTCGTTCGGGCCGACCCGTGCCGGGTCGACGGTCAGCTCGAGCTCGGCCGGTCCGATCGTCGTGGTCGTCGAGAAGGGCCCTGAGTTGGCGTCGACCGGCGGCGTGTAGTCGATCAGGGCGGCGGTCACGCCGAAGACACAGAGCATCGTGACGCCCTCGCGTCGCAGCGTCCTGCGCAGCAGCGATCCGACCCCGCCGGGTGTCGCGCCGGTCCGGGCGAGGCGCTCGAGCGCGGGGATGATCCGCTTGCGGTGGAGCACGCCGAATCCGACGAGGGCCCCGAAGAGGACGATCTTGACGAGGATCGCCCGGCCGTACGCGGTCGCGACGAGGCCGTGCAGAGTGCGGACGAGGACGAGCGCCTGGACCCCGCCGGTCACCGTGATCGCGATCACGCAGACCAGGGCGACCGCCGAGAAGCGGCCGAGCACGGCACAGAGCACGGGGGTTCGCTCGGTGGGCTCGAGAGCTCGGAGCGAGATCGGCAGGGCGAACAGGAAGGCCGCGATCCCGCCGACCCAGATCGAGACGGCGAGAACGTGGATGACGTCGGCCGCAAGGAGCACGCCGACCGGCGACTGGACCGCCGGGTGGCCGCTGAGTCCGGGGGTCATCGCGAGGTAGACGCAGCCGAGCGCGGCGCCTGCGACGACCCACCTCGGCGGGCGCCGGTCTTCGTCGGGACCACCGTCCTCACCGCGCCGCTCGCGCGCCCGGCGGGCGCCGACGGCGATCGCGAGGAGCATGCCGAGGCCGATCCAGATGATCGTGCGCGAGCCCCAGATCGAGCCGAACCGGCTGTCGAGCACCGCGCGGATGATGTCTGCGTGGAGCGAAGACCAGAGCGGGACTCCGGCGGCGGACGCGCCCTCGAGGAGGATGCCGAACTCGCCGGTCACGATTCCGAGGACGACCGCGTAGGCCAGGAAGCGCTCGATGCGTCGGGTGAAGATGCGCGAGGCCAGCGCGAAGCGCTCCGGGTACTCGTCGTCGGCCAACTCGGCTTCGCCGGGCGCGCCCGGGCGTTCCGGGTCGCGGGCGGGAGCTCGGGTACCCCGACCCCAGGCGAGCCAGAGGAAGGCGAGACCGCCGATCGCCAGGGCCGAGGAGACGTAGTCGAGGCCGCGGACGACCGAGAAGGCGACGGTCGTGACCTCGCCGGCCTTGTCGCGGGCGATCAGCGACCCGACGCTGAGCGAGCTTGCGCTCGGGTGGCCGATGTCGAAGACGAGGCCGCCGGTGACGACGTGGGTGTCGGCCGAGATCACGCTGTAGGTCGCCGTGTACGTCCCGTCGGGCAGGCCTGATTCGAGGCCGACGCCGAGCTGTGAGCCGACGCCGTGGGGATGGACGACATCCGCGTTGTCGACCTCCTTCCCCCCGGCGTCGTAGACGCGAACCGCCCCGAGCGTGAAGCCGACCGGCTCGTTGTATTCGAAGATCACGAGCGGCGGCTGACGGGCGATCGTCGCGCCGGCCTGGGGCACGGTCCCGCGCAGCTGGGCGTGGGCGAGCGCCGCGGCCGGGGTCGCGAGCAGGCAGGTCAGCATGGCGGCGAGCGCTCCGAGCATCCGTGGGATGCGGACGAGCGCGTGCGATTGGCGGCGCTGGACCAACGTGGTTCCTCCGAGGGATGCGCTGGGACACCGGTCGCGCAGGCGACCGGGCGGCGGATCGAGTCAGGGCGCGGGCAAGCCGCGCGTCAGGCGATCAGGCCAGTGCCGGAGGCGGGCGGACGGCCAGCGAGCAGCCGATCAGGCACCCGCCGCGCGGGAGCACACGGACGCTCGGGCGGCGAGCGACCGGCCGGGCGGCCGGCGGGCGGCGGGGTCGGCGGCGGGGGGTGCGAGCGAGCCGGACCAGGGAGCGCTCGCCGACGTAGCGGCCGGCCAGCAGCGGCGCGAGGACCAGGAGCCAGGGCCCGAGGAACAGCAGGGTGGTGCCCGATCCGGCGAGCACCAGCCCGATCGCGAGGGCGGCGAGCAGGCCGAGGGCGACGAGTCTGTGAGCGACCGGGCGGCGCATCCGGGCAGAGCTTAGACGCCGGCGGGTACCCGCGGTGCATCGGCGAGACGGTCGCGCGCCCAGACCCGGGCGGCGTCGACGCTCGGGCAGGACTTCGCCGGGCAGCCGGGGAGGCGGGCGGGCTCGCAGTCGGTGACGTAGGCGATCCCCCGGCAGTTGCGGGCGAGGACGCCACGGCAGTGCCGCAGCCAGCGGGTGTCGATCGGTCCGAGCACAGGGCTCGGCCGGTCGGGGGCGGTCGGCTCGCCGATCACGACGACCGCGAACGGCTCGCCCCGCTGGAGCCCGGCCCGAAGGGCGTCCATCACGACCCGTGCGTAACAGGTCGGATGCGGAGCCCGGACACGTACCTCGAGCACCGGCCAGTTGGACCAGTCGGTCTGTGCCACTACGAGGTCCTCTCCGGACGGCCGATCCCGGGCATGGGCTTAGGTTAGCCTAAAACGCCCGTCTGGCCAACCACTTCGGGCGGGACCTAGACTTCGGCGGTCGATGGCCCGACATTTCATCACCGGGACCGAGCTGAGCCCGGACGAGCTCTCGGGGCTGCTGGATCGCGCGCTCGAGCTGAAGGCCGCGCCGCGGTCGTCGCGGGCTCTCGCCGACCGGACGATCGCCCTCGTCTTCGGGGTGCCTTCGACCCGTACGCGAGTCTCCTTCGAGGCCGGCATCGTCGAGTTGGGCGGCCACGCGATGGTGCTCCGGGGCGACGAGATGCAGCTCTCGCGGGGAGAGTCCCCCCGGGACACGGCGCTCGTCCTCTCGCGACACGTCGACGCGCTGGGGATCCGGACGGGGGCCCACGGCCCGGTCGACGAGCTCGCCCGGTGGGCGGAGATCCCGGTCTTCAACATGCTGACGGCCCTCCACCACCCGTGCCAGGTGCTCGCGGACCTGCTGACGATGCGCGAGGAGTTCGGCCGACTCGACGGACTGCGCCTGACATACGTCGGGGACGGCAACAACATGGCCCGGTCGCTGGCCCTGCTCGGGGCGATCGCCGGCGTCGAGGTGGTCGTCTCCTCGCCGGCGGGCTACGAGCTCGAGGCCGACGCCGGCGCGCGTCTGGAGCGCGACCCGGCGGCGGCTGTGGCTGGTGCCAACGTCGTCTATGCGGACGTCTGGGTCTCGATGGGCGACGAGGAGACCGCCGCTGCGCGGCGGGCCGCACTCGCCCCGTACCGGCTCGACGACGACCTGCTGGACCGGGCGGCCCCGGGCGCGATCGCGCTCCACTGTTTGCCGGCCCACCCCGGCGAGGAGATCAGCGCCGAGCTCCTCTACGGGCCGAGGCAGCGGATCTGGGATCAGGCCGAGAACCGTCGGCACGCGCAGAAGGCCCTGCTCGAGCTGCTGGTCGCGGCCCCCGGACCCGCCCGCGAGCGCGGGCGGCCTGCGATGCTGGACCGATGAACGCTCCTGAGACGACGCCGGCCGTCCCGGTCGAGACAGGCCCGGCTGGGGCGGGCGAGTCGGCCCGCGTGTCGGTCGGCGACGAGCTCGAGCTCCAGATCGAGTCGCTCGCGTTCGGCGGGGCGGGGGTCGGCCGGTGCAACGGCGGCTACGTCGTCTTCGTCGACGGGGCCCTCCCGGGTGACCGGGTGCGGGCGCTCGTGCACAAGCGCAAGCGCTCCTACGCGCAGGCGCGCGCACTCGAGGTCGTCGAGCCGGGCCCCGATCGGGTCGCGGCGCTCGCCGATCACCCGGGCGCACCGTGGCAGGTGCTCTCCTACGCCCGCCAGCTGGAGATCAAGCAGGGTCAGGTCCGCGAGGCGCTCGAGCGGCTCGGCCGGCTCGAGGGATTCGAGCTGGACCCGATCGTCCCGGCGGTGGAGGAGTGGCGCTATCGCAACAAGCTCGAGTACTCGTTCGGGCGCGGGCCGGACGGCGAGCTCGTCTGCGGCTTCCACGAGCCGGGGTCGTGGGAGCGCATCCAGCACGTCGAGGACTGCCTGCTCGCGTCGGAGGCCGGCAACGCCGCCCGCCGGCAGGTGCTCGACTGGTGCCGGCGCCAGAACCTCACGGCGTTCGACCGCCGCTCGCACGAGGGGCTGCTGCGGAACCTCGTGATCCGCGAGGGCCGCCGGTCCGGGCAGATCCAGATCCGCCTGGTGACCGGACCCGGGGAGCTCGACACCGAAGCGCTGGCCCTGGCGGTCGAATGCGACGGGCTCCTCCTGACGCGGACCGACGCGCTCGCGGAGACGTCGAGCGGCGGGCAGACCGAGCTGCTGCGAGGCGTGGCGGCGCTCGACGAGCAGGTCGGCGAGCTGAACCTCCGGGTCTCGGCCGAGGCCTTCTTCCAGACCAACACGGAGATGGCCGAGAAGCTCTATGAGGTGGTCGCCGCGCGGGCCGGCCTGCGCGGGTGGGAGCGGGTCTACGACCTGTTCTGCGGGACGGGGACGATCGCCCTGACGCTGGCCCCGCGAGCCGGCCAGGTCTTCGGCCTCGAGCTGATCCCCGAGGCGATCGCCGACGCGATCGAGAACGCCGCGCGCAACGAGATCGAGAACGTCTTCTTCTACGCCGGCGACGTCCGTCTGGCGATGCGCGAGCTGGTCGAGCGGGCCGGGCGCCCCGACCTCGTCGTGGTCGACCCGCCGCGGGCCGGCCTGTCGGCGAAGGTCGTCCGCCGGATCATCGAGTCGTCGCCGAAGCGGATCGTCTACGTCTCGTGCAACCCGACGACGCTCGCGCCGAACGCCGCCCAACTGGTCGAGGCCGGCTGGGCCCTCCAGCGGGTCAGCCCGGTCGACATGTTCCCGCAGACGCCGCACATCGAGTGCGTCGCGCTGTTCGAGCGAACTCACACGGCGGCGGGCCCGGCTCCAGCCTGAGGACCGCGGTGCGTCGACGGCGCTCTCCGGTCTGGGTCGCCGGATCTACGGCGCGACCGCCCGCCTACTTCCAGACGCGGACGTAGTCGATCGACGTCGTCGCCGGCAGCGGAGTCGTCGAGGGGTTGAAGGCGTTCGTGCCGATCCCGAGCGCCTGGGTCAGGGCGATGAAGAAGGGCTGGTCGAACGGCTGTGCCGCGGTCAGGCCGCCGCTGGCGAGGTAGTCGTCGACGAGGCAGGTGCTGCCGTTGATCGTGATCGTGAAGCTGCCGGGCGACCAGACGACGGCGTAGTCGTTGTATCGGGAGAGCGAGATCTGGCAGGTGTACGCCGTCACGGTGTTCGTGTGGGTCGTCGTGTTGACGGTCGACGGGCTGTAGTCGTAGTGGATGTACGGGACGTCGAGCGACGCGTACTGGCTGTAGAACTCCGAGAAGTCGACCTCGCCCGAGCCGGGCCACGCGCCGTACTTGAGGTCGTTGACGGGCCACAGCCAGAGCGTCTCCTGGAGGCCGCTGGCAGTCGTCTGCGGCAGCAGGGCCCGGACCTCGAAGCGTCCGTAGGTCTGATTGAAGCCGGTGTACGTGCTGAGCATGCCGGCCGTGTACTGCGTCCTGAACGCCCCCGCACAGGTGAACGGCGCCGCCTCCCTGCGCGCGGTCAGGTGGAGGGCGCCGGCGGACACGGAGATGTTGTTGGGCGTGTTGACGTAGCACGCCTCCGACCCGGCCGGCCCCGTCGTGAAGGCGCTGGTCGCGGTCAACTGGGGCGTCCACCACGACGGGTTGACGGCGGTCGGGTCGCCCGTCGCGGCGGCGAACTCGTCGTCGAACGTGCACGTCCACGCCCCGCCACCGGGCTTCACCGCCAGCACCTCGCCGCCGCACGCGTTGGCGGCGGGGGCGGCGGCGGGGGCGGGGGCGGCCGCGGCCCCCGGCAAGGCCCATGACGCGTTCGCGACGCCGGGAGAGGACCCGGCGAGCACCGCGACAACGCCGGCAAGCCCGGCCAGGGTAAAGCGGGAGGCGGTCGATGATGTCCGGCGTGGCCGTCTCATGTCCATCGAAGCATCGGCCGCGGCGAGTCGCGACTTGAGCCGACCTGACCCGGGCTACGAGCCGGCCTGAGCGGGCTCTACGAGCCGGCCTGAGCGGACTTGACGACCGCGGCGGACCCACCACCGCGGCGGACGGGCTCGGCGACGGCCTCGAGGCGTCCGTGGGGGCGGAACTCGATCGCGGTCGCCGCGCCGATCTCAGGCGTCGAGACCAGACTCTGGCCGAGCGCGGTCAAGGCGGGTCCGTAGTCGGCGATGAACGCCGGCTCTGCGCTCGTTGTCGCCTGATTCTCCTGGGAGGCACGGGGGGCCGCGATGGCCTGGGCGATCGGCATGCCGAAGGCGAAGCGGTTGAGCAGGATCTGAAGGACGGTCGTGATGATCGTCGAGCCGCCGGGACTGCCGAGCGCGAGCAGCGGACGGCCGTGGCGCAGGACGATCGTCGGGGCCATACTCGACCGGGGCCGCTTGCCGGGAGCGGGGAGGTTGGGATCCGGGACGCCGGGCGTCGCCGGCTGGGGATCGAAGTCGGTGAGCTCGTTGTTGAGGAGGAAGCCGTAGCCGGGCACGGCGATCGCGCTGCCGGCGATCTCCTCGATCGTCGAGGTGTAGCTGACGACGTTGCCGTGCTTGTCGGCCACGACGAGGTGGTTGGTCGACGCGCCCTCGGGCACCTGGGCCGTCGCGGCCGGCGGTGCGCGACAGGGAGCGGTCAGCGGGCCGAAGGGATTGCCGAAGGCCACGGGGCCGGCGGCTGCCGTCGCGCCGATCGAGCAGCGGCGCTCGGCGGCGTAACCGTCGAAGAGGAGTTGGGTCACGGGGACGTGGACGTATGCGGGGTCGCCGACGTAGCGGTTGCGGTCGGCGTAGGCGAGCCGGGAGGCCTCGAGATATCGATTCAGGGCAAGCACCCGGTCGGACGTGCCGAGGTCGAACCCGGAGAGGATCTTCAGGGCCTCGCCTGTGGTCGTCCCGCCGCTCGACGGGGGACCCATGCCGAAGATGTCGACGCCGTGGTAGGTGATGTGGGTGGGTGCGCGGAGCCGGGCGGAGTAGTCGGCGAGGTCGGCTCGGCGCATCACGCCGTCGGGGACGGGGAAGCCGAGCGGACTCTGGGCGAGCGGGCGGGGGTCGTCGGCGGCGAGGACGACGGCCTTGCCGATCGGCCCGTGGTAGAAGGCCCGGGGACCGCGCCGCTCGAGCAGGCGGTAGGTGCGGGCGAGTGTGGGATTGCGGAGCACGCTGCCGACGGCCGGGGGCTGGCCGTCGGCGTCGAGGAAGAGGGCGCGGCTGGCGGCGAAGGCACTGAGTCGCGGCAGGTTCTGGACGGTCTGGTCGTGGAAGGTCTGGTCGACGACGAAACCGCGGTCGGCGAGGGCGGCGGCCGGCTTGAGGAGCGAGCTCAGGGACATCGTGCCGTAGTCGCGGCCGGCGAGCGCCCAGGTCGCCAGCGTGCCGGGGATGCCGACGGCCATGCCACTGGTGACCCGCTGGGGGTAGAACGGGATCGGGGCACCGGTCGCCGGGTCGACGAAGGCAGTGGGGGAAAACCGGCCGGGGGCGGTCTCGCGGCCGTCGATCGTGATCACGCGGTGGCTGTGGGCGAGGTAGATGACCATGAAGCCACCGCCGCCGATCCCGGCGACATACGGCTCGGTCACGCCGAGAGCGGCGTTGGCGGCGATCGCGGCATCGATCGCGTTGCCACCCCGGCGGAGGACGTCGATCCCGGTCCGGGTCGCGTCGGGATCGACGCTGGCGACGGCGCCGCCGGCGCCGAACGCGACCGCCTGTCTCGCCGGGGCCTGAGCCGGGGGCGGGTTCGGGGGCGGGCTCAGGGCGAGGGCCGGCTGAGCGCCGACGAGCACGACGCCGGTGACGAGCGTGACGCGCAGCAGCCGGCGCAGGGATGCCATGTGTCCAGCGTACCGGCGCGCGGCCGGATGGGTACAGGCCGTTGGACCTGCGTCCGCTACGACGCGGAGCAGCCAGACCGGTGTGAGATCGACAAGGAGCGGCTGACGAAGGGGTTCGGTTCGCTGTTCAACGGCAAGCAGCTGCATGGCGCGGGAACGGTGAGCGACACGTCGTTCGATGCGAACCTGCGCGGGCCGACCACTGCGGCGCTCGCTCATCGACGAACGGCATGCGCCTGGCCGTCTGCCGGCCGCTTGGCGCCGGCGACCGCTTCGTCGCGAGGCCGTCGCGCAAAGGGGTCCAAAGCGCTCGCCGTGCGCGACGCAGTCAAGATGGCGGAAGCACGCGCGGGGCCAGGGCACCAGGCGGCGGGTCGAGGTTTTCCACCTCGCATGAAAGGTGGTCCCACGACGGCCCGCCGCGCGCTCATCCGCCGCCTGGAGCGCGCGTCAGTCAGCGGTCGTAGGCACGTCCCCGGGGTAGGATGCGCTGGATGATGATCGCCTGGGCGGCGACGTCGAGCTCGATGATCACGCGCCAATCGCCGACCCGAAGACGGGACGCCGCGCGGCCCTTCAGCCTTCGCAGGTCGGCGCTTCGCGGGTCGTCGGCGAGTCGCCCGATAGCGCTGAGCACCCTGCTTCACTTGCGCGTCAAGTCGTTCGAGATCCTTGTCGGCGCGCCGTTCGAACTCGACGGCCCACGGGGTCACGAATCGCCGTGCTTGCGCATGATCTCCGCGTACGAGATCCGCGGCACGCCGGCGGCTCTGTCGACCTGCACCTCGGCGAGTGCGTTCTCATCGGCAGCTGTGAGCGGCTCATCGTCCTCAGGCGCATCGCGGAATGCCGCGATCACCGGATCGTCGCGCCGCTGCACGATGTATCGCACCGCATCGTCGGCCTCCTGATCCGAGAGCTCATCGACGAGCCTATGCAGACGCTCCTTGGGAGTCACGTCGGCGATTCTATCGCCGGTCCGTGCTGTGGACGAGCCACAATCTCGCGGGCCAGCCGCAGCATCTCGCTGATCTCCTGCGGACCTCACCGCAGGCGATCATTGCACCGAACTCGTCCTCGGATCGGCGTTCACGGGTCACGCCTGTTGCGGGCACGCTGGCGATGGAACCCCCTTTCGTCGGCGAGCGTAACGTCGAGCTCGCGCGAGCGTGCCTGGGTGACGATCAAGGCCGATCTTCGATCTCCGCTCTTCTTGCCTCGAGCTCATCTAACCGTTGCGCAGGTGAGCCATCTCTCGTGTGATTTCTCGCAGCTCGGTCTTCTCTCGCCAGCTACCCAGATAGTCATCGCCGAGCTCCTCGGCGGTGTATGCCTCGAGCTGGCCTCTCAGCAAGCGAATGTACGGGTTACCGTGGATCGCCCTTCGCGATACTCGAGCTCTCCAGCGTTGATGCCCTTAAGGACGAAATGCGCGTCCACCCGTACTCCTTGCGTGCCGTCGCATCGCTGAGAGTCGCCCCCTTCCGGGATCATTCGCCGTATTCCGCCATGTCTCACCCCATGATCTCCAACGCCGCGATGTCGTGCATGCCAGGCGGTGGCGAGCCCGAGGAGTCGGACCCGCGCAAGGCGTCGACTCGCCGACCTTCCGCCCGCGGCCGGAACTCGCCTGATTGGGGCGGCCGGCCCGGCCTCGGCTAGGCTGAGTCGGATGCTGGCAGCCACGATCACCGACGGCAAGGTCGCCGTGAAAGAGCGTCCCGACCCGACCCCCGGGCACGGCGAGGTCCTCGTCCGCGTCCACGCTGCCGGCCTCAACGGCGCCGACATGATGCAGCTCAGAGGCCGCTACCCGGCCCCTCCCGGCTCGCCGGCCGACATCCCCGGCCTCGAGCTGGCCGGCGAGGTCGCCGAGCTCGGTCCCGGCGCGACCCGGTTCGCAACCGGCGACCGCGTGATGGCGATCGTCGGCGGCGGCGGCCAGGCCGAGCTCGCCGTCGTCCACGAGCGCCAGCTGATGCCCGTCCCCGACGGCCTCGACTGGCCCGCGGCCGGCGGCCTGCCCGAGGTCTTCACGACCGCCCACGACGCCCTCTTCACCCAGGCTCGCCTCGCGCTCGGCGAACGCGTCCTGATCCACGGGGCAGCCGGCGGCGTCGGGACGGCCGCGATCCAGCTGGCCGCGGCGGCCGGCGCCCGGGTCACGGCGACGGTCCGCAACGAGGCGATGCGCGAGCAGGTCGCCGCGCTCGGCGCCGACGTGCTCGCCCCCGACGGCTTCGAGGAGCACGGCCCGTTCGACGTGATCCTCGAGCTCGTCGGCGCACCCAATCTGCCGCCCGACATCAAGGCCCTGGCCAGCGGCGGGCGGATCTGCGTGATCGGGATCGGCGCCGGCGCCAAGGGCGAGATCAACCTCGCCGGCCTGATGGCCAAGCGGGCCGCCGTCCACGGGTCGATGCTCCGCGGACGCCCGCTCGAGGAGAAGGCCCTCACCGCCCGCCTGATGGAGCGTCACGTCCTTCCGCTGCTCGAGGCCGGCCGGGTCCGCGTGCTCGTCGCCGAGACCTACCCGCTCGACCGCGTGGCCGACGCCTACGAGCGCTTCGCCGGCGGCGGCAAGCTCGGCAAGATCGTGCTCAGCACGCGGTAGCCGCTCCCCAGCACGACCAGCAGGACGACGGTCATCACCAGCGGGAGGAGCAGACCCGCCCGGATCATCAGCCCGCCGGCCAGTGCCCCGCCGAGCATCGCCAGCACGGCCGCGACGCGGCGGGCCAGACGCTGGCGCTGGTGCGCCCCGAGCAGCGAGTCGGCCGCCAGGCCGGTGATCGTCATCGTCAGCACCGTCGTCGTCAGCTCGGGCACCGCCAGCCGGCGAACCGTCGCGTTGCGCACGCCCATGCCCCCGGCCAGCAGGCCGATCACGAGGAACCGGCGACCCGAGCTCGATCCGGCGTGCAGGCCGATCGACGAGGCCGCCGCCAGCACCGTGAACGCACCCTCGGTCCCCAGCGCGATCGTCAGCCACCGCTCGCGCCGGCTCTCGAGCGCGACGGCCATCCGGCCACCCGCGGCCGCCCCCACCATGAAGGCGCCCAGGGCGACCAGCGACGGTCCGGCCGTGAACCCGCCGGCCCCGGCGAAGGCGAAGCCCAGCAGGACGACGTTGCCGGTCATGTTCGCCGCGAACACATGCCCCAGGCCGAGGTAGCTGACCGCGTCGACCAGCCCGGTCGCGAAGGTCAACCCGACCAGCGCGAGGACCAGCGGATCCGGTCGGCTGGCCTCGACCGCGTTCATCCCCGCGGGTCGCCCGCGGCCGGCGTGGTGGCCGCCGCCCGGTAGATCGCACGGAGCTCGTCCCGGTCGGGTGCCGGCACAACGCGCCCCAGCTCAGAACGACTCTCAGCCGCGCTCACGACGCGATCGAGCAGGCCCGCGTCGTCGCGCAGGGCGTCGATTCCCCGCGCTCCCGCCCGCTCCCGCAGGCTCCCGGCGAACGCCCCGAGGTCGACCCCGAGGTCGGACTCGAGCTCCCCGACCGCGTCCGGCCGGCGCCGGCGGATTCCCGCGATGCTGGTCCCGAGCAGCGTCACGTTGGCCTCGGCGTGGCCGACGCCGGCGATCCGGGCGAGCGTCTGAGCGAGCGCGTGGTGCGGCCCCAGGCCACTCTGGTCGACCGCCCAGCCGGCGAGCAGCGCGCCGAGCGCCAGCTCGTCGCGGTCGGGGTCCGCCGTGCGCCATCCGCCGACCAGGCGCGCGGCCGCCGCCCGGCCGACGGCCCTGGCGACCGGGTTCGAGCGAACGCTGAACGCGGCGACGACCGCGTGGCCGAGCGCGTTCCCCGTGCTCGCGGCCAGCTCGTCGGCCGGCTGGGATGCACTCAGACCGGGGTCATTGAGCACGACCGCCGGCCGGACGTGCGGCGCCTGCGGGGGGACGCCGGACGCCTGACGGTGGAAGGCGGTCATCTCGGCGGCCGAGAGCGTCGTCGGGATCGCGACCACACGCCGGGGAGGATCGGCGGCCGCCAGCGCCTTGGCGACGTCGATCACCCGGCCACCGCCGAGCGCGACCAGCCGCTCACCGGAGACCTTCGGCCGCAGGGCGGCGGCGATCTCGTCGACCCGGCCGCCGGGGACGTCGATCACGACGCCCGCCCGCTCGAGCACGCCACCGGCGGCCGCCCGCGCCCGGGGCGTGCTCAGCAGGACGAACCCCTCGCCGACGAGGTCACCCGACGTGTCGATCGCGCCCCGGCCGAAGACGATCGTCCGGTCGTGCTCCACCTGACGAAAGGACTCGGCCACGGGATCGCCGTCTCCTATGGGCCGAGTGTCGCCGCGAGCCAGTCGCCGGCCGCCACGAGCGCGTCCGGCGCGATCTGGTGGGCGACGCCCGACTCGTGGTAGACGACGTCGACGCCGGCCGCCCCGAGCTGCTCGACCGCCCGGTGGGCGAAGTCCACCGAGATCACGGGGTCCCGGCGGCCGTGGGCGACGAACGCGCGCAGGCCGCTCCGACCGTCGAAGTCCGCCGACCACCCGGCGACCGTCGGGATGAAGCCCGAGCACGCGAGGATCCCCGCCGGCGGGGGACGGTCCCGGCCGAGGCCGAGCGCGTAGCTCATCGCCGAGCCCATCGAGAAGCCGCCGAGCACGGTCTGCCCGGGTCCGAGCCCCGTCCGCACCCAGAGCTCGTCGTGGAGTCCGGCGAGCGCCCGGTAGGCGGCGTCGAACGTGTCGGGGTCGGGGTGGCCGACACTCGGGACGACATACCAGTGGTAACCGGGCGACCCCGGCAGGCGCAGGGGAGCCCGCGGCGCGACGAACAGCAGCCTGCGGTCTGGATCGAGGACGTCGGCCAGGGGGAGCAGGTCCTGCTCGGTCGTCCCCCGCCCGTGGTGGAGGACGACCAGGCCGGCCGGCTGACCGTCGGCCGGACGCTCGGCGAAGCTCAGCGGGCTGATCGGGCGGGCCCGGCCGGCGGACGCTCGACGACGCCGAGTGCGATCACGAGCCCGACTGCCCGCGCTGGGCGACACGGGGGTTGACGAGCGGCGTGAGGATCTGGTCGAGCTGGGCCCGGAGGTGGGCGTACATCTCGGGGACCCGGAGCTCTTCGCCGAGGTGGTCGGGGTCCTCGTCGACCGCGAACCCGGGTGCGTGCGTGGCGATCTCGAAGAGGATGCCGCGGGGCTCGCGGAAGTAGATCGACTTGAAGTACTCGCGGTCGCGAACGTCGGTCACGAACGGGCCGGCTTCCCGGACGCGCTCCTGCCAGGCCAGCTGATCTGCGTCCGGCGTCGCCCAGGCGATGTGGTGGACGGTGCCGGCGCCCTGGCGTCCCCGCAGGACCGGGGGCGGGTCGTGGGCCCAGCGGAACTGCCGGTCGTTCCCGTCGAGTCGGTACTCGCCGCGCCCGAGACTGTCGAAGCCGAGCGTCTGCGTCAGCAGGCTCGCCTCGTCCCAGGCCCGGCTCGTGTACGCCCGGGCCCCCTCGACGCCGAGGATCGCGTACTCGGCCGGGACCTCGGGATGAGCCGCCCGGAGCGGGTGGTTGCGCGGGTCGGCGAGCACCAGCTCGAGGCTGAGGCCCTCGAAGTCCTCGAACGTCAGCGAACCATCCCGGCGGATGCTCGCGTAGCCCTTGACACGCAGCCGGGCCGCCCAGAAGTCCAGCGAGTCGTCGTCGGCCACGCCGAACTGGATCCGGTGGATCATCCCGGCCCCCGCCCGGCCGCGGCCGGCCCCGTCGAAGTCGAACCACGTCAGGATCGAGCCCGGCGCGCCGGTCTCGTCGCCGAAGTAGAGGTGGTAGGCGTTCGGCTGGTCGAAGTTGACCGTCTTCTTGACCAGGCGCAGGCCGAGCACGTCCGCGTAGAACTCCACGTTCATCCGGGCGTCGCCGGTGATCATCGTGATGTGGTGAAGCCCGTCAAGCCCGAGATCGGCCACTCAAGGCTCCCAGTCGGCGGGGACGGGCACTCAGGCTTCGCAGTCGGCGCAGGCGCCGTGGAGGACGACCTCGTGATCGGAGACCGTCAGCGGGACCCGCTCGCTGAGGCTCGAGATCGTCCGCTCGAGCTCGGGGTCGCTGAACGGCGTCAGGGCTCCGCAGCGGTCGCAGACGAGGTGGTGGTGGTGGCCGTGGCCCGGCCGGACCGGCTCGTAGCGGACGAGGCTCTGGCCGATCTCGACCCGCTGGATCAGGCCGAGCCGGTCGAGCTCCTCGAGGATCCGGTAGACGCTCGCCCGCGAGACGCTCCGCACGTCCGAGCGGAGGCGATCCTCGATCTCGACGGCCGACAGGGCGCACGACTGACCGTCGAGCAGGTCGAGCATCGCCCGGCGGGCACCCCCCCGCCGGTACCCGGCCTCGCTGAGGGCGTTCTCGGCCCGCTCGGCCCAGTCCTGGTGGTCCGCGGGAGCTCGCCCGGTCCGGTCGTCGCGGTCTTCGGTCATCGCGCTCGGATTGTAGTCCGCGACCGGCCCGAAGACCCTGGTTTACTGGGCCCTGAGACTGCATTTCAGCCGCCATAAGTCAGAAGTTTCGCGCTGCTAACATTGCCTTTGTGTTTCCGGAAGAACGTGTCCCGTCGGTCGTCGAGGACTACGCGAAGGCGCTGTACTCGCTCGAGACGCGAACCGACGGGGCGCCGGTCAGGACCAGCGTGCTCGCCGGCCGGCTCGGTCTGAGCGCGCCGCAGGTCTCACTGATGTGCAAGCGCCTCGCCGAGATGGGCCTGGTCACGCGATCGGCCTACCACGGGGTCCAGCTGACCGACGAGGGTCGGCGGGTCGCACTCCAGGTGCTCCGCCATCACCGGCTGCTCGAGCTGTTTCTCGCCGAAGCGCTCGGCATGCCGTGGGATCGGGTCCACGCGGAGGCCGAGGTCCTCGAGCACTGGGTCTCCGACGAGCTGGAGGCGGCGATCGCCGAGAAGCTCGGCCACCCGACGGTCGACCCACACGGGGACCCGATCCCGACGGCCGACCTCGTGATCGACGAGGGCCAGACGATCAGCCTGGATGCGCTCGCCGCCGGCGAGGCCGGCGTCTTCGTGCGGGTCTCCGACTCCGACCCCGGGATGCTCCGCTTCCTCGCCGAGAAGGGCGTCGTCCCGGGCGAGCGGCTCGAGGTCGTCGAGAAGCAGCCGTTCGACGGGCCGGTCTTCCTGCGGCGGGCCGACGACGCCGAGGACCTCGTGCTCGGCGTCCAGCTCGCCCGGGCGATGCGGATCGAGCTCGACCCGGCGGGCCCGGAGCGCGGCGGGCAGCCCCGGTCATGACCGAGCCCTTCCTCCGGCCGGCCGCGGCCCTGGAAGGCGGCGCGACGCTCGTCCCGGAAGCGGCCGTCGGCGGCGCGGGTGGCGCATTGAGCCCGCTTGAGCTGCTGCTCTCGAAGGGGCGTCTCCGCGGCGGCCTGTCGATGCTCGGCCCGGCTTTCGTCGCGGCGATCGCCTACGTCGACCCGGGGAACTTCGCGACCAACATCCAGGGTGGAGCCCGCTTCGGCTACCTCCTGCTCTGGGTCGTGCTCGGGGCCAACCTGATCGCGATGCTGATCCAGTATCTCTCGGCCAAGGTCGGGATCGTCAGCGACCGGACGCTGCCCGAGCTGTTTCGCGAGCAGTTCCCCCGGTCGGCGAGCATCGGGATGTGGGTGCAGGCCGAGCTCGTCGCGATGTCGACCGACATCGCCGAGTTCGTCGGCGCCGCGCTCGGCCTGAACCTGCTGTTCGGCGTGCCGCTGGTCTGGGCGGGAGGGATGACCGGGCTGATCGCGTTCGGGATCCTCGAGCTCCAGACACACGGCTTCCGCCGCTTCGAGCTGGCGATCTCCGGCCTCCTGGGAATCATCTTCCTCGGCTTCCTCTACGAGACGCTGAAGATCGGGCCGTCGGTCCACGGGTCGCTGAGCGGCTTCGTCCCCCACCTCAACGGCAACGACAGCCTCTACGTGGCGATCGGCATCCTCGGGGCGACGGTGATGCCACACGCGATCTACCTGCACTCCGCATTGACCAAGAATCGGGTTCCCGTTCGTGATTCTCTGGAGCGCGCTCGGGTGCTCCGCTACGAGAAACTGGACATCGTGATCGCCCTGGGGGCGGCCGGCCTCGTCAACCTGGCGATGCTCGCGGTCGCGGCCAAGCTCTTCTTCGGGACCCACGTCAGCACGATCCAGCAGGCCTACCACGGGTTCGGCAACCAGGTCGGCGGCGTCGCCGCGCTGGCCTTCGTGGTCGCGCTGCTCGCGTCAGGGGCGTCGTCGTCGAGCGTGGGGACCTACGCCGGGCAGGTCGTCATGCAGGGCTTCGTCGGGATCAGGGTCCCCCTCGCCGCGCGGCGGGCGGTGACGATGATCCCGGCGCTCGTCGTCCTGGCGATCGGCGTCAACCCGACCAGCGCGCTGATCGCAAGCCAGGTCGTCCTGTCGTTCGGAATCCCCTTCGCCCTGATCCCGCTGGTCATGCTGACGAGGCGACGCGACCTGATGGGCGTCCACGTCAACCGGCTGGCGACGACGATCGTCGGCGCCGGTCTGGCCGGGGCGATCACGCTGATGAACGGCTTCCTGATCTACCAGCAGGTCAGCTGACCGCAAGTGCGGCGCTCCGGCGGGCGATCTCCTCGCGGACGAGGGGTGCGACCTGCGTGCCGAAGAGCTCCATCGAGCGGAGCACGTCTGCGTGGGCGACCGCGCCGACGCTGATCTGGCCGATGTAGCGGTCGTGGCCGAAGAGCTCGTGCTCATACAGCAGCTTCTCGGCGACCTGCTCGACCGATCCGGCGGCGACCGCGCCGCGCGGCGCGCGGAGGGCTTCGTACTCGGGCAGGCCCGACGGCGGCCAGCCACGCTCGCGGCCGATCCGGTTCATCATCGTCAGATACGGGCGGGCGAACGCCGCGTCGGCGGCCTTCGACGTCTCGCCGACGAACGCGTGGGTGTTGATCGCGAGCCTCGCCGCACCCGGGTCGTGGCCGGCGGCGGCGCTCGCCTTGCGATAGAGCTCGACCAGGGGCGCGAAACGCCGCGGCTGGCCGCCGATGATCGCGATCGTCAACGGCAGACCGAGCTTCCCGGCGCGGATCACCGACTCGGGCGAGCCGCCGACGGCGACCCAGACGGGAAGCGGATCCTGGATCGGTCGGGGCCAGACGCCGGCGTCGTGGAGGGCCGGGCGGTGTTCGCCGGACCAGGTCACGTGAGTCGCGGCGCGGATCTTCAGGAGCAGGTCGAGCTTCTCGGCGAAGAGGTCGTCGTAGTCGTCGAGGTCCTGCCCGAAGAGGGGAAACGACTCGGTGAACGAGCCCCTGCCGGCCATGATCTCGGCCCGGCCGCCCGAGATCAGATCGAGCTCGGCGAAGTCCTGGAAGACGCGAACCGGGTCGTCCGAGCTGAGCACGGTGACCGCGCTCGAGAGCCGGATCCGCTCGGTTCGCGCGGCGACCGCGGCGAGCACGACGGCCGGCGACGAGACGAGGAAGTCGGCCCGGTGGTGCTCGCCGATCGCGAACACGTCGAGGCCTAGCTGGTCGGCCAGCTCGGCCTCCTCGAGCAGGTCGCGCATCCGCTGCTGCGGGCTGACGCCGGCCGGGAGGTCGGCGAACGTGGCAAGTCCAAGTTCCATGCGCCGCAGTATACGCGAAGTAGTTGCGCCTGCAACTGTTGTTCGGGTGGGGTCGCGCAAGCGGACCGAGATCCTCGGCCTGCGGGGAGGCTGAGCCCGGCGAGTCGAGGTTTGAAGTCGGCGCAAGACGGACACGAAGTCGATGTACGGATCCCGAACGACTTGACGATCGGAGCGCATATGCCCGAAGAGACGACAGACGCGCCCAACCTGCCCTCGTCCTCGCCAGAGGAGGCGCACATCCCCTCGGCGGACGTGCCCGACGATCCGGCTGCGTCCGCGTCGGCAGAGATCTTCGCGGCGATGGACGGCAGCACGCTGGCGGACGTCGAGGCCGGCGAGGCCCCTGAGGCCGCCGACGGCGAGCACGACGAAGGCGACGCGCCGGCCGAGTAGACGCAGCTCGCTGCGCCGTCCGCCGCTTGCTCAGTTCAGGGGCGCCCGTGGGGCGCCCCTAATCGTTCGGTGTGTCAGGGGTTCTCGTACGGGACGACCGCCGGGTCGTCGACCTGCGTGACCCCGATCCGCCGGGCGGCTGACTGTCCGGTCGAGCCGACCGGAATGTGGCCGCCGGCGCGCGCGAGGCCGATTCGCGGCATGTTCCCGTAGATCGACTCGGACTCGCCGGCCCGTACCTTGTAGGTCTCGTGCCAGATGCCGACGTCTCCGGACGAGCGGATCGCCTTGTTGAACGCCTTCCAGACCGGCAGATGCGGCTCGTCCCCTGCGCGGGCGAAGCGGTCGAGGTGCTCGAAGCTCCGCCAGTACTGGACGATGGCCGGCCCCTTGATCCAGGCGTTGTGCCAGGCGAGCAGGCCGGCCTCGGGGTGCTTGTCGAGCCAGCGGAGCATCTTCGGCATGGCGACGAAGACCGGCAGCCACTTGCCGGGCTTCCACGGACGGTTGACGCGCATCCCGATCAGGAAGACGACGAAGTCGCCGGAGAGCTCGGCGGTGAAGCGGCCCTCGTGAATCGGGGACGGCACACGCGAGATCATAGGCGGCGCTCAGAGCAGGCGCCGGATGCGACGGCGCAGCTCGCGGGCGCCGATGTCGGCGGCCTCGCGAAGCTGGTCGCGCGCGTCGCGGAGGATCGCGCCCGCGCTGTCGCCGGGCCCGTCATCCGGCGATCGCCGATCACGTTCCCGGGGTGGGAGGCCGGCGAGCCGCCGGGCTTCGTCCTCCAGGCGCCGCGACTCGGCCAGCAGCGCCTCCATCCGGCTGCTGGCTGCCCCCGTCGGTGGATCGCCCGCGGCCGGCCGCGTCGTGCGCCGCGCGGGATCCGGCCGCTCGCGCGACTGCCCTGCCCCAGGTGCCCCGGCCCCTCCGGTACTCGGCTGCCGGGTATCGCGGAGCGTCTCGTAGGCCTCCTGGACGGCCTCGAAGGCCGCGGCGCTCCCGCCGGCGTCGGGGTGGGTCCGTCTGACGGCGGCTCGGTAGGCCGCATGGATCTCGGCCTGGCCGGCGCCCGGCCGGACGCCGAGCACGGCATATGGGTCGACGCCGCCGGCCACCGCTCGAGCCTAACGGACCCGCTCAGGCTGGTCGGATGCGTGCCCGTTCCAGCCGGCGGACGCGCGCCTGCGGATCAACGGTCGTAGTTCTTGATCGCCCGCAGCGAGAGCGTCGTCAGGAGGGCCATCAGCCCGATGATCACAGCGGCGCAGTAGCCGAGCTTGTCCCAGTTCCAGCCCTCGATCACCAGCGACCTCAGCCCGTCGATCACGTAGCTGACCGGGTTGAGCCGGGCGAGCGTCTCCATCAGGGGCGTCAGCCGGTCGAAGGGGACGAAGTTCGGCGTCAGGAAGAGCAGCGGGAAGAACAGCAGGAAGCTGGTGTTCGTCGCCTGGACGTTCCGCGTGCGCAGGGCCACGAAGATCGCGAAGCCGGCGTAGCCGACGCCGAACAGGGCGGAGAGCAGGACGAGGACGACGGCACCGAGGACGCCGCTCTGCATATGGGCACCGAAGGCGAGGCCGGCGAGCAGGACGACGCTCGACCCGAGGATCCCCCTGACGAGGTCGGCGGCGAGTCGGCCGAAGATGATCGACGACCGTCTGATCGGCGCGCACAGCAGCTTGTCGAAGTACCCGAGGTCGATCTCGGTGACCAGGGCGAGGCCCGAGCTTGCGGTCGCGACGGCGAACATCAGGGAGACCGGCAGCTGGAAGGCGACGTAGCCCTGACCGCGGAGGAACGGCGTGCTCGACGGGAAGGTCTTCGAGACCTGGCCGACGTTCACGGCGAGGAAGAACAGCGGGATGAACAGTGCGGGGATCGTCGACTCCGGGTAGCGGGCGATCTCGCGGACCGACCGGCGGGCGAGCAGGACCAGCTCATTCATGCGACCACCTCCTCCTTGGCGCCCTCGAGGCGCCGACCGGTTGCTTGCAGAAAGACGTCGTCGAGCGACGGACGCGAGACGGTGATCGCACCTACCCGGATCCCTTCGGCCTCCAGGCGGCGGACGATCTCGACGATCGAGCCGGCCCCGTCCTCGACGTAGAGCGCCAGCGCGTCCGGCTCGGCGACGACCCGCTCGAGACCGGCGAGACCGCTTACGGCCTGTTCGGTCGCCGTCGCGTCGGCTCCGTCGAGCGCGAGCGTGACGACGTCGTGGCCCATCCGCGCCTTGAGCTCGGCCGGCGTGCCCTCGGCGACGATCGACCCGGCGTCAATGATCGCCAGGCGGTCGCAGAGCACGTCGGCCTCCTCGAGGTACTGCGTGGTCAGGAAGACGGTCGTCCCCGCGTCGTTGATCCGACGGACCTCGTCCCAGACCGTCCGCCGCGACGACGGGTCGAGGCCGGTGGTCGGCTCGTCGAGGAAGAGGACCTCCGGCGAGTGGACGAGCGCGCTGGCGAGATCGAGCCGCCGCTTCATGCCCCCGGAGTAGGTCTTCGTCCGGCGGTCGGCCGCATCGCTCAAGCCGACCAGGTCGAGCAGCTCGGTCGTCCGGGCCTTGGCCTTCGCGCCGGGGATCCCGTAGAGGCCGCACTGGAGCTCGAGCAGCTCGCGCCCGGTCTGAACCGGGTCGAGCCCGATCTCCTGGAGCGCGACGCCGATCCGCCGGCGGACGCCGGCCGAATCGGCGACCACGTCGATGCCCGCGACGGTCGCGCTGCCCGCGGTCGGCGGGAGCAGCGTGCAGAGCATCCGGACGATCGTGGTCTTGCCCGCCCCGTTCGGACCGAGGAAGCCGAACACCTCACCCTCGGCCACGCTGAGGTCAACGCCGCGGACGGCCTCGACCCCGCCCTTGAACGTCCGTGTCAGATCGTGCGTCTCGATTGCCAGCGCTCCGCTCACTCGCGACCTCCTGGAATCTCGGATGTAGTGGATGAGACCGGCCAGACGCCGAAAACTAATCTCGCCCGGCCCGGCGTTGTGACTACGAGTCGCGTGTATCGCGGCGAGATGTGGCAGCAGATACCACGCCGCCACGAATCGTCGAGACCGAAGGGATCACGCGTAGCTGGCGCAGGACCGCCAAGCCCAGGACAAACGCGGCCACCAACACACGCAGGAAGCGAGCGTCAAAACCGTGCGCGAGCTGCACCGCGCACGCGACGACGGCCGCACCCGTGGCAACCGCCGGATAAAGGTGCCGAAAGATCGGACGAGGGAGATAGCTCAACTCTTCCCGCCCAAAGCCGCGCAGCTCCTCCTGGTACGGACCTGCGTTCAACTGGTTGATCCGGCTCCTCAGCCGCCGCTCCGACTGTTCGGGAGGCCTGTCGCCGCGCAACGTCATACTGATGCGACTTTGCCGTATCAGCTCGATCGCGCGGAGTCGCGCGGCCGCGTTTTGATACTGAAAGCTCTGATAGCCATCGACCAAGGCGAACATGAATGTGAGGGGCACGGCGAGGAGCGCGATTGTTGCCGCCTCTTGCTGGATTGCCAGGGTGACCACGCCGCCGACCGCGGTCAGGCCAAACGTACGGCCGTTCTGAATCGTCCGGCTTATCCGCTCGACGTATGCCGTTGTAGCGAGGTATTCAGCCTCGACGAGGGCGAGGGCGTCGCTCAGGCGACGGTCGAACGCGCCCGAAATGCTGTCGCGAGGCGGTCTCACGGCCCCCGGGTCGTCGCCTGACATCAAGCCTCACCTTGGGCCTGGGGGCCTCTCAGAGCCGCCTCGTACGCCCGTAGAGTCCCCTGAGCCGCGGCAGCGAAGGTGTCATTGTGCAAGTCCGAGCCGGTTTCGGCGAGTTGGGATAGGAGCTCCGGGACTAGCTCCGCGCGCACCTCTTCAAAATCCTGATCGTCGCCGCCGTACTCCACGCCCAGCACGTCTGGGTAGAGATCGCACAGTACGCCGAAGAGCCGGAACACCTCGGCCAGGCCGATCCGGCCATCAACGACCGCCTTTTCTTCGGCAGCAAACGCCCGTTGCTTGGTCGCGGCGTCGAACGCGATCTCGGTCGCCAGTCCCAGCGATGCAAAGAGCTCCGCATATACGGCGTAGAAGAACGCGAGCACGGGCGAGTCCTTCCCGAGAGGGTCGTCGGGAGATGTCTCGCGAGCGACCAGAGCCTCAATCTCGGGTGCCAGGAGCTCGAAGACGACGGCTTTCATGAGCGAAACGGCGCCCTACTCCGACGTGACGGCCACGAGATGTCGAACAGCTTCAAGCGCATCGACGATCTGCCGCCGTGCACCCGTGGGCGACCATGGTAAGTCCGCACCGCGCGCTTCTGTCCTGAGGTAGAACGGCTCCAACCGTCCGAGAAGAGCGACGGTTTCCGCAGTTCCTGGGTAGACGTGACCGACGCACGCAAGCGCACGCCCGCGGTCGTACTCCTCGACCCCCGCCCGAATGCAGGCGAGCATCGCTGCGGCCTTGGTGATCCGGTAGATATGAGCGAACACGTGGAGGTAGTGGCCGCCGTACGGCGCGAGGTTGTCGAATTGATCTAGCCGCACGCCGGCCCGCCGGATCTCGTCGGCGATCACGGCGCTCGTTGGGGGCGAGACCGCCAACGCTGCGGGAATGGCGTCACCCGGGTCGTAAAGCACGCGGCCCTCCGCGGCGAGGTGCATTACGAATGACCAATCCAGATTGCGTAGCTCGTTGAGGCTATCCCAGGTTCTCGATGTCACCGCAAGGTGGGGTTTCGACCCAAATGCGACGGAGGCCTTAAGCGCCCGCCCGGACAATCTGCGGCGAGGCACCACGAGAAGGTCGATGTCGCTGTCCTCCGCGGCGGTCCCGCGAGCGACTGACCCGAACAGGACGACGGCCTCGATACTTCTCTCGCGCTCGATCAGCTCGGCGACAAACCGCTCAGCGACATCGTTCAGCCGTTCACTTGACGAGGGCACGATCGTCAGATTACGCGCCCAACCGGCGCGTCGAAAGCACCGAGGTTCCCCCCGGGACGCATTGGGCTACCGGGTAGCCACTCCAGAGCCGGATCCGCCAGGTTAGCCTTCAGGCGCCGTGAGGCTCAAAGCCCATTTCGGAACCCGGCGAGGACCTGTCCGGTTTGATCGCGCCCACGTTGCAGCGGCAAATGCCAAGACTTGACCCGCCAGGGCCCGCCAGTCTGTTTACGTCGGGTCGTATGACGCCGGCGGCGGCCCGTTGGAGCGGATCGCGGCGATCTGCGCGAGCAGCGCGTCCGGCGCCGTCCCCCCGAGCACGCGCAACCGCGGCAGGCGATCGAGATCCGAGCCCGGCCCGGCCCACCCCGGGACCACGGTCGTCGACCCGAGATACCCGGCCGCCTTGACCGCCGCCACCACAGTGGCGTCGTAGTGGCCCGACGGATAGCAAAACCAGTTGACCGGAACGCCGTACTTCTTCTGGATCACGGTCCGCGACACCGCCACCTGGTAGTGCAGGTCCGAAGGACTCAGCTTGACGAGGTCGGCGTGGCTGAAGCCCTGCGTGTCGAGCTCCCACCCCGCGGCCACCAGCCCCTTGACCTGTCCGGCGACGAACCCACCCTGCGACGGCGGCAGGCCGGTCAGCTGGATGTTCTCGACCGCCGCCCAGCCCATCGCCCGCAGCACGGGAAACGCCTTCGTGTACTGGGACTGGTAGCCGTTGTCGAAGCTCACGACGATCGGCTTGCCCTTCGGCAGGGGCACCCCCCGCTTCCAATACGCCTCCATCTGGTCGAGTGTCACGCCGTGCCAGCCGGCCGCCTGGAGGGCGTGCATCTGGGCGGCGAAGAGGTCCGGCGTCACATACAGGCCGGGGAACGGCGCGCCCGGCGGTGGTGCGGCGATCACGTGATACATCAGTACCGGGACCCCCGCCGTCCCGGGCCTGCCCGTCCCCGGGTCAGCGGCCAGCTGGGCCGAGCTCGGCAGCCCGGTCACCTGGCTCGTGCCGGTCACCGCGGTCGTCGCCGTCCCGGCCGCGGCGCCGACCTTGGTCGGCTTGACCGATCGTGTGCTGACGTGGGTCGGACTCCGGGCGGCCGACCCGATCGGCGTCCCGGCGATCGCTGCGTGCGTCGCGCCGCCACCCCCGCCGCCGCCGCCCGAGACCAGCTTGACGGCTGCCGCGAGCACGGCGATCACGAGCAGACCGGCCAGAATCGCCGTGATCCTCCGCCGCCGGATCACGCGCCGGCGGGCCTCCCGCCTGGCCAGGCGACCCTGGGTGTCGAGGGGAGTGCTCAGCCGGAGAAGGTTAGTACGGCGGGAGCTCGGCGTACCACCGGCCGAGCACGCGGAAGGCCGACCAGAAGATCCGCTTGGCGCGCTCGTCGTCGAGCGCGGTGTCGATGTTCGGGACGTAGAGGCCGACCATCGACGGCGTGACCGTCTGCACCTCGCCGAGCAGGGGCTCCATCACGCGTGCGGCTGGCAGGCGGAGGCCGTTGAAGACGTCGAGCGCGTCGTCGCCCATCACGACGAGCATCTTCGGCGAGACGATCGCGATCTCGTCGAGCACGCGCCCCGTGCACTGGGGATCGGCGAACTGAGTGTCGGTCACCGGGCACTTGACGGCGAGCGTCCCGTACACGGCGAGTGGGTCGATCTGGAGACGACGCAGCGACTTCATCAGGGCGTTGCCGCTGCGGCCGAAGAACGCGACGCCCTCCTCGATCTCCGAGGGCATCGGCGCGTACTTGAGCAGGAAGATGTCCGCCTGCGGGTGACCTGACCCGAGCACCGGCATCAGCGACCCCCGGGGACACGTCGTGCAGGCCTGGATCTCGTGGGTCAGGGTGTTCAGCTCGCGGATCGCCCGCTCGAGGTACTTCTCCCTGATCTGGTCGTCTGTGATCTGCATCCGCCCGACTTCTTTTGACCGGGGGCCGGCTTGTCCTTGGGCGTGCATCAGGACTTGCGCGTCGCCCGGCGGACCCTTCGCTCCCGCCGAGCCCGCCGCGCGCCGGGTGGCGTGGCCTTGGTTTCGAGGAATTTCAGGGCCTGGACGTAGAGCAGGCTGGTCGGCTTGGTGACGATGTCGGCGTCGCGCAGGGACTCGAGGAACTCCTCGGGGCCGTCGAAGTCGCGCATCCGGATCCGCACGGATCCCAGGCCGGCGGCGACGTGCGAGTCCGACCCGGCGCCAGCGACGATCCGGTACTTGGCGGCGAACCGGGCGGCCTCCTCGTTGAACGAGCCGATCGCCACGCGGGGGTTGTAGACCTCGATCGCGTCGACATCCTCGAGGATCGTCAGGAGGTGCTCGTAGTCGGGGACCGAGTGCATCCGGTCGAACGGGTGGGGCACGTAGACCAGGCCGCCCTGCCGCTTGATCTCGGCGACCGTCTCCGCCAGCGTCAGGCCGCGGGGGATCTTCTCGGTCAGGAACAGGCCGATCACCTCGCCCTGGCTGGCGGTCTTGACCTCCTCGGCGAGGATGATCTTGATCCCGTCGGCCTTCGCCTGCGCCTCGATCGCCCCGGAGACCTCGTTGTGGTCGGTGATCGCGATCGCCCCGAGCCCCTGCTCGATCGCCGTCGCCAGGAGCACCTCGACGGGGGTCGCACAGTCGTTGGAGTGGTCGGTGTGCATGTGCAGGTCGACGTCGATCACCTGCCGGGTCGACAGCTTCGCCCGGAGCTCGGGGTTGCCGGTCGTGTCGTGGCGACGGGCGGCCACCCCCTCGTAGACGTCCTCGAGCTCGTCGACGACCCGTGTCCACGAGAGCTGGGCCCGCAGGGGGTCGGCGGCCTGCCGGAGACGATCGCGGAGCGCCTGGTCGCCGAGCAGGCGCTCGAGCTGGCCGGCGAGGGTGTCGGCGTCTCCGGGCTCGAAGAACCGACCGCGCTCGCCGTCGGCGAGGACCTCCTCGTAGACGGGGAGGCGGGCCGCCAGGGGAACCGCCCCGGCGGCCAGCCCCCGGACCAGGAGGTCGGGGGCGGGTGCCTGGCCGTCGGACGCGCAGACGAGGATCTCGGCGTCGGCGAGCAGGCGGTCGCGGTCGAGCTCGTCGGGTGTCGCGAAGCGGACCCGCTCGCGCAGGCTCGCCCGCAGCGCGACGTTCGTCGTCCCGCCACGGGGACTGAGCACGGTCGCCCGCCACCCGGGGTTGTGCTCGAGTCGGCGGAGCGCCCGGAGGAAGAGGCGGAGGGCGCCGCGCTCCTCCTCCGCGAAGAACGCGACATGTACCGGAACGTCTGAGGGTGATTCTGTGGAGCGGTGGACGGCGGGATCGAGCTCGGCGCCGGGGAGGATCACCCGGTAGTCGGCCGGGAAATGCTTGGCCATCAACGCGCCGGTCGCCGCGTAGCTGGCCGTCCGGGCGTCGAGCCGGCCGAAGAACAGCTCGACGAAGCGGCGGGCGACCTGGGTCGAGACGAGGCCGGCCGCCGGCGCGTGGAAGCTGCCGATGTTCAGCGACCGCGAGTGGCGCAGGGCGGCCGACGCCGTGCTCGGGGCGAACGGCTCGTGGACGTGGACGAAGTCGAGTGAGACCGTCGCCAGCAGATCCTCGACGGTGCGGGCGACGTCGACCGGCAGACCGGTCTGCCGGCGGCCGGGCGTGGTCGGGACGGCGATCACCTCGCCGGCCGCGAAGACCGCCGGCCGGCCGTCGGATCCGAGCAGGGTCTGCGGGTCATCGCGGGCGTCGCGGAGCGCCTTGCGCGAAGCCCGGACGACGTCGGCCGACTCGGACGGGGCGACGATCATCACGCTGTGGCCCCGCCGGGCGAGCTCGCCGGTGACCCGCTCGACGTAGATGTTCAGCTCGCTGCGAACCTCCCACGGGTGGGGAGTCACATGGGCGATCGAGAAGCGGGGGCCCATCTCCCGCCAAGGATAGGCGGCTACCGGTTCGCGGGTAGTGGGACGATCACGCCGACGGTCGTGTCCTCCTCGTCCGGCGGGCTCGTGATCGCCGCGGTGACGTTCGGATCGGCCAGCGCCTGCGTGACCTGCGCCCTGAGGGCCGTCTCGCCTGCCAGGACGGCCTGAGCCGACCAGGTCCCGGCCTCGCGCGACCAGATCCGCGGCTGGTCGGCTTTGGACCCGGCGAAGACGAGCGAGCACCGGCCGGCCGTCCGGGTCACGAGCATCTTCTGCCTGGGCGTGTTGCCCGCGGCGAGGACCTCCCCGTCGAAGCCGAAGCGGACCATCTGGTTGGCGGCGGCGTTCCACTGCTCGACGCACGGCTCGAGCTTCGGTGAGAGCGAGGCGACGGCGGGGCCCGGCGTCGTCGCCGCGTGGGAGCTCCGCGCGGACGACCCGCCGGTGCCGATCGGCGCAGACGCCCCGCCGGTTGGCGCGGTTGACCCGCCGCAGGCGGCGAGCTGCGTCACGACGCCGAGGAGGAGGAGGGGGGTTCCGGCCACTGCGCGAGGCCGGCGCCTGTGGGAGTGGGCGGTCGAGTGTCCGAAAAAATTAGCTGACTGAGTCAATCAACTATTTCGTGACGTAGCGCGCGTGTTCCTCGTCAACGGATCCCGGCCGATCACACTCGACACCGCACGGGACAGCACGATCCGCGCCGGCTCGCCCGCCGTCATCTCGATGCGGTCGGGCTGGGAGTGCCGGAGCCGGCGGGCCGAGCCCAGATGTTCGCGCAGTCGGCGCAGACGTCCTCGGGAATCAGGCCGGCCCGCATCAGCAGGGCGAAGATGTGGCAGCCGAGGCATACGGCGAAGAAGGCCTCGAGCCCGGCGGCGAGGATCATCGCGACGAGCAGGCCGTCGGCGATCGTGTGGAGGCCGAAGCCGAGGGCGAGAATCGCCCCGGCGAGCGTCATCGTCGCGCCCATCCCCTGGGCGAAGCGCTTCGGCGGGCCGGGGACCGGCTTGGGCGGACCGAGCCGGGGGGCGGCGACGTTCATCGCGAACCGGCCGAGCGGGCTGAGCGTCGGCCCGGTCAGGACACGGGCGACGAATCCGTAGGCGATCACGGCCAGCAGCCAGTACCAGGAGGTCGCGAGCGTCACGACCGACAGGAGGACGACGACGCCGGCGACGACGCGGGCGGCCTTCTCGTTGACGGGGTTCGGAAACGAGAGGAAATCGCTCATGACTTCGAGGATAGCGAACCCGCGGGCCATTGACCACTGAATTGGTGAGATAGCCCGTTCGACGCTCGACCGCGTCAATCCGGCCGACCAGATCGGGCCGAAGACGGGTCCAATCTAAATGTTCATAAACTCGATCGAGATTAGATAGAATTCGTCGAGAACCGACCGAATGGAGGTAGACGATGAGTACCACTGACGAACTGCTCCAAAACGCACGTGCCTACGAGGCGTCCTTCGACAAGGGCCACCTCCCGCTGCCGCCGGCCCGCAAGGTCGCGGTCCTCGCGTGCATGGATGCCCGCCTCAACCCGTACGGGGTGCTTGGCCTCAAGGAGGGCGACGCCCACGTGATCCGCAACGCCGGCGGCGTCGTCACCGACGACGAGATCCGCTCGCTGGCGATCTCCCAGCGCCTGCTCGGAACCGAGGAGATCGTGCTGATCCATCACACCGACTGCGGCATGCTGACCTTCACCGACGACGAGTTCAAGCGCTCGATCCAGGACGACGTGGGGATCAAGCCGGAGTGGCCGGCCGAAGCCTTCCCCGACCTCGACGAGGACGTACGGCAGTCGATCGCCAGGATCAAGGCGAGCCCGTTCATCCCCCGGAAGGACTCGGTCCGCGGCTTCGTCTACGACGTCCACACCGGCAAGCTCCACGAGGTGGACGGGGCTTCAGGCTCGGGCTCGGCCGGCGTCTCCGGCTCGGCCGCGGGCTCGGGGTCGACCGCCGGCGGACGCTTCGCCCGGGTGCTCGGCTTCGGCAACTAGCCGGGCGCTCGCCTGGCGCGCCGCGCGATCGGACCCTCTCGGTCGTCGCGGGGCGCGCCAGAGTCGGGGTCGTCGCCGGCCTTCTCGCTCGGGCCGGCGACGAACTCCGGCGGCGGGTCGCCTGACACGACGGCCGTTACGCGGGCGAGCTGTGAGACCCGCCATTCGTCGCGGAGCATCGCGTAGGTCGCCACGTCACGAGGCCCGCTCGGGTGGCGGTGGAACGCCTTGAGTACGCCCTCGCGGGTGAAGCCGATCCGCTCGAGTGCCGCGTGCGACCGGCCGTTGCGGACATCGGCATATGCGCCGAGCCGCTCGACTCCGAGCGTGTCGAAGGCGAGCCTGGCGATCAGCGCCTTGGCGTCGCGGTTGACGCCTGTCCCCCAGTGGGCCCGACCGAGCCACGTCCCGACGACCGCGCGCCGGTCGCGGGCGGAGAACTCGGAGAGCAGGGTGATCCCCAGGGGTCGGTCGGCGAGATCGGTGATCGCCAGCTCGAGCGCGACGCCCGACGCGCGGCGGGCAGGCAGCGTTGCGACCCAGGCGGCCGACTCCGACACCGCCTGGTAGGGCCCCCAGGAGAAGTAGCGGGTGACCTCGTCGTCGCGTGCCAGCTCGTAGAGGGCCGTCGCGTCGTCCGGCCTCGGGTAGCGGAGCCTGATCCGTCTCCCGTGAACCTCCATCTCCGACGACTCGCCGGTCGTCGTCCGCTGGTCGGCCGGCCTCACCGATACCTCCACGGCCGCAGCAGGTGTGGCGTCGGCCAGCTTCCCGTCATGCGGGGACCGGATCGCGGAGCGAGCTCCGCACGAGAAATCGTCCGAGCAGAGCGTTGCAGACTGCCGGCTGCTCTTCGAACGGCCGATGGCCGGCGTCGGCGACGACTTCGAGGCGGGCGTTTGGGAGGAGCGCGGCGAGCTGCTGGCCGTGGTGAGCGGCGAGCACGAGGTCGCGGGCGCCGGCGATCACCAGCGCGGGGACCTGGACACCGGGAAGCCGCTCGGTCCCGTCGTGCTCGAGCGCGGCCCAGGACGTCCAGATGAAGGCCTCGCGGGCCGACCTCCACGGGTCGCCGGTCCGCACGGCGGCTGCCTCCGCGGCGGCGATCCGCCGGTCGACGAGCCCGCCGTTCCAGGCGCTCGCCCCATACGTCGAGGTGTATGCGACCTGGAGGACGTCACCCAGCGATCCCGCCCGGTCGGCGGCCCACCGCCAGGTCGAGAGCAGCGCCCGAAGGGCCCTGTCGGGGCGAGCCCAGCTGGCGCCGAGCACGATGCTCGCGACCCGCTCGGGATGGTGGATCGCGAGCTGCTGGGCGATCACGCCGCCGAACGAGCTGCCGACGACATGGGCACGATCGATGCCGCCGGCGTCGAGCACGGCGACCGCGTCGGCGACCAGGCTTCGCAGCTTGTACGGGCCGCTCGGGGTCGGGGCGCCGGGAATCCCACGGGCGTCGAAGCGCGTCACGCGGAAGCTGTGGGCGAGACCGGCGACCTGCGGGTCCCAGACGGCGCTCGCGTCGGCAAGGCCGCCGATCAGGAGGACGTCGGGGCCGTCGCCGACTTGAGTGACCCGCAGTCCGAGCGGGTCGGTGATCAGGATCTGAGCGCTCATCAGGATGCTCCTTCGGCTGTTGCCGGGCCGGCGCCCGGCGGGACAGAGGTTCACTCGATATGACCCGCCGACGGCCGAGCGATCGCTCGGCCGGGGGGCGTCGTCAGGCCGGCGAACATCGTTCTGTCGCGATCGGTTTGAGCTGGCGGCTTGCAAACCTCATAATGTTGATCGACAATACTACTAATAGTGCCCGTGTCAACTCGCGGGCCACACAAACGGAGGACGGCCGAAGATGAGCTTCCGGATACGGCTGGACGAGACCGACCGCGACGGGGCGATCGCCGAGAGCCTGGAGGCGGCGGTCGTGGGACTCGAGCGCGAGGGCGACACCCGCGCGGACTTCCTGCGCCGCGTGCGGACCGCCGGCGTGGCGCTCAGCGGAGGGGCGATGCTGGGCGGCCTGGGCGGCGGGGTCGCGGACGCGGCGAGCAGCACTCGGCCGCCGGCGAGCTTCGGCAAGGGCGACGTCGGCATCCTCAATTTCGCCTTGACGCTCGAGTACCTCGAGTCGGCCTTCTACAACGGGGCAGCGGTCAACCTGACCGGTCTCGACCCGCAGACCGCGACCTTTCTCGCGGTGGCGGTGTTCGACGAGAACCGGCACGTCAAGAAGGTCCGCTCCACGGTCGAGCGGCTCGGCGGCAAGCCCGTGGCGAAGCCGACGTTCGATTTCAACGGGGCCAACACCCTCGTGACGAGCTTCCTCGAGACGGCGTTCGCGCTCGAGAACACCGGCGTCCACGCCTATGCCGGCCAGGCCGCCAACCTCAAGGACCCGGCCGTCGCGGCAACAGCACTGTCGATCATCACGGTCGAGGCCCGCCACACCGCAGCCGTCGCGACGATTCTGAACTCGCCGGGCTACCGGATCAATCCCAACGGGGCATTCGACGACCCGTACACCGCGAGCAGGGTCCTCGCAGCGGTCAAGGCGGCCGGATTCATCGCCAAATGAGTGATTCTTCATAAGAACAATGCGAAATGTGCGATGATCTGCGGCAGGGCGGGGTTGCGATGCCCGCAGGCGACCTGACGGGAGCGGCGCGATGAAGAAGAACATGACCCTCGCCAGCGCAGCCGCGCTGGCCCTCACACTCGGTGGCGGGGCTGCCGCCGCGCAGGCCAAGGCACCGACGCGACACCACGCGAGGAGGGCGAGCGCCGCCGATCACGCGACCCGTGACATCAGCCCGCTCGACTGGGTGATCCCCGGCCCGAGCGAGAGCTCGGCGCCGAGCCCCGGCCTCGTGACGGACCTGATCGAGGAGCTGCTGGGCCAGGGCGGGCTGCTCGACGGCGGCTGAGCCGGTGCGCTCGGGCGACCTGGGACACGTCAGGTCGCCCGAGAAGCACTGCCCGTCGTCGGGCTGAGCGCCGCGTGAGACTCACGACGACCCGTGCTCGCCCTCAGTCCGGCCAGCGGCCGGTTGGGCAGGAGCCGGCCGAGCTCGAACGCCCAGACGGCCGGACCGTCGAGCAGCCCGACCACGGCGCCCCGACGGTCGCCGGAAGCGGCGGCCATGAGACCACGCGCGACCCGGCGGGCGCTCCACCACGCCAGGCCCGGCCACCGGCGACGCGGGAGGGCCCCCGGCCAGCGGTGCGCCAGCCAGCCGGCCCCGGCTCCGTGACGGGCGCGCTGGGCGAGCATCCCGGCGACGGTCGGCCGGGCCCGGTGGGTCACGGCGGCAGCATCACGCCGCTCGAGCGTCCAGCCGGCGGCCCGCAGGCGGAAGCACAGGTCTGCGTCACCACCGGAGCGCACGGCCGGCTCGAATCCACCGACCTCGGCGAAGGCCGCTCGGCGAACGGCGGCGTTGGCGGTCTGGGCAAACGGCCAGTCGTCGTCGGCGAGTGTGACCTCCTGGCTCATCGCCGACTTCAGCCAGGCGTACTGCTCGGCAACCGACCGCCCGTCGCCGCTCGGCGGCTCGTCGATCACGCCGCCGGCCAGCACGCCTACGGCATCGCCCGGGCCCGGGTCGAAATAGCGATCCAGGAGGTCGGACGTGACCGAGACGTCGGCGTCGAGAAAGAGCAGCCACGCCGCGCTGCCGCCCGCCGCGCCGCGGTTGCGCGCGTGATAGGAGGTCTGGACGTCGCCGGCTCCGACGATCTGGACGCCCCGGAGTGTCCGCGAGACGGACGCCCCCGGACGGTTGTCGGCGATCGTCACGGTGTCGCCAGGGCGCAGCATCAGGCCCGCCAGGCGCTCGGCGACCTGGACCAGGTGCTCATCCGACCCGCGGAACGGCAGCACGACATCGACCGCCGGCCGGCCGGTCACAGCTCCGGCTCACCAGATCTCGAGGCCCGAACCGGCTCGCTCATGAGCGCCAGGATACGGCAAAGACCACTAGAATGGTGAGATAATGATCAAGTTCTTCATTTCGGGACCTCGAGCGATTCCCGCCCGCACGCGCCCCTGCACCCGATCGGTCTCGCTCGGAAGCTTTCGGTACGCCGGCCGGGTCGGCGCCCAGCAGCTGCGACTCAGCGGACGCGTCGCCGGCCACGCCCTCACGGCGGGGTCCTACGCCCTGCGAGCGACCCCGGCCAGCCCGGCCCTCAGCGTCGCGTTCGCCGTGACCTGACCGCAGCCCGATCCCCAACACTCGTCGACCTCGCTCGGCTCCCTCGACGCCGAGGTCGATGGGATCGTGCTGCCCGGCTTCTGATCATCATGCCGACGACATGTACCCCACGAAACCGGGCAGCGCCACGTCGCCCCAGCCCCGTGCCGCGTCGCCGGCGGCGCGCGCTACTCGAGCCGGTAGGCGAGGCTGCCCTGGTCGTCCTTGACGGTGACCGCCACGTTGTGGAGAACGCCGGCATCCGTCGCGTGGCAGGTCATCCTGGTGTTCTTGTGAGCGCTGACGAGGTCCGGACACTGGACCGTCACCGTGGCCTTGTACTCGTGGGTCCGAGCGCGTCGCCCTCGACGTTGCCGGCCGGTGTCTGGCTGGCGACGACGAGACCCTTCGTGGGATCCGGCTTGAAGGTCACGACCTCACCCGGCGACCCGCCGAAGTTCGGCTCGGGGCCGCCCATGTACGTCCCGATGAAGTCGCCGTTGCCGACCGCGTCGTACGCGTCCGGGATGCTCCCGCCGAGGACCTGCGTCAGGGGGATGATGTTCTTGAGCGTGAGGTTCGGGATGTCGGACGGGTCGAGCACGAAGGTCGCCGAGTTGAACAGGCCGCCGGCGATGATCGGCTGACCGTCCTCCCACTGGTACTGCATGTGGTGAGCCTCGGTCTCGACGCCCCAGGGGAGCGGGAGCTGGACGAAGTTGACGACCGTCCCGTAGGTCGGGTTCGACGTGCCGTCGATGTTGAACTTGCGGGCGTCGATGACCTGCCAGCCGTCGAGGCCGGGGAGGAACTGGGGATTGAGCAGGTCGAGCAGGCCCTGCGGGTTGACGGTCAGCTGGTTGAGGAAGTCGCCGACCTCCGAGCCGTAGACGTCAGCCGCGTTCTGCTTGGCCGACCACATCAGCAGGTACTCGGGCTTGGCCAGAGGACTCGGCTGCGGCCCCGTGTGGGCCTCGTAGGCGGCCTCGGCGGTCTTCCACGCGGCCGTCGCCGCGTCGCGTGAGGCGATCGCGCCGGGGATCGTGTTGTTCTTGACCGAGGTCAGGGTCGTCGCGCGGCTGAGCGTGTTGACGAGCCAGGCCGGGTCGATCGGCAGGTCGCCGAGACCGGGGTCGTTGGACTCCCCGGTTCCGCCCTGGCCGTTCGGAATGCCGGCGAGCAGATTCTCGACGGCGTTGTCTGAGCCGAACGCCGCCCCGCTGAGGACCAGACCCCCGACCACGAGGGCCAGCAGTGCGAGCGTAGCCCGGGCCCGCCGTCCGACGCGTCGGCGACCGCCAGCCGCCGAGGCCGCTGGCTCCTCCCCTGTCGTTCGTCTCCCCTTGCCTGCGAACAACGACATACCGCCTCCTTTTCGTTCCCCATCCGGGGCCACAATCCGCTCGCCGGTTCCTCCTACGGCCGGCTTTCACAACTCCCTGCCCGTAATCTACACAATCTCGGTCGAGATTATGCTCTTGGCCGGCGTGCGGCCCCGGGAGCACCGTGCCCAACTGCGGCCGGCGCTGTGCGAGGTCAGCCGATCAGCTCGGGACGAACGTCCCCTGCAGATGCCATGAGCCAGTGAATCCGTTGAAGGGCCCGCCGCTGATCGGGCTCGACCAGGTCAGCAGGAAGGCGCGCGTCCTCGGGTTGTAGCGACCCTTGACCGAGCTCGATCCCTGGGCGAAGTACTGGCCGTTCCACTCCGCGGTGACCGCGTCGACCTGGCCGCTCAGCGTGTCGCCGGTGAGCCGGATCGACGGGACCGGGTTCTTGGCGCCGGTCTGGGGGTTCTTGGCGACCGACGCCACGCTGAACGCGATCCCGTCGAACGACTGGGGACTCATGATCGCGTTGACGCGAGCGTCGCCGTTTGCGTCGAAGACCGGCGACGGATTCGGCTGGTAGCGGCCCGTCGCGAGTCCGCCCTGGCCGCCGGGACCGATCAGCGTGTACGACTTGTCGGGCGACCGGGAATCCGGATTGTCGAAGTACTTGCCGCCGCCCGGCAGGACCATCCGCAGGAAGGAGCCGCCGGCCTTGCCACCGGCGTAGCGACCGGCCGTGATCCTGAAGGTCCCGACCAGGCTCTTGCTGACCGCGACACGCGCCGCGGCGGCCGCGACGGCGCCGCTGGCCGCGGTGCCGATCCCCGCTGCGATCGCGGCGATGCCGGCGACACCAAGCGCGGCCAGTCGGGGTGAGAGACGAGTCATGTTGCTCCTCGTGGTTGGGGGCTCAGTCGGTCCGTCGCGTCGGCCTTCCGACGGCGCCGGGGGCCGGCCGCGACCGCTGTCACGGCCACCAGAAGGCCGATCGCGACGAAGATCCACGGAAAGACCCGGAACGATGGGAGTGCGGTGAGCGCCTGGTAGTTGTCGACGTTGTCGCTCATCGCCCCGATCATCGGGGTCATGTCGCTGAGGATTCCGACCCAGCTGCGGTCGAGGTCGGTCAACGCCGGGAACCGACGGGCGGTCTCGGCCGACGTCAGGCCGGCGCGCTTGAGCGCCGGCGCGAGCTGGAGGCGGATCGCGCCCTGGACGAGGCCGATCGTGCCGAAGTAGCCCTGGATCGTCTCGACCTCATGGCGGGTCTCGATCGTCCTGAAGGCGGACATCATCTTCGCGCCGGCCGGCGCCCGGCTGAACATCTGGACGGCAACCGGTGCGAGCACCAGTCCAATGCCGAGGACGGCGACGAACACGCGGATCCGCCGCCGCCAGGGCAGCGAGCTCAGGGCGAGGCCGGCCAGGACCAGCAGCAGGACGCCGGGGATCGCGAAGAACCAGGGGAAGAGCGTGAAGCTGGGGAGCGCGGCCATCGCCTGGTAGTTCGGGAGGTTGCTCTGGATCCGCACGATCAGGCTTGTCATGTGGGCGTTGATCGGCGGCCACTGGGGTTCGAAGTCGGCGAACTCGGGAAAGCGCCTCGCGAAGTCGCTGTGCGAGCCGGCGGGCGCCGTCTTCGTGAGGAGGGCGGCGACCTTCGTGTTGCTCTCGCGCACACCGTCGTTGACCTCACGGATGTCCCGACGGAACCCGTCGAGCCTGGCGGTCGTCATGAACGGCTTGAAGTCGGCGAGCATCGTCGCGCCCTTCGGCGCGCGGCTGAACATCCCAAACGCGACGGGCAGGGCGATCAGCGCGAGCCCGGCGACGACGAGGACGGCGAGCACCCACCGGGGTGCCCGGTCGCCGGACCTCCAGCCGCCGGTCATCCGCGCGCCGTCGCGATGCACGAGAACACCAGGAGCCCTCAGTTGCTCGGCTGGAAGGTCCCGGCGAGGTGCCAGTAGCCGGTGAAGTGGTTGAACGGGCCGCCGACGATCGTGCTCGCCCACTCGAGCACGTACGCGCCGGTGCCCGCGTCGTAGGTCCCGGTGACCGGTTGCGTCAGGCCCGGCGTGCTGCCGTCGGGCTTCGGGGTTCCCTGGTTGAAGTAGTTGTTCGCCCACTCGGCAGTCACGGCGGCAACCTCGCCGTCGAGTTTCCCGTCGAGATCATTGATCCCCGGCGGCGGGACCGCCTGACCGGTCTGGGGATCGACCGGCTGGGTGGACACGCTGAAGTTGATCCCCTCGAATGCCTGGGGCGCCATGATCCGATTGGCGAGGGCGCTGTTGAGCAGCCCGCCGAAGGCCGGGCTCGGCGCCGGCTGGTAGGAGCCCGTGAGGAGACCGCCGTCACTCCCGGGAGTGATCAACGTGTAGGTCTTGTCCGACGAGCCGGAGAACAGATTGTCGAAGTAGGGTCCCGCTGCGATCGTGCCGCCGGCGAGGACCATTCGCAGGTAGGAGCCCGCCGGGCCGCCGGTGGCCGAGAAAGCGCCGGGAGCGATCTTGAACGTGCCCACCAGCGGCGTGCCGTAGCTGACGGGGGCCGGGGCCGGCACCGGCGGGCTCGGCTTCCGCTTGGCCGGCTTCTTCTTCTTCTTCGCCGGCTTCTTCTTCGCCGGCTTCTTCCTGGCGGCGGACTTGTGCTTCGATTTCGGCGACTTGGCCTGCGTCGCGACGGCGACGCCTTCGGCCACGGCCGCATCCGCCGCCCTCGCGGGGGGACTCGACGCAGTCGCCGCGAGCGGGGCGCCGCCGAGCGACGCCAGCGCGACGAGGACGATGATCAGGCCGGCGAGACGCCGGGGAGCACCGTTGAGCTTGGCCGAAGCGCGAATATCCATATTGTCGACCTAATTTATGAGGTTCACCTCGGGCGTGTCAAGTGGCGGCGCCGCCGCGCTGCCGGTGGGCCGGTCGGTCAGGGCCCGCTGGTGAGGTACGTACTGCCGCCGTGGACGGCGACCGTGCGCCCCCGGCCCGGGTCTGAGACCTCGACGAGACCGTGGGCGACCGCAGCCGACAACCCGTCGCAGCGATCGGTCGTCGTCCAGGTCGCCGCGCTCCCGGTCGCCGAGCCGTAGCGCCCGCGGACCTCGAAGCGCCCGGTCACGACGGCCCGGACGAGCCCGAGGGCGGTCTGGGCGCCGCTCGGGGCGCAGATCCTCCGGGCGGTGCTCGCCCGGACCAGGCGGAGCTCTGCGAGCCCGCGGGTCGCGGACGTCTGCGACACGGTGAACGTTCCCCCGGAGAAGCTGCCCGATCGGTCCGTTCCGGGGCTCGTCGCGGCGACGGTCAGCCGGACGGCGCCGTGGCGGGTGTCGAGGGTCGTGCCGACGGGGAGGTGGCGGGCGTCGGTCAGCGGTGTGACGGGCTGGCCGGCCCCGGGGAGCCGGACGTCGACGAGGCCGCTGATCGGCGTGGCGTTGAACGTCCTGCCGAGCACCGGCCGCGCGGGCGAGCGACTCGCCGCGGTGGTGAAGCTCGTCGCCGCTCCGACGGTGATGCCCGCGGCGTTCGTGGCGACGAGGCGGACGCGGTAGCGGCTGTCGGGGAGCAGCCCGGCGACGTCGGCTGTGACCAGGGCGCCGAGAACGCCGACCGGCCGATCGGCCGTCCGGCCGGTGATCGAGGCACCGCCCGAGAGCCTGACGGTGTACTCGAAGCGGGCGCTCCCGACGAGCCCGTCGGTATCGACGGTCCCGGTGAACCGAGCGGTCGACGTGGTGATCTTCGTCGTCGAGCCGGTCTCGACGACCGGCGGATGCGCCGCGATCGCGGTGACGATGACCGTCGACGGGAGACCGGCCGGCGCCGCGGCCGCATAGGTGTAGACGTCGGCGGGGACGATCGGTGTCGTCCCGAACGGCGTCGTCACCGTCACGTTCACGGAGCCGCTGCCGGCCGGCGCAGTCGCGATGACCTCGGTCGAGCCGATCACAGTGGCCAGGGTCGGGACGCCCCCGAAGTTGACGGTGCTGGCGCCGGTCAGGTCGGACCCGGTGATCGTCACCGTGTCGAGGCCGCCGGCCGGACCGGAGCTCGGGCTGAGGCCGGTGAGCGTCGGCCCGAGGCCGACGACCGCGACCTCCGCGGGATCGCCGCAGGCCGTGGCCACCGAGCCGTAGTTGGTGTCGCCGCTGTAGATCGCGATCACCTCGTAGGTGCCGGGCGACGGTGGAGTGAAGCTGCTCGACGGCGTGGTCGCCCCGGCGAGCGTGTTCGTCGAGCTGAACACCACCGGGCCGGTGCAGTTGGGATCGGCCGGACCGTAGACCCTGAAGGTGACGGTCCCGCTCGGCGGCGGGCCGCCCGGCGGCGCTGTCAGGGTCGCCGCGTCGGAGAAACCGCCGCCGAGGCCGAGGGTCGCCGGCGTGACGCGACTCGAGAGCGAGACCGTCGCGACGGCATCCGCGGCGGACTGCGGACCTTCGCCGGCCCGGACGGTCGACGCCGCGCCGAGCAGGACGGCGAACGCGATGGCCCCGCCGGCGAGCATGCGGGCGGACCGGCCGACCTGGGCCGCGCCAGGGTGTGGTTGCCGGCTCGTATGCCCTGACTCAGCCATTCCGTGCTCCCGTCGACGCGACGATCACCACGTAAACCTATTCGGCCTGACGGACGCCGCGGGTAAGCTCGCGGACATGGGATGGGTGGCGTGCTTCGCGGTCTTTGTCCTCAGCCACCTGGTCGGCGACTACCTCCTGCAGACCGACTGGCAGGCCC
>Ga0208480_1000021_pt1 | contig 68337 bp, 63 predicted proteins | sample NGESurshal092012_4_FD_184485 | JGI IMG/M metagenome (GOLD analysis project Ga0208480, IMG submission 184485) | Arctic peat soil microbial communities from Barrow, Alaska - NGEE Surface sample F53-1 shallow-092012 (SPAdes) | ecosystem: Environmental > Terrestrial > Soil > Wetlands > Peat ... | reverse complement strand
ACGTTGACCGAGACCCCGGCGGCGGGGTCGACGTTTGCCGGGTGGAGCGGCGGTGGCTGCTCGGGCACCGCGACCACGTGTACGGTCACGATGACCGCCGCGGAGTCGGTGACGGCGACGTTCTATCCGGCGCTGTCGGTCACGTTGGCGGGCAACGGGTCTGGGACCGTGTCCTCCAGCCCGGCCGGGATCAACTGCGGCGGTGCCGGCAACAGCGCGTGCACGGCCGGGTTCCCGGGCGGCTCGCAGGTCACGCTGAGCGCGACCACGGCGGCGGGATCGGTATTTGACGGGTTCAGCGGGGCTGATTGCCCGGCGGGGTTCTCAACGACGTGTACGGTCACGATGAACGGGGCCCAGTCGGTGACGGCGACGTTCCTGGCGTCGCAGAGCGTGAGCGGCAGTGTGCCGGGGTCGATCACGGTCACGTCCGGGCAGGTGCTGTACTTGAACGGCGCGCACGTCGGGGGGGCGGTCGTGGTGCAGGCCGGCGGGAGCTTGTTCGCTACGGGCGCGAGCATCGCGGGCGCGCTGATCGCTACCGGCGCGAACGGGATCTCGCTGAGTTCCACGACGGTCGGCGGCGCGGTGAAGATCACCAGCTCGACCGGCCCTGTGCAGCTCGTGGGCTCCCGGGTGAGCGGCTCGGCCACGATCAGCGGCAACGGCCCCAGCACGGTGATCGCTGGCAACCACTTCGGCGGCAGTCTAGGCGGCACCGGCAACAGCGGCCTGACCGACAGCGGCCAGCCCAACACGGTGGTCGGCAGTCGCAGCGGCCAGTTCACCGGGAGCTTCTGAGGCCGCCTGGTCGAGTCGCGGCCACCGGAGAGAGGCTTCGAGTCGGCTGCTGCTGGCGCGCCCAGCGGATCCGGGGTCGCAGCGCTCGGTGTCGGCGCTCTGGACTCTCCAGGCACCAGCGGGCTGCGGTGTATCCGCGATCTCTACCGGGGCTGGAAGCGCCGAGTGCGGCTGCTCCTCCTGATCCCGTGGGCCATCATGCTCGGCTACACGGCCGTCGTGGCCCTCGTCTGGCCCAAGGTAGCCGGCGACATCGTCTTCCTGGCGATCGGCGCCCGTGTCGCGCTATCGCTCATCGTGCTCACCTCGCCTCCTTGGTGGATCGAGAAATGCCGGCAGGGCTACAAGGGCGAGCGCCGGCCCGCCTCTGGACGTCCTGACCCTCGCGGGCCGCATCGAAGTCCCGACGGCCGTCACGGCTTTAGCTCAGTCAACCATTTTGCGACGAAGGTCTCGGCATCCTGCTCGGCCGCCCGAGAGGAGTCCGGGCGATCAGATCCCAACCCCCGGCACCGACCAGCCGCCGGCACCAGCCGCCGGCACCAGCCTCCGGCACCCGCCTCCGGTCAGTCGACGACGCAGGCGCCGCCGGTCAGCCTGGCTTCGTAGATCGCTCCGTCGAGGCGGTGGAGCAGGGCCGCGGGAGTCTCGTCGGTCGACCCGATCGCGACGCCGATCGCGACGCCGATGTTGAGGGACCGGACGCCGACGACGACGGGGTGGCGGCAGATCGAGTCGCGGATCCACTCGGCGATGCTGGTCGCCCCGACCGGGTGCTCGGCCGTCTGGCAGATGACGGCGAACTCGGCTCCGGCATAGCGGTAGGCCGAGTCCCCGTCGTCGAGTCCGCCGTCGAGCCGGCGGGCGATCTCGCGGAGGACCTCGTCACCGAGGGCGTGGCCGAAGTTGTCGTTCAACGACTTGACGTCGTCGATGCTGATCAGCATGACCGAGAAGCCGGTGTCCGATCGTGCGGCGCTCTTGATCGCCTGGTCGACACGCCGCTCGAAGAGGGCCCGGTTCGGCAGGCCGGTCAGCGAGTCGTGATGCACCCGGTGGGTCAGCTCGCGGGTCACGCGCGCGCGTTCGATCGCCCGGTCGATCGTCCGCCAGAGGTGGGCCGCGGCGAGTTCGGGCTTGGTGACGTAGTCCTGGGCGCCCCGGCTGACGGCGGCGAGCGCAAGCTGATCGTCGTCGACGCCGGTCAGCACGACGACCGGGATGCCGGGTGCGGCCGCGAGGATCTGGTTGAGGCCGTCGAGATCGGCTGCGTCGGGGAGGCCGAGGTCGAGCAGCACGCAGTCCTGGGCCGAGCCGGCGAGGACCCGCGCGGCGTCATCGACGTGCTCGCATGTCGTCACCGCGAGGGCCGGGTCGTGCTGGCGGAGCATGTCCGCGGTCAGCAGGGCATCGCCGGGCGTGTCCTCCACGATCATGATTCGCAGGCCGGCGTCGGACGGCGATGCCTGGACGGGCGTGCCGGCCGGCTTGGCGCCGACCTCGGAGACGGTCACTTCCGGCCGCCGGTCGTTGGCCGGCGGTGCGCGGCATGGTTGTGCAGACTCACGTGGGCCCCTGACGATCGGTACCTTCCAATTCTCTGTATCGGGTCGGGCGGGGTCAGGCTTTAGGACCGATCTCGTCCGAGTCGGATCTGTTTGCCGGAGAGAGCGCAACCGTCCTGGCGATCTGACCCGACCCGACCGGACGGGGACGACCGGAGCGGGCTTCATCATTGGGGTTGGGATGGCGGCCGCGAGAATCGAGAACACCGGCCCGCGCGGCTTCGCGGGCAGCCGACGCCCGGACAACGCCGAGCTGCTCGGAGCTCCGATCCGGTGGCCGCGCCCGTCCCTCCTCGAGGCCGAGCTCGACCTGACCGGGAAGGCCGCCGACGGGGCGGCGGCGCTCGGCCTGCAGACGGTCGGCGATCTCCTCGACCATCTCCCAAGGGCTCGGCGAGAGGCCCGGACGGTGGCGACGCTGGCCAACGGAGAGGCGGCCACGCTGGTCGTCGAGGTCCGCGCGATCACCCAGCGGCCGGTCCGTCGCCGGGGGATGCGGCCACTCGTCGAGGCGACGGTGTTCGACGAGACGGGGACGATGAAGGCGACGTTCTTCAACCAGCCATGGCTGGCCGGTCGCTACCGGCCGGGCACACGCGTCGTCCTCCACGGCAAGTACGAGGGCCGGGCGAGCTTCAGGGTCTCCCACCACGCGATCACCGACGAGGCCGCCGCCGGGGACGGGGCGGTCCCCCACTACGCGGCGACCGACGGCCTGTCGTCGACCCAGATCTTCGCGATCGTGAGCGGTGCCCGACCCCTCCTGGGGGAGCTGACAGACGCCCTTCCTGCACGGATGCGGGCCGGCCATCAAATGCCGGATCGGGCAGCCGCGGTCGCCTGCGTCCATTTCGGCGAGACCGCTGCCCAGACCGAGGCCGGGCGGCGGCGGCTGGCTTTCGAGGAGCTCCTGATGACCCAGCTCGGCCTCCTCCGCCGGCGGGCCCGCCGGCGGGGAGGAGACCCGGCGGTCGCGCTGTGCGACGAGCCGTCGTTGACCGGTCGGTGGCTGGCCGGCGGCCTCCCGTTCGAGCTGACCGGGGATCAGCGGTCGGCGATCCGGACGGTCGACGGCGAGCTCGGCCAGGCGATCCCGATGCAGCGGCTCCTGATGGGGGAGGTCGGGTCGGGGAAGACGGTCGTCGCCCTGTTCGCGATGCTCCGAGCCGCCGAGCACGGCCGCCAGGCCGTCCTGATGGCGCCGACCGAGACGCTCGCCGAGCAGCACTTCGCGACGATCCAGCGGCTCGTCGGCGGCGAGAACCTGACGCTGGCCCTGCTGACGGGATCGACGCCGGCCGCCCGGCGGGCGGACATCCTCGGCAAGCTGGGGTCCGGCGAGCTGCTGGTCGCGATCGGCACGCACGCCCTGATCGAGCCGACCGTCGAGTTCGCGTCGCTGACGGTGGCCGTCGTCGACGAGCAGCATCGCTTCGGCGTCCGCCAGCGGGCCGCCCTCGACGCGAAGGCGCCGGCCGGGCTCGTGCCCCACGTCCTTCACATGACGGCGACGCCGATCCCGAGGACGTTGGCCCTGTGCGCCCACGGCGACCTCGACCAGTCGCGGCTGAACGAGCTCCCCCGGGGTCGCCAGGCGATCGAGACCCATCTGGCGGGTGGCGAGCGCGAGCGGGAGCGGGCGTACGAGCGGATCCGCGAGGAGCTCCGCCGGGGTCGCCAGGCGTTCGTCGTCTGCCCGCTGGTCGACGAGCCCGACGACGGGCCGAGCGCGGTCTCCGCGCGGGCGGCGACCGCCGAGTACGAGCGGCTGGCGGCCGGCGAGTTCGCGGACTTTCGGGTCGTCCTCCTCCACGGCCAGCTCCACCACCGGGACAAGCAGGCGGCGATGGCCGCGTTCGCGGCCGGCGAGGCCGACGTGCTCGTGGCGACATCGGTCGTCGAGGTCGGGATCGACGTCCCGAATGCGACTGTGATGCTGATCGAGAACGCCGAGCGGTTCGGGATCTCCCAGCTCCACCAGCTTCGCGGACGGGTCGGTCGGGGTGAGCATTCGTCGGTCTGCCTGCTGTTCGGGCCCAAGGGATCCCAGCGGCTCCAGGCCCTCGCGAACCACACCGACGGCTTCGAGCTCGCCGAGATCGACCTCGAGATGCGCCGGGAGGGAGAGCTGATCGGGACCCGCCAGTCGGGGATCAGCGAGTTCCGGGTCGCCCGCCTGCCCGGCGACGAGGAGCTTCTCGAGTGGGCGCGGTCGGCCGCGGCCGAGGTGATCGCCGCGGACCCCGAGCTGCGCCTTCCCGAGCATGTCCTGCTGGCCGACGCGCTGGCCACGGCTCACGGGTCGGTCGATCTCGGGATCCCGGCTTGACGGGCGCGGCGCCATGCGGGTGATCGCCGGCCGGTACGGCGGGCGACGGCTCACGGCTCCGCCGGGGTCCGCGACCCGGCCGACATCAGATCGCGTGCGGGAGGCCGTCTTCTCGATGCTGACCGCGCTCGGCGGGATCGACGCCGCGCGGGTTCTCGACCTCTTCGCCGGGTCGGGCGCCCTCGGGATCGAGGCCGTCTCGCGGGGAGCCGCGACGGCGACGTTCGTCGAGCTCGACGAGGCTGCCGGCAGGGTGCTGAGGACGAACCTCGCGGCGCTCGGCCTGGCCGCGCCGGTCGTCCGGGTTCGCGGTGGCGATGCGCTCGACGCGCTCGGCCGGGCCGTCGTCGACGGCGACCAGTTCGATCTCGTCCTCCTCGACCCGCCGTACGCCGACGCCGACGCGCTCGGCCGGCGGCTTGGCCCGGCGCTCGATCGGGTACTCGAGGCCGGAGCGTGGGTCGTCTGCGAGAGCGATCGCCGATCGCCGATCGAGCTGGACTTGCCGCTCGAACGCGAGCGCCGGTACGGTGACACCCTGATTCGCATCTACCGTCGAGGAGATCGGAGCCGATGACCCCCAACAACCGGATCGCCGTCTGTCCGGGTTCGTACGACCCCGTGACGAACGGGCATCTCGACGTGATCACGCGGGCGGCCGGCCTCTTCGACGAGGTCGTCGTCGCCGTGGTGTCGAACTCCCTGCGCAAGCAGACGACGCTCTTCTCGATCGACGAGCGGATCGCCTTCATCGAGGAGGCGACGGCCCACCTTCCGGGCGTCAGGGCCGTGCCGTTCGACATGCTGACCGTCGAGTTCGCCCGGCGGATGGGCGCCAAGACGCTGGTCAAGGGCCTGCGGGCGATCTCGGACTTCGAGTACGAGATGGAGATGAACCAGCTGAACCGCCTGCAGGCGCCCGAGATCGAGTCCGTCTACCTGATGGCCAGCCCGGAGTTCAGCTTCCTCAGCTCGAGCGGCGTGAAGGAGCTCGCCAAGTTCGGCGGGACGATCGACAACCTCGTTCCCGGCCGGGTGGCCCGCCGCCTGGAGGAGGAGCTCGCCCGTTGAGCGACGGGGCTTGCAGGAGGAGTCCGCCCGGTAGCGAATCAGGGTGGTGCGAGCCGCACCCAACGCGCGCGGCGCATACCCTCTAGGCTTCATCTGATGGACGTACTCGTACTGATCGACAAGCTCGACGACTTGGTCCACAACGCCAAGCCGGTTCCGCTGACCGATCAGGTCCGCGTGGACAAAGAGGAGATCTACGACATCCTCGATCAGATGCGGGCGACGATCCCCGAGGAGATCAAGCAGGCCCGGTGGATCGTCAAGGAGCGCCAGGAGATGCTGGCCGAGGCCAAGCGCGAGGCCGAGCGCCTCGTCAAGGAGGCCCGCGAGAAGCAGAACCGGCTGATCAGCGACGAAGAGGTCACCAAGGCGGCCGAGCGGGCGGCCGAGGACATCATCGAGGACGCGCGCGCCCGCGAGCGGGAGATCCGCCTGGGGGCGGAGGACTACGCCGACGAGATCCTCAACACGCTCGAGGTCAACCTCTCGAAGTTCATCGCCGCCGTCCAGCGCGGCCGCGACCGGCTGCAGGGCAAGGACGAGCCGGCCGAAGTCGCCTGACCCGCCCTGACCCGGGTCAGCCCGGGTCCTTGGCGGAGCGCTCGTCGATCATCCGGTCAAGCTCGGGCACTGCCGCCCGCAGGCTCGGCAGGTTCACGACGATGCCCTCCTGCGTCGTCCGGGCCAGCACGACGACGGCCTCGTCCGTCGGGGACGGGTTCTCCTCGCGGTGGGGGACGTACGGCGGCACGTAGACGTAGTCGCCCGGGCGTGTCTCGACCCGTCGCTCGATGTCGGCGTCGGCGTCGAGGAAGACGAAGACAGGGTGCCCGCTGAGCACGTAGATGCCGGTCTCGGCCTCGCCGTGGTGGTGGTCGCCCGAGACCATCCCCGGGCCGATGTGGCTCTCGCCCATCCAGAGGTCGCGGGCGCCGTTGAGCGCTCCGGAGATCCCCTCGTACCGGCGCATGCCCGGTGTCTGGGCGGTGTCCTCGCTCAGGCGATCGTGGCCGGTGTGATGCAGCCGGCGGTGCCAGGCCGCCGTCCCGTCGTCGTGTTGCGGGTCGGCCTGGGTCACGCGGCTCACGATAGCGGCGCCGCTCCCGGCGAGCCGGTCGCTACCGGGGCTCGAGGATCACGAGCGGTATCTCGCGGTCGGCCCGGTCCTGGTAGCCCCGGTAGCCGGAGTACGTCTCGACCGCCTTCGGCCAGAGACGGTCGCGCTCGTCGTGGGTGGCGACCCGCGCGTGGACGTCCCGGCGGATCGAGCCGATCTGGATCGTCGTGTCTGGATTGGCCCGGAGGTTGTGGTACCACCGGGGTGCCTGGGGTGGCCGCCCTTCGACGCGACGACGACGACGTCCGGGCCGTCCTTGACGTAGACGAGCGGCGTCGTGCGCAGGGTTCGCGTCTTCGCGCCGACGTGGTCGAGCAGCAGGATCGGCGGCGCTCCGGGCAGCCGGTGGCCGACGAGCCCGCTCGTCGCACGGTAGATCGCCGTGTGGGCGCCGGTCAGCCGGCGGAGGACCGGCCACGCCCGGTCGGTCAGCTCCATCGCGTCCATCAGGCTGCCCGCCTCACGCGGCGGCCGGCAATCACAACCATGCGGTCGTCCGCCTCACGCGGCTGCCCGCGAGCCGCGCAGGAAATGCGCGATCGCGTCGGCGACGAGCTCGTCGAGCCGCTCGACTCCGACCATCCCGCCGGTGACCAGGGCGGCGATCCCCTGAATCGTCGCGAACAGCACGAGACCGACCCGCTCGGGCTCGCCAGGCTCGAGCCCGCCGTCGGCCTGACCCTGTTGGATCAGCTCGAGCAGCACCGAGAACGCCCGGGCCGCGGCATCGTGGATCGTCCCCGACTCGGCGCGGTTCTTACCGGCGAACATCAGCTCGAGGAGGGCGGCGTCCTGCGTCGCGAAGCGGATGTACGCCGCCGCGGTCGCCCGCAACCGCGCCTGGAACTCGTCGCCGGCCCCGTCGACCGCGTCGCGCAGCTCGACTCCGAGTCGGGCGAACCCAGCCTCGGCGAGCGCGTCGAAGAGGGCCTGGCGGTCGGGGAAGTGCCGGCGTGGAGCGCCGTGGCTGACGCCGACCTCGCGGGCGAGCTCTCGCAACGAGAGCTCGTGGGCGCCGCGCTCGCGCACGGTCCGCTCGGCCGCTTCGAGCAGCGCCGTCCGGAGGTTGCCGTGATGGTACGGGCGGTCGCCCGCAGCCGGGTCATGCGTGGGGGCCGCGGGCGCGTCATGAGTTCGCGGCGGCTCGATCACGGCGGGGTCACGCGGGCGGTCGGTCACGGGACGGCAGCCTAGCGGACAGAAGTTGTCGTTGACATCTTTGCAGTCACCGTCTACATTGTTGTCTATGCCTACTTCAAGCGGTTTCGAAATCCCTGACATGACCGGCCGCAGCGTGATCGTCACGGGTGCGAACAGCGGAATCGGTCGAGCGACGGCCGGCGCCCTGGCCGGCGCCGGGGCTCGGGTCGTCCTGGGGGTGCGCGACATCGAGAAGGGCCGGGCCGCGGCGGCCGACATGCCCGGAGAGACCGAGGTCCGCCGGCTCGACCTCGGGAGCCTCGAATCGGTCAGAGAGTTCGCCGCCGGGTGGGCCGGGGAGCTCGACCTGCTGATCAACAACGCCGGCGTGATGGTCCCGCCCCTGAGTCGGACGGCCGACGGGTTCGAGCTGCAGCTCGGGACGAACCACCTCGGCCACTTCGCGCTCACGAACCTCCTGATCGGGCAGATCACCGGCCGGGTCGTGACCGTGTCGTCGACCGGACACCGCATGGGACGGATCGACTTCGACGACCTCAACTGGGAGCGCAGGCCGTACAAGGCCTGGCGGGCGTACGGCCAGTCCAAGCTCGCCAACCTCCTCTTCACGGCCGAGCTCCAGCGCCGGCTGACGGCCGCCGGTTCGTCGGTCCTGGCGACCGCCGCCCACCCGGGCTACGCGGCGACCAATCTGCAGTTCAAGAGCCAGCGGCGCGTGCTCGACCTCGTCTCGTCGGTCGGCAACCGCCTGATCGCCCAGGACGCGACCGACGGGGCGCTGCCGACGCTCTACGCGGCGGTCGCCGCGATCCCGGGCAACAGCTTCGCCGGACCGTCCGGCCTGATGGAGATGCGCGGCGCCCCGGAACTGGTCGAGCGCTCGGCGGCCGCCGCCGACGCCGGCGTGGCAGGCCGTCTGTGGGACGTCTCCGAGGTCCTGACGGGGGTTCGATTCCCGCTGCGGGCGTCGGTCGCGGCGTAGGTGGGATGCTGCCGCGCCCGAACCGAGCGGGTTCGGGTTCGGGTTCGGGCTTGGGGTCAGGTCCCGTTCCGGTGATGTTCGGCGGCGGGCATGCTCACGCGGCGGGGGTTGGCGAGCGTGCCGTCGAGGACGACTGGTCGGGCTCCGGAGCTCAGAGGCGGGCGGGCGCTCGGCGGGGGACTGGGTTGTGGAGAAGGGGACTCTCCGAGGAAAGTAGTTGACTGACTCAGTCAACCACTTTCGGATGAAGGTCTCAACATCCTGCGCCGCCGGGGTGGACGAGCCCGGACGGTCCGCCCCGACCTGCACCCGGCGAGCCCTGAGGGTGGGGCCCCTCTATCTGAAGCGGGCGAGCTCGTTGACCTGCTGCCCGGACCCCCCGATCGGCGTGCACGTCCAGCCGGCGAGCGCGCCATCCGTGCCGGCCGCGCTCAGCAGCCCGGGGAGCTCGCATTCCGGCGCGGTGGGTGTGGCGGCGGAGATGATCTTCGGTATCGAGAAGACCGCGCCATTCGTGCTCGTGGCAGCCTCGATCGCCCCGACGCCGCTGCGCTGTGTCGCCGCCCAGATCGCGATCGCTCGGCCGCGCGGGGTGAGGACGAGGAATGGGCCTTCGCGACCGGGGATCTCGTTCGAGGCGATCAGCCGCGATCCACCGAGCCTGGCTCCAGCCTGGCCGCTCAGTGCGCCGATCTCGCCGGTCGCAGAGCGCACGGCCGGGTACTCCGACGGCTGCGTGAACATCATTGTGACCAGCCCGGTCCGGCCGATCACGGCAGCGATGTGCTGGTCGGCGAGCGTCGGCCATGTCGCCTGGGCGACCTGCTGCGCCGGCGAGAACGGACGTCCCGCCCGGCGCGACGAGGCGTAGACCGTGACCGTCCCGGCCGGAGCGCCGGTCTGGTCCCAGACGATCGCCTGGTCGCCCCGCGCGTTCGTGACGGTCTGCTCGGTGTGCAGGAAGCCGGCGCCGGCCGACCCGGGCCACGGGACGCTCACCGGGGCGGCGAAGACGCCCGCGCTCGTCGACAGCGCCGTCTCCATGCTTGCGCCCGGCGCCCCGGCGCTCGGGATCGGGCTGGAGACGCCGAGGCGCCATGAAGCGCGGAACCCGCCGCCCGTGCCCGGCGACAGGCCGACCTGTCCGACCCCCGCCTCGCTTGTCGGGCCGAGCCGCTGAGCCCCCGCGAGGCGACCGCTGACGAGGCGCGCGGCGAACAGGCCCGACTTCGCCCCGGCACCCGTGTCGGTCCAGAGCACCTCGGACGTCCCGCGACGATTGACGGCGGCCGCATCGAGGACGTTGTCCGCGGGCTTCGCGAGGACGACCCGGTGGCCGACGGCGTGCCCCGGCCGCCAGGGCGCCGCGGCGACCCCGGCGGGACCGAGCAGGTCGGCTGGCGTGGTTGTCCCGTAGGACCACGCGAGGACTCCCGCTCCCGCCTGATTCGTGCTGAGCAGCGCGGTCTCGGCGTTCTGGCTGTCGGGAACAGGCTGTCGGTCGATGAGGTGGTCGGTCGACGAGAGCGCCGCGACGACGAGCCCTGACTCGTTTGAGTACTCGACCCACGGGACCCCGCGCGAATCGAATGCGACCACGGGCACCGGGTTGAACAGGAACGAGCCGCTCCCGACCAGGCGGCCGGCCGGCGACCAGCCGGCCCACGCGTCACTCGACGCCAGCAGGCACCCACCCACCGAGAACGCAAGCGTCCAGCCAACCACCGCGAGGCCAGCCGTCAGACACGCGCGCCCGGCCCGCCCGCGCCACGTCGCGTCCGCGAATCCGTCGTTGGCCAGATCGTACGGACGGCTGCGTCTCATAGGGCTCATACAGGTAGGAACGTCCCGGCCCACCCGAAGTCGCGGCTTCGAGCCCGGCGGCCGAGACTCCGCCCCGGACGGTGCGTCGGCGCCGCCCGAGTGTCGCCCCCGGCGGAGACTCCGGCCCGGGACGGTGCGTCAGCGCCCGACGGTGCATCGGCCCCGGCCCGAGCGTCGGCTCCGGCCCGAGCGTCGGCCCCGGCCGGAGACCCGGTCGCGCGTGGGCCTACGTCGTCGCGTGAGCCTGGAGCGTCTCCTCGCCGACCTCGCCCGTCCGGATCCGGTAGGCCTGTTCGACCGGGAGCACGAAGACCTTGCCGTCGCCGACCGCTCCCGTCCGGCCGTGCTTGAGTACGGCGTCGACCACCGTCTGGACGTCCCCGGCGGCCACGACGCACTCGATCTTCACCTTCGGCCGGAGGTAGTTCGCCAGCGTCGCCCCCCGGTAGCTCTCGGTGATCCCCTTCTGGCGGCCCGACCCCTTGACCTCGGAGACCGACAGCGATGGGAAGCCGAGCTCGAGCAGTTCGGTCCGGATCGGCTCAAACGCCTCGTGGCGTATGTAGGCCACAACCATTTTCATGACGTGCTCACTCTCGAGTCGAGATTTCGGTTGGCGCGGGCGTTCTGCAAACGCGATTCCCGAACGATAGGGCTCAGAGCAGGGCCGTCTGCGCGCGACCGGCCCCGCCGTCGATCAGTCCGTCGATCTCGGCGATGTGCGCCCGGACCCGGCTGGCCATCGCCTCGACGATCTCGCCGGCCTTGTCGATCTGGGTTCGCGCGCCCGTCAGCTGCTGCTTGATCCGTCGGACCTCCTCCATCGCGGCGACCGCTCGCTCGCAGGTCTCCTTGACCGCGGCGAAGTCGACCCGCTCGGTCGCCTCCCCGGTCCGCGCCATCAGGACCCGCGCCCGGGCGAGCGAGTAGCCGACCTGGAGCGCGAGCTGGGCTCCGCTGCCGGGCAGCTCACCCGGCGGGGGAGGGTCGAGCGCGACGACGAGCTTGTCGCCGTTGTACTCCCGCAGTGGCGTCATCCGGGCGGGGACGTCGGCTTCGCTCGGGACGACGAGGATCGCGTAGTCGGCGCTGCGGACGCGCAACGCCCGGTCGAGCTCCTCGAGGGCCTTCGGCTGGCTGAGGCGGCTGCTCTTCGCCTCGAAGACGATCCGACCGCGGGCCGGCCCGCAGGCGGCGCCGACCCCGACGACGATGTCCCCGGTCCGCCGGGTGCCCTCGAGGAGATCCCCGACGGCATCGCATCCGTCGCCCTGGGCGAGTGCCAGTCGGTCGACCGCGTCGTGGACCTGCTCCTCGAAGGTGCGGCCCTTGGCCGTCCCCTTGTCCCGCTCGGCGGCGACCTCCTCGAGCTTCTGGCGCTCGGCCCGAAGGCCGCCGATCTCGAGTCGCATCTCGTCGATTCGGGTCGTCATCGCCGTCAGCTGTTCGGCCTGGCGGTCGGCAGCCTGTCGCATCATCGACTGGGCCATCGACTTGAAGTCAGACAGCGGATTGCTCGCGTCGGCCGACGAGAACTGCCGGACGAGGTCGGCCCGCGACTGGGTCATCACCTCGCCGACGATCGACCGGACCTGGTTCTGCACGGCGCTCGTCGAATCCTCGCCGAAGTGCCGGGCCAGGACCTTGGCGACCTGACCGTCGTCGGCCCCGAACGCCTCGTCGACCTTCTGGTCGAGTCGCTCGGCGACCTTCCGGGCCCGAGCGATGAACTCGGTCTCGAGCTCACGGGCCGCCCGCTCGAACTCAGCGCGGACGAACTCGGCGTTCGCTCCGGCCTGCTCGCGGTCGAGCACGCGCACGCCGATCTCGATCGCGTCGACGATCAGCTTCGTCGGGTCCTCGCCGGCTCGTTCCCGGTCGTGAACGAGGCGGACCGCGCACTCGTCGTCGACCTCGAGGGCGTCGACCCAGACCCGGTCTCCCCGGGTCCTGACGTTGCTGCGAAAGAGTGTCGTGGCAGCTTCCATGAGCGAGCCAGCCATCCTACGGGCGGCCCCGGACGGATTCTCCGAACCCGGGATCTCGCCAGGAGCAGGGAGATTTCCGATCACCGAGCGCGGGTGACCGGGTCGCGGACACGTCGGGGTGCCGTCCGGGCAACGGGCGGACGCGCTCGCCGGTAGGTTGCAAGCATGCCGGCGCCCGCCACTTCGAAGGCCGCCCATCTCGGCAACACGATTCACACCGTGCGCCAGTTGGTCAAGGCGGGCGTGGTTCGCTTTGAGCGCCCGGACAAGCTGATCGCCCTGGCCAGGGCGATCCGGGCGTGGGGGCCGACTCCGGCGGCCGGCTACACGGCGTCGGCGATCAGGGTGCCGGAATCGATCGCGATCGACGACGAGCTCGGGACGCTGACCTTCAGGGAGCTCCACCTCCGGACGAACGCCCTGGCCCACGGCCTGCGCCGGGCCGGCATCGTCGAGGGCGACGGGATCGGGATCCTCTGCCGCAACCACCGCGGCTTCGTCGAGTCGACCGTCGCCTGCTCGAAGCTCGGGGCCAGCGCCCTCTATCTGAACACCGGCTTCGCCGGACCCCAGATCCGCGACGTGATCGCCCGGGAGAATCCGGCCGGGCTGATCTTCGACGACGAGTACTCCGGCCTCGTCGGCGACCAGGCAGCCGGCCGGCGCTGCTTCGTCGCCTGGCACGACGACCCCGGCCTCGCCGACCCCCGACGGCCGACGCTCGAATCGCTGATCGAAGCCGGGCTTGCCGACGGGAGCGCCGTCGCGGACCTGACCCCGCCGAGTCGGCGGGGCAAGGTCGTGATCCTGACGTCAGGGACGACCGGCACGCCGCGCGGGGCGGCCCGTCGCCAACCGGAGTCGCTCAGCCCGGCGGCGGCCCTCTTCTCGAAGATCCCGCTCCAGGCCCGCCAGCCGACGGTGATCGCCGCGCCGCTGTTCCACACGTGGGGCTTCGCCCACTTCACACTCGGACTCGCCCTCTCCTCGACGCTGGTCCTCCGCCGCCGCTTCGATGCCGAGGAGATCCTCACGGCGGTCGCCACGAGCCAGGCCACAGCGCTGATCGTCGTGCCGGTGATGCTCCAGCGGATCCTCGAGCTCCCACCCGCGAAGATCGCCGCGCTCGACCTTCGCCGGCTGCGGATCGTCGCCGTCAGCGGATCGGCCCTGCCCGGCGAGCTCGCGACCCGGGTGATGGACCTGCTCGGCGACGTCGTCTACAACCTCTACGGGTCGACCGAGGTCGCCTGGGTGACGATCGCGACGCCGGCCGACCTCCGGGCCGCGCCCGGGACGGCCGGCACGCCGCCCCGGGGAACGACGGTCCGCCTCTACGACGAAGCCGACCAGCCGGTCGCCGCGGGCGCTCCCGGCCGGATCTTCGTGGCCAACGAGATGCTCTTCGACGGGTACACCGGCGGCGGCACGAAGGCCGTCATCGACGGGCTGATGAGCACCGGCGACGTCGGTCACCTCGACGAGGCCGGCCGCCTGTTCGTCGACGGCCGCGACGACGACATGATCATCTCCGGCGGGGAGAACGTCTTCCCCAGGGAGGTCGAGGACCTCCTCCACGCCCACCCGGAGATCGACGACGTCGCCGTGATCGGGATCCCCGACGAGAAGTTCGGCCAGGGCCTGAAGGCCTTTGTCGTCCTCGCGTCCGGAAGCCGGCTCGAGCCGAGTGCGGTGAAGGCCCACGTCAAGGACAACCTCGCCGTCTACAAGGTTCCCCGGGAGGTCGTCTTCGTGGTCGAGCTCCCCCGGAACGCGACCGGCAAGGTCCTCAAGCGGGAGCTCCGCCTCCAGCAGAGCTGATCGCCGGCGGCGTCCCCGACGGCCGAGCGCCGGCCGGGTCGGTCCGGTCGTCTCGCCAGCGCCCGCCGGAAACCGCTCCAACCGAACCGTGCGACCTGCCGGTCCGCGTATCCTCTGTTGCATGGATCCAAGGAAGGGTCGGGGGAAGGGCCGCGCGTCCGCGCTTGCTGGGGTGATTCTCGTGCTGGCCGTGCTCGCCGTGACAGGCTCGGCTCTGGCCGACGTATCGACTCCGACCGGAGCCACCGGCGCGCCTGGGCCGACGACGACCTGCGACCCGGCTGGAACGACCTGCCCGGCGGCGCCGAGTCCGCCGCCGCCGGCCTGCCCGGTGACGGCCGCAACCTGCTCGACCGACCAGGTTCTCTCCAACGAGACGACCTTCACGACGTGGGCCTACGAAAACACGACGAGCACCGTCCGCCGTTTCCCGTCGACGTCCTCGGCCCGCGTGGCGAAGCTGCACGCGGACACCGAGGACCGGCTGCCGGAGGTCTACATCGCGCTCCGCGAACGCAACGTCGCCGGCCTGGGTTGGGTCGAGATCCGCGTGCCGATGCGCCCGAACGGGACGACCGGATGGGTGCCGCGATCGGCGCTCGCCGATTTCAACAAGGACACGACCGAGCTCGTTCTCACAAAGTCCACCCAGCAGCTGCGCCTCTACAAGGCCGGTCATCTGATCTTCTCGGCTCCGACCGGGATCGGCACGCCCGACGACCCGACTCCGGTCGGGCATTTCTGGATCCGCGAGGAGTTCCCCGTCCGCGGCGACGCCGCGTACGGCCCATACGCGTTCGGCACGAGCGCCTATGCCCCCGGGCTGAGCGACTGGCCCGGCGGTGGCGTGATCGGCGTCCACGGGACCAACCAGCCCGGCCTGGTTCCGGGGCGCCCGTCCCACGGGTGCGTCCGCCTCAAGAACGCCGACATCTCCCGCCTGTCGCACCTCGTCCCCGTCGGGACCCCACTCCTCATCCAGTAGGCCCCGGGGCCCCACCGCGCTCGCCGGGACCCGGCGCGCAGGGCCCGGGAGGCGGGCCGCGCAGGCCCGGGAGCCGGCCGCGAGGGCCCAGGAGCCGGCCGCGCAGGCCGGGGCCGGTCAGCGACGGGTGCCGAAGTCCTCGGCGTAGGTCGCGCCCGACCGGCCGATCCCCAGGGCGGTCGGGACCGCGGCGACGACGCCGATCCCCGTGTCGTGGAACGCCGGGTTGAGGATCTGCGCGCGATGCGGCGGCGAGGCCATCCACGCCGCCACGGAGGCGGCCGGCGTGGCCAGCGACCCGCTCGCCGCGGCGATGTTCTCGCCGAGATCGCGGATCTCGGCGCTGGAGGCGTAGCCGGCGGCCGTGACGCGCTCGAGCGGGCTGTCGCCGGCCGGGCCGACGTGATTGAAGTAGTCACGCCTGACCATCTGGGCGGTGTGAGCCTGCGCCGCCGCCTGAAGGTCGGCGTTCTCCCGCAGTGGCTTGAGCCCGTGGCCGGTCCGCTGCTGGTTGACGAGGCACAGGGTGGCCGCCTTGATCCGGCTGAGGTTCCCCGTCGTCGGGATCAGGTGTGCGCCGGCGCAGACGGCGGAGGCGGCGGACGCGCCGGAGGCCACGATGGCTGCGCTGAGGAGCAGCGCGCCGGTGCTCAGGAGGAGGCGGGCGAACCGGAGGCACGTCGGCTTGGCCGGCATCGCCTGGGGTGCAGTGGCGGGACGACCGATGCTGCTGGGCATGGGTTCCCCATCGGAGGACTCCGGCCAGAGGCTTCATCGGGGCTCGAAACGTGGACGCTTGTTCGGGTCGTCGCCGGCCGCGGATGCGGCGCGCCGGGTTGACGCCGGCCGTGGGGGAGCAGGGCGCCGGCCGTCGGGAACAGGGCGCCGGCCGTCGGATGAGCAGGGCGCCGGCCGTCGGATGAACAGGCCGCCGGCGGCTGCGCAACACTTTCGGGGATGCCCGCGCGCGCAGATGTGTTCGACCTGGCCGGGCTCGGCCTCGCGGCGGGGGAGGGTCGCCGGCTCGAGCTGCGGGTCAGGATCCCGCCGTTGGAGCTGGGCAACGAGCGGTTCGTGGCGGTCCCCGACGAGGTCGACGCGAAGCTCGACGTCTCGCGGATGACCGGCTTCGGCCACGCTCTGCGGCTGCGCTTCGGGGCGGCGATCGCCGGTCCGTGCATGCGCTGCCTGGGGGATGCGGCGCCGGCGGTCGAGGTCGATTCGCGGGAGGTCCATCAGCCGGGGAGCGGGCCGGAGCTCGAGAGCCCGTATGTGGTCGGCGACGTGCTCGACATCGCCGCCTGGGCGCACGACGCGTTCGCGCTGGCCGCGCCGGCCCAGGTCCTCTGCCGCGCGGAGTGCCGCGGGCTCTGCCAGGAGTGTGCGGCGAACCTCAACGACGTGGGTCCAGACCACCACCACGACCCGCCGCCGGACCCGCGGTGGGCGAAGCTCCGCGAGCTGAGGCTCGACTAGACGGCATGCGGGCCGGGTCGTCGGCGGCCGGGGCATCCCCGCAGGCGAGCGTGAACTCTCGTCGCCCGAAATGGTTGACTGACTCGGGTTTCGCACTGTTCGCTGGGCCGGCTGCTCGTCGGCGGGTCGGGCGCGCGTGTGCGGGACGTGCCCGACCGGGCTCGTCCCGGGCGGACGGAGCTGGATGCGAGACCTTCGTCGCGAAACTAGCTGCCTGAGTCAGTCAACTACTTTCGTTGGAGAGTCCACTTCTCCACGCCTCGGTCCTCCCCGCGGAGAGAGCTCGCCCGCTTCTGACCGCGTTGAGCCCGGCCCGAATGATCCTCGACGGCATGCTCGCCAAGCCCCCGCCGCGAGAGCACCGCGCCGCCGCGGACTGTCACCCGGAACGGGGACCTGATTGACCGAGTCATGAGTCAGTCAGTTTCGCGGAGCGGTGACGTGCACGGCCCGCGCCGCGGCGGGGCCCGGATCGACGTCGCACCGCCAGTCGCCGGCTCGGCCGCCGGCCGACTGGCCGGACGGCACAGTCGATTAGACTCGCCGCCGTGGCCATCGACTACGAACGCGTCGCGCTCGAGCCGGCGCCGGATCCGATCGACGAGGTGATGGTCTCGGCGACCGCCGAGGATGTCGAGCCGCCGGGGGACTACGACATCGTCGGCCGGGTCGCGACGGCCGTCGTCACCGGCGTGCCGCTCCTGCTGCTGATCTACGCCGGCTACCGGGCGTGGGGCGGCGCACTCCGCTGGACCGATCTCGTCGTGCTGTTCGTCTGCTACTTCACAACCGGCTTCGGGATCACCGTGGGCTACCACCGGCTGATGACCCACCGGGCGTTCGCGACCGGCCCGCGGACGCGGGGCGTGCTCGCGGCGATGGGCTGCGCGGCGATCGAGGGGCCGCCGATCGAGTGGGTCGCGAACCACCGGATGCATCACGCGTTCTCAGACCAGGAGGGCGATCCCCACAGCCCGCACGTCGGCCATGGGACGGGCTGGCGTGGGGCCCTCAGGGGCCTGGCGCACGCGCACCTGGGCTGGCTGTTCACGTCGGAGTTCGCGAGCGAGGAGCGCTACGCGCCGGATCTCCTGGCCGACCCGACGGTCCGCTTCGTCGACCGGACCTTCGTGCTCTGGGTGCTGGTCGGCCTGGCCGTGCCGTTCGGGATGGGCTACGCGCTGACCGGCTCGATCTACGGAGCGCTGACGGCGCTGCTCTGGGGCGGGGCGGTGCGGATCTTCCTGCTCCATCACACGACGTTCAGCATCAACTCGCTCTGCCACTACTTCGGCCGGCGGCGCTTCGACACCGAGGACGAGTCGCGCAACCTGCTCTGGCTGGCGCCGTTGTCGATGGGCGAGTCGTGGCACAACAACCATCACGCGTTCCCGACATCGGCGACCCACGGGATGCGCTGGTGGGAGCTCGACGTCTCGACCTGGGTGATCCGCGGCCTCGAAGCGACGGGCCTTGCGTGGGACGTCGTGCGGATCAGCCGGGAGCGCCAGGAGAAGAAATTCGGCTCGGCCGCCAAGACCGAGGCCGTCGGCGGGCCGCCGGCGTGAGCTGGTAGCCTTCCGCGTCCGATGGCCGTCCCCAAGCAGAAACAGTCGCACAGTCGAACGACGAAGCGACGCTCTCAGCACAAGATCGTCACGCCGGCGCTCAACGAGTGCCCACGCTGTCACGCGCCGCGTCGACCGCACCGGGTGTGCGAGTCATGCGGGACGTACAACGGCGTGCAGGTCGTCGCGCAGGACGCGCACGACGACGATCACGATCACGACCACTAGTCACCCCGGTGGTCACGACGGTCGCGGTTGACGCGAACGGCGCGGATCTCGGGCCGGCCGAGGTTGCCGCAGGGGCGCGGCTGGCGGCTGCGGAGGGCGTTCGGGTGATGCTGTTCGGTCCGGCTGACCTGCTCGGCCGGTCAGGCGATGGAGTCGAGGTCTTCGACGCTCCGCTTTCGATTGCCAAGGAGCCCGATCCGGTGCGCGCGGTCCGGCGCTCTCCCGAGTCGTCGATCGTCAGGGCGGCCATCGCCGTGGCTGCCGGCGACGCACAGGCACTCGTCAGCGGGGGCTCGACCGGGGTGGCGCTGGCGGCCGGCCTGTTCCAGATCAAGCGGGCGCCGGGGATCCACCGGCCGGCGCTGGCCGTGCCGGTTCCGGTGCCGGGCCACCCGGTGACGCTGCTCGACGTCGGGGCGAACGCGGATGCCCGGCGGGAGCATCTGGTCCAGTTCGCCTACATGGGGGCTGCGTTCGCGAACGCGGTGCTCGGTGTGGCGCGACCGAGGGTCGGACTGCTGTCCAACGGGGGCGAGGCCGAGCGGGGGAGCCAGCTCGTGCTCGACGCTCACGCGATCCTCGCTGAGCGGGCGGCCGCCGGGCCGGGGGCGTTCGAGTTCATCGGCAACATCGAGGGGAACGAGGTTCTCAGCGGGGTGGCCGATGTCGTCGTGACCGACGGGATGACCGGCAACATCGCGCTGAAGCTGATCGAGGGGGTCTCGGCGACCGTGCTGCGGGCGGTCCGCGACGCGGCGATGTCGTCGGGGAGGTCGAAGCTCGGCGGGATGCTCCTGCGACCGGCGCTGCAGGAGTTCCGGGCGACCGTCGATCCCGAGCGCCAGGGCGGGGCCTACCTGCTCGGCCTGCGCCGGCTGGGCGTGCTTCCGCACGGTCGGTTCGGCCGCGACGGGATCGCCCAGGCGATCCTCCGGGCGCGGCGGGGAGTCGAGGAGGACGTCGTCGGGCGGACCCACGCGGCGCTCGAGGCGGCCGGTGCGCTCCGGCGCCGGAGCGCACCGGCGGTGTCCGGGGATAGCGATAGCGTGGGGGTTGCAGATGACTGATCGAGACACCTTTCAGGGGAGCCGCTCGGACCCCGGCTACGCAGGCCGACCGAGTCGGATGACCCACGCCGAGCGAGTCGGATGACCCACGCCGAGGTACTCAGCCTGATCCAGGGGCACCTGGGCGACGAGCTCGACGTCGATCCCGCTGGGATCGAGCCGTCGACCCGCTTCCGGGAGGACCTCGAGGCGGATTCGCTGGATCTGTACACGCTTGTGCAGGAGCTCGAGGACACCTACGGAGTCGCGATCTCCGACGAGCAGGCCGCGAGGATCCTCACGGTGGGTCAGGCCGTCGACTTCGTCCTCTCTCACGCCGGCCAGTAGTTCTGGTTCTTCTGCGTCAACTCCTCGACGGGCTGCCGGAGGATCTCCACCGGCAGGTCTTCACGCATGCGTCGTGGACCCAGCGGAGGAGCGACTCGTACGCGCGGCTGGCCTTTCTCGGGGACAGCGTGCTGTCGCTGGCGGTCACGACCTACCTCTACCCCCGGCTCGAGGCCGAGCGGTTCGGGGCCGGTCGGCTGACGAAGATCCGCGCTCAGGTGGTCTCCGGTGTCTCCTGCCGGGCGGTGGCCGAGCGGCTCGGTGTCCCGGCGATGTTGCGGGCCGCGGCGCCGGCGAACGTCGGTGACGCGGCGGTCGCCCTGGTCGAGACCGAGCGGGTTCTGGCGTCGGTGATCGAGGCGGTGATCGGGGCCTGCTACCTCCACGCCGGCTACGAACGGACGGCGGCGGCGGTCGTCGAGGCGTTCACGCACGAGGTCGAGGAGGCGCTGGATCATCCGGTCGACTTCAAGTCGACGCTGCAGGAGAGGCTGGCACGGACTGGGGAGACGGTCGGCTACGAGGTCGTCGAGGAGCTCGGACCGCCGCACGACCGGACCTTCTCGGTCGCGGCGCTGGTCGCCGGCGCGACGATCGCCCGGGGGTCGGGCCGGAGCAAGAAGCACGCCGAGCAGGAGGCCGCCCGGGCGGCGCTGGACGCCGTGACGAGTGGCGCGCTGTGAGGCGGCGCGCTGATTCGGGGCGGCACGAACCGGGCGGGCGGGTGAGACGGTGTTCCTGAAGTCGGTTTCGATGAGGGGCTTCAAGTCGTTTCCCGACCGTACGCGGCTGGAGTTCGGCGAGGGCATCAGCGTCGTCGTCGGGCCAAACGGATCGGGCAAGTCGAACATCACCGACGCGGTGCTATGGGCACTGGGCGAGCAGTCGCCGCTGGCGGTCCGGGGACAGTCGATGCAGGACGTGATCTTCGCCGGTGGGCGGGGGGTCCAGGCTCGCAGGGAGGCGGAGGTCGAGTTGGTGCTCGACAACTCCGACGGGACGATCGACCTTCCGGCGAGCGAGCTGTCGATCGTCCGCCGGCTGAACCGGGCGGGTGAGGGCGAGTACCGGATGAACGGGGCGCGCTGCCGGCTGGTCGACGTGCTCGAGGTGCTCTCGGACACGGGGATCGGCAAGGAGGCCCATTCGGTCGTCTCACAGGGCCGGGTCGAGGCGATCGTGACGTCCAAGCCGCGGGACCGGCGCCTCCTGATCGAGGAGGCGGCCGGCCTGGGCAAGCACCGCAAGCGTCGTCGGCGGGCGCAGTTGAAGCTGGAGCGGACGGCCGAGAACCTCGAGCGGTCGCTGGACATCGAGCGCGAGGCGCGCGCCCGGCTGCGCCCGCTCAAACGCCAGGCCGAGGCGGCCGCGCTCCACGAGCGGCTCGAGCTCCAGTCGGGGCAGGCGCGGTGGGAGCTGCTGCGCGACGAGGTTCGTCTGCGTCTGGAGCGACGGGCCGCGGCCGAGGAGCAGGCGGCCGGCTCGCGGGCGGCGCGGGCCGGGCTCGAGGCCGAGCTCGCGGGAGTGGCGGCCCGCCGGGAGGCTGCCGAGCAGGCGCTCTCGGAGCGCAGCGCCCGGCGCGACGAGATCGCGCGGCGGGCGTTCTCGGCGCGTAGTGCCCGGGACCGGGTGGGAATGCGTTACGACCAGGCCCGCCAGCTTGCCGCCGGCCTGGAGGAGCGCGCCGGGCGTCGGGCGGTCGAGCTCGAGGGGCTGGAGTCCGGCGAGAACGGCGACGCGGTCTCTGGAGCCGAGCGGATCGCCGAGCTCGAGCTGGGCCTCGCCGGTCTCGACCAGGAGCATCAGACAGCGCTCGCGAGGGAGCTGGCGGCGCTCGATGCCGAACGGGTCACGGCGGCGGCGAGCGTCCTTGAGAAGGCCTCGGTCCGGTCGGCCTGCCAGGAGCAGAGCGCGGCCGCCGAGGCCGGGGTCGAGCTGGCCCGGACTGAGCGGCGGAGGGCCGAGCTGGCCGTAGAGGCGGCCCGCCGTGAGGCTGCCGGGGTCGGGGCGGAGCTTGCCGCGGTCAACCAGTTCCTGCGCAGTCACGTGGCGGCGTCGGGCGAGCCGAACGCGCTCGAGCACGGCCTGGAGGTGCAGACCGGCTACGAGCTGGCCGTGGCGGCGGCGCTGGGTGGTCGGCTGGCGGCGGCTGTCGTTTCCGACCGGGCGGCCGGGGCGGTTCTGCTCGATCGGGCGGGGTCCAACGGCGGGCGGGTGCTCGTGGGGCGCGACGGGGGCGCTCCGGCCTCGGCCGGCGATCCGGCCTCGGCCGGTGATCCGGGCGCCCCGGCGCCCGGGGCGCTACGGCTGGCCGAGGTGGTCAGCGGGACGGCCGAGGTCGTCGGGGTGGTCGGGCGGCTGCTGGCGGACGCGTGGGTCGTCGACGCGTTGGAGGCGGTCGCGGAGGACTTCCGGGGGATCGCGGTCACGCGGACCGGTCGGGTGTGGTTCGGGTCCTCGGGCGAGCTTCGGCAGGTCGCGAGCGGTGGGCGGGAGCGGGCGCTCGAGCAGCGCAACCGGCGCGACACGTTGATCGGCGTCGCCGAGCGGGCGGCGCAGGCCGAGCAGCTGGCGCTGGCCGCGGGAGCCGGGACGCAGGCGCAGCTCGAGGAGAAGCTCGCCGCGCGGGAGGCGGCCGACCGGGCGCTGCGGGTGGCTGACCGGGAGCATGCCGAGGCGCGCGAGCTCGAGCGCCGGGCCGGCTGGATGATCGACCAACGGCGGGCGTCGCCGGAACAGGGCGAGGCGGCGGTCCGCCGGGCGCAGCTCGAAGGTGAGCTGGCGGCCGAGCGGCGGGCTTTGGAACGTGCCGAGCGGGAGCGGCTGGCCCGGGAGCGGCGAATCGTCGTGCTGCGGACCCAGCGGTCGCGTGACCGGGCGCTCGCCCCGCGAGCCGAACGGGCGGCGGAGGTGCTGGCCCGCCTTGGTGAGGCGCTGGCGGCGGAGCTTGAGAAGCTCGATGCGGAGATGGAGGCCGACCGCGAGGCCGGTGTCGGCGTGGCCGCCGAGCTGCGGGCGTGCGCGACGGCCGAGGCCGGCCTGCAGCGGAGGCTGCGCGAGCACGGGGAAGCGGTCACAGCGGCCGAGGTGCTGGCGGCGCAGTCGCGGGACCGGGCGCAGGAGGCCGTGGCCGAGCTGGGCGACGTCGCCGAACGCCTGGGGCTCGAGTCCGAGCCGGGGACGGAGCCGCTGCCCGACGAGCAGCGGGCGGCCCTGGCCGAGCGGATCGAGCGGCTCGGGCGCCGGCGGGAGCAGCTGGGGCCGGTCAATCCGCTGGCGGCGGAGGAGTACGCGGAGGCTCTGGAACGGGTCGAGGAGCTCGAGGGTCAGCGGGTCGATCTGGAGACGGCGCTGCGCGAGCTGCGGGCATTGATCCGGGATACCGACAAGCAGATCACCGACAGCTTCGATCAGGCGTTCGCGGCGACCGCAGGGAACTTCGAGGAGCTCGTCGGTCAGCTCTTCCCGGGCGGGCGGGGCCGACTGCGGCTGGTGCGCGAGGACGCCGGACCGCGGGCGGTGACGGCCGGCGAGTCCGGCCAGGCGGCGCCGGACGCGGAGGCGAGCGCCGAGGCCGAGGCGGCGGCCGAGGAGGCCGTCGAAGAGGGGGAGACCCCCGACGAGCTGATGGGCGTCGAGATCGAGCTGACGCCGGCCGGCAAGTCGATGAAGCGGTTGACGCTGCTCTCGGGTGGTGAGAAGTCGATGACTGCGATCGCCTTCCTGTTCGCCGTGTTCCTCGCCCGGCCGTGCCCGTTCTACATCCTCGACGAGGTCGAGGCCGCGCTCGACGATCTGAACATCGACCGCTTCCTGACGCTTCTGCGCCGCCACCGGTCGCGGGCGCAGTTCATCGTCGTGACCCACCAGAAGCGGACGATGGAAGTGGCCGACTGGCTGTACGGTGTCTCGATGGGCGGTGACGGGGTCTCCAAGCTGGTCTCCCGACGCCTCGAGGACGCCGGGCTCGACGAGGCCGGAGGCGCGCCGCCGCTGGCGGCGGCGGCCGGGGCGGCATAGGGGTTCGCGTGGCGCGGGACTGGGCGGACCTGATCATCACCCGCGACCCGATCGTGGTTGCGACGCCCGAGGCGGAGGAGCCGGCCCGGGAGAGGCGGAGTGGGAGATTCCGGCGACTGCGCGAGAGCCTGCGGAGCACGCGGGAGGCACTCGGAAGCGAGCTCCAGGCAACGCTGACCGAGACGCTCGAGGCGCACGACTGGGAGGCGCTCGAGGAGGCCTTGATCATGGCCGACGTCGGTGCGCCGACAACGGCGGCGGTCGTCGCCGAGCTCGAGGACGCGGCTCGGGAGGAGAACCTCGAGGGTCCGGCCCTGCGAGCTCGGCTGGCCGAGCTCCTGGCGGCGATCGCGAGGACCGGGGACGACAGGATCGATCTGCGCCCGCAGCCGACGGTGATCCTGGCGGTCGGGGTCAACGGGACCGGGAAGACGACGACGCTGGGGAAGCTGGCTCACCAGCTCCAGCACGAGGCCGGCCTGAGCGTCCTGCTGGGGGCGGCCGACACGTTCCGGGCGGCTGCGGCCGAACAGCTGGCGGGCTGGGCCGAGCGAGCGGACTGCGAGATCGTCACCGGGCGGCAGGGCTCGGATCCGGGGGCCGTGGCCTTCGAGGCGGTGGTCCAGGGCCGGGCGAGAGGCGTCGATGTCGTGATGATCGACACGGCGGGCCGGCTGCATACGCAGGACGACCTGATGGGCGAGCTGGCGAAGGTCCGCCGGGTGATTGCCAAGCAGCTGGACGGAGCGCCGCACGAGACGCTGCTGACGATCGACGCGACGACCGGGCAGAACGGGCTGCGCCAGGCGAAGCTGTTCGCGGAGGCGGTCGAGGTGACGGGGATCGTGCTGACGAAGCTCGACGGGACGGCGAAGGGCGGCGTGGCCCTCGGCATCGCGAGGGAGCTGGGAATTCCGGTGAAGCTGATCGGCGTGGGCGAGAAGGTCGAGGATCTGCGGCCGTTCGACGCGGGGGACTTCGCGCGAGCGCTGGTCGGGTAGTCGGTGCCGGATGGGCGGCCGGGTCATCGGCCGGCGGCTCGGAATCCCACTCGACGATCAGCTGTGGCGGTGTGGTCCGAGCGCCGGCTCGGAGGTATGTCGAGCGGGCGGCGAGGTTGTCGGGATCCGCGGCGGTCCACATGTGGTAGCAGCCGCGGGCCCTTGCGAGTCCGGCGAGCGCCTCGACGAGTGATCGCCCGACGCCCTGGCGGCGGGCGGGCGCGTCAACGCCGAGCTCGTCGAGGAACATCTCCGTGCCCTTGTCCGGATGGATCATCTCGACGCCCGAGACGAAGCCGACCGGAGCACCGGCCGGGTCGTAGGCGACGAGCAGATGGTGTCGCGGGTCTGCCAGGAACCGCCGAGTCGCGTCGACGTCGGGCTCGTCGTCGAACAGCTCGCGGGCATCCAGCACGGCGGCCTCGTCGCCGGTGCGCAGGCTGCGGATCTCGGGGCGCATGCGGTGAGGGTATCCACGGGCGTTGTCCCGCGGGGCGGCAGACGCGCACTATGGAATGCTGCTCTTGCTGGCGATCGTTGCTGCGCTTGCCGGACCCGCGGTCGTTGTGGCACTCGGCCTGCGTGTCCGGCGATACTCGCGCAGCCACATCGTCGCTCAGCTGACCGTGCGCGGTTGTGGCTTGTACTTCAGCCGCACTCCCGATGGGAGCTGGTGGAGGTGGAGACGGCACGACCGGTGCGCTTCGGCACCCCCGGCGGTGGCTCCGGAGGACCCGCCGGCCGCGGGCACGCGCGAGCCGCGTCGCCCCCGCGGACCGCGGCCGCTCACCCCCGCGGCGAGACTCTGAGGCACACGCGGCGACGCTGCCGGTCGGGAGCCTCGCGCCGGGGCGACGCTGCTGGTCGTATACCGTTCGCCGACGATGGGCGATCATCGTGTCCGGCGCGCTGCACGTCGACCCCGCCCAGCGGGAGGAGTACCTGGCAGAGCGCGTGGCGATCATCGCCCACGCCCGCCGGGCGGCGGGCTGCGTGGACTTCTCGCTCAGCCCGGACATGCTGGACGCCGGACGGATCAACGTCTATGAGCGCTGGCACTCGCGCGACGATCTGCTGGCCTATCGCGCGGGCGACGGGCCTGAGGTGGACGACCGCATCGCGCTGAGCGGTGCGGCAGTCGAGCTGCACCACATCAGTGGGAGCGAGGCGCCGTGACGCTCCTGCCAGGGCGACTCCCGTAGCCTGAAGCGGCGGCCGCCGGCCTGCGATCGCCGGTACGTCCGGTGTCTCGCTGACTAGAGCCGGGCGTCTGCTCGTGGCGGCTCGTGCCCGTCAGGGTCCGGGGCTGCGGGTCGAGCGCGAGCGGTGCGCCCGACCAGCCAGTTGATCGGGCGGGATCTCGGCCAGGTGAGGCGGAGCCCTCGACGCGGCCGTGGCGGGGATGAGGTCCGGGGATCGGCGGCCGGGGCCGGCGCGACCTGCGCTCGTGCGGCTGGTGGGCGCGCGTATCGCCAAGGGTCGGCAGGGCGGTGCGGATGCGTCGCGGCCGCGGGGTCGGGGGGCTGCGACCGCGCAGGGATGCGCCGCGCGACTCGCGTCGGGGGCGGTGGCTCGTGGACGATCACCGCGGGGTCGAAGTAGTCTGGGCCGCGGAGCAGGGCCGGCGGCTCTGACCGGGCGAGGCTTGCCGCGGACGGCGAGTGGGAGCCATTTCCGCCGATCGCCGCCTCGACCCTTGGTGGTCGGGTGCGGGCGGGCGGTCGGCGGACCTCCTGGTCGGCCTGCGACGTCGTGCCAAGGCTCTGCCCGGCAGCCGCAGGGTCGGCCTGTGGCCGGGTGGGAAGGGCGCCGGACGTGGTCTGATCGGGCAATTGCGCCGCCGGTTGGGGGAGCTCGCCTGCGACCCCGGCGACGACCGCCCGGACGCGCGCGAGGATCAGCAGCGCTCCCTCGTCGGCGCCGGCGAGCAGCAGGCCGTCGAGCTGACCGGCGAGGCGGCTCGCCTCGTCCATCCGCACGCCGAGCGCGGCGAGGGCGATGCGCCGTTCACGGGCGGCCTGCTCGAGGACGGCCTCGCCGCGCTCGCGGTGGTCGAGCTCGGCCAGCACGTGACCGATCGCCTGCTCGATCTCTTCGACGACGGTTCGCGCGCCGAGTGGGGCGAGCGGGCCGTCTGCCTCGAGCCTTGCGCGGCCGGCGTCCTCGTCAGACCTTGACACTGCGGCTCCCGCTCCGGTCGGGGCGGTACCTGTGCGGCGAGTGGTGGGCTGGCTTGACGCCGGGGCGTGTGAGGGCCTCCGGCGGCAGTGACGTGGACGCGGTCAGTCGACGCGCGCGATATCTCGCGCGCGTGTTCCAGATCGCCGCGAACGCGTCCTGGACGGCGTCTTCGGCTCGTGCGCGATTGACCGACCCGATCCGCCCGACGCGGTGGGCACGGTCGCAGTAGCGCAGATACAGCGCCGCGAACGCCGCGTCGCCACCGGACAGCAGCGACGCGACCAACTCGCCGACATCCGGCGACACGCCGACTTCCGGATCGGTGCGGGCACCCGTCACCGCAACGTGAATCGCCATCTCCTCAGCCCCACACAGTCTCGACGGTCAAGCAGGCTCGGAGTCTAGCGGCCGATCGGGGTCCGGCCAAGTGCCGTCGCCGCGCGCTTGGGACTCCGCGTCGTCGGCGAGCGCGGTGGCCGGGAGGCGGCGCGGTTCGGTCGGTTGATACGCGCTCAGGCGTCCGCGGGCGTCGTCGTCGACCTGCTCCGTCGAGTGCTCGGCGACCTGGCCTGCGCTCCAGGTCTCGCTGGCGTCCGAGACCGGCGGCCGACGTCGGCGGCGACGAGCGGCAGCCGGCCAGCTCGGGCCGAAGTCGGCCTCGGCGCGGCGAGCGTTCGGCGTGCGCAGCGGGACCGATGGCCGCGTCCGGGGCGGAACGTAACGCCGTAAGCCGGCGCGCCGATGGGTGATCGCCGTCCCGTCGCCGGAGCGTTCGGTGCTCGGTCGGCGGGCGGCCGCGGTTGCGCGATACTGGTGCTATGGAGCCGTGGACCCTGTGGATCATCTTCGCGATCGCGTTGGGTCTGGGCGAGCTCCACAACAACGGCTTCTTCCTGGCGCCGTTCGCGATCGGGGCGGTGCTCGCGGCGGTCGTCAGCCTGGCGGGCCTGGGTCTGGCGATCGCGGTGGCGATCTTCCTCGCCGGGTCGGTCCTCTCGCTCGGGCTGCTGCGCCCGCTGGCGATGCGCCATCGGCGGGTTCCGCCGTTGATCCGCACTGGGACGGCGGCTCTGGTCGGCCGGCGGGCGACCGTCGTCGAGCGGATCGCGAACGAGGAGGGGGTCGGGTGTGTGAAGATCGGTGGCGAGGTGTGGACGGCGCGCAGCTATGAGGAGGACGGCGTGATCGAGGCTGGTGCGCAGGTCGAGGTAGTAGAGATCAGGGGCGCGACAGCGCTCGTCCTGGAGTAGTCGAAGGGCAGGAGAAGGTCATGGCTGGACTGATCGTGCTGGGCGTAGTGGTGTTCTTCATGCTGGTGCTGGCGGCGCGGACGATCCGCATAATTCCGCAGGCTCGGGCGGGTGTGGTCGAGCGGCTGGGGCGCTACAGCCGGACGTTGGATCCGGGTCTGACCTGGCTGGTCCCGTTCATCGACCGGGTCAAGCCGCTGATCGACCTGCGGGAGCAGGTCGTCAACTTCGCGCCGCAGCCGGTGATCACCGAGGACAATGTCGTCGTCGGGATCGAGACGGTGCTCTACTTCACGATCACCGAGCCGAAGTCGGCGACCTACGAGATCGCGAACCCACTTCAGGCGATCGAGCAGCTGACGGTGACGACGCTGCGTAACGTGATCGGCGGCCTGACGCTCGAGGCGACGCTGACGGCGCGGGAGAGCGTGAACGTCGAGTTGCGGGGAGCGCTCGACGACGCGACCGGGAAGTGGGGGATCCGGATCAATCGGGTCGAGATCAAGTCGGTTGACCCGCCGGCGGACATCCGGGCGGCGATGGAGAAGCAGATGCGGGCCGAGCGTGACCGGCGGGCGGCGATCCTCACGGCGCAGGGGACCAAGCAGGCGGCGATCCTGACGGCAGAGGGCGAGAAGCAGTCGGCCGTGCTCAAGGCCGAGGGCGCGCGCCAGGCGGCGATCCTGCGGGCCGAGGGCGAGGCCAAGGCGATCGCGACGGTGTTCGATGCGATCCATATGGGTGACCCGGACGAGAAGCTCCTGAGCTACCAGTATCTGCAGATGCTGCCGGAGCTGTCGCGGGGCGACGCGAACAAGATCTTCGTGATCCCGTCGGAGTTCACCCAGGCGTTCGCGGGAATCGGCAACGCTCTCAACGAGTACGTGGGGCGGGGGCTGGGCGGGTCGGGCGGAGCCGGGGCCACGGCCGGCATGACGCCGGAGCTCGGCTCGTCGACGGGCGACGGCGACGGGGTCTCACCGACGGCGGCCGACGATCTGGCGGCCGGCACCGCCGCCGCCGGGGCCGCGGACCCGCTGCTCGCCGACGACGGGGAGATCGGCGATTCGGGTCTGACCGACGACGGTCAGCTGGCTGCGGACCCCGGACTGCCCGACGAGGAGGATCTGACCGGTGAGCCCGGGTTTGGGCTGCTGCCGGGCGACGGGTCGTTGCCGAGCAGCGCTGAGGCGGCGGCGGACGCTGAGCGGCCGGCGGGCGGCGGGCCGCCGGCATGAGCGGGATCGCCGACCCGAAGCTCGAGGCATACGCGGAGGTCTGCACGACCCCGCCGACGAGCGAGCTGACCAGCCTGCAGCTGGCGACGATGGAGAAGTTGAGCTTCCCGTCGATGCTCAGCGGACCGGTCGAGGGCCGCCTGCTCGAGTTGCTGGTGCACGCGGTTCAGGCCAGGCTGGTTCTCGAGCTGGGAACGTTCTCGGGCTTCAGCGCGCTGTCGATGGCGGCCGGCCTGCCGGAGGGCGGTCGGATCGTGACGTGCGAGATCTCGCCGGAGAACGCGGCGTTCGCCCGCAAGGCGATCGGGGCGAGCCGCCACGCGGATCGGATCGAGCTTCGGGAGGGCCCGGCGCTCGAGACGATCGCGTCGCTGGATGGGCCGTTCGACCTGGTCTTCATCGACGCCGACAAGCCGGGCTACGTCCACTACTTCGAGGCCGTCCTGCCGAAGCTGTCGAGCCACGGGCTGATCGTGGTCGACAACACCCTGTGGAGTGGGCGGGTGCTCGACGACGAGGACGAGAGCGCGGACACGCGGGCGCTGGCCTCGTTCAACGACTACCTTGTCAGCGATCCGCGGATCGTCTGCGTGATGCTCACCGTCCGGGACGGCGTGACGCTGATCCGGCGGAAGTGACCGTCGTGTTCCGGAGGTAGTCCTTGTTCGATTCGCTGTCAGAGAAGCTCCAGGCAACGCTCGCCGAGGTCCGCGGGCACGGCACGCTGACCGAGGACGACGTGACCCGGGCGATGCGGGAGATCCGGCTGGCGCTGCTCGAGGCGGACGTCAACTTCAAGGTCGTCAAGGACTTCACCGCCCGCGTGCGGGAGCGGTGCCTCGGGGCGGATGTGCTCGGGCAGCTGAACCCCGGCCAGCAGGTCGTGAAGATCGTCCACGAGGAGCTGGCCGAGCTGATGGGCGGAGCGTCGGCGGGGATCGCGTTCTCGCCGCGACCGCCGACGGTGATCCTGATGGCTGGTCTCCAGGGCTCGGGCAAGACGACGGCGACCGCAAAGCTGGCGCGGGCGCTCCGCGAGGAGAACGGGAGCTCGGTCGGGGTCGCCGCGTGCGACGTCTACCGGCCGGCGGCGGTCGACCAGCTGATCAAGGTCGGGGCGCAGGCGGGGGCGACGGTCTACGAGCAGGGGACCGACCGCAAGCCGGTCGAGATCGCCAAGTGGGCGCTGGCCCGGGCGCGGGAGGACGGGAAGGACGTCCTGATCGTCGACACGAGCGGCCGCCTCCACATCGACGCGGAGCTGATGGCCGAGCTCGTGGCGATCCGGGCGGCGGTCAAGCCGCACAACATCCTGCTCGTCGTCGATGCGATGACCGGTCAGGACGCTGTGAACGTGGCGGAGCAGTTCGCGGCGGCGGTGCAGTTCGACGGGGTCGTGATGACGAAGCTCGACGGCGATGCCCGGGGCGGAGCGGCGCTGTCGGTCCGGGCGGTCACCGGCAAGCCGATCCTGTTCGCGTCGACCGGGGAGAAGCTCGATCAGTTCGAGCGTTTCCATCCGGAGCGGATGGCCCAGCGGATTCTCGGCATGGGCGACGTGATGACGCTGATCGAGAAGGCCGAGCGGGAGCTCGACGAGGGCCAGTCCCAGGAGCTCGAGAAGCGGCTGAGGGCGGGGGACTTCAACCTCGACGACTTCCTCGGCCAGCTGAAGATGATGCGCCGGATGGGTCCCCTACAGGGTCTGTTGGGGATGATCCCGGGCGTCGGTGCCCAGATGCGGGGGGTCAAGGTCGACGAGCGCGAGGTCGACCGGCTCGAGGCGATCATCCTCGCCATGACGCCGGAGGAGCGCCGCCGGCCGGAGCTGATCAAGGGGTCGCGGCGGCTGCGGATCGCACGGGGATCGGGGACCAACGTGCAGGCGGTCAACCAGCTGGTCAAACAGTTCGATCAGGTTCGCAAGATGATGCGCAAGCTCGGCAAGGGGAAGATGCCGGACCTTGGGGCGCTGATGCGGGGGGTCCGCTAAGGGACTGGGATCGGCCGGGCTCTCGCTCGGTCCGGCGGCAGGCTTTCGGGGCGACCGGCGACTGGCAACCGGGGGCTGGGGCCGGGGCCGGAGCGCCGCCTCCGCGGCGAGCGTGGACCGGGCTTCGCCGGGTCGGGGTGGGGGCGGGTGCGGGTCGGGTGCGGGTGCGGGTGCGGGTGCGGGGGGTGTGATCGACCGGGGCTCCTCCCGGGCGGTGGAGGTGAATGCGAGACCTTCGTCGCGAAAGTAGCTGACTGAGTCAGTCAACTACTTTCGTTGGAGAGTCCGCTTCTCCACGACCCGGTCCCCCGCAGAGCGCTCGCCGCCCTCTGACCTCCCGAGCTCGGCCCGAATGATCCTCGACAGGCGCCGCTCGCCAAGCCCCCCGCCACATGAGCACCGCGCCGCCGCGAAACATCACCCGGAACGGGGACCCGACCCCAGGACCAGCCAAATCGCCGGCGTCCAACACGCCCGGGCCCCGCCGGCCCATAAACCGCGAAAGCCGACTGCCTGAGGCATGAGACAGGCGGCTACTTCTCTGACGGTCTCCCGCCGACGCTCAGGCCTCGACCCCCCGCCGCGGGCATCGACCATCTGCCGGGCAGGATCACCGGCAACAGGTCCAGACTCAGGCGGCTCGCGGGAAGGAACCGCCCCGTCGGCGAGCCGATCCGGACCGGGCCGGCGCCGGCCGATCGGACCGACAGGCGGACCGGCGCGGCGGTGCCCGCGGCGGGCACGCTAATCTGGCTGTTCCAGCAAAGCTCCGAAAGGGACCCGTGGCAGTAAGACTTAGGCTCACCCGCGTGGGTGGCAGGAAGGATCCGGTCTGGCGCGTCGTCGTCGCCGACCAGCGCTCGCCGCGAGACGGCCGAGTGATCGAGACCGTGGGTCAGTACAACCCGCAGACGGAGCCGTCGACGATCGTCATCGATGAGGCCCGCGTGCGTGACTGGCTGGCGCGGGGTGCGCAACCGTCGCAGACGGTTCGCAAGCTCCTGCGGACGCAGGGCATCAGCTGAGCGGAGGCCGTGGATCGTGGAGATGACCGAGCTGCTCGAGTATCTGGCCGAGGGCCTGGTCGACGATCCCGAGCAGGTCACCGTCGAGCGGTTCGAGGAGGATGACGGGACGATCGTGCTGGAACTGGCGGTCGGCCCCGGCGACTACGGCAAGGTGATCGGTCGCGGCGGGCGGACGGCGCACGCCCTGCGGACGGTCGTCCGTGCGGCCGGCGCGCGGGACGGACAGCGCGTGCTCCTTGACATCGTCGACTGACCCGGTCGGCGAGGGCGGGCTGCTGGCCGGATACGTCGGAAGGCCGCACGGCCTGGACGGGAGCTTCCACGTGAATCGGGCCCGGCCGGCGCTGCTCGAGCTCGGTCGGACGGTGAGGGTGGGTGGGCGCGAGACGAAGATCGTCCGGCTGGCGGGTTTCGACGCGCGGCCGATCGTCCGGGTCGAGGGTTGCGAGGACCGTGATGCGGCCGAGGCGCTGCGTGGGGCGAGCCTGGAGGTCGACGCGTCGCTGGCGGCACCGCTGCCGGATGGCGAGTGGTGGGCCGAGGAGCTGGCCGGGTGCCGCGTGGTCGACGGGGAGCGGCCGGTGGGAGTCGTTCGGTCGATGCTCGGCCTGCCGTCGTGCGAGTGCCTCGAGGTGCAGCGGCCGGACGGCCCGGACATCCTCGTACCGATGGTTCGAGACGCGATTCGCAGGGTCGACGTCGAGGCCGGCGAGATCGACGTCAACCTGGAGTTCCTCGGCGAGCCGTGATCGGGCTCGACGTCTTCACGCTGTTCCCGGAGTGGTTCGACTGGTTTCGCACGCAGCGCCACGTGGCGAACGCCCTGGCGGGGGGGAGCCGCCTGGAGTGCATCAACCCGCGTGACCACACGAGCCTGAGCGGCGGCCAGGTCGACGACACGCCGTTCGGCGGGGGGGCGGGCATGGTGCTCCGGGTCGACGTGATGGAGGCGGCCCTGCGGGCGCGGTACGAGTGCGATCCGGTCGATCTGGGTCGTCAGCGGCGGGTCGTGGCTCTGATGCCGGCAGGGCGGATGCTCGACGACGCGCTGGTCGAGGAGCTGGCGGCCGAGCCTGAGCTGACGCTGCTGTGCGGGCGCTACGAGGGCTTCGATCAGCGGATCGTCGAGCATTTCGCGACCGACAGGATCTCGGTCGGCCGGTACGTCCTGTCGGGTGGCGAGCTGGCGGCGATGGTTCTCTGCGACGCGGTCCTGCGCAAGCTGCCGGGTGCGCTGGGTCACGCGGAGTCGGTGGTCGAGGAGTCGTTCAGCAGCGCGCTCGACGGGATGCCGGAGTACCCGCACTACACGCGGCCCGCCGAGTATCGGGGGTGGCGGGTGCCGGACGTTCTGCTCTCCGGCCACCACGCCGAGATCCGTCGGTGGCGCCTCGAGCGGTCCCGGGAGCTGGCGGGGGACACCGGCGTCTGACGGGGTCGTGGTGACGGCCGGGACGGCGGAGCGCTACCATGAGGCTGCGCTGGCGTTGGACACGCTCGCGCCTTTCTTTTGCCATGAGTGGAGTCATCGAAAGCATCGAGCGCGCACAACTGCGCCGGGTGCCCAATTTCTCGCCGGGGGACCGGTTGAGGGTCCATTTCCAGGTCGTCGAGGGCACTCGGAAGCGGACGCAGATCTTCGAGGGCGTCGTGATAAAGCGGCAGGGTGAAGGCGCACGAGAGACGTTCACGGTTCGCAAGCAGTCGTTCGGCGTCGGCGTCGAGCGGACCTTCCCGGTCCACTCGCCGAAGATCGAGCGGATCGAGGTCGCGGCGCGGGGCGACGTCCGGCGGGCAAAGCTCTACTACCTGCGTGACCGCGTCGGCAAGCGGGCTCGCGTACGGGAGCGGGGCTACGTCGGCCCGGAGGAGAAGGTCGAGCCGGGCCTGCTGTATCCGCCGGCTGCCGAGGTTGACGAGGCTGGGTCGGAGAACGAGGGAGAGCAGCAGGGGGCGACGGACGCAGCTGGACCGTCGCAGCCGCAGTCCAAAGCACCGGCGTGATCCTCAAGACGCTCTCGCGCGGTAACTCGGTCGTCGAGTTCGTCCTGATCGTCCTCATAGCGCTGGCCCTGGCCTTCGGAATCCAGGCCTTCGTGGTCAAGCCGTACCGGATTCCCAGCCAGTCGATGGTCCCGACCCTGGTCATCGGGCAGCGGGTTCTGGTCGATCGGTTGGGCAACGACTTCGAGAATCCCCACATCGGCGAGATCGTCGTCTTCCATCCGCCGGAGGGTGCTGTCAACCAGGACCCGACGTGCGGGGCGTCGATCAAGCCGACGCAGATCTGCCCGACGCCGACCCCGCAGGAGGCGAGCGTGAACTTCATCAAGCGGGTCGTCGCCGGCCCGGGCGACACGATCTCGATTCAGGACGGGCACGTGATCCGCAACGGGAAGCTCCAGAAGGAGTCGTTCATCGCGGCATGCGCCGGCGGCAGCGGATGTGACCTGCCGACGCCGATCACGGTTCCGGCCGGCCACTGGTTCATGATGGGCGACAACCGTGGCCAGTCCGACGACAGCAGGTTCTGGGGACCGATCCCGAAGAAATGGATCATCGGCGACGCCTTCGCCACCTACTGGCCGATCAGCCGGATCGGCGGACTCTGAGGCAGTGAGCGGGGGTCGGAGGGCGGTGCGCCCGAACGCTCGGGCGCGGCGGGCGGCCCGGCGTCGGACGAGTGGTCGCAGGCTGTTCGCGTTCGACCGGAGCCTCGGCGTTCGCTTCGTGGCGGGTGCGGACGAGGCCGGTCGGGGGTGCCTGGCCGGGCCGCTGGTGGCGGCGGCGGTGATGTTCGACCAGGAGGCGCTGACCACTCGGGAGCTGCGGGCGTTGGGAGCGCTCAACGACTCCAAGCAGCACGACCACGCCGCGCGGGAGGCCCTCTACCCGCTGGTGATGTCGACCGCTGAGCGCGTCGTCGTCGTGTCGCGCTGCGTTCGGGGAATCGACGATCGGGGTCTCCACGTGACGAACCTCGCCGCCCTGCGGGATGCGTTGCGGGGGGTGGCCAGGCCCGACTGCCTCTGCCTGATCGACGGCTTCGCGGTTGCGGAGTTCGGCTTCGAGCAGCGTCCGATCGTCGGCGGGGACGCGACGAGTGCGGCGATCGCGGCCGCGTCGATCATCGCCAAGGTGACGCGGGATCGGTTCATGCGGCGGGCGGACGAGCTCCACCCGGGGTGGGAGTTCGCGACACATGTCGGCTACTCGACGCCCGAGCATCGGGCGGCGATCGGTCGCCAGGGAGTTTCACCGCTCCACCGGATGTCGTTCCAGTCGACGGCCTACCAGCAGCTGGCGTTGTAGCCGGCTGGCCGCGATCGCGACGCGGGGCGCTTGGCGGGCGGGCCCAGCGAATGCCCGGCCGGCTCCCGGCGGGTGGCCGGCGCATCGCGGCCGCCTCGGACGGGACGAGCTAGAGGATCGCCTCCCGCTGGTCGAGCTCGACGAGCCGGCCGTGGGAGTCGATCACCACGCCGACGGCGTCGAAGCGGAGCTCGCTGGCTCGGGGCGGCTTGGGTTGGGCGGCCAGCCACGTGGCCGCGAGCGCGCGGAGGCGGCGCTGCTTGGCGTGCGTGATCGCGTCGAATGGATCCCACCCGCCGAGGCGGCGGGTCTTGACCTCGGCGAAGACGATCGTCTCGCCGTCGTAGACGATCAGGTCGAGCTCGCCGGCGCGGACGCGGTAGTTGCGCTCGAGCAGGCGAAAGCCGAGCCGCGTGTAGTGCTCTAGCGCGAGCCGCTCGCCGCGGCGTCCGAGTCTGGCGCGCCGGTCATCGGGCATGCTGGCCACGCTACGCCGGCCGACCCGGCCGGTGGGCGAAGGACTGTGACAACTTTGCGACACGGACGTTGGGCTTTGTGACACTGGCACGCCGGGCGGCGAAGCGACGAGGAAGCCGACCGCCGACCGTGCGGGGATCGACGAGTCCCATCCCAAGCAGATGGTTGGATCGTGGGGTGCTGGCGCGCGCCCACAGCTTCGCGATCGAGGGCCTCGAGGCCAGGAGAGTGTGTGTCGAACTCGACATCCGGTCGGGGCTGCCGGCGTTTCACATCGTCGGACTCCCTGGCACGGCGGTGCGCGAGGCCCGCGAGCGGGTTCGGGCGGCGGTCCTCAACTCGAAGTTCGCGTTTCCGCGGCAACGGGTCACCGCGAATCTGGCGCCGGCTCACCTCGAGAAGACGGGTCCCGGCTTCGATCTTGCGCTGGCGTGTGCGGTGCTCGGGGCGAGTGGCCAGGTCGAGACATCCCGGCTGGAGCGGATCGCCCTGTTCGCCGAGCTCTCGCTCGGCGGCGAGCTGCGGCCCTGCCGCGGAGTGCTCGCGGCGGCGCAGGCGGCCGAGCAGGCGGGCTTCCGCGGCCTGGTCGTCGCGCGAGCGAACGCGGTCGAGGCCGGCCAGGTCGGCGGTCTGCCGGTCGCGGGTCTCACCAATCTCGGGGAGGTCGCCGAGCTGCTGGACGGGCGGCGGGCTCCGCGACCGCGACGCGGGAGCGGCTTCCTGGCGCCGGCCGGGCCGCCGGGGGGCCCGGACCTGGCGGACGTCAGGGGACAGGCACGGGCGATCGGGGCGCTGCGAATCGCCGCGGCCGGCGGTCACCACCTGCTGCTGAGCGGGCCGCCGGGCGTCGGCAAGACGATGCTGGCGCGACGCCTGCCGTCGATCCTCCCGCCGCTGCGCCGGTCAGAGGCCCTGGAGGTCACGAAGATCCACAACGTCGCGGGCGAGCGCGACGGCGGCGGCCTCGTCGTCGAGCGGCCGTTTCGGGCGCCGCACCACACGATCTCGGCGGTCGGGCTGGTCGGCGGCGGTCCGCTGGCGCAGCCGGGCGAGGCGGTGCTCGCCCACCACGGGGTGTTGTTCCTCGACGAGCTCTCAGAGTTCTCGAAGGCCGCGCTCGAGGCTCTGCGCCAGCCGCTCGAGGGCGGCGAGATCGTGATCGTTCGCCGGGCCCGGACGGCGGTCTATCCGACTCGCTTCATGCTGGTCGCGGCGATGAACCCGTGTCCGTGTGGACATCTGGGCGGCGACGAGGTCCACTGCCGGTGCAGCGAGTTGGAGCTTGCCCGTCATCGGCGAAAGCTGAGCGGCCCGCTGGCGGATCGGATCGAGCTCGTCGTGAGAGTTCTCCGACCGACGACGGCCGAGCTGAGCGGGCCGCCGCAGGCGAGCTCGGCGGCGATCAGGGAAGAGGTCGTCGAGGCACGGGCACGGCAGACGGCCCGGCTGCGGGGTACGCGGGCGACCTGCAACGCAGAGCTCGACACGCCGCTCCTGGGCCGGGTCTGCGAGCTCGACGAGCGGGCTGAGTCCGCGCTTCGGCGGGCCTACGAGCGGGGTGCTCTGAGCGTGCGCGGGCAGGCTCGTGCCCTGCGGGTCGCACGCACGGTCGCCGACGTCGCCGGAAGCCGGCGAGTGCTCGCAGACCATGTCGAGGCGGCGCTCGCGCTGCACCCGGAGGGCGAGCTGGCGCTGCGTCCCGGCGAGAACCTGCGGCGGCGGGAGCCGGCGTGAGTCACGTATCCGGCGGCGCTCGTCGGGCGACCGGTCGCCGGCCGGCGGTCGGTCACCGATGCTTCATCCCGGGCGGCCGCCGCGCAGAGCGCGGGCGCGAGCAGACACGCCGCGGCCCAGGCGAGGAGACCGAGAGCGATGAACATGGGGCCTACATCGGCGTATGGGTGCTCGGGCTGGAGCGGACGCCGGGCGGCGCCTGCGCGCAGGGGGTGCTAGCCGGCGGAGAAGAGGTCGATCGTCCCAGTCAGCAGATGATCGTTGGCGTTGCCCTCGGGCTCGACGACGTGCCCGTCGACGACGATCGGGCTGTTCCAGTGACCGGAGGTCCCCGCGAGCTTGGCGATCGGCTGCGCAGACGACGGGGTGTAGACGTCGATCCCACCGGCCCGGGGGTCATAGACGTAGAGCAGTCCGCCGGCGAGGATCGGGCTCGTTCCCGGCGTGGTGTTCGACCACGCCGGCTCGAGGTGCCCGCCGGTCAGCGTGTAGGCCGCGGTGCCGGAGAAGTCGGCTGCGAACACCGACGTCTGTCCGTCATGGGTCCAGACCGCCGGCTGTGTGAACGGCTCGGCCCCGCCGGGCGTCGGGAAGGTCTGGAGCTCGCCGCCGAGCTGCTCGGGCTCGGCTGCCGGCCGGCCGTCGAGGCGGGCGAGGTCGAGCACCCGCATGATCGCGTCCTTGCCGGCGACGAGGACCCGATCGTGCCCGAGCAGGGCCGGCGCGCTGGATCCGAGGTCGAGGTCACCGGCGTTGAGCATCGCCTGGTTGGTCGGCGTGTACGCCTGGCGGAGGCGCAGGCCGGGAAACGTCAGCTCGACCACGCTGTCGCCGAGGTCGGTCGTTCCGTTCCAGTCGCCGTTGCCCGTATCGACCAGGATGCGGCGGCCGCCGGGTTCGACGACGGCGCCGCCGCGGGAGAGGATCGCCGAGTCGCTCTCACCGCAGGTCGTCGGGACGAGCAGGGACCGGCGGTTGGCGCAGAGCATGTTGAAGACCCCGACGAGCCTGCCGGTCGCTCGCGAGAGGAGGGCGACGTGGCCCTGGTAGGTGGGCGTGTCGCCGAGGTAGCCGCTGGTCGTCGCGATCACGTCGGGCCCGTCGATGTTCAGGGCCGACCCGAGCTTCTCACGGACCGGGTCGCGGGTCACCCGGGCCGGCCAGGCCCCGGTCCGGTCCTCGCGGCCGTCGGCGAGCTGAAGCTTGTGGATCAGCCCGTCGGGGGACGCCGCGTAGACGAAGCGGCGGTCGGGGTCGGCGACCGGGCTGGAGTTGGTGATCTGCGGGCTGCCGGCCCAGCCGGCGTATCCGGGCGGCGTGAACGTCCAGAGCAGCTTCCCGCTGGCCGGGTTGATCGCAATCGTCCGTCCGTACGTCGTGCTCACCACGACGACGTCCACGGAGACCCGGCCGACGCGGACGTCATGGAGATAGATCGGCGACGAGTCGACCGTTCCGGGCAGCGAGACCCGCCGATCCTTGAGGGTCCCGACGCCCGCCGCGGTCACGCCGGTGGGCTGGCTCGTGGCATCACCGCGTTGGGCGTTGAGCCCGAACTCCGGCCAGTCGGTCAGCTCGCCGGCACCGGCGCTCGCGGCCGGCCGGGCGGGCGCGGGCGTAGGCGACGAGTTGGCGGCGACCGAGGCTGCGCCGCCGCATGCGCTGGTCAGGGCGAGGCCGAGCGCGAGTGCCACTGCGCGGAGCGGCCGCCGAGTCATGGAAGCCATGATCGCACGGGTGATACTTCGCGGGTGATGGCCACGTCCAGAGTGATCACGCGGGTGCTCAGCGTGGCCGGGTCGGACTCGGGCGCCGGCGCGGGCATCCAGGCGGATCTCAAGGCGTTCGCCCGGTGTGGGGTGCACGGGATGGCGGCGATCACGGTCGTGACAGCGCAGAACACGCGGGGCGTCGGGCTGATCCACGCCGTCCCACCGGACGTGATCGTCGCCCAGATCGACGCCGTCGTCGGGGATATCGGGGTTGACGCGGTGAAGGTCGGCATGCTCGGCGGCCGGGAGGCCGTGGTCGCGGTGGCCGGCGCCCTCCGCAGGCTCCCGCCGGGCGTGCCGATCGTCGTCGATCCGGTGCTCGTCGCGTCGACCGGCGCACGCCTCCTGGCGCTCGACGCCCTCGATGCGTTCGGCGAGCTGCTGCTGCCGCTGGCGACGGTCCTGACGCCGAATCTGCCGGAGGCGGCCGGGCTCGTCGCCCACCTCACGCCGGCCGGCGGCGGGCTCGCCGAGGACGCCGACCTCGTCCGGGCGTTGCGGCGTCTCGGCCCGCGCCACGTCGTCCTCACCGGAGGCCACCGGCCGGCGATGAGCGATCTCTACTGGGACGGCCAGACGCTCGTCGAGATCGACGGCGACCGCCATCCGCCGGGCGCCGGCCACGGGTCGGGTTGCACGCATTCGGCCGTTCTGGCAGCCGAGCTCGGCCGGGGGAGATCGGTGCTCGAGGCGGCGCGGACCGCTCGTGCGCTCAGCGCCGAGGCCGTCGCCCGGGGACTGATCGGACTCGGCGGGGGCGACGGACCGGTCGACGTGCTCGGCCTGACCCGAACGACCGATACCGGCCGGTTCGATCGTTTGCCATAATCGGGCGATGCGCTTGCTCCGGATGAAGCCAGGACACGGTGAGGTCGTGATCGCCGAGGGCGACGTCGAGGTTCCCGAGCAGGAGCGGGAACTCGTCGAGGCATTTCGGGCTCAGTTGGATGCCGGGATGTGGGCGGCGGTGCCGACGACGGGGTCGGGGGGGCGTCGTGAAGCAGAGCTGGTTCGCAGCTTCGAGGAAGTCCCACGCGAGGCTGAGCGCGTGATCTTCTTCCCTCGGGCCGCGGGCGGCGGACGCTGACCCGCGGGTAGGCCGCATGATCCTCGCCCTATCGGCCTGCGTCGTGGTCGTCGTCGCCCTGCTCTGGGAGGTGATCGCGCCCCAGTTCACGCTCTGGCGCTCCCGGCGGCGAGCCGGCCGCCGGCGGATCGGTCCGGTCGTCGAATACGACCCCGGCCGAGAGCGGCGGGCCGAACAGCGAGCGCGCAACCTCGTGCGGTCGTGCGTCAACGACGAGGAATGGGCGATGTACCGGGACCTCGGGTTTCTCCGGGTCTGGGGCCGCTGCGCGCGAGGTCCGGGAGACGGCGAGGGAGAGGGCCGCCGGGGGGCGCCGTATGCGTATCTGATCTACCCCCACAAGCCGATCATCGCCTTCGTCCCGCAGACCGGACAGCTGCTCAGCGAGTACTGCGTCGAGTTTCCCGATCTCGATCGGCCGTACGGAAGCGCCCGTCTGCCGGACTCAGACGACGTCCTCGCCAAGTGGATGGCCCTGACCGGCGACGAACGGCGGCTGATCGCCAGCGCGAACATGCACCTGCCCGGCCGTCAGGTCGACCCGGTCGCCGTCCGCCGGGACCTCTGGCGGCTCGGACGCTGGGAGCAGGCGCGCATCCAGCGGGAGCAGACCGACGCCGGCAGCGTCTCGGCGTAGTGGCGACCGACGGCTTCGATCTCAAGCACCGCAGCCGGGCCCTCACCGAAGGGCCCGCGCGCGCGCCGGCTCGGGCCTACCTGAAGGGGATCGGCTTCGACGACGACGCGCTCGCAAAGCCGATCATCGGGGTCGCGTCGACGTGGATCGAGACGATGCCGTGCAACTTCCACCTCAGGGCCCTGGCCGCCAAGGTCAAGGACGGGATTCGCGAGGCCGGCGGCACGCCGATGGAGTTCAACACGATCGCGATCTCCGACGGGATCACGATGGGCACCTCGGGCATGAAGACGTCACTCGTCTCCCGCGAGCTGATCGCCGACTCGATCGAGCTGGTCGGACGCGGGCATCTGTTCGACGCCGTGATCGCCCTCGTCGGCTGCGACAAGACGATCCCCGGAGCCGTGATGGCCCTCGCCCGGCTCAACGTGCCCGCCGTCCTGCTCTACGGCGGCTCGATACCCCCCGGCACCTACAACGGCCGGGACGTCACGATCCAGGATGTCTTCGAGGCCGTCGGTGCCCACGCCGCCGGCAAGATCACCGACGACGACCTGGCCGAGCTCGAGGCGGTCGCCTCACCCGGGGCCGGCGCCTGCGGCGGCCAGTTCACGGCGAACACGATGGCGATGGCCTTCGAGATGCTCGGCATCTCCCCGATCGGCGACTCCCTGGTCCCAGCCCAGGACGCCACGAAGGCGACGGTCGCCCGTGAGGCCGGCAAGCTCACGATGGACGTGCTCCGCCGCGGCCTGCTCCCGTCCGACCTGATCACGCGGGACTCTCTCGAGAACGCGATCGCCGCGATCGCGTCGAGCGGCGGATCGACCAACGGCGTGCTCCACCTCCTCGCGCTCGCCCGCGAGGCCGGCGTCGACCTGTCGATCGACGACTTCGACCGGATCAGCGAACAGACACCCCTGCTCTGCGATCTCAAGCCCGGCGGTCGCTACGTCGCCGTCGACCTCCACCGGGCCGGCGGCGTCGCCGTCCTCGCCCAGCGCCTCCACGAGGCCGGCCTGCTCCACGGGGATGCGCCGACGGTGACCGGGAGGACGATCGGCGAGATCGCCGACCAGGCGACCGAGACCGACGGCCAGGTCGTCGTCAGACCGCTGGACGACCCGATCAAGCCGACCGGTGGTCTGGCGATCCTCCGGGGAAACCTCGCGCCCGACGGGTGTGTCGTCAAGCTCGCCGGCCACGAGCGCCGCCGCCACGTCGGCCCGGCCCGGGTCTTCGAGGGCGAGGAGGCCGCGATGGTCGCCGCGACCCACGGGACGATCCTCGCCGGTGACGTCGTCGTGATCCGCAACGAGGGACCCGTCGGCGGACCCGGCATGCGCGAGATGCTCGGCGTCACGGCCGCCCTCAACGGCACCGGCCTCGGCGAGCACGTCGCCCTGCTCACCGACGGACGCTTCTCCGGCGCGACACACGGCTTCATGGCTGGTCACGTCGCCCCCGAGGCGGCCCGCGGCGGGCCGATCGCAGCGGTCCGAGACGGCGACGCGATCACGATCGATGTCGACTCCAGGCGCCTTGACGTACGCCTGACCGACGACGAGATCGCCGCGCGGGTCGCGGCCTACGAGGCACCGCCCAATCCGGATCTGACCGGCGTGCTCAAGAAGTACGCCCTCCAGGTCGGGAGCGCGTCCGAAGGCGCGGTCACCGTCTGAGCAGCCGGTTCCCGAACCCCCGCCGGTCTGGGTTTGCGCCGCCGGGCGCCCGCGTCCCGGCTGGGGTCCGGCGGGCCACAGTCAGAGTCGGATAGAGTCGAGAGGCTCACGCGGGGGCCAAACAGGCAGCCGACACCGAGCGTGAGACCTTGCCCGGGAGGGACTGTGCAGACAAACGTGAAAGCAGTCGAGCTCCGCGATCTGTGGCGCCGTTACAAGACGAACGGCGACCAGCGCGCACGTGAGCGGCTTGTCGTGGCGTATTCGCCGCTGGTCAAGTACGTGGCCGGGCGGATGGCGACCGGCCTGCCGGCGCACGTCGAGGAGGCCGACCTGATCTCCTACGGGCTGGTCGGCCTGATCAACGCGATCGAGCGATTCGATCTCTCGCGGGAGATTCGCTTCGAGACGTACGCGATCACGCGGGTCCGCGGCGCGATCCTCGACGAGCTGCGGGCCCTCGACTGGGTCCCCAGGTCGGTCAGGGCCCGGGCGCGGGAGATCGAGCGTGCCCACGCGAAGCTCGAGGCCAAGCTCCACCGGGTCCCGACCGACGAGGAGATCGCCGGAGAGATCGGCCTGAGCGTGGACGAGCTGAACGACGCCCTGCTGGCGATCGCCAACTCGTCGGTCACCGCCCTTGACGAGCTGTGGGCCGTGTCCGACGCCAGCGGCGACAGCGTCTCGCTGCTCGACACGCTTCCCGACCGCAATGCCGAGGATCCCGAGCAGGTCGTCGACGCGAACGAGCTGAAGGACCGCATCGCTGACGCGATCTCCCGCCTGCCCGAGCGGGAGAAGCTCGTGATCGCCCTGTACTACTACGAGAACCTGATGCTCCGGGAGATCGGCGAGATCCTCGGCGTGACGGAGTCGCGGGTCTCCCAGCTCCACACGAAAGCCGTCCTGCGGCTTCGCTCGCGGCTCGCGCCGACCGACTGACACCAGGACGCTGCGCCGACCGGCGCCGGGCCCGCCCGCACGCGTTCAGAAGACACGGTCCACGCCAAACCCGGCAGCGCCCTGACCCCGGCCGGCAGCGTGAAATTGCTTTCACACGGGCGGCCCCGAAGGCGGTATGTTCCGTCGTTCCCGAGGAGAGGAGTTTGGGCATGCGTTACAGCGCGGACCGGATTCGCAACGTCGCGCTGGTCGGCCACCGCGGAGCCGGCAAGACCTCCCTGCACGAGGCGCTCCTCTTCGAGGCCGGCGCGATCGACCGTCTCGGAAGCGTCGTCGACGGCGGAACGACCTCGGACTCCGACCCCGACGAGCAGGCTCGCCAGATGTCGATCTCCGCGGCCCTCCACTCCTTCGAGTGGGCCGGCCGGAAGATCAACCTGATCGACACGCCCGGCGACCCGAGCTTCGTCGCCGACGCCCTCGGCGGGCTGCGAGTCTGCGAGTCGGCGGTCTTCGTCGTCAACGGCGTGATGGGCGCCGAGGTCTCGACCCAGCGGCTCTGGCGACGGGCGGCCGAGCTCGACCTCGCGCGGATGATCTACGTGAACATGCTCGACCGCGAGCGGGCCGACTTCTACCGCACGCTGGACTCGCTGAAGGCCGCGTTCGGCCAGCACGTCGTCGCCACCGAGATCCCCCTGGGCTCCGAGCACGAGATCGCCGGGGTCGTCGACCTCGTCGACATGAAGTGCTACCGGTATCCGAACGCCGGCCGCGCCAACGCCGTCGAAGCGCCGATCCCCGACGACCTGATCGACCGGGCGGTCGAGTACCGGGAGAAGCTGATGGACGAGGTCGCCGAGGTCTCCGACTCGTTGATGGAGCGCTACCTCGAAGGCGTCGAGATCTCCCATCAGGAGATCGTCGACGCGCTCAAGGAGGGGACGAACCACGGGTCGATCTTTCCGGTCGTCTGCGGCGTCGCGACCAGCAACCTCGGGACCAACCGCCTGCTCGACGCGATCGTCGAGGACCTGCCCTCGCCGGTCAAGCACGGCCCGCTCGAGCTGCCGGAGATCACGCTCGAGCCGGCCGACGACCGCGAGCTGTTCGCCTACGTGTTCAAGACCCGCGCCGACTCGTTCGCCGGACGGATCAACCTGTTCCGGGTCTACCAGGGCGTCCTCCGGCGGGACACCCAGCTCCTCAACACGCGGACCCACACCAAGGAGCGGATCGGCCAGCTGACGGTGTTCACGGGAAGGGGAACCTCCCCGGCCGACGAGTTCGGCCCCGGAGACATCGGCGCGGTCGCCAAGCTCAAGGAGACCCGGGCCGGCGACTGGCTGGCCGGGCGTGACGAGCCGATCGTGATGCCTCTGATCAAGCTCCCCGCACCGGTCATGGCGTTCGCGATCGAGGCCAAGGCGAAGGGCGACGAGGACAAGGTGTTCAGCTCGCTGCGCCGCCTCCAGGAGGAGGATCCGACGATCGACCTCCACCGGGACGCCCAGACCGGCGAGCAGATCGTCGCCGGCCTGTCGCAGATCCACGTCGAGGTCGTCGTCGACCGACTCCGGTCGCGCTTCGGCGCCGAGGTCACCCTCAAGCCGCCGCGAGTCCCCTACCAGGAGACGATTCGCAAGGCGGCGAAGGCCCACGGCCGCCACAAGAAGCAGTCGGGCGGCCGCGGCCAGTTCGGCGACTGCCACATCGAGATCGAACCGCTCGACTCCGGCGGCGGCTTCGAGTTCGTCGACCGGATCAAGGGCGGCGTGATCCCGAACTCGTTCATACCAGCCGTCGAGAAGGGCGTCCTCGAGGCGATGGGTCACGGCGTGCTCGGCGGGTTCCCGGTCAAGGACGTCCGCGTCACGCTCGTCGACGGGACCTACCACACGGTCGACTCGTCAGAGGTCGCCTTCAAGCTGGCCGGGCAGATCGCCATGAAGAAGGCGCTCGAGCAGGCCGAGGCCGTGCTGCTCGAGCCGATCATGCTGGTCACGCTGTCGGTGCCGGAGACCAGCGTCGGCGACGTGATCGGCGATCTCAACGGCCGGCGCGGCAGGCCTCAGGGGATGGAGCCGGTCGGCGGGATGACCGAGATCAAGGCGGAGGTCCCGATGGCCGAGATGCTCACCTACGCGCCGGACCTGCGTTCGATCACCGGGGGTCAAGGCGACTACACGATGGAGTTCCTCCGCTACGAGGAGCTTCCCGGGCATCTCGCGTCGAAGCTGGTGCTCGGTGCAACCGAACATGCGGAGATGCGCGTCTGAGCGACGCGCCCGATACCCTGACGGCGTGCGCAACCGTCAGTTGGATACCAGCCAGGCACCGATTGTCTGTGCCGTCTGCGCCCGGTCCCTGCTCCGCGGCGAGCACGCCAACGTCTTCATCGCGGGCGGGGCCAGGCGGGACGTCTGCGAGCTCTGCACGACGCGGGCCGCCCACGAGGGCTGGATCCGTGACGGAGCCGACGCCGCTCCGGCGCCCCGTCCACGCGGGGGCGAACGCGCGCGCTCGCTGATGGGCCGGGTCCGCTCGCGCCTGGAGACGGCGACCAGTCCGGCCGAGGACGACCTCACCGTCGAGCCGGACCCCGCACCCCGTCGGGTCGTCGCCCGGCCGGCCGGGCGTGGTGGCGCACATCCCGCACGGCGTGACCCGCCGCCGGTCGAACGCGAGGTCCACGCGGTCCCGACGAACGCCGAGCTGAAGGTCTCGCGGGCACTCGAGCTGTTCAACACCAGCGAGCACCCGAAGACCGTCTCGGGCGTCGCCCGATCGCTCGGAGCGCCCGACGTCTCGGTCGGCGCCCGGAGCGACGACGGCGCGCTCGTCGAGATCGTCGTCGCCTGGGAGCTCTGCTGGTATCGCTACGAGGTCGACCTGGCCGACGAGCCCCACGCCGTCCGCCTGCTCGGTCAGGGCTACGAGCTGAGCGAGCTCGGCGAAGGCACCGGCCCGGCCAACGCCGTGGCCGACGGGCGCGGTGCGCTCGCGCTCAGCGCGGCTTAGGCGAACGGCTATGCTGGCGCCCCGATGATCTATTGCGTGGTCCCCCCCGAGCTTGCCGACGAGCTGTTCGACAAGCTCACCGACCACTACGCTGACGATCCGAACGTCACGGTGATCGTCGACCAGCGCAAGAGCGAGCGCCGGGATCGCGGGGCGAAGGCGCCCGACGACCAGCGGCGGACCGTGCGCGATCGGCGTCGCCGGCGGGTGACCGGGGATCTGCCGCCACTGGTCGATGCCGAATAGGCCTCGCCGAGCCCGCTCACACGACACCCGGCGAGCCCAGTGAAGTTGATCGTCCATGTCGACGGCGGCTCGCGGGGCAACCCCGGACCGGCAGCGGCCGGGGCCGTTCTGGCGACGCCCGACGGGGACGTGGTCGCCGAGGCGAGCCGGACGATCGGCCGGGCGACGAACAACGTCGCCGAATACCAGGGCCTCCTGCTCGGCCTCGAGCGGGCCCGTGAGCTCGGTGCGACCGAGGTCGACGTGATCAACGACTCGGAGTTGATCGCCAAGCAGGTGAACGGCCTCTACAAGGTCAAGCACGCCGACATGAAGCCGCTCCATCTCAAGGCACGCGCCGCCCTGCGCGAGTTCGACGGCTGGTCGATCCGATCGGTTCCGCGGGCGCAGAACGCCGCCGCCGACGCCCTGGTCAACGCCGCGCTCGACCGGGCTCTCCGGTAGGCCCCTTCGACCGGCGGACCCCGCCTGGACGGAACCCCGCCTGGACGGAACCCCGCCTGGACGGAACCCCGCCTGGACGGAACCCCGCCTGGACGGAACCCCGCCTGGACGGAACGCCGCCTGGACGGAACGCCGCCTGGACGGAACGCCGCCTCGAGGGAATCCCCGCGTCGAGGGACCCCCGGCCTCTAGTAATAGGGACCCCCGCCTCGAGGGAACCCGTCCGGGCGCCGGTCAGGCGATCGCCTTGGCGCTCTCGGCGATCGCCAGCATCTGCTGGTTGGTGAGCGAGTCGAGCAGGGTGTTGTTGACCCAGTAGACGGCCTGGCTGGTCCGCCACGAGACGACCCGCAGGTGGCTGCCGTCGACGTAGAGCGAGTACGACCGGCCGGCGATCGTCCGCGTCTGGTGTGCGCCGGCGAGGATCGGCGGGGTCATCCAGTTGGTGCCCTCGATCCCGTAGTACTGACCGAGCAGCCCGCGGGCGATCGAGATCACGTAGGCCTGGTGAGCGGTGTTGTGCTCGTCGGGAAGCGTGTAGGCCCGGACGAGATCCGCCGACGTCGCCGTGGCCACCCGCAGGCGCGGGGCATCGAGCGGGAACGGCAGGCCGACGGATCCCTGGGTCTCGAGACCGACGTCCGTCTGCGGGGTCGCGACCAGACCGAGCGTGCCGACCGACGTCGCGTTCTGGGTGTGGACGCTGTGGAGCTTGACCGTCGTGAGGGGGTTGTTGTAGAGAAAGTCGTTCTCCGTCGTGCTGATCTGCTCGGGGGTCGCCGTCACGTACGACGGGCCGAGCGTCTGCTGGAAGGTCACCTGGCGGACCGGCCGCCCGAGCGAGAACAGGGCAAGGTCGATCAGGTGGAGGACGTCGCTTCCGTGGATGTCGGTCTCGACGGCGTCGCGCAGCCCGCCGAGCAGCTCGTCCTGGTTGTCGAAGAGGTTCTTCACGCCGACCTGCTGCTTGGCCTGGCGGATGAAGTCCTGCTGGCGGGCGACACGGACGACGTCGGTGTCGGTGTGGCGGTAGCGGACGTAGTCGAGCGCCGTCTGCCCGCACAGCTTCTGGTAGCCGGCCTGGATGTTGATGCTCGCGTAGTCGTCGGCGACCGTCCCGGTGTTCTGGTTGAAGTAGTGGCGATCGACGTAGACGTAGACGCACCCGATCGCGTCGATCACCTTGCGAAAGCCGGCGTAGTCGATGTCGATGATGTGGTTGATCAGGATCCCCGGCATCGTCGCCTTGATCGTCTCCGCGGTCAGGGCCGAGCCGCCGAGGGCGTAGGCGGCATTGATCTTCGCGGTCGTCGTCGCGCCCGTCGCCGACGTCAGCATGACCTTCAGATCCCGGGGAATCGACAGCACCGACGTCTGATGCTGGTCGGGATCCATGCGGATCAGCATCAGCGTGTCCGACCGGGGCGGCGAGAGGCGGTCGGCCGTGACGCTCGAGAGCGCCCGCTTGTCGGAGCCGATCACGAGGATCGTCTCGGGAGCGCCCGGTTGCGGCGGGGTGATCTGCTTGACGGCGGCCTGGGGGAGCGTCGACTTGGGGAAGAACTTGTTGATGTGGTGAACCTCGAGCAGCACGATCGCGACGGCCCCGCCGGCGATCACGAGGACGATCGCCAGGGCGCCGATCACGTAATGCCTGCGGGTCGGGCCGGCCTTCTTCTGGAAGGGCTCGAGGGGCATCGATCTAGGAGAGGTTCTCGGGCACGGAGCGGCTGGATCGGCGATCTGGCAGCGACACGATCCGAGTGCGAAGGGCCGGGTCTCTTGTTCGAAGCGTCCGGGCGGGGTCGACCAGACCCGGCACCGGGCGACATCATACGGCTACGATCAAGCCTTGCTCAGCGCTCGCAACAGGGAGCTCCTCGGGCTCGGCCCGGCTGCCCTGCTGATCACCGGCGGGTTCGCGGCGATCTTCATCCAAAGCCAGAACCGGCTGTCGAACGTCTCGCTGACATACGGCCTGTTCTTCCTCGCCCTGTGCGTCGCCGCCCACATCGCCGTGCGCATCTTCATCCCCCAGGCCGACCCCTACCTCCTGCCGCTGGCGGCGGCCCTGTCGAGCTTCGGGTTGGTGATGCTCTACCGGATCAACCCGACCTACGCCCGGGAGCAGGCCCAGTGGATGGTGCTCGGCCTGATCCTGTTCGTCGTGACGCTCGTCATGCTGCGCGGCGGGCGCTACGCCGTGCTCGAGCGCTACCGGTACACGATCGCCCTGTTCGGGATCGTCGGGCTCGTGATCCCCCGGCTGCCGGGCATCGGCGAGCAGGTCAACGGCGCGTACCTCAACATCAAGCTCGGCCCGATCGCCTTTCAGCCGTCCGAGCTCGCGAAGATCGCGATCGTGATCTTCCTGGCCTCGTACCTGCGTGACAACCGACAGGTCCTCGTGACCGGCGGCCAGCGGTGGCTCGGCCTGACGATCCCCCCGATGAAGCAGTTCGGGCCGCTCCTGGTGATCTGGGGCGCGGCGATGGCGATGCTCCTGATCACGGGTGAGCTCGGCACGTCGCTGATGTTCTTCGGCGTGATCCTCGCCCTGCTCTACGTCGCGACCGGTCGCCTGTCGTTTCCACTGGCCGGCATGGTGCTGTTCGGTCTGGGCGCGTGGTTCGTCGCGACCCACGTCTCCCACGTCCACGCGAGGGTGCTCGCCTGGGAGCACCCGTTCGACCCGGTCCTCTACCGCAAGAGCTTCGGCGGGAGCTATCAGCTCGCCCAGGGCCTGTTCGCCCAGGCCGACGGCGGGCTGCTGGGAACGGGGTTCGACCAGTCGCTGCTGACCCAGGCCAGCGGGACCCCGATCCTCCCGGTGCCGCAGAGCGACTTCATCTACGCGGTGATCACCAACGAGACCGGTCTGGTCGGAGCGACCGGCCTGCTGATGGCGTATCTCCTGTTCGCCTGGCGGGGCCTGAAGGTCGCGACCCTGGCCCGGGACTCGTTCTCCAAGCTGCTGGCGACCGGCCTGTCGTTCGTCGTCGCGATCCAGGTCTTCGTGATCGTCGGCGGCGTCACACGCGTGATCCCGCTGACCGGCGTGACGCTGCCGTTCGTCGCCTACGGCGGGTCGTCGGTCGTGATGAACTTCGTCCTCCTCGGCCTGCTCCTCGTGATCTCCGACCGGGCTCGACGGGCTGGGTGAGTCGGCTGGCGCCGGCGGACCCGAGTCCGTTGCGCGAGGAGCGCCGCCCCGGCCGGTGGAGGGGCGTCAGGCAGCCGTCAGCACGACCGGGCCTCCGTCGGCGACCATGATCGTGTGCTCGGCGTGGGCCGAGTGGCTGCGGTCGACCGTGCGGATCGTCCAGCCGTCGGGATCGACGCGGATTCGCGTGCCGCCGGCGCCGATCATCGGCTCGATCGTGAAGACCATGCCCTCGGTCAGCCTGGTCGTCGCCGACGGGTCCGGCCAGTTGACGACCGTCGGGTCCTCGTGCATCCGCCGGCCGATCCCGTGGCCGGTGAGCTCGCGAAAGACGCGGAAGCCGTTCGCCCGGGTCGTCCGCTCGACGGCCGCGCCGATGTCCCGGAGCGTCCGGCCCGGCATCGCGGCCCGGATCCCGGCGGCGAGCGCGTCTTGCGCTGCCGCGATCAGGTTCTCTGAGGGCTGGTCGACCGACCCGACCGGGATCGTCACGGCAGCGTCGGCATGGTAGCCGTCGAGCTCGGCGGCCACGTCGAGTGTGACCAGCTGGCCGTCGCGGAGCACCCGAGGTCCGGGAACGCCGTGGACCACCTCGTCGTCGACGCTGACACAGATCGACGCCGGATAGCCGTAGGTCAGAATCGGGCCCGACCGACCGCCGGCGTCGGCGAGGATCTGAGCGGCGATCCGGTCGAGTGTCCCGGTGCTCACGCCGGGCGCGACGGCCTCGCACAGGGCGTCGAGCGTCGCCGCGACAAGGGCCCCGCTCGTCGCAGGCCCGCGATCTCGGTCGGACGATCGGTGGACATCGACTCGAACCTCAGGCGGTGATCGGGACGTGCCCGGGCTGGCCGGCGACGCGGTCCAGCCAGGCCGTGAGCGCCGGATAGCCGGACATCTCGAAGCCGGCCTCGTGGGCGACGTGCGTGTACGCGTACAGGGCGATGTCGGCGATCGTGTACCGGTCGGCGACGAGGAACTCGGTGGTCGCGAGGTGTCGCTCCATCGCGTCGAGCGCCGCGTACCCGGCCGTCCTTCTGGCCTCGAGCGCGCCGGGTGGTGGCGGCTCGGGAGCGAAGCAGACCCAGAACCGGGCAACGGCGATGTTCGGCTCGTGGTTGTACTGCTCGAAGCACATCCACTGGAGCACCTTCGCCTGATCGAAGCGATCGTCCGGCAGGAGGGATGTCGCCTGCGCGAAGTACCAGAGGATCGCGTTGGACTCGGCCAGCGGCCGGCCGTCGTCGAGAACCAGCGTCGGCACGCGGAGCCCGGGGTTCAGATCACCGAGCAGCTCGGCGCGGTTGCGGCGGTGGACGACGTCGACCTCCTGGCGGTCGGTTTCGATCCCGAGCTGGGCCAGGAGCAGCCGGACCTTGTAGCAGTTGCCTGAGACCCGGGAGTCGTAGAGCAGCACGGCTTGGCACCTCAAAGCTCGGGATCGGACCAGACCGGATCGTAGCGACGGCCGCCGGCCGGGCTCGGCCGGAACCTCGAGCCGTCATTCAAGCTCGCGCGGGTCACCGGCCGGCGGATCGGGCGGACTACGCGGTCACCGGATCGGGCGGACTGGTCGGCCGGGGGCGGCGTGCGCGATGATCCCAGGCGTGGTGGAACTCGACTTCGGCGCGTTCGACGCGATCACGTTCGACACGTACGGGACGCTGATCGACTGGGAGACCGGCATCCTCGCGGCGTTTGCCCCGGCGCTCGAAGCCCGCGGCGGTGGCCCGGACCCTGAGGAGCTGCTTGCGCGCTACGCAGGCCACGAGGCGGCGCTCGAGGCCGGCCCGTACCTGTCCTACGCCGACGTGCTCGGCCGGGCGTTCGGCCTGGTCTGCGGGGAGCTCGGCTTCGTGCCGCAGGCCGGCGAGGTCGCCGCCTTCTCGTCGTCGATCGGTGACTGGCCGGCCTTCCCCGACTCGCCGGACGCCCTCGCCGAGCTCAAGACGACGTTCCGGCTGGGGGTGATCACGAACTGCGACGACGAGCTGTTCGCCCTGTCGAACGCCAGGCTCCGGGTCGAGTTCGACTGGATCGTCACGGCCGAGCAGGCCGGCGCCTACAAGCCGAGCCCGGCCAACTTCGAGCTCGCCTTCAGGAGGATCGATCTCCCGCGCGAGCGGATCCTCCACGTCGCCCAGAGCCTCTTCCACGACCACGTCCCGGCCAAGGCGCTCGGCATGACGACGGTCTGGGTCGATCGCCGCCGCGGTCGCGAGGGTTTCGGCGCGACGCCGCCGGCGCAGGCCGTTCCGGACCTCGTCGTGCCGGACATGCGGACGCTGGCCGCGCTCGCCGTCCCGGACCCCGGAGCGGGTGGGGGGTAGGATCGCCGGGCGACCGCGGCCCGTGCCGTCCGGTAGGCAGTCGACATCCGAGATGGCCCACGCATCCGCAACCACCACCGCGAAGGATCGTCCCGGCGACGGTCCGGCCAACGATCGCCTGCTCCCGTGGATCGCGGCCGAGCGGAGCGTCCGGGCGGTGCTGCTCGTCGCGGTCGGGCTGGTCCTGATCACGCATCCGCATACCGATTGGGGAAGGACGATCACGGATCTGACCAACCGGCTGGGCTTCGACCCGCGGAGCAACGGGATCCAGCGGGTGATCGCCAAGGTCCGGGCGATCAGCCCGGACAAGTACACGGTCTTCGGCATCATCGCGATCGCCTACGGCGTGCTCGAGGGTGTCGAGGGCTACGGCCTCTGGCGGCGGCGTGCGTGGGCCGAGTACCTGACCGTCTTTGCGACGTCGCTGCTGTTCATTCCCGAGGTCGACGAGATCGCCAAGTCGCCGACCGCCCTGAAGATCGCTGCCCTGCTCGTCAACGTCGCCGTCGTCGCGTATCTGGTCTATCGTCTGCGCCGCCGCGGCGGCTGACCGGCGGGTGGGCTGGCGGGCTGGCGGGCTGGCGGCAGGATCCTGGCAAAGCACGAGCTCCGAGACCTCGATCGGGCCAATGAGGTACGCTGACAGACGATGAGCGCGCCAGACGGCTGCGGCTCCTCGCTGAGCGTCTGCGCAGCCCAGTCGGGCTCGACCGCGACACCTTGGCGCAGATCGAGCAGCTCACCGGCGACCTCGAATAGGCCGCCAGGATGGATGCGGTTGAATTGCTCCGCGGCGACGCGCCGTTCGTCGCGGACACGTCCGCTTGGTGGCGGGCGCTCGCGCTCCGGAGCGAGCTCGGCGCGATGCTCCAGCAGGCCGTACGCGACGACCGGCTGTGGATGACACCGATCGTCCGGATGGAGATTCTTTACTCCGCTCGCACCAGCAGCGAGTATCTTCCGCTCGAGGCCGAGCTCGATGCGTTGCGCATCCTGCGCAACGATCGCGCCGTGGCGAACACGGCCATGAGTGCCCTCAGCGAACTCGCAGCACGCAGCGACGGCCACCACCGCATTCCACCCGCCGACGCCCTCATCGCGTCCGCGGCCGCCGAACACGGAGGTCTGGCGGTACTCCACCGCGACGCGCACTTCGACCGCCTCGCCACGGTGCTCAACTTCCAGAGCGTCGCGCTCCCGGGACCGTAGACAAATCCCGCTCGGCCGAAACCATCCGGGAGCGCCAACTCCGCTGCCCGGCGCCTACAGCTCGTCCGCGGCGGGCGTCTGCCTCGGTCGCGTCCAGCCTCTCGCCGGGGGATACCGTTGAGCGAGTCGTCCGTAGAGAAGCAATGGAACATGAGCCCGGGCGACCACCTCTTCCGCCGGATGCTCGTGAAGCACGGCTTCAAGGAGGGCGACCCGTAGGCCACGGGCGGCTGGCGCTGCTCCATCACGGACGTCGTGAGGTCGGCCCTCGTCGTCGGCCCGTACAACGCCAGGAGCAGCGCCGAGCGTAAGAAGCTCGTTGACGCCTGGGTGCCCGTGTTCGCCTGGGAACTTGAGACCTTCGGTCCCCCCGCTGTCGTCGTGACCGTCGGCAATCGCGCCCGAGAATTCCTGGCGCACCTGGAGCGTCGCCATCGAGTGGATCTCCCGGCCGCTCGCGAGCACATCGGGCACTGCACCTCCGTGGCCTCGCGCCCGGCGGGAAAGGTGCCCGGCGGAGACCCTGCGCGCGAGGAGGCACGGGGCCAGCGGTTCTCAGAGATCAGGGCGCGGGCGAACGCCGGGACATGATCGGCGGCCGGCGGCGCCCGCGCCGGGGCTTTGAGTGCCGGCTCCGCGTGTTCCCGCGTCTGGTGTCAAGGCCGCCGGCGTCCGCGGACTGCCCGGCCCGGCTTGGAGAGAACCGAGCGCCTCAGGCCCCGCGATCGCCGCCAAAGGCGGAACTCCCGGCGACAACCCGCAACGAACCCGTCATAGGCCGCTGCCTCGGTGCATACCCAGACGACACGGAAGCCGCGTGCCGCGCTCTCATCAATCGCCGTTCTGCTTCCGACGCGGCAGAGGACAGCGACGGCGAAACGCCAACCTCGTTTGCGCTCTGCAATCAGCAGAGCTGGCGGATGAACGTCGCGGCGTTGACGGCTTCAATGCTCTACCAACGCGAGCAGGGCACTGCCGGGTCGCGGGGCGACATCCCGGGAGAGATGGCAGGCGTCACTGTGTCGGCCGCTACGGGTTGGGGGGTCGGCCGCGCCTGGGTATGGGCGCGGCCTGTCGGGGCATTCGGCCTGTGTCGTCGAGGGCACGTCGGAGCAGCATCTCGACGTGAGCGTTCAGGCTGCGGAATTCGTCGGCTGCCCAGCGTGCCAGGGCGTCGTGGACCTTTGGGTCGATGCGCAGCAGCACCTGTTTGCGCTCGCGGCTCACGAATAGAGCGTCCCGGTGTTGACGACTGGGGAGGCTGGCTGGTCAGCGCAGAGCACGACCAGCAGGTTGCTCACCATCGCCGCCTTGCGCTCTTCGTCGAGCTCGACGACGCCGTGCTCGTCGAGGCGGGCGAGGGCCATTTCAACCATCCCCACGGAGCCCTCGACGATCCGGGCGCGGGCGGCTACGACGGCGTCGGCCTGCTGTCGGCGCAGCATCGCCTGGGCGATCTCCGGGGAGTAGGCCAGGTGACTGATGCGCACCTCGACGATCTCCACGCCGGCGATTGTGACCCGCTGGGCCACCTCTTGGGCGAGTTCTTCGGCGACGATCTCAACCGAGCCGCGCAGCGACGTGCCTTCGCCGGCGGGCTCGTCGTACGGGCGGGTCGTCGCGACGTGACGCAACGCGGATTCGGCCTGGACGTGAACAAAGTTTACGTAGTCGTCGACCGCGTACAGCGCCCGCGAGGTGTCGGCCACCTGCCACACGACGATCGCGGCAATCTCGACGGGATTGCCGTCGGCGTCGTTGACCTTCAGGTGGTTGGTCTCGAAGTTCCTGACGCGAATGCTCAGGCTGCGTCGGTCTGCCAGCGGCACGATCCACCACAGGCCGGTATGACGCACGGTGCCGACGTAGCTCCCGAAGAACCGCACGACCTTGGTATGTCCGGGTTGGACGATGACAAGTGAGGTGGCGATGAGGAAACCGATCACGATCGGTGCGATGATCCACGCCGAGCCGGCGAGCAGGACGGCGGCGGCGATGCAGGCGGCGAGAATGGCCACGCCGGCCCAGCCGGTGATCGCCCAGGCCGGACGCTCCTGGATATTGACGCGGCTGCCCGTGTGCCCGACCGGCGTCGCCTCGGGCTGGCGGTATTCCTGAATGTCCTGGCTCATGATTCCTCCTCGTGTAGCGCCTTCTCAAAAGTGACACGCGGTCGGCAGCTCCGCGCGACAGTCATTTCGCGTCCGTCGAAGTCGTCCTTGGGCTGATTGCTCGTGGCAGGCGAAAGGCGAGGTAGAAGTGCAGCCCGGCTGCCACCAGCAGCAGTCCCCACCAGCCGCTGCGGTCGGAGGCGTACAGAATGGCCGTGAGGATCAGCAGCCAGACACCGACAGCTACGCGCACGCGGGCGACGAGCCGCGGGTGCCTGTACGAGTATGGAGTCGCAAGCTTCAGCAGCGAATCGGCGTTCATGATTCCCCCTCGGGAAGTCTCCGGAAATTGTTATCTAATTGATATCACTTTTCTCGGAGATGCGCAAGGGAGCAGCTACCGCCGCCGGCCGGACCCGAAGCTCTGGACGGGTGGGGCGACGGCCCGCAGACCGCCGGCCGCGGCGATCCGCTCGGGCTCGATGTGGGCCTCGCCGTCCGGAGCGTCGTCCTGCCTGAGATCGGGCAGCCGGGCGACCGCCGGGCCGGCCCGTTCGAGGTGCTCGGGCTCGAGCGAGCGGAGGGTGCGGACGAGGACGTTGATCGTCCCCCCGCCCTTGGCCGGACGCTCGAGGCGGCCGTGGACGAGGACCAGTGGCTCGGCCCGCACGATGTGGCGGTGGCGCTCGTAGACGGGCGGCGGCACGATCAGGTTGACCGTGCCGAGCTCGTCCTCGATCAGCATGAAGACGACGCCGCTCGCCGTCTCCGGCCGCTGGCGGGCGACGACGATCCCGGCTACCGTGACGCTCGACCCGTGGGGGAGCTCGCTCAGCTCGAGGCTCGTCGTGACTCCCGCAAGGTGGGGCCGGAGGATCGCCATCGCGTGGTCGCCGACGCTGACCCCGGTCGTCGCGTAGTCGGCGAGCAGTACCTCCCACCGGCCGAGCTCCCGGAGTGCCGGCACGTCGCCGGTCTCGAGCCCCAGGGCAAGCTGGACGCCGCCGGGCACCCGTCGGCCGGGGGCGGCGATGCCGAGCTCCCAGAGCGCCCGGCGGCGATCCCCGGCGAGGGCGTCGCAGGCGCCCGACCAGGCAAGCTGCTCGAGCGACGGCTGGCACGCGCTGGCAGCGCCGGCGAGCTCGGCGAGGTTCCTGAAGGCGCCGGTCTGCTCCCTGGCGAGGACCAGGGCGGCGATCTCCTCGGCGCGGACGCCGCTGACGTATCCGAGCCCGATCCGGACGCCGCCGCCGGCTTCGACCGTGCACTCGGCCGCCGACGAGTTGATGTCGACGGCGAGCAGCTCGATGCCCCGCCGCTGGGCTTCGTGGACGAGGCTGTCGGGTGGATAGAAGCCCATCGGCTGCTCGTTGAGCAGGGCGCAGAGGAATTCCGGGCCGTAGTGGACGCGCAGCCAGGTCGACTGGTAGGCGAGCAGGCCGAAGGCTGCGCTGTGGGCCTTGGGGAAGCCGAAGCCGGCGAACCCGGCGACCATCTCCCAGACCGTCTGGGCGAGCGGCTTCTCGGCGCCGACGTGATCGGCCGCGCCGGCGATGAAGCGGTCGCGGTAGCGGGCGATCGCCGCGTCGGAGCGCTTGCGGCTCATCGCCCGGCGGAGGCCGTCGGCCTCGCCTGGTGAGAAGCCGCAGAAGGCCTGGGCGACCTCGATCACCTGGTCCTGGAAGATGATCGTCCCGAGCGTCTCGCGGAGCGCCGGCTCGAGCGACGGGTGGAGGCACGGCGGCTTGTAGCCGGGATCCTCGCGGAGGCGTCGGCGGCGCTCGATGTAGGGATTGACCGCGCCGCCCTGAATCGGTCCGGGCCGGATGATCGCGACCTGGATCGTCAGCTCGTCGAGGTTGGCCGGTCGTGTCCGGCGGAGCGACTGCATCTGGGCGCGACTCTCGATCTGGAAGACGCCGGTCGTCTCGGCATCCTGGATCGCCGTGTAGGTCGCCGGGTCGTCGAAGGGGATCCGCGAGAGGTCGATCCGCAGGTCGCGGGTCTTGGCGATCGTCTCGACGCACCGCTCGACGGCCGAGAGCATGCCCAGGCCGAGCAGGTCGATCTTCAGAAAGCCGGCGTCGGCGCAGGAGTCCTTGTCCCACTGGACGAGCTGGCGGCCGTCCATCGCGGCGGGGACGATCGGGACGCAGTCGATCAGTGGCCTGGTGGCGATCACCATCCCGCCGGGGTGCTGGGAGACGTGGCGGGGGAGACCGTAGGCCTCGCGGGAGAGGGATTCCAGCCAGGCCCACCGGCCGGTGCGGCTGCGGTTGGGCCCGAGCGCGGTCTCGATGTCGCGTTCGATCCGCCGGGAGAAGCCGTCGGCTCCGCGGGCGACGCGTTCGATCTCGGCCGGCGGGAGGCCGAGGACCTTGCCGAGCTCGCGGATCGCCGCGCGTGAGCGGAAGCTCGGGAAGGTCGCGACGAGGGCGGCCCGATCGCGGCCGTAGCGGTCGTGAACCCGGCGGATCAGGACCTCGCGGATGTCGCGGGGGAAATCGAGGTCGATGTCGGGGACGGAGCTGAGCTCGGCGTTGAGGAAGCGGCCCATCGACAGGCCGCTGGAGATCGGGTCGATGTGGGAGAGGCCGGTCAGGTAGCAGACGATTGACGAGACCGACGACCCCCGACCGCGTCCGGGAGGCAGCAGGGCGCGGGCGGTGTCGGGTCCGCGGACCTCGACCGCGACCTCGCGGGCGAGCTCGAGCATGTCGTGGTGGAGGAGAAAGAATCCCGGGAGCCCGAGTGTTGCGATCACGCGCAGCTCCTGGTCGAGACGTGTGCCGGCCGCGGCCAGGCCGTCGCCTCCGTAGAGGTCGTGCAGGCGGGCCTGGCATAGCTCGGAGAGCCGCCGCTCGGCGGTCTCGTCCTCGACGCCGGGATACCGGTAGCCGAGATCGGAGGTCAGGTCGAAGTCGAGCTGCTCGGCGACGGCGACGGTCTCGGCGACGGCGGCCGGGTGCTCGCGGAAGCGGGCGGCCATCGCGGTCGGCGCGGCGAGGACATGGGCTGCGTTGGCCCGCCGGAGGGGTTCGCTGGACTCGAGCGTGAGATTGTGGCGCAGGGCGACGAAGGCGTCCTGGAGGTGGGCGCGCGACCGGGCGTGGGCGTGGATGTTTCCTGTGGCCACGCAGCGGAGGTCAAGGCGCCCGGCAAGGGATTCGAGCATCCGGTTTCGGGCACGGTCGTCGACCAGAAATGGCCGCTGGAGCTCGACGCGGAGGCGGTCGGGGCCGAACGCGTCGAGCAGGAGGCGGACAGTCGGCTCGTCGTGGACACCGTGTTCGGCGCAGCCGGTCAGGCAGACGAGGCCTTCGGCGTGGTCGCGGAGGGCGTCGAGGCTGGCGTGGGGGGGCTGGGTCGGCGGGAGTCGGGCCGTCGAGGTCCGCTCAGGCGAGCCTGGCAGGCGAGTCGTCGAGGTTCGTGTGGGCGGGTCCCTGGTGTGGGCGTGGGCGATCGTCAACAGCCGGCAGAGGTTGGTCCAGCCGGTTGACGAGGCGACGAGGAGCGTGACGTGGCGGTCGTCGTCGAGCGTCAGCTCGGCCCCGTGGATCGGCCGGAGGCCGAGGCCGCGGGCGGCATGGGCGAACTCCATCGATCCCCAGACGCCGTTGTGGTCGGTCAGGGCGAGGGCCTCGTGGCCGAGGTCGACGGCCGCACCGACCAGCTCGTCGGGCATCGAAGCGCCGTCGAGGAAGGAGTAGGCCGAGTGGCAGTGGAGCTCGACGTAGCCGGTGTTCGTCGCGCTACTCATTGCGATCTGTCCGGTAGGTTTGGGAATATACGAACAGGTGTTCCCGCGTGCTCTTGGCTCGTCAGCCGATGGCATGAGCGTTGACGACTTGCTAGACGGTAAATGTCTAAAGCGCTAGACGTAGATGACTGCGCGGAGCCCGCGCCGAATTCTTCGCCGGTCTGGCTGTGTGGAGGTGCGGCAGTCAGGTTCACATCTGTTCGTCCGCTGTGGTGAGTGCGTGACGACGGTTGGCGTGCGTACGGGTGATATCCCGATCGGGACCTTGCGAAAGATTGAACGAGACCTTGAGCCTTGCCTGGGGAGGGGAGGTTGCGCTGATCAATGACACTTACTACGCAGCCTTGGAGTTGGACCCGCGTTCGAGGCAGTGGATGGCTGACATCGAAGGCCTCCCAGTCCATACGTGGGGCCGGACGCTGGGCAAGGTCAAGCAGTACGCACACGAGGCGCTTGCTGTGCATCTGGACGTACCGGTCACAGCCGTACGAGGCCATCTTGTATTCCGCACGCCGCAGTTGCCCGGTCCGGTGCTGCTTGCCCTGCAAGAGGCTGAGGCGGCGCGCGACGAAGCCGACGACGCGGCCGCCCGGGCCTCGCAGGCCAGAACGCCAGCCGCTCGGGCGCTGATTGGGGAAGCGCATCTTTCGATGCGCGACGCGGCGGAAGTGCTCGGTCTGTCCCACCAGCGCGTCCAGCAACTCCTGGCCGGCTGAGAGCCGCTGAAGCTCGACATACCAAATCGTGTCGGCGAAGTCATCGGTGTGCTGACCGGGGGTTGCTCATACGCCGCTTGCAAGCTCATCGGTGGCGAGACCAGCTGCCGCCGAGCAGGTCGCGGAAGACGACGATGTCTCGACCGGACTGGCTGACGAGCTCCCAGTAGCGGCGGCGTAGCGGCTGGTCGGTCCACCAGCGATCCTCGATCAGCCAGGATTCGCGGATGTGGGCGACCGGTTGGCCGTCGATCTCGACCGGCGTGCCGTCGCCGTCGACTCGCACATCGGCGGTTCGTGGATCGCCGAGTCGCCGCGTTGCGCTGAGCCCGCTGTCCTTGGGTTTGGGACTCATGACTCGGGCGTGGCGAGCACTGTCTGACTCATGACTCGAAGGGGGCGAGCATCATCCGCCGCTCGGGTATCCGGGAGGCGGTGTCGACGCCGACGACCCGCAGGGCGGCGTTTGGCCCGGCGGCGACGCGGGCCTGTCGGACGGCTTCGTGGAGGCGGTCCCGGCGGAGCTCGATCGCCTCCGGGAGAAGGGCCTGCTGGTTACCCTCGGGCGGGCCGAGGCGGTCGGCCGCGAGGCCGAGGGCAAGGGCCGGGGCGGGGAGGAGGGTCAGCCGGGGGATCAGGGCGAGGCGTATCCGCTGGGGGTCGGCCGTCGACTCACGGAAGGTGATCGGGACCCGCCAGCTCCCTCCCCCCGTCCCTCGTCCGTGGGCATCGACGAGGCGGGCCGTCAGCGTGGCGCCCCGCAGGGTCCGGCCGCGGCGCTCGGGCCGGGCGAGCAGGCGATCGATCAGGATGCCGAGGGCGTGCTCGAGGGCCGGCCCGGACGCGGATTCGTGCAGCTCGAGCGACTCGGCGAGCAACTCGACCGGGCGGCGGGGGGTCGGTGGGTCGTCCTCGCCGCTGGCCAGCCGGTGAGCCTCGGCGCCGGCCGCGCCGAAGCGGTCGGTCAGGGCGGCCCGGGGCATCGCGGCGAGCTCGCCGAGCGTCGCGATCCCCAGCCGCTCGAGCATCTGCACGAGAGGAGCGGTCGATGACCGGGAGCGGAGCATCGAGACGGGGAGGTTGCGCAGATGATCGCGGGCGGCCTCGCGGACGATCGTCGTCCGGCGGGGGCGGGTCGTCAGGGCGGCGGCGAGCGCGCAGAACCGGGTGGGTGCGCCGCCGAGGCGGGCCGGGGTCCCGAGTGCCCGGCGGGCGGCTCCGATCACGAGCTCCTCGGACCCGCCGTAGAGGCCGCGGAGGCCGGCGGCTTCGAAGCACGCGAGCCCGGGACGCTGGGATTCGACCGCGGCGCCGATCCCCTCGAGGGCCTGGAGCGCCCGCTCCCAGGCGGCGGTCACGGCGATCGGGTCACCGGCGACGAGCTCGAGCTCAGGGCAGCGGGTGAGCGCCTCGCCGAGCGCCATTCCCGGGCGCAGGCCGAGCGCCTGGGCGGCTCCGGAGACCTCGCCGATCCCAGCCCGCCCGGCGGGAGCGCTCCCATCCGGGGCGATCGCAACCGCCCGGCCGACGAGGGACTGGAGGCCGCCGGCTGCGACGGCCAGCTCGAAGCGGGGGAGGAGGACGCAGACGATCATACGAACACATGTTCGCACGATCGACGGACGGAGGTCGGCAACACGTCCGACGCCCAGTCGCAGCGCGCCGATGTCGGCCGGGAGAGAGCGCCAAGTCCAGGACGGCATCGCCAGCGGCGTCCACGTCGAGTCCGCGCAGAATGCGGACCCCGCTCACGAGGATGCGCGGGAAGTGGAGGGCCGCTGCCGGCCTGGGCCGGATCCGTCTGGTTTTCCGATCCGGATTGGTGCTTCGATGAGATGCGGCTCGGGCTGCGGCCCGTCGGGGGCGAACCAGGGGGCATGCGCGGGCGCGTCGGGGCGCAGTGTCCATTTGCGGCCGACGCGGTCGACGCCGATCGGGTAGATCGTGAGGTTGCCGTCGGCTTGGATGTGCAGACGCAGAAAATGTTTCTGGTCTTGGTGGTGTAGGGGTGCGTAGGCCTCAGTGCCGTGTAGGCCAAGGTAGCCGGTGACCCACAGGTAGCCCGCCATGCCCAGCATTCCCGAAATGCCGCCCAGCAGCCATACGAGGCCGAGAAAGGCGAGCAGGGACCCCACGCCGTGAAGCCCGAAGGTCGTCGAGAGGTAGGAGGCGGCAATCAGGACTCCGGAGACGCTCGCGACTTGCAGCGTTGAATGGGCCAACCCGAGCAGTATTCGGCCGATGCCGCTGGCTTCGTGGGCGAAGCGCACCATCCCGACCAGCGACGCCAGTACGAGCAGGCTGAGCAGAAAGGCCGTCGGGCTCTGCCACATCGCCCGTAGCAGGTCGTTGATGCTGAGCGATACGTGATGGTTGCCGAGATTCAGTCCCAGCATGAACGCCAGCAGGACCTGGACGGTGCCGAACACCGCGGCGAGGGGAAGGTTGTAGGCGGGCATCAGCCAGATCCGCTTGCGTAGCCGCTTCGACAGGGAAGCTGACGGGTAGATGCATGCTCTGCGGTACGCGGCGGGTCCGTCTGCTCCGGGCCAGTCGGCGCGTTCGGGCAGGTTGTGCGTGGGGTGCGAGAAGGCCCCGCCGCCGCCCGACTCGATGTGGTGGCGCGGACCGTCCTGCTGCTCGTAGCGCGAGTAGTAGTGCTTGCCGCTCTTGAGGTACAGCAGTAGATGCGCCCCGCTCGGCCGGATGATCTCGCGTTCGATGTACTCGAGATCGTGACCTGAGTGGACCTCGCCCTGCTTTCGGCCGCTGTCGACCTCCTTGGCGATGCACAGGATGACGCGGTCGCCGGGCTTCATCTGTTGGGCGGCGACGTCGGCGAAGTACTGCAGCTGAACCTCGTCGACGGACGCTCCGAACTGGATGTCGATACCCCACAGCCACCAGCCGTGGGGGAGCTTCAGAGCGAAGTAGCTGCGTCGCTGCCGAGTTTTCCATCCGCCGATCCAGCGGCTGCGACAGAAGATGCTGGTGAAGTTGACGAGCCCGTCATACCAGTCGTGGCTTCCGGGAATCGCGAACAGCTCGGGAGCGTCTTTCGGCGCGCACGGAAGCGCGGACCGGTAGGGGCCGAGCATGCGATTCTCGTACTCCCCCGCCTTTGGCACCGGGTACACGGCGTCGCCTCCCATGACGAGGATCCGTCCCCGCTCGGTATGGTGGCTCTCGCCATCTCGCTCGAGGTCGAGCGCTTCGGTCGCCAGGAGCCGAGCGATCGTGTACGTCGAGTTCCACCCGTCGCCGAGGTCGGCCACGTAATCAAGCCACAGATCCCCCCGCCCAGATAGATCCGGGACCTCGGCCGGCTCCCGCGTCTGCAACTCCCGGCTGTCGGCGTAGGAGCTGAACATGCCCGAGAGCAGAACCCGCACGGCCGTATCGACGAGCTGGTGCGGATCGAACCAGCGCACCATCGGCCTGCGCACGAACCCCAGCTCGGACACGCCGCTCGGGCGACGCGGACACGGCGGAGCTCCGTCAGCGCGATCGGCGAGCGTCTCGGTCATGTACGACATCCTCCCACCGTCGCGCTGCCAATTCGGTTGGCGTAGTCATCCGAGCGAGGCCGTCCCGGCCGACCGGGTTGGGCTGTGCCTAGGCTGCGTCGCGCTCCGCAGTCCGCCGTGGCGGGGCGGGACCCGCGTTGTCGAACGCGTCGAGCGTCGACACCGTGAAATGGTAGTTGCCCCGGCCGACCGAGGCGTCGAGCGTCCTGATCACGCCCCGCGCGTCGTCGTACGGTCCTTCGGTGTAAGAGGGCTTGCCGTCTCGGCCGAACCGAATTGCGCTCGGCCCGTCCCACGGCTCGAGCATCGTCCGTCCGTCGGCGAAGTCCGAATGCGGGGCGAATCCGAGACTGCCGGCGTAGTCGGCGGCGCCGAAGACGAGGTGGCGGGCGAGGTCGACTGGAATTGGCTGGCCCTGGCCGTCCCAGGCGGCGAAGAAGTTTGCCGCGAACCTGCGGAGCTCGTGACGGGGCATCCGGCGTGGTCCGAGGACGTTCTTGACGCCAAGGCAGTAGACGTCGAGCAGGTACCCGCAGACCGACACGCCCTGGTTGCGGTCCTCGCTGCTGACCAAGACGGCGACCAGCCCGCTGTCGGGCGGTGACGCAGCGTTGTCGGACGGCCAATCCGCGTGACCGTCGTAGGAGAGCCCGATGTCCCAGCCAGGGCTGACCAGGCAGGTCAACCGGGCGGGCTCGACGGCCGCCCGTGCGATCGCGATCCGCCGCACGAGGTCGGCCACCGCGGCCGGACGTACGCCGAGCGCGCGGGCGATCTCCTTGGGCGAGCGACCAGTCGCCCGGAGCTCGCGGACCGCGGCCAAGAGTTCATCGTCGGTCACTCGGCCACTTATACCCTGGGCATCGGACGGTCGGACCGCAGCGACCGGCACCGACACAACGACGACACCGACGATCGGCGCAAAAGGAGGTCGAGCGAGCGCTCCCGGCCGCAACGGCGCTCACCCGGCCTCGGAAGAACGGAGTCAGCGGCGGCGGTTGCGCTTCCGGACGGCGCGCTGTGACCTGCGCTGGGCGGCCTGCTTCGACCGCCTGCCCTTTGGTGTTCCGCCCGCAGGATGAGCCCGGCCGAGCAGCTGGTCGGCGGGTCCGCCGACGATCGCCTCCTGCTCGCTGCGCGGCCGGCGGTCGAAGTCTGCCATCCACTTCTCGAACGCGACCGGATCTCCAGGGTCGACGCACTTCCACGACCGCCACGAAGCGTGACCGACCCGCGGCCGGACGTGGATCAGGCGGATCGGTTCAAGCCCGGCCGTCACGGCCGGCGTCGGCGGCGAGCGGCGAGGCGGGCGAGCTTCTGGTCGCGGGTCCGCAGTTGATCGGCCAGGTCGTCCGGGGATGCGGCCCTCGCCCGCCGGCGCGGGTCGGCGGAGATGGCGAGGATCAGGTTGTGCCTGACGGGGTATGCCGCGGCGACCCACGTCGTGAGGAGCTCGCGGTCGTCGAGGGCGACCTGCACGCGCAGGGTGTCCAGCATCCGCAGGTGCGTCGCCTCGACCTCGAGCGCCTCGGCCGCGGCGACTTGCTTCTCGGCCTTCTGGGCGCGTCCGTCGGGCGAGAGCCGCAGGTACACCTCGTGGACGGTGACGATGCTCTGGCGGAGCTCGTCGAGCGGGCCTTCCAACGAGGCGGCCGGTTGACGTCGGCGAAACGGCCGGCGGATCTTCAGGCTGCGAGCGGAGACGAGCGACGTCCGGGTGGTCTGCTCGCCCCGGCCGATCTCCAGCGCGTCGATCAGTCCGGCCAGCGCGGTATCGAGGGAGCCAGCGTCGACGTCGTCCGTGGCGCCCGCGCGGACGCCCGCGGCGACCGCGTCCCACGACTCGTCCCAGGCTGTGTCGTACCCGCCCCAGTCGACGACGAACGCCATTCGGTCGATCACCTCGCGCGGCTCGACGCGCAGCCGACGGCGGGCGTCCTCGTCCGAGCGGCCGAGGACGATCGAGTCCTCGAGGGCACCCAGCAGGGCGAGCTCTTCGGCCAAGAGGAAATCGTCGCCGTACAACAGATCGAGATTCAGCTCGTCGGCCTCCCGCGACTGGTCGGCGATCGCCTCGAGGCGCTCCCAGGCCCGGCGTGAGTGATCGGGACCGTCCGAGAGGCGGGCACGCGTGTACTCGCCGGCCAGCCGGGCCAACGACGCACGGATCTCGGCGGTCAGCCGAGCGGCCTTGTCGAGTGCCGCTCGCCGCTCGGGGGACAGTCGTCGCCGGGCCCGTTCGCCGGATGCCTCGCAGCCGAGGCCGCACGCGACCGCGTGGGCCCGGTCGTGCCGGCTGACCAGCAGCAGGCACCGGCGTTGCTGGTCGCGCATCGCCAGCCAGGCGACCCTCGCACCGAGCACAAAGGCCAGGCCGGTGATCAGGTCGACGGCGATCCATGAAACGCCGGTCTCCCTGGCGGTGTCGAAGGCGCCCGTGCCGGCGGCGGCGTTCGCGAACACCGACACCGAGAAGATCCCGAGATTGATCGTGAGCAGTGCGAGCAGGGCGGCGTAGGCTCGGGCGAGAAGCTCGGACCTCGTCGGCGGCCGGCGGCGTTCCACGCCGACCAGGCCGTCCCAGCTGACCAGGGCGACCGCGGCGAGGACGAATGCGAGGACGATGTCGCAGGCGACCCACCCGGCGCCCGTGCGATGGACGCCGCCGGTGTCGCCGATCCAGTGGCCGTGGACGGCTTGGATCACGGACACCGTGGCGGTGAACGAGATCAGGATGACCACGAGCAGGGCGAGGCCGGAGATCGTCTCTTCCCAGCGCGAAAGCCGTCCGCGAAATCGGTCGCCAAAGGTCGGGCGCATGGTTCCCGCGACGCGTCTCAGACGACCGGTGTCGGCGGCTCTCGGCCCTCGAGCACGGCGATCACGTTCTCCGCGCACAGCCGGGCCATCGCGTCCCGGGTCGACCGGGTGGCCGAGCCGATGTGGGGGACGAGCACGGTGTTCGGGAGCCGGACGAGCTCCGCCGGGACGTCCGGCTCGTTCTCGTAGACGTCGAGCCCGGCCCCGGCCAGCCGTCCGCCGCGGAGGGCGTCGACCAGGGCGGCCGTGTCGAGGACGCCGCCCCGGCAGGTGTTGACGAGGATCGCGCCCGGCTTGCGCACTTGAAGCACGATCCGTTGCGGGCCGATCCAGAGGTTCGGGTTGATCGTGCCGGCGATCGG